>Ga0209577_10002411_pt1 | contig 18004 bp, 15 predicted proteins | sample GraSoiAngelo_109_FD_185874 | JGI IMG/M metagenome (GOLD analysis project Ga0209577, IMG submission 185874) | Grasslands soil microbial communities from the Angelo Coastal Reserve, California, USA - 14_0903_12_20cm (SPAdes) (version 2) | ecosystem: Environmental > Terrestrial > Soil > Grasslands...
GTTGAAGACCAGCTTTCAAGAATCTCAAAGTCAGAACAGTTCGAAGAGACCGCTCAGCGCTTCGTGACGGAGGCGGTGAAAGCAGTAGATACTGATCAGCCGGTTGTTAGAATCGGATTCAGAGACGCGAGCAAAAAGAGTTTAGATGGAGTATCGAGAGTCCTTCCGAAAGGAGGGAAACTTGTTATCGACGAGAAGCCCATCGACAACCTGGGCGGAGTAGTTGCAACAGATCCTGAAGGCAGAGTCGTCTTCAACAACACCTTCAAGTCTCGCCTCGAGAGGCTCGACAACCAGCTCCTGACACTGATATCCTCCACAGTTTTTGGCGAGTAGCTTTTCATATGCTAAAGCCTGAACGCATGCAGCAGGTCAGCATAATTGTATCGAAAGACCAGTTGCCTAACCTTCTGGGATATGCTGGCTCGAAGAGACTCTTCCATCTGACAGAGATTGAGGATGATAGTATTCCTGAGGGAGCGAAACGCTACGAAGCACTTGAACTCCAAGCCAAGTCCTCCACGATAAAGAGCCGACTAACAACTCTCACCACAGCCCTCAAGGTCGCCGGGGCGACCTTCGAGAATCTCGATGCGCCAGTCAATAACATCGAGGCACTCACAAGATTTCTTGACGAGGAGACCGGGAAGCTTGAACATTCGGTCCGAGAACTCGAGGGTGCCGAAGGGAAGATTCAGACAGAGAAAGAACAGGCCTCAGAACTCTCACGATTCCTCTCAGGCCTAGAAAACGTCGGGGTCTCACTAGACGCAATAGCCGGACGCGGATTCCTTGCAAGCCTTGTCGGAGAAGCTGGCGCCGAAACAATTCCTACACTCCAGAAGGATCTCGACCGGATCACCCAGGGAAATCTGATCTTCGCGATTACCAATACATCAGAAGAAACCCAGACGTTCCTCGCCATTTTCCCAGCGGCCTTCCAAGGCGAGGCCAAACAGGTGACCACAGCCCTAGGCGCGAAACTCGGCCCACCCTGGACTGGTCTACCCTCAGACCCCAAGAGGGCAAAAGAGACCATTGACCTCCAGCTGGCAAACTTGGAGAAAGAATCGAAGAACCTTGAAGAGACGAGAGCGAGAATCGCAAAAGAGAACGGTCCCAGGATCAAAGCCTTAGCAATACTGTCAGAAATTCTTGAGGCCAGAACAAAAGCCCTAGGGGGATCATCATCGACGGAGTCAACAGCCCTATTCCAAGCGTGGATCCCTAAGACTCAAGTCAAATCAGTCGCAGAGGACCTATCGAAGGCGACCAGCGGACTCGCCTCAATATACGCCGAAGAGACGAATAGTCGACTCCATCATTCATCCCAGGAGCTATCATCGACCAAGGACCCGCAACCTCCAACTCTTGTCAAGACTCCGGGATGGACCCGACCACTCCAGTCGATTGTCGACAACTTCGGTATCCCGTCCTACTCAGAGACGAACCCTACACCCTTCATGATTTTGACATTCCCACTAATCTACGGTCTGATGTTTGGAGATATCGGCGAGGGTCTTCTCTTTCTCGCTTTCGGATTCTTCCTGCTATACGTCAAGAGGAGGAAGATCAAAGTCTTCGAGATAGGCCAGATCTTCGTCAACGGTGCTGAGCTGGTGATAATGCTTGGGATCGGCGCGACAATCTTCGGCTTCGTCTTCGGCGACTTTTTCGGCTTTGACCCGCCTATTCCAGGTTATCACGCGATATTCAGTCCAACGGCGGGAGCCTTTGACAAGATTCCCAACACGACCAATCTGATCCTTTACATGGAGTTCGTTCTCTTCTTCGGCGTAGCCCACTACCTCTCAGGCCTCGGAATAAGCGCGTACAACAAGATCCGAAACCATGAGTACCGACACGCCTTCCTCGGCCCAATCTCCTGGATCTGGTTCTACTCGATGTTCATCTACGCAGCCGTGCTCGTGGTCACGTCTGGATTCAAATTCTCTGTCCTTCTCGCTAATCCGCTAGTTCCCGTCCTAGTCTTTGTACCACTGGGTCTCATGGGATATGGCGAAGGAGGGCTCCATGTCATGGAGGCGTTCATTGGGGCCGGAAGCAATACCCTCTCCTATCTTCGAATCTGGGCTCTCAACCTGGCAGACTTCGCGGTCAAGTTTGCCTTTGCATCATTCGGAATCGGAGGAATAATCGCGGGAAATGCACTAGTCATGATTCTAGAAGGATTGATCGTCTTTGTGCAGACGCTGAGGCTTCACTGGGTAGAATGGTTTAGTAAGTTTTATGAAGGAACCGGCCACGCATTCGCGCCCTATCAAGAACCTATGAGCTGGATTGTGCCAAACTAGTGGTCTGCGTTGATCTTTCAACTTGTCCCACATTCTGGGCCAGCCTCGGCGCAGGACTCAGCGTCCTGCTATCTGCCATCGGTGCAGGCTTGGGAATCGGCATCTCTGGACCCGCCATCGCCGGGGCGGGCGTTGAAAGACCCGAAGTCATGTTGAAGACATTCATCGCCACGATTCTGGCAGAGGCGCTGGCCATCTATGGTCTTGTCGTGGGACTGTTGTCGATCTTCGCTATTCCGGCCCTAACAACCATCGAAGGCGGCACACGAATATTCGCTGCGGGGCTCACGATGGGGGCAGCCTCCCTAGGCGCAGGTTTCGGCATCGGAGCTGCAGGGAGTGCAATGGCCTCGGCGACGGCTGAGAAGCCTGACATCTTTTCGAGAGCGGTAATCTCGCTAATCCTGGCAGAAGCCTTGGCAATCTACGCACTAGTCACTGCTCTCTTGCTAGTCTTCGGCGCCAAGTAAGCGGAATAACCCGTGGTTTCAGATACACTATCGCATCTTCTAAGAGACAACTATCTCATCGCCAGGCTACGCGGCAAACGCAGCAATCTGCTGGAACGCCAACAGCTAATTGCCCTCTCAGAGTCTAAGTCCCAGACGGAAATCATCGGACTGCTCGCAGAGGGTCCCTATGGACCTGAACTGTCAAAGTTGGGAGGCGAGTCTTCAACCATCGAGACAGAGAGGGCGGTCCGGCTCGGATTCGCCGACTCAGTGATGAGCCTAATCAGAGCGTCGGGAGGAGATACTCACGAGTTCCTAATCCAGTACCGACGAAGATCCGACGCTTATGCGATCGCAGGTCTGGTCGTGTTCAAAGCCCAAGGGAAGACATGGGAGGAGTATTTGGGAACTCGACAGCCGCTTGCATTGATGAACGAGCAAGAGCTCCATCGGCTCTACTCTATTGATGACCTTTCGACTATAGCACGCGAAGCCGGCGATAGACATCTGGTCGAGAGGGTGAAAGGATTCTCAATGACGGACATCGAAGGCGAGAAAGCCTCTCTCCTCCGGGACGTCATCAATGGTTGGGGAGAAGAACGGTTCTACAAGTACATCAACGAGAAATTGTCGGGTCCAGACCGGGAGAACTCTCTCCCCATTGCAGGGTCCGCCATCGATGTTGCAAATTTCACTATCATCGTTAGGAGCAAGATTATTGGAGCATCGGGGATCAAGGATCACCTGATTCCATCTCACTGGAAGCTCAACCAGAGAGCTATCGACCAGCTTCTAGCTGCTACTGATGTGACACAAGCTCTTGACGTTGCCGCGAGCCATGAATACTACAGTCGAATACTTAGCGGCGCACGCCAGAAGTATGAGGAGTCAAAGTCCCTCTCCTTCATCGAAGTCGCCCTGAGACGATACCAGCTGGACCTAAGCAGACGAGTCTTCCTTGGTTTCCCCTACTCTGTCGGAATCGTGCTCGCTTTTCTCATACTCAAAGAGAACGAGGCTAGAAACGTTGCAGCGGTTCTCGCGGGAGTAGCTGCTGGATTGCCGGCAGACGAACTTCGTCCACTGCTAGCCCTTCAAGAATAGGTCAACAAATCTCTGATCCACGTCACAATGTTGCGGAAGGTTTCACCCTAACTCGCTCGGTGTCAGCGTTCTCCTCGAAGGATTATCACGAGACCCGCTGCGCTGACTGCCCCTCCAAGGAATCCGAGGAGAAATCCGAGAGCTCCACCGAAGACTACGCTCACGATGGCAACTCCAAACGCGACAACAAGGATTCCTATAACGGTCTCCTTCTGGTCCTCTGAAACCTTGTCCGTCAATTCAGAGTTGCTCCCTTTGAGTGTTACCAAACCCGATGGAACAAAAATAGAGTGCTACTATACCGACTAGGGCGAGGAGACACAGTTGGAGTCGATAAATTTTCTTCGCGCCAAATGCGTTTTACGGATTCAAACGTAGCACGCCGGCGATGAGCAAACACTTCTTACAGTTTCTTTACAAGGGGTTGGTCATATGCCCAGAGTTCGCAGCAGTCCTTACGGCTGCGGGAGCAGGATTGCCTGGGGTTGAGCTTCGACCTCTACCTGCAACTCGCAACTAACGGTGCGCTAACGGAATAAGGGTCGGAGAGTCGTTCCGTCGTTGGCGACCTCCTTCGGCGAAATAGAATGAGGATTGCCGCGATGATTACGACGGCTGCGACGGTTCCTACTATTGCAAGTATTACTAAAGAGGAGAAGGCTGGAACTTTTGCGTATGTGATGCTGAGGGTATGAGTAGAGAGGGGAAATGTGAAGAAGACGTAGTAGTTCACGGAGTCTTTCAGAATCGATGCTGTAGTTACGGTTGTACCGTCCACTTTGATTCCTATGATTGTACTGTTGAAGATGATTGGAATGGTTACATTAGCCCTTCCTGTGACCGTGTCGTTTCCGGATACTTGGAAAGTCACCGCGGTCGGGTCCTGAGCCATTCGGGTCGCCGGAACATCCGTCCTGATGATTAGAGAGTAACTGGCTCCAGCATAGGATGTTTGGAAGCTTGTGGAGTAGGGCCACGCATCAAAGCTTTGGAGAGTCGTTGTAGAGACGACAGCTCCAGTACTGTTGTAGTTTATCTGTTCGACGATCTGCATCGCTTCAGGGGAATAGTAGGTCTCTGTCGAGCCCGGTGTACTCGATGATCTCACTAGATATGTATCATACGTTCCAGCGGTCACGGTTGTGAGTTGGCGACTAACTACCGAGTATGTTGTTGTGGTAGTGTTGAAGTATTGAACTGTCTTTGCTAGACCGAGAGGATACTGGATTGTGGCAACGGAACGACTTGTTACGGTCTGCGACCAAGTCTTACCGACATAGAGAGGGAACTCTAGGTTGCTCAGGGCGGGACTGAAGGTGGAGGTCGCAGACTGTCGCTGCATAAGGGGAAACGAAACGTCACTATATTGTTCAAGAAGTCCGAGATCGGACTGACGAGCGAAGGAGACCCCACTTAGATGCCAAAACGCGAGCGGTATAGAACCTGAAATCGCTTCTCGGTAAGCAACGTAAGAGGTCGTGTTAAGTGTGAGCGTCTCCAAATCAACGACAGTAAGATTGTAAGTAACGGGAACTGAAAAGTTGGCTCCGGTGCCTGGGACTGGGGATGCAACGGACGCTAAACTGCTTGAAGAATAAGTCCAGTGGTCACCGATGGCATAGGAGGGCTGTTGGACATCACCTCGAACCGGACGTAGTCCTGCTATGTTGGCAATCGATAGAAGGATGAGGAGTAGCAACAAGGTACGGGGAACCATTGTCATGAGACAGTGTGCTCAAGACCTAGTCTTTCCGGTTACACGCAAATAAGCGTAGGCTTCTTTTTCGATAGATCCCAAATTTCGGAATGAACCGATACGATTGGCAGCACAGGTTTGGATTCAGAGTTTCTTTACGAAATAGTAGTACGTGTATCCGATGCCTCCGATCGCGCTGATCACTAGACCGATTATCGAACCACTGCAAGGTATGAGCGCAGGGGGAGAGATGGATACTCCTGTGCATGATGGTTGACCAAGAAGTGGCGAGAGAGCTATGCCTCCTAGAAAATAGCCGAGGATGAGAAAAGCGACGGTGTTTGCGCTGAACCCCACTAGCCGGAACGTCGTCTTCTCGTAAAGCGGACCCGGAGATTTCGCTTCGTCTTTCAACCTTCGAAACTGGCTTCTACTGATCGACTTTGCAATCATTCGGGGTGGAGCTGGCTTGCCAGTGGATGGGATCCGGATTGTCGATCCCTTCAGACACTCAGTTACACTCGAATGGTTAGGATTCGGATCATTGTGGCTCTTGTTGATCTGACAAGCTAGCGTTACGGGTCCAACAGATACGTACTCATCGTCACCCTCGAGAATGGTTTGAAGCCGCTGATCGTCCATTTCAGCCATCGCTAAGAACTCTCCGCGCCCAATCTTCTCTACAGCCGCCTGAAAGGCCTCTGCGATTTTCGGCGTTACCTTCGCCTCTAGATCAGGCTTGCTCAGCTCACTCTCATCCGGCTAATCAAACCCTGTTGCTGTTGTTGTCGGCGCTTGGAACTCCGGATTCATATCTGGGACTACCACTAGTGGAAGATTATGATTGCTGACAGGAAGAGCGGAATGAACACAAGAGAGATTGTGTTCAAGAGCTTGACTAGAATATGCAAGCTGGGACCTGCAGTATCCTTCCATGGGTCACCGACCGTGTCTCCAACAACAGTGGCGGCGTGTGTTTCAGTGTTCTTTCCTCCAAAGTGTCCCATTTCCACGTATTTCTTCGCATTGTCCATTGCCGCTCCTCCCCACATCATCATAATGGCAAGCGGTATCGCTGAGATAGTTGCGCCGACAACTAGCGCGCCGACGGCGGTCCATCCCAAGAAGACTCCCACGACTATTGGTGCAACCACGGGAATAATGCCCGGGACGACCATCAACCGGAGTGCTGTCCTGGTGGAAATATCCACAGCACGTGCATAGTCAGGCTTGGCAGTTCCCTCTCTGAGACCTGGGATCTCTCTCAACTGCCTTCTAACCTCCTCGACCATGCGATACGCACCCACAGCGACTGCGTTTATCGCAGTTCCAGAGAAGACAAATGGAAGCATGCCGCCAATCAGGGCACCGATGACGACGTCGGGACGGTTGAGAGCAAGAAATGTCCCAAGACCCGACAGTTGGGTTGCCAAAGTTGCTGCTAGACCTGGGTTCGAAGCTAACGATGTGAGGTCAATTATGCCTGCTTTGTATCGAGCGACTTCCAAGACGAATGCTTGAAAGAGTAGCAAGGAGGCGAGAGCTGCGGAACCCATCGCGTAACCTTTTGTGAGAGCCTTTGTCGTGTTGCCCAGAGCGTCCAAAGGCTCTATTCTTTCACGAATTATTTCAGGGGCACCAGACATCTCCGCGATTCCGCCGGCATTGTCAACAATTGGGCCCAATCCGTCCATGGTTAGGACTATTCCTGCTGTCGAGAGCATTCCCATCGTCGCCATAGTGGTCCCGTAAACTCCTCCAAGGAACATCTCGCCTTTGAGTGCGGGTATGAGATTGGCGAATTGCTCTCCCAGCCCAAACGAGATGAGAAGGGCAATGGCCACTGTGATGACTGGCAATCCGCTGGATATCATGCCCACCGCGTTACCGGACATGACGGTCAGAGCAGGTCCGGATTTCGACCGTTCCGCAATCGTAATCACGGGCTTTGCGTTGGACCCTGTGTAGAATTCGGTGTAAATGACGATCAGCAATCCGGCCGCCAGTCCCGAGACCATACACCCGTAAAGCGCGTACGCGGCGAGATCGCTGCCAGATGGACTAAGTCCTCCTGGTCCGAACACGTACCATGTTGCAATGAACATCAGAATGGCAGCGATCGCCGAAGCGACAAGGAGTCCGTCTCGGGTAGGCTTGATTGGATTCTTGAACTTCTTCTCAAGAACCGCGACGGCCAGGCCGACGAAGGTGGCGATTATGCCTAGTGATCTGACTATGAGGGGCATCGTCACGTAATATGGATTGATTACTCCGTTGAATATTATGATAGAGACGATCAAGCCGATAATCATGCCGCCAAGGTTCTCGGCGGTGAGCGACTCGAATAGGTCGGCACCTCTTCCAGCCTCGTCTCCCACGTTGTCCCCTACATTGTCAGCTATAGCCGCGGGATTCCTAGGGTCATCTTCTGGAAAGTTCTCTTCGACTTTCCCTACAAGGTCTGCTCCGACATCTGCTGATTTTGTGAATATCCCGCCTCCCAGTTGAGCAAATAATGCGGCGAGTGAAGCTCCAAAGCCGAATCCCGCCAGCACTCCAGGATCACGGAAGGCGGCGTAGAGGAGTGACAATCCCAGTAGGCTCATGCTGATGACGACTAGTCCGAGTGCTCCCCCTCCAAGTGTAGCCACTTTCAACGCTTCATAGGTCGACTTTTCCGCGGCTGCGGTGGACCGGACGTTCGCGTTCGTGGCAGAGTAGAGGGCTACGTATGCTGCAAATAGCGAGAACGCCACTCCCAGTAAGAAGCTAAGAGCGATTTCGCCTCCGTAAGTGAAGTTGATTGTCGCGCCGAAGGCGACCAAGATGACGAGTGAGATGATTATCGCGATAATCGCGATGGTCCGGAATTGTCTCTTGAGGTATGCGTTTGATCCTTCCCTGATTGCTGTCCAGATCCCAATCATCTTCTCGTTCCCTTTGGGATATTTTTGGACGGAGAGGACGAGGAAGATTGCTGCGACCACGCCAGCGACTGCTAGTGAGGTTGTAAGAATTAACGGGTCAAACGCCAAGCGTGGGTTCCTGCTGTCCTTGAGTTATGAAATTTCCATCGAACCGCCTTGGCCTTTATTATAAACATGTTCACTTTCGTCGATTTTCTACTTTGCCAAACCCATAAATCGCGTCATCGCCCGCTCGACTTAGAATTCAACGGCTGATCTGCACACTTGTCCGGTCACAAGTACGATGTCATCGTTGTAGGTGGAGGTCCCGGCGGCCTTTCTGCGGCCGTCCATCTGGCCGACAAGGGTCTGAAAGTCAAGGTCTTCGAGAAGAAGAAGCTTCTCGGAAAACCGGTTCGCTGCGGCGAGTACTTCCCTGTAAAGGAGGAAATGGCCAGGCTGCTTCCTCGCGTCAAATGCATCGATATCATTGATTCGCCGGAAAATGCGATCGACTCAAAGTGCAAGTCGATCAGACTTGTCAGTCCTAGAGGGCACGAATTCGAATTTCCTTTTGAGGCGTACATTCTCGATAGGCATGTGTTCGAAACTCACCTCGGGGACGTTGCTCGGAGCAACGGAGCCGACATAGACGTCGGGGTCCAAGCTCACTATTATCCTGAAGATGATGGTGGTTGGGTCGGACCGACCCGCGAAACCGCAGACTACGGAGAGATCATTGTCGCAGCAGATGGCTATCCCAGCGAGACGGCGGAGAGGGCCGGACTTCCCGAACGGGAATATGCTGGCCCATACGCAGTGGCGACCAATATCGAATATTTGATGACAGATCTGGGAGTGGAGCAGGATGTTGCCGAATTGTATATGGATCCGAGGTACTCGCCGGGAGGTTATGGCTGGATAATTCCGAAGGGACATGGTAGAGCGAATGTCGGCATAGGAATCAGGGAACCATATGTTCGTCGTGAGTGGCAGATTCGTGACTTGTTGACTGGTTTCATCGAGAAGAACAAGGTTGCCGCGAAACGACTGAAGGGGGGAAAGACCGTCTCACTCATCGGAGACAGCCTGCCTGTCGATGGGCCCCTTACACGGACTTACACTGACCGCGTGATGGCTGTGGGCGATGCGGCAGGGATGGTGATGCCCACGAACGGGGGCGGGATACAGACTGCGATGATAACCGGACGCCTAGCTGCGGAGGCTGCGGTTAGGTATTTCGAGGATAAGACTCCGCTCTCAAGCTACGAGGAAGCATGGAAGGACCAGATAGGAGCGGAGATGGAGAACTCCAAGAACATGCGACAGGCCTCCGACCGGTTGATGGGTCACGGATTCGTCTTCGACATGATGCTGAGAATCATGGGCACGCGAAGGATTGCGGACGTGATAATGTGCCAGATCCCAAGCGGTATGGGATCATTCATCCATCTACTTGCCTAGTGCTTCAGAGCTGCATCGATTATCATTACGGCGAAGAGGAGCGTGAGATAAGGGCTCGTCACTTTGAACATCCGCCACGCATTCGTCTCAGTCGGCTTGTAGAGAACCCAGAAGCTCCCAGCTAGAATCGCAAGCCCGCTGACCAGCGCAACCGCGCCGTAGATCTGGCCGAACGGGCCTAGGAAATAGAGGGCGAGCGAGAAAGGCACCATAATCATAGAAAAAATAGTGATCAGACGCAAGGCTGTCGTGGACCCTACCACCACAGGCAACATCGGCACTCCAGCGTTAGAATAGTCCGAGCGGTAAGATACGGCTAGGAACCAGATGTGGACCGGAATCCAGACAAAAACCAGACCGGCCATCAGGAGAGGAAAAATGGGATGCGGCAAACTACCTACAGGTCCAGGGATCACCGCGGACCACCCGAACAGAACCGGGAGTCCGCCGCTGAAACCTCCCAAGAGAATGTTCAGCGAACTACGTCGCTTCAGGAGTAAACTGTAGACCCCTACGTTGTCCAAGATTCCTAATGCCATCCAGAGAAGAGAGAAGAGGTTCAGTAAGGCAGCCAATATTAGTGAGATAGAGATCAGTCCGAGCCCAAACGAGAGGGCGGCCCTAGGCGTAATTCGTCCTGAAGGGAGAGGACGATGACGTGTCCGCATCATCAACGCATCGATATCGCGATCATGATAGTTTGTGAGAGAGTTGCATCCCGAAGTTCCTGCTATGATGGCGATTCCCGTCATCAGCCAGCCGACTGGGCCGAAGGATACTGAGAGCACTCTAGTTGCGACGAAAGTTGCTGTGAGAGAGGTGAAGACTAGAAGATACCAAATCTTCGGCTTCGTATACTCATAGTATGTGAGAACTCGGCTCTTGGCAGAGATTGCCTTTTGAAGTTGGATTAGCAGCTGTGTCGCCTAGGTCACGGCAATATTGCCATTCATCGCCGTATGCTGTGGACTACAGGCGATTGTGCAAAAGTACGAGTATGAGCCACCGACATTGAAGGTAACCGTCAGTGTATACCATTTACCGAATGGAATCGTTCCGGGCATGACCCCGTTGGATACGTTCACTGTGCCTGGTCCTGATATGTCAAACCCGTGAGCGGTAGAGATCCAACAATCATTCGGCGGGGTCGTATTGCACGGGCTTGTTGCATTCATCCCAAGGATGTAGAACGTAATCGTGTCTCCGACATGCGCATCAATAGTCTTATTGTCGCTCTCACCTTGATAGTTATGATAGTTCACTCCCGTCAGATTATACCCTTTTGATGGGTCGAAGCCAGGCAGATTTGTTTGGTTAAGGAAGGCAGTGTTGGTAATGTGGAATCCTCCTTGTTCCTGAATGATCGCGGTCATGAAGACGAGGCGATGTGAAGGAAGATAAGTGACCGTCGCATGCGAGAGGACGAACTGATAGTAATAGACTCCTCCGCCAGCGGCTGCGACCACTACTAGACCAATGAGTCCGACGATAGGAAGGTGTTTCTTAGGTACTTGCATTGTTATTTCACTTGAGCGCCGACTCTGTATATATGAACGGTCGCGGCGAACGCGACCAGAACCATTCCGATCTCAAGTAGCGCAAAGTTGTTGAGAGTATCGAGGAATGCGCGGAAGATAGCCACGTCAAGAAACGCCTGCAAGAGTAGGAGGCCGCCGAGAAGAGCATAGACTTCTCCTTTTGTCAACAGGTAAGGTTGGACCTTCCGGTAAGGAATCGGCTTCTTAGCGGCTCGCAGGGCATCAAGCTTTGCCCTCCTCCACCTCACGAATGCGTAGACGAAACCGTAGGAAAGCGCTGTTGCAATGAGCAGGGAACCAGCGAAGAGGACTGGATCGATAAGCAACTGACCCTCGGTGAGAAGTGGTTGGAATGGGTTGCTTGCTCGGAATCCCCAGACAGTGACGATCGCTATCTGTCCAAGCGACGCAACTCCCAACGCGACCCAGAATGGTCTGTCGACCATGGCGATTTTTCTCCCCCTATCGAAGAAAGGCACGACCGTGAAGATCAGCACAAAGACTCCCGGGATTATAGCTCCCGCTATGAACGGCGGCAGACCCTGGGTCCGGATGAACGCGTAGAGACTAGTGAAGTACCATTCCGGAAAAGTGATCTGCGTCAACTGATTAGGATCATAACGCACTCCCACCTCCACCGGGAAGAGTCCACCCAGAATCAGAATCATCCCAGTAATTGCTGAGGCGACTGGAATGTCCAAGACGAGGTTTTTGGGAAGATGGATAGACATTATGGCCAGCATTATTATTGGAATAATGAAAACGTGAAAAGCGTAGAACCTGATTGTCAAGTCGTTGAAACTAAAACCGAAAATTATCTGTGCAAGGTTCGCACCCAAGACTGGGGTGTAATACGTAAGGGTCTGCCCGATGTTAATTGCCAATTGTCCTCGGATGTTGAAGATCAGGTCATAGCCAGTGTAAGCCTCGATAATCGTGACAACGCCGAGAATAATTCCAGTGACCCAGAGAATCTCATAGCGGAGCTTGTATCGGCCCGCAAAGTACTGATAGAACATGTGCATGACAGCAAGAAGCACCATGGCGTTGGATGCTTGGTAGTGAATGTTCCTGATTAGGAATCCCCAGTCTACTTGATTGTTTATTGCCGATACGCTGTTGAACGCGGAATTGCATGTGGGAGCTGGGACATACGTAGTGTTCGGTGCTGCAGGTGGGCAATCTCCAAAGATTGGCTGGAAATGAAATAGCAGAAGCGCTCCCGTAACACCCAAGATCAAGAAGACAATCACAGTAAGCATTCCTAGGAATCCGAGGGGGCTGATGAAACGCGAGGGAAAGACGAGTTTTATCGCGAGGAGAAGCGTTCTTTCGAGTCTGTCCCATATCCATCTGAGGAGCGCGATGATTGGGTCTAAGACCCCTTTCTTCGCGCTAGTCTGTCCGGCCAACTCCAGCAGTCCCGTCCAGATCCGTAGCTGTTATGTTACCCGTCGCTGAGTCGTAAGAAAGCTTCACGCGCGGTAAAGGAAGGAGTCCTAAGTCAAAAGCTGGTCCGGCCACGGGCACGGCATCCGTCAATCTGTATTGACTTCCGTGACAAGGACATTGAAGCCTGAACTCGCCGGACCCGGGGGTACCAGCGTAACCGGGGTTCACTATGCAACGAAGGTGAACACATGTTAGGTTGAACGCTGCGACCTTCGAGAGTACTGGATCGTTAGCATAGAACGGATTCACAACCTGAGTCGGTATGTCCGGAGGGCCCGGCAGGCGAGTTATCACATTCTTGTAATAGGGACTGGCGGTGACCGGGTAGGGAAAATAGAAGAATTCGGAATAATCGGAAGGGGAATAGAGATTCCCCGCCGACACAGCGTTACGATATTTTGCCTCAAGCGCGTTCCATGTAGTAACTTGAGTGGGCCCCTCTTTGGTTGGAGGCAAAGGATTCAGAATATTCCATGATGGCAACGATGGCGGAGCGAAAGCTGCAACCGCCAGCAGAGTAGAGGCCCCTAACGCCCCCACGACAAAAGCCCGTCGCGAGATTGCAGAAGTCTTGGCAGCCGGCTTTGCCGGTTGCGGAGGAACAGGCGGTGCCTTCACAGATGGCGAGGGAGTAGTGCTAGGTTGAGGGGTTGGCTTCTTCTCGTCCGACATGTCCTCTGTCGCTCTAGAGCAATATTTTTTGTCGAGCCGCCCAAATCGTATTAAAGACTTGTCTATACGTTACGACCCGTTCAGCGGCTGTCTGAGTTAGGAAACGATATAACTGTCAAAGAATCGAGAATCACAATCGATTATCAGGACCAAGTGAGAATCAGTGAATCGAGTAATAGCCTCACTTACATTGCTTGTGGGGCTGGCAGCAATGATGGTCGGAGTCTACGGTCAGCAGTGGGTCCTGCTGCAACAGCTAGTCCAACCGTTCCTCCCCTTCTTTGGATAGGTCCAATCAAATGGAGAAAACGCGAGTTCCTGACGTGAAAACTGAACAGCCCAGTGGTTTTCGCGCTCGGCTCGGACGGATCAAGGTTCGTGGCTACTATTGGCCTGTAAGAACAATCGTTCAACTCGGCTTCTTCATTCTCTTCAGCGGAATCGGCATCATGAGTCTCGTTCCCGCATTCAACGGAACGCGATCGTGGGTTGTACTCCCAATCGTGTCGAGCGTCAAATCCCAAGCACAAGTAACCAGCACAATGGATGCCATTACACTGTTTCTCGAGAATGGACTCTTCCCGTGGCTCCCTATCGGAATAATGCTCGTCGTTGGCGCAATTCTAGGTCGTTTCATGTGCGGATGGATCTGCCCCGTCGGCTTTCTGCAAGACGTGATCACGGCCGTCAAAGGGCGAGTGGATTCGGTCGAGAAGAGGGCTCACCTTTACTGGATTCGTCTAAAGTATGTTCTAGTCGTCCTCGCGTTCTTGATCAGCGGTTCGTTAGGACTCGCTGTCTACTACGGTGTCGGAAATGATTACAGGACGAGCCTCGGACCTCTTGCGGACGGACTCTTCGTTGCAATAACGCCTGACGGGACCCTGTTCGGAACTCTTCCGGCGATTCTCGGTGGCTCATGGAGATTTCTCGGAACCGCTCAGAGTTCAGACATAACCTTTGGCAATCTCTCATCATGGTTCGGGCACATTTCACCCCTAACATGGCTCAACGTCGTGGTGTTGGTCGGATTCATCTATGCTGCCTGGAGGATTCCTCGATTCTGGTGTCGCTATGTGTGTCCCGTCGGCGCGATCATGGCTGTTACTCAGAAGAACAGCCTTCTAGGAATGCACCGGGATCCGATCAAATGCTCAGAATGCAAGGAGTGTGAGACCGCTTGCCCAATGCAAATACCGATCCTTGATCTCGACTGGAAGAAATTCAACGACTCAGAATGCATCCTGTGCATGGCATGCATAGATGCCTGTCCTGCGGGAGCGTTGTCTCCGAAGTTCCCGTAGAATGACCCCTCGATAAGATACATCAAGGGTCCCTACTGGCCACTTTCTGGCATTGAGCATGCAATCGCTCGACTACTTCTCGAGGGAAATCTCGATTCCGGGCATTGGGCCGGCGGGACTCCAGAAGCTGCAGGAATCCTCGGTAGCAATCATCGGAGTCGGAGGGGTAGGAAGCGCCGCTGCCTATTACTTGGCCCGATCGGGGGTTGGACACCTCAAGCTTATCGATCAAGATATCGTCGAGATCACAAATCTCCAAAGACTGCACTCAGCATCAATGAACGACCTCTATCATCCGAAGGCAGAGGTCATTGCAGATAGATTGTCGGAGCAAGCCGCATGGTGCAAAATCGAGGCTGTGATCGAAACTGTGACGGATAGAAATGCGAGCGCTCTTCTGAGAGACGTGGATCTAATATTCGATGGTCTTGACAATTTTCGAACCAGATATATCCTCAACCGGTTTGCGGTTCTGAGCGAAACTCCGTATCTATTTGCGAGCGCGATAGCGGATCAAGCTCACATAGCACTGCTAAACCCTCCCAAAACGGCGTGTCTGGCATGCATCATGCCTCGGGTTGCCGACAGATTTGCCGACAGCTGCGAAACTCTCGGAGTTAGCCCGTCGATCACGGGTCTGACTGGGACCCTAGGAACTGGAGTAGCCCTTCGATTCCTCTTGGGCAATCCAAATCAGTGGAGCGACAAACTTGTCACAGTCGATATGGCAGGCCCGGAATTCCTGCTTACTAACCTAGCGAGACGACGCGATTGTGACGGATGCGGAAACAATAATGGTGATAGATGTGGATCTGATAGACTAGTGACCTTCTTGTGCGGAGAACACACGGCAAACGTTCTTCCTCTGCAAGACCTGACATTAGAGCTCTCGAAGATAGGAAACAGTATGCCTACGGACAAGATTCTTCTGAGCACAGCCTCAGTTCTCGTATATCGACATGGAGAGTTCACGGTCTCACTCTTCCGGAACGGACGATTTCTCATAGGAGGAGTAGAAAACGAGATTCAAGCGGTAAAGATGGCTAGAGAGATATCGCAACACGTTGGACTTGAAACCTGATCGATACGAGGGACCAAGAATGGTTTATTGTTATGAATTGATTATCGATTCGCAGAAGTAATTCTTCCGGATCTCGAAATGCCACTAAAGATCATTCATCCCGATCACACAGAAGTCGTGGGTGAGGGTTTGGTTCTTCTGTTCAGTCCTCACATTACGACTTCGAAACGCGACCTCTACACTGGACAAATTGTTGAGGAGGCAGCGCTTCTGTCAAAGAGCTGGGCAATCGTCGCTAAGGAGAGGGGGCATCCCCAAAGCGGAGACGAAACGGAGTCGGCCGAGGCGACCTTAGAGAAAAGTGTGCAAGATTTCGTTGAAGAGTATGGAATCAAGTGCGTCATTGCGATTAGAGGGGCGGCAGAGCCGGGAATAGCGGTCAAGAGTCGAGGAGACGGTTCGGGATTGGAGGAAATCCTTGACATAATTAGGAGTGGAGTTGAACCCCACTTTAGCGTCAAGCCTGACGTGGACCAACCTGGAAACAAAGTATTGGGCCTCCAAGGCAACGATAGAGAGCCTGACAACTCGTCCGCTCAGTCACTCCACATCATTCAGATCGAACTGGGCCCTGAGGAACGGAGTTTCCGGAAGGATCAGATAGTCAACATTGTCGCTGATATTGTTGGCCTGATTAACGCGAAGCTGGGATTCTCAGTGAGTGGGGACGAGGGAAGCAGCGGCGCCCTGGACTAGGCGTATCCAGGGATCTGGATAGAGCCCGATAATGAACACTAAGGTTGTCGCCATCCACATGACGCTCGTGTAAGCTCGAGGCTCCTTGATTCTGGACGGATCTGCTGGCTCGTCAAAGTACATCCTCTTAATCAGCCAACCATAGTAGCTCATGCTGAAACCGCTGTTCAACAAAGCAGCGATTGCCAAGTAGCCTCCCCAAGAGTAGGGAGAGAATACTGCTCCCGTGAAGAGCATGACTTTGCTGAAGAATCCGTTGAGCGGAGGCACCCCAGCTAACGCTAGGAAGAATATGGTGATGTTGAAGGCTGTCTGTGGCATTCGTTTAGCGAGCCCGTTGAAAGAATCTAGAGTGTTCAAGGGCAATTTCGTAGCAACAGCCGCCGCAGCGACGAACGCCGCCGTCTTGACTATCGAATAGTTGAGTACATGAAAGAGTCCTCCTGCAAGTCCTAGAGGAGACCCGCTCGCTGTGATAGGTGCCGCGAGTGCTATCATGACATACCCGGCCTGAGCGATGCTAGAATACGCGAGAAGGCGCGTGAAACTCTTCTGCATCAGCGCAGCTACGTTCCCCAGCGTCATCGTGGCAATCGCTACAATTGCGAAGGTCGAATACCAATCAATGTTGACAGTCCCAAATGCTACGATGAATACACGAAATGCGGCCGCAAATGCGGCCATCTTCGCTCCCGCAGCCAGTAAGGCACTGACCGTCGTCGGAGCCCCCTCGAAGGCATCTGGAATCCACATGTGGAAGGGAACCACGGCCATCTTTACGCCGAAGCCGGCAACGAACATTACGATGGCAATCAAGGCGAATGGCCTCGTATCCCCTGTGAGAGTTCCAAGAGAGCTGGCGATTGCTGGGAGACTGGTAGACCCGGTTATCCCGAACGTCAGCGATATTGCAAAGACGAGAAGGGCGGACGATAGAGCGGACAATACGAAGAATTTGACCGCCGCCTCGTTCGAGTTAGGGTCCCTCTTCTTAATGGCTGTCAAAGCGTAGGTGGGAATGCTCATGAGTTCCCAACCCACATAGAGGAGAATGAGATCCATTGACGCGGCAAGAACAATCATCCCCAAAGTTGACAGGAGCAGAAGTCCGAAGTAGGGAGCTGCGTTCACGTCCCCCTTCATGAAGTCAAGGGATGATATTGCGACAAATAGTGAGACGAGGAGAAGGACCCCCGTAAAGAAATAGGTGAAGAGGTCGATCTGGAATCCACCGAAAATCTGGGAAGGCCCTCCGTAGAAGCCTAACCATATCGTAGAGCCAAGCGCGATGACCAATCCGGTCAACCCCGCGTAAGGAGCAATA
>Ga0209577_10002412_pt1 | contig 17998 bp, 17 predicted proteins | sample GraSoiAngelo_109_FD_185874 | JGI IMG/M metagenome (GOLD analysis project Ga0209577, IMG submission 185874) | Grasslands soil microbial communities from the Angelo Coastal Reserve, California, USA - 14_0903_12_20cm (SPAdes) (version 2) | ecosystem: Environmental > Terrestrial > Soil > Grasslands...
GAGGGAGGAGGCGGGCGAAGGCGCGCCACTGCGTGAGCTGGCGGCGCGCGAGGCCGCCGGTGCGGTCGAGCGACCAGTCCGCGTCCGGGTGCAAGCGGCCGCGCTCGAAGACGACGAGGCGCGCGTCGACGCTCTTGCGCCGCAGCGCCTGGACGTTCGCCCATGGCACGCCGGCGACGTTGACCGGGCAGTGCGTGACGCGAAGGGTGTGCGGGTCGGCTGCGCGACGCCCGGGGCCATCGCGGACTTCTTTCACGCTTCCGGCACGCCCGCGCCACCCGGGGCGCTGCGCGGGCGGCTACCGTGCACCTGCCCCGTGGGTGGGTGGGGGGTTGGGATGGAGACGCCCCTCGCCGCGCCCCCGCCCCTCCGGCCGCGGCCCGCAGTGACGCGGCTCATATGGGCGCGTCCCACTCGACCTGGTCGAAGTAGCGGAGCGCCGTCCGCCCCGGGCGCACGCGCGAGCGCAGCGCCGCCAGCTCCTCGTCCGTCACCTCGCCGAGCGCCCGTTTCACGCCCAGGTACGGAAGGTTCAGGTCCTCCTGGTACACGATGGTCGAGATCCGCGGATTCACCTCGATCACGTGCTCGCCCACGAGCTGGATGTTGAAGAAATGCTCGATCTCGAGCGCGGACACGATCCGCTCGGCGATGTCCATCAGGGCCTCGTCCTCGAGCGTGACGAAGTACATGGCCAGACCGGCGCGCATCGACTCGCGCGTCTTCGGATGGCCGAGCACGATGCGCCGACCGTCGGCGATCCCGTCGATCGTCCGCTCACCCCCGGTCGCGAGCTCCATCACGAGCAGATCCGGGCCGCCGGCCGCCGGTAGCAGCTCGACCGCCTCCTCGAGCCGCATCGCGACCGCGCCGGGTCGCTCGTGTAGCAGCTGGTGCGCGCGATCCACCTTCGGGTCCAGGACGCGAAACCCACGCGAGCCCGAGCCGAAGACAGGCTTGAAGCAGACAGGCCGCCCCGGGTAGCCCAGCTCGCGCGCCGCCTCCGCCACCGCCTCGGCCCCGCGCACGCGCCGAAACGCCGGCGCCGGCACGCCGACCTCGTGCAGGAGCGCGTAGCACTCCGCCTTGTCGTTCGAGCGCCGGATCGTCTCCGCCGACGAGACGAGCACGGGAATCGAGAAGCGCTCCCGCGCCCCGGCCAGCCCCGCCAGGTCGAACGACGACTGCGGCAGCACTACGTCCACCTCCTCCGCGGCGCACACGTCCAGGACGGCGTCCGCGAAGCCCGGATCCGAACCCGGCGGGACAAGTCGGAACGCGTCGCACAACAGCCGCCCCACCGCCCGCTCCGACATGTCCGTTCCGACTAAGCGCACGGGCCGCCCCTCCCCGTTCTCCCGGAGCGCCCGCAGGAGCGCGGCCGTCCCCGGCGCACCGCACGCCGACACGAGCACCGTGATCGCCCTCACGAGAGGTCGATCCTGTCCGCGGCGAGCTGCTCGAGCCGCCGCTCGCGCTCCACGTCGAGCATCGCGAGCATCGTCTCCCGCATCGTCTCCCCCGGGTAGACCCAGATCTCCGGGTGCGTGAGCAGTTGAAGCCACTCGAGGTCGCCCCGCGCGAGCGCCTCGTGCGGGCATCCCTCCCGCCAGTGCTGGTTCGAGTCCGAGCGATAGCGCCCCGGGACGAAGAACCGCGGCTCCATCGCATTGGCGACTCCGTCGAGCGGCACGCTCATGAACTCCGGCCCCGGGTTGTGCCACGCGAGCACCGGATCGAAGCGCGCGTCCAGCTCCGCCCGCGGATGGACGGCGTGCAACCCGACGCGGTGCCCGAGCTCCCGCAGCCGCCCGAGCGACCGGTCGCCCGCCGGCGAGGCGAGGTTGTAGAAGATGCTCTCCGTCATCACGAAGTACGTCGCCGAGGCGCCGAGCTCGGCCTCCAGCTCCGCGAGCTCGAGCGCGGCCTCGAGGGAGAGGTCGACGTCGTGCCGCAAAAGCAGATCGCCCGGCTGCGGATCGCGGTCGAAGAACGCGGAGCGGTAGCCGCCCGCCCGCGCCGCCTCGAGGAGCTCCCGATAGTGCGCGAGGTCGAACGCGCAGGTCACGCCTCGACCTCCACGTCGACGAGTCGGGACGCGGCCTGCGCCCGCTCCAGCGCGTCGAGGTTCGTGTCGCCGAGCGCGATCACGTACCCGCGCCGGTCGCCGTCCACCTGCACCGGCCGGATCGTCTCGCCCGGCTGGATGTACGTCTCCACGCGCACGACGCCCGGAAAGGCCTCGGCCCGAGCGACTCCTTCGACGCGCCGCACCCTCCCGGTCGGAAGCACCCCCGGCTGCGCGGTCAGGAACGAGATCGCGAACGGCTGCTGGAAGCGCGGGCGCAGGAGCGCCTCGGAAACGTCGAGGCGCAGCGCCTGCCGGACGGCGATCTCGACGAGGTCGATGCCGGTCCCGACGCGCGGAACCTCGCCCATCTGCCCGCCGGGGATACGCGCCGCCACCTCGACGACCTGCACGCCGCCGTCCCCCACCAGGAGCTGCGGGTACGCGACCCCGTCCCTCATGCCCAGCGCCCGCACCGCCGCGACCGCCACCCGCTCCACCTCCTCCAGCACGTCGCCGAAGAACGTCGACGGGTACACGTGCGCGAGCGCGACGCCGAAGCCGATCCCGTTCGGCCGCACGCGATCCGAGGCCGTGACGAGGTGCACCTCGCCGCTGTTTGCCACCAGCAGCGTGTTCACCTCCGCGCCCTCGTGGTAGCGCTCGAAGATCGCCTCCCCGCTCGACGAGGCTGCGAGCGCCGCGTGCAGATGGGCGTCGAGGTCGTCGGACGTGCGCAGCCGGAAGACGCCGCGCTGCCCGCTCGAGTCGGCGGGCTTGAGGACGGCGGGAAAGCCGACCGCCTCGGCCGCAGCGCCCGCCTCGGCGTGCGTGCGGACGGCCGCGAAGCGGGGCTGCGGAATGCCGTGCTCGGCGAGCCGCCGCCGCATCGCGACCTTGTGCGTCATCACGTGCGCTGTGTCGGAACCGATCCCGGGCAGCCCGAGCGCCTCGGCGACGGCCGCGACGACCGGCACCGCCCGATCGGACGCGACGGTCATTACGCCGTCGATTTCGTGCCGGCGGCCGACCTCGGTGACGGCGGCCGCGTCGCTGAAGTCGACCACCTCCGCCTCGTCCGCGAGTGCGAGCCCCGGCGCGTCGGCGTTCCGGTCGACCGCGACGACACGCGTGCCCAACTCGCGCGCACGCTCGATCGCGCGCCGCTGGTGGCGTCCCGCGCCGACGAAGAGGATCGTGCCCCGCACGGGGGACGATGCTACTGAGGAGGCGCCGCGACCCGAATCGGGAAGAGGAACGCGACGCGGTCCCAGCGCTGCATCGCGCAGGAGTCCAGCCGGTCGAACACCGTCGCCACGCGCTTGCCGCCGTAGACGCCGCGCACCGTGGCCGAGACGTAGTCGATGTCGAAAAGCGCGCAGGGCTGCGCGGGCGAGGCCGGCGTGAAGGGGTTCTGGACACGGAGCAGCCGGCTGCATGCCCTATCTGCGTTCGGGAGGGTGCCGCCGGCCGGATGACAGCGAAGTGTGTATTCGCGCCGTGGGCTCGGCCGCCCGAGGTCTCCCTTGGGGAAGATCGTGATCCGGAAGCCGATCCGGCCCCGGACGGGTGGCGCCGCTCCGGGCCGGTAGACCCACTCGCACCCGGGCAGCACCCGGTCGATCCGGTCGACGTAGGCGATGTCGCCCTCGGGCCCCGTCGTGCGGCCGGTGTTCGTCCCGCAGGAGACGACGTCACGCTGCCCGTCGCGGGCCTCGATCAGGTCACGGCCGCCCTGTCCTTCCAGGACGTCTCGCCCGGGGCCGCCAACGAGGAGGTCGGGGCCCGGCCCGCCGCGGAGGATGTCGTTCCCGGGGCCTCCTTCCAGGGTGTCGCGTCCGAGCGATCCGACGAGGAGGTCGTTCCCCGGCCCGCCGTCGAGGGTGTCGCCGCTGAACATTGCCGAGACCGCCCGGAGGGTGTCGTTGCCCGCCTCGCCCACGAGCACGTCCGCGAGGGGCGTGCCCGTAAGGACGTCGTCGCCCGGCGTCCCGACGATCCGACAGTCGTTCGTGAGCCGGACAGGCGCCGGTCGGTCGACGTCGACGCGATAGATGCCGAGGCGGTCGCGGCATTCGCCGCCGGCGGCGACCGCGAGTCGTGCACCGTCGGGCGACCACGCGATCTGAGTCGCGTAGAAGGTCGTGAGCCGGCGCCGGCGGCTGGACGTCGTGTCGGCGACGACCACGCCTTGGGCGGCGCCGAAGGCGATCGCGTCACCGCGTGGCGACCAGGCCTCGTCGCCGAAGACGAGGCTGCCGAGATTCAGGACAGGCGTGCCGTCGGAGCGCAGGACCTCGACGTCCCCGACGCGTCCGGGGACGCTGTGGCCCGCGACGAGGCGGGTGCCGTCCGGCGACCACAACGGGTGGTACCACCCGGACGACTTCGACGTGATCGTCGTCTCGCCGCTTCCGTCGGCACGGACGACGTGGAGCCGCGTCGGTCTGTCGGCGCTGCTGACGTAGGCGATCCGGTCGTCGACCGGCGACCAGGCCGGGTCGCTTCCCTCCGCGACGGCGTGCGCCTCGCTGCCGTCGATCCGCGCGACGACGATCTGCGTCCGATTCGGCGTCGGGGACTCCGCGACGAACGCGAGACGCGTGCCGTCCGGCGACCAGGTGGGCCGAGTCCCGTACGTCGCCGCGCCGAGGCTGAGGCGGTCCGAGCCGTCGAGGCGCTCGACGACGAGCTGCGCGCCGAGCTCGCCGGGAGGATTCGCGGTCACGGCCGCGATGTGCGACCAGTCGGGCGAGAACGCGTAGGTGAAGCTCGCCGGCAGCCAGGGAATCCGGTGCTCGTGGGTGCCGTCGGCGTTCATGACCCGAAGCGACGGCCCGTCGCGATCGCTGAGGAACGCGATCACGCTCCCGTCCGGCGACCACGTCGGGTGCGTGTCGCCCGGTGGAGGCGGGGTCGGGATGCCCGCCCCGGACGATCCCGCGAGGCCGAGGACGGCAAGAAGCGCGACGAGAAGAGGGAGCCTCGGCACGAGCCGACGTTACCCACACGCTGTAAAGCCCCTGCTAAGAGGGAGAAAGCATTTGCGCGCGGTACACTCGCCGCCGTGTCGCTCCGAGGCAAGCGGATCTTCGTCACCGGCGGGGCCGGCTTCATCGCGACGACCCTCGCCCGGCGACTGGTCGACGACAACGAGATCGTCGCGCTCGACAACCTCCACCGCGACGCGCTCTCGGGCACGGAGCTCGCCGAGCACCCGAACCTGACCTTCGTCCAGGGCGACGTGCTCGACGCCGAGGCGGTGCGCGAGCTCGCCCGCGGCGCGACCCACATCGTCCACGCCGCGGCGATCGCCGGGGTCGACACCGTCCTCGAGAGCCCCGTCCGGACGATGCGCGTCAACCTCATCGGCACGTACAACGTGCTCGAGGCCGCGCTCGCGACGGAGGACTCGCTCGAGCGTCTCGTCGACTTCTCCACGAGCGAGGTCTTCGGGCCGCAGGCCTACAACGTCCGCGAGGGACACCTGACCGCGACCGGCTCCGTCGGCGAAGCGCGGTGGACCTACGCCGTCTCCAAGCTCGCCGGCGAGCACATGGCCCGCGCGTACCACGACGAGCTCGGCGTGCCGGCGGTGACCCTCCGGCCGTTCAACGTGTACGGGCCGGGTCAGATCGGCGGCGGTGCGATCCGCGCCTTCATCGAGGCGGCGCTCGCGGGCTCCGACCTCGTCGTCCACGGGGACGGCTCGCAGATCCGCGCCTGGTGCTACGTCGACGACATGGTGGACGCGCTCCTGCTCTGCCTCGAGCACCCCGGGGCCGCCGGGGAGACCTTCAACATCGGCAACGCGCGCTCGACGGTGACGATCTTCGACCTGGCCACGCGGGTGCGGCGGCTGACCGGCGCGCCGGGCGAGCTCGTCTTCCAGCCGCTCCACTACACCGACGTCGAGATCCGCATCCCGAACGTCGACAAGGCGCGTCAGCTGCTCGGCTTCGAGGCGAAGGTCGACCTCGACGACGGGCTCGCCCGCACCATCGCGTGGTACCGCGAACGCAAGCCGGCGCTGGCTTGATCCGGCTGGCGCGGCCGGATGTCGGCGCCGCGGAGGCGGCGGCGGTGGCCCAGGTGCTCGAGAGCGGGCAGCTCACGATGGGGCCGAAGGTGGCAGAGCTCGAGGCGCTCCTAGCAGAGGCATGCGCCGTCGAGCATGCGCTCGTCGTCTCGTCCGGGACGGCCGCGCTCCACCTGGCGGTGCTCGCGCTCGGGCTCGGCCCCGGAGACGAGGTGCTCGTGCCCGCGTACACGTTCCCCGCGACGGCGAACGTCGTCGCCCACGTGGGCGCGAAGCCGGTGCTCGTCGACGTCGATCCCCGGACGATGAACCTCGACCCCGAGCGCGCGGCGACCGCTGCGACGCCGCGCACACGGGCGGTGATCGCCGTCCACCTCTTCGGCCGGCCGCTCGACTGGGAGGGGCTGCGGGACGCTTTGCCGGAGAGCATCGTGCTCGTCGAGGACGCCGCCGGAGCGCTCGGCGCCCGCCGCCGCGACCGGCCCTGCGGCGGGCTCGGGCACCTGGGCTGCCTCTCGTTCCACCCGCGCAAGATCGTCACGACCGGCGAGGGCGGGGCCGTGACGACCCCGGACGCAGACCTCGCCCAGCGGATCCGCGAGATGCGCGACCACGGCATCGACCGCCGCGGCGACTTCGAGATCGCGAGTCCCGGTCTCAACTACCGCCTCTCGGACATCCTCTGCGCGGTCGGGATTCCGCAGCTCGAGCGCCTCGAGGAGCTTCTCAGCGCCCGGGAGCGGCTCGCCGCCGCCTATTCGGAACGACTCTCCGCGGTCGCCGAGCTCCCGAGCGCCGAGGAAGGCGACCGGCACGGCTGGCAGGCGTACGTGGTGCAGATCGACCGCCGCGACGAGGCGCTTCGGGCGCTGCGGGAGGAAGGCATCGAGGCCCAGATCGGCACGTATGCGCTCCACCGCCTCGGCGCCTACCGCGACCAGAGGCCGTTTCCCGGCGCCGATCGCTGCTACGAGCGGGCGCTCGCGCTGCCGTTCCACACGCAGCTCACGGAGTCCGACCAGCAGCGCGTCTGTGAGGTCCTGCTCGCCGTTGTTGCGGATCGCTGACCTTTCTGCTACAGCTATTGGTCTTGTTGTCAACGGGCGGCGAGTCGGTCGCCCGGGATACGCGAAGGGGGGTCGGATGGAGGACCTCGATCGAGGGAGTGGGCTGTCGGCGGCGCCGGCGAGTCGCCGCGCCTTCCTGAAGCGGATGGGGGGTTTCGCACTCGCCGGGCTCGGCGTCTCGCTGATTCCCGCCCAGTCGGCGTTCGCGGGCGGTGCGACGTGCTGCAAGAGTTCTTGCCGCACTGACTGCGCCGGGATGCCGAACTGCGGGCCACCGCCGTGCATCGCCTACACCTGTACCGACAGCTGCGCGCACACGACGTGCTGCGTGTGCTCGGGAACCATCTCGGGCAACTGCATCACCACCGGCTGCGTCTGCTGACGAGCCCTGGATCCGGGCCGCTCACGCGGCCCGGCTTTCGCTTGACGAGTTAGTGAGTACTCGCTAACATCACCCGGGACATGACGACCGCAGTGAGGCAGAGCGCAGACGAGCGCCGGGAGGCGGTGCTCGACGCCGCGCAGGTCGAGTTCGCCGCACGCGGGCTGCACGGCGCCTCCACCGAGGCGATCGCGAAGGCGGCCGGCATCTCGCAGCCGTACGTCTTCCGACTCTTCGGGACGAAGAAGGAGCTCTTCAAGGCGACGATCGCGCGCTGCATGCGGGAGACGCTCGAGACGTTCCAGCGCGCCGCCGAAGGCAAACGCGGCGAGGACGCGCTCGATGCCATGGGAAGCGTCTACGTGACTGATCTGATCGCCGATCGCACGCGGCTGAAGGCCCAGCTCGAGGCCTACTCGGCGTGCGACGATCCGGAGATCTGCCAGGTGGTCCGCGACGGGTTCGGCGACCTCGTCGCCTACGTCGAGCGCGTCTCGGGCCTGCCGCCGGAGCGCGTATCGGCCTTCTTCGCACAGGGCATGCTCATCAACGTCATGTCTGCGATGGGACTGAAGGACTCCGAGGAGCCGTGGGCGCGCCGGCTCATCGACGGCTGCAAGGAAGGCGCGTGATGCCTCTCTTTTTTGCCATGTTAGTAAGTGACTACTCACTACCTAAGTGGTCAATTATCCGCATCTCGGCCGCGGGCTCCCCGCACGGCGGAGCTTCCGCACGCACGCGAGGCTGAGGGCAAGAACGAGGAGGCGAGATGAACCCCAAGCTGCTCTGGACGTTTGCGATCACGTCGACGGCGCTCTTCATGACGACGCTCGACAACCTCGTCGTCACGACGGCGCTACCCGTGATCCGGCGCGATCTCCATGCCGGCCTGAGCGGGCTCGAGTGGACGGTGAACGCGTACACGCTCACGTTCGCCGTGCTCCTGCTGACGGGCGCGGCGCTCGGTGACCGACTCGGCCGCCGGCGCCTCTTCGCGATCGGGCTCGGCGTCTTCACCGCCGCCTCTGCGGCGGCGGCCCTCGCGCCCTCGATCGCGGCGCTCGACGTCGCGCGTGCCCTGCAGGGCATCGGCGGCGCGATCGTCATGCCGTTGACGCTGACGATCCTCTCGTCGGCGGTTCCGGCGGAGAAGCGCGGGCTCGCGCTCGGCGCGTGGGGTGGGATCAGCGGCCTCGCGGTCGCGTTCGGCCCGCTCGTCGGCGGCGCGGTCGTGAACGGCATCTCGTGGCACTGGATCTTCTGGCTCAACGTGCCGTTCGGGCTGCTGCTCATCCCGCTCGCGCTGATGCGGCTCGACGAGAGCCACGGTCCCACCCAGCGACTCGACCTGCCCGGCCTGGTGCTCGCCAGCGCGGGCCTGTTCGGGATCGTGTGGGGGCTCGTCCGCGGCAACGAGGTCGGCTGGGGCAGCGCGCAGATCGTCGGCTCGCTCGCGGCCGGTCTCGCCGTCCTCGCCGCGTTCGTCGCCTGGGAGATGCGGACCCCGGAGCCGATGCTGCCGATGCGGTTCTTCCGCAACCGCACCTTCAGCCTGGCGAATGCAGCGTCGCTCTTCATGTCCTTCGGGATGTTCGGCGCGATCTTCCTGCTCGCGCAGTTCTTCCAGACCGTGCAGGGCTACTCGCCGCTCGCCTCCGGCGTGCGCATCCTGCCCTGGACGGTCATGCCGATGTTCGTCGCGCCGGTCGCGGGAGCGCTCTCCGACCGCATCGGCGGGCACAAGATCATCGGCGTCGGACTCGCGCTCCAGGCGCTCGGCCTGGCCTGGATCGCGGCCGTCACGACTCCGACGGCGCCGTACTGGGAGCTCGTCGGCCCGTTCTCGATCTCCGGGATCGGGATGGCGCTCTTCTTCGCTCCCGTCGCGAACGTCGTCCTCTCGGCGGTGCGGCCGGAGGAGCAGGGCCAGGCCTCCGGCGCGAACAACGCCGTCCGCGAGCTCGGCGGCGTGTTCGGCGTCGCGGTGCTCGCGGCCGTCTTCTCCGCCTACGGCGGCTACGGGACCGGCGAGCACTTCGTCGCCGGGATGAACCCCGCCGTCTGGATCGGCGCGGGTGTCGTCGCGCTCGGCTCGCTCGCCGCCTTCGCGATCGGCAAGCGCCCGCGGACTCAGGAGCAGCGGCTCGAACCGGCGCTCGAGGCTGCGGCCTAGCCTCGAAACCGAGACTGATCTCGCCGGCCGCCTCGCGGGCTGCCGGCGAGATCGGTTTCTTTGACTGTGTACGTGTCCGGCACGGCAGGCTGTGCGGCGAACAGCTACTCGGCGTCGTCTATGCCTTCGGGATGGAACGACGAAGTCTCGTCGTCGCAACGTTACGACAGCTGCACGCACAACCCGCACTACGAGAACAACAACTTCGGCGGTGCGATCTACCCGTGCACCTGTTCGAGCATGGGCGTCATGAACGACAAGACGTCCTCGGAGAAGTGGTCCTGAGCTCGTGACATGACGTGAGCGCGGGGGCGGCCACCGCGCTCATGTCACAAAAAGCGCCTGTGCGGCAACGTACTGCTGTGACGACGAGTCGAGTCGAGGCGGTGCAGGAGGAAGGCTACGGCCACGCTCTCGAGCCTCTCCTCGCGGCGACCGAGAAGCGGCTCGGCTAGTTCCTCGTCCAGATCATCCGCGACCGCGCGCTCGCCGAAGACATCCTCCAGGACACACTCCTCGCCGCATTCGAGCAGCGAGCCGAGCTCCGTCCACGTGCACAACCCGGAGGCCTGGCTCTTCGGCATCGCCCGAAATCGCGCGCTCCACGCGCTTCGTACCACCCGGCGTGCGCGGGCGGCGCTCGAGCGGCTGATCCGACGCCGTGAGGATGCGCCCGATCCTGTCGAGGCGGTCACGATTCGGGACTTCCTCTCGAGAGTCCTCCCCGCGGAGGATCGAATCCTCGTCACCCTCCGCTACGTCCACGGCTTCTCGGCCACCGACCTCGCCGAGATGACGCGCCGCTCGCCCGACGCGGTCCGTCAGCGGCTCTCCCGCGCGCGACAGCGACTCCTGGCCGCCCTCGACTCGGACGACGGCGCGCTCCAAAGATCCCTCCGGAGGTGATCGGCATGGAAGAGCTCACAAGCATCGAGGAGCGGCGCGTCGAGGCGTTCCTCGAGCCCCTGCGGACGCTGACGCCCGTCGGTCCGACGCCCGCCGCGTCGTCCCGAGCCACGCGGCTTCGAACGGTCTTGGTCGGCGGAGTCGCGCTCGCCGCGCTTGCGATCGGAGGCGGCGCCTTCGCCCGCGGAGCGTTCACAAGCCATGCGACGCCCGATCGTGCTCCGGTTTCGGCCGGTGGCCGCCTGGCCTGTTCGCACCTCGTCGGCATGGACGCCCAGCGTGCCGCAAACGTCCTCCGAGAGCGCGGCGAGGTCGTCTTCTGGCGGCTGACTCGATACGTGAACCCAGCTCAGAACGGCGGCGTCGTCGGCTTCGCCTCGGACGTCGCCTCGCCTCCGCCGGGGACGGTCGTCGAGGACGTCGCGAGCAATGCGCAAGGACTCGTCGTCTTCATCCGGCGGAGCGACGACGCCAACGCGCCTCCACTCTCGACCCCCCGCTGCTGAGGGACGGCCCCGCCGGGAGCCCAGGAGCTCCCGGCGGGGCCTTAGCCCTCCTACGAGGCGGCGATGCCCTCGGTGCCCGGAGGCAGGCCGGTGACGGTGCCGAGCTTCGTGAGGCTTCCGTCACTCTCGACGTGGTACTCGTCGACGGTGCTCGTCAGGCCCGTCTCGCCGTAGAGGAAGTCGCCCTCGCTCGAGGCGGCGAGGTCGATCGGGCCGGGCTCCGTCGTGGCGACGACCCCCGTCGCCCCCACGAGCGACGGCTGGCCGTCGGCGGCGATGGTGTAGCCGCTCAGCGTGTTGCTGCCCGTGTTCGCGACGTAGTAGTAGCCGCGGGCGGGCGTGATCCAGCACAGGGCGACCTGTCCGTCGCTCTGCGACTTCGGATCGGTGAGGGTCCCGTCGGCCTGGATCGCATACGTGGTCACGGCGCTCGCCCCGGCCTCGCCGTCGGCGAGCCGGCCGGACGGCGTGAAAGTGAAGGCGAACGGAACCGGCGTCGCGGACAGGTTCACGACCGGCGCCGCGGAGAGCCGCCCGTCCTGCTGCACGGAGAACACGTCGATCGTGCTCGTGCTCGCCTTCGTCGTGACGAGCAGCTGCTGCCCGTCCGGCGTGAAGCCGACCTGGCCGGGCGAGGTCAGGAAGAACGGCGGATTGCCGTTCGCGAGGCCGAGCGCCCGCGCCGAGCCCGGGATCGCGACCACCTTGTGGCCCTGGATCCGGAAGCCCTGCACGATGCCGACGCCGCCGGAGTTCAGGACGTACACGAGGTCGCCGTGCACGGCGATCGACGCCGGGAACTGCCCACCGGAGGGCAGGACGTCCTCCAGCTTGAGGCGATCGCCCTGCACCTTGAACGCCGCGACCGAGTCGCTGCCCGCGTTCACGGCGAGCAGGAGCGAATGGCCGGCGTCGTAGACGAGCGAGCCTTGTGACGCCAGGTGGTCGGATTCCGTGCCCGGCAGCGCGGCGCCCCCGTTCCCGCCCGTCGCGTACGTGCCGGCGCGGGAGAGGCGGCCGTCGGCGCCGCGGTCGTAGACGACGACGTTGTTCCCGCTGAGCTCGTTCGTCTGGACGAACACGACCGGCGCCTTGCCGCCGGCGAAGGCCGTCGGCGCGAACGCCAGTGCCGCGAAGAAGAACACGAGAATTGCGATCTTTCTCATAGATCCCCCCTTCGAGTCGATTCCCGTCGAAGCTAGTCGGGGGGCGCGGCAACCGCGATTACGTTTCTCGGAACTCCGCATGTTTCGCGAGCGCCGAAAACCGGATGAATTAACCATCTCGTAAGCAGGACGTGGGCAGACTGCGGACATGACGACCGTTTTGGTGGTCGACGACGAGCCGATCGTCCGCGACGTGGTCACGCGCTACCTCGAGCGCGACGGCCACACCATCCTCACCGCCGACAGCGGAGACACGGCGCGCGGGCTGATCGAGGGCGAGTCGCCAAGCCTCGTCGTGCTCGACGTCATGCTCCCGGGCGAGACCGACGGCCTGGCGCTCTGCCGCTGGATCCGCGCCACCTCCGATCTCCCGGTGATCCTGCTGACCGCGCGGGGGGACGAGGCCGACCGGATCGTCGGCCTCGAGCTCGGAGCGGACGACTACGTGACGAAGCCGTTCTCGCCGCGAGAGCTGGCGAGCCGTGTGAAGACCGTCCTACGGCGGGCGCGGCCGAGCACGCCGCCGCGCGAGCGGATCACGCTCGGCTCGCTCGTCCTCGACGCCGCGCGGCGCGAGGCCCGGCGTGACGGCAAGGCTCTTCGGCTGACGGCGCGCGAGTTCGAGCTCCTCTGGTTCCTCGCGTCCAACCCGAACCGCGTCTTCTCGCGCGACCAGCTGATGGCGCGGGTCTGGGGCTATGCCTCGGCTCTCGACACGGGCACCGTCACCGTCCACGTCCGCCGGCTGCGCGAGAAGCTCGAGGACGACGCGTCGCGCCCCGAGCTGATCGAGACGGTCTGGGGCGTGGGCTACCGGCTGCGCGCATGATCGTCGTCGCGCTCGTCCTCGGGCTCGGCGTGCTGGTGGTTGGGATCGCCTTGGCGGCAGCCGTGCGGCTCTTGCCGACGCTGCGGCTCCAGGTGGCCGCCCTGGCCTTGCTCGCGGTGTGCCTGCCGCTCGGCGTCGTGCTGGCCTCCGGTTGGGTCATGTTCGGGATGCACGACGACGCGAAGGTCCTCGCCGTGTCACTCGCCTCCGCGCTCTCGGCGCTGGTCGGCGCGCTGCTCCTCGCGAGGTGGATCCTCGGCCCCCTCGAGCGGCTTCGGGCAGCCTCCGCCCGGCTTGCCGGCGGCGAGCTGACGGCCCGCGCCTCGGAGTCCGGACCACGCGAGCTCCGGGAGCTGGGCGGGGCCTTCAACGAGATGGCCGAGAGCCTCGAGCAGCTCTTCGACGCGCGCCGCCAGCTCGTCGCCTGGGCGAGCCACGACCTGCGGACTCCGCTCGCCTCGCTGCGTGCCATGGTCGAGGCGCTCGAGGACGGGCTCGCCTCGCAGGACGAGTACCTGCCGGCGATCCGCGAGCAGCTCGAGACGCTGTCGCTCCTCGTGGACGATCTCTTCGAGCTCGCGCGGATCGACGCGGGCGTGCTGACCCTCGAGCTGCACGACGCCCGTCTCGGCGAGCTCGTCTCGAGCTGCCTCCGCGCGCTCGACGCGGAGGCGCGGGCGCGGAACATTCGCCTCGCAGCGCACGTCGATCCCGCCGATCCCACTGTGCGGATGGCGCCGGAGAAGATCGAGCGCGTCCTGCTGAACCTGCTCACCAATGCGGTGCGGCACACGCCGAGCGACGGTGCGGTGTCGGTCGTCGTCCAGCCCGAGCTAGAGCACGTCGTCGTTGCGGTCGAGGACACCGGCGCCGGCCTGACGCCGACGGCGGCACGGCGCATGTTCGAGCGGTTCTGGCGCGACGACGAGGCGCGGACGCGTTCGACGGGAGGCGCCGGTCTCGGGCTCGCCATCGCGAAGGGCCTCGTCCAGGCCCACGGCGGCTCGATGTGGGCCGAGAACCGCAGCTCGGGCGGTGCCCGCGTCGCCTTCACGCTTCCGCGCTAGCGGGGGTTTCGGATCGTGATCCGCGTCGTGCGCGCCGCCTCGTTGCCGGCCGCGTCCCAGGCCCGGACGCGAAGACGGTAGCTCCCGTTCGCGACCCTTCGGGTGTCCCAGTAGGCTGCCGTCGGCCGGGCGAAGAGGCGGAACCAGTACGTGCCGCCGCAGCCGGGGCGCCGCGTCCGCAGGCACCGGGCGGCCGGGAGCGTCTCCTGCGTGCCCGGGGCGTAGTGGTAGCCGATCGGAACGGCCTGCGTCCCGAGCGAGCTGCCGAGGAAGACGTCGCTGCGGAACACCGTCCGGGCGAAGACGGTCCGTCCGTCGCTCTCTCGCACCACCTCGAGCGCGACCCGCTCCGGGGGCGCCGGTACGGCGAGCCGGCCCGGGCGGAGTGACGGGTCGTCGATCCACGCGCGGACGTCGACACGTCCCGAGAGGCTCGTGCGCGGAAGCGGGACGCCGGCCTGCGGAAAGGTCACACGTTCGCCCGCGGTCCACCTCGGCATCGCCGGGCGGGAGAAGTCGATCGCGCGAATCCGGGGAGGCGTGCGGTCGACGTACGGGCCGAGCTTCATGCCTTGGTGAACCGGGTTCACGTACACGCGGCGGCCGTACAGCTCCATCCACTCGGCGAGGTGGACGTGCCACAGCCCCTTGCACGTCCAGCCGATCATCTGTCCCGGCCGGATCTGTTCGCCGTTCGCGACGACGCCGCTCGTGTCGACGTGCCAGTAGCCGAAGTGTCCGATCGAGACCTTCCGATCCTCACACGGGCCCGAAGCCCCGCGCCGGGGCAGGATCGCGATCCCACCCTCGACGGCGTAGACCCGGTGGGTGCGGCCCGGCGGCGCTCCCGGCTCCGGCCGGTCGTCGCGGACGGTGATGTCGATCCCGAAGTGGTACGCGGCCTCCCCGCCCCGCCGCAGCGTTCCGGCTCGCGGGTCGAGGAAGGAGCCGCGGATCGAGTGCTGGCGGTGCACCGGTGCGACCGGCCATCCGATCCACGCGTCGTCGTAGCTCCAGCGTTGCGTCAGCGAGCCGGGCGCGAGGAGAAACTGGACGACTTCCGGGTCGCGAGGGTTCAGCCGCGCCGCCTGCCGGAGCGCCTGCCGCTGCGCGCGCCCGGTGCTCAGCCGCATGAGGCTCACCCACGGGCGCCATTCGTCGGGGCTCTTCGCGATCGCTCTGCGCAGGCTCGCCCGCGCGGCCGCGAGGTCCCCCTCGCTGCTCTGCGCGATCGCGAGTCGCCGCCAGGCCTCGGCCGACCAGGGCAGCCAGCGAACGGCTTTCCGCGCCTCGGAAACGGACTGCCGCCATCGCTCCGAGCTCGCGGCGCGGGCGCTCGCGTCGAGGGCGCCGTTTCCGATCAGCCCGACGAATCCGACCACGGCCAGCGCCGCGGCGCCGGCGACCGTTGCGGCGCGAGCGCCGCGCGGCAGAGATCGCGACGTGGCCGGTCGCCCGGCGAGCAGGAGGGCCGCAGCGCAGAAGAGGCCGAGCAGGGTCGCCGCCGGCATCTCCCAGTCCCAGTCGCCGGCCGCGTGGACGAGGTACGCGAGGTAGGCGGCGAGCGCCCCCGGCACGAAGGGGTGGAAGCGGACTCGGGCAACGAGCAGGAGTGGCAGGCCCAGCGCCGCCACGAGCAACCCGAGCCCGACAGGCCCGAGCTCGGCCAGCGTCTCGAGGTAGAGGCTGTGCGCGTCGCGGGCGTATGCGGACGTCCGGCGATGCGCGACCCAGAACTCCTCGAAGGTCCCGGCCCCGGAGCCGAGGACGCGGTGCGCCTCCCAGTCGTCCCATGCCTGGTGCCAGAGCGGCGTCCGCCCGCTGAACGAGGCGGCGTGGTGACCGGCGGTGGGTCTAGAGCCGTAGCGCGCGATCGCGGCCGCAGGAACGACGAGCAGGAGCGCGACCACGACGGCGGCCGCGCCGATCGAGGCGCCCCGGCCGAGCGAGACCCGCCGCTCGGCGACCGTCGTGAGCGCAGCCGCTGCGGCGAGCAGCACGGTTGCCAGGGCGAGGAGGTGACCCTGGTGCGTCCGCGCACCGAGCCAGAACGCAACCCCGACGACAGGCGCCACCGCAGCCACCGTCCGCAGGAGCGCGACGCGACGGGGATCGACCGCGACCATTGCGGCTAGGCCAACCGCCACCGAGATCCACGTGCCGCGGCTGTAAGTGAAGAAGATCGTGAGGACGAAGACCACGACGGAGGCCGCCGCGAGAGCTCTCCGGAGCTGTGAGCGCGCGTGCGCGGCGAACGCGGTGGCCAGGAGCGCGCCGATCGCCGCGACGAGACCGATCGCGTTCGGATAGCCGAGCGGCTCGGACAGGCGAGAGCCGGCCTCGCGAGCCGAGAAGAAGAAGTCCGTCAGCGCGAAGGCCGACGTGAGGAGCGCAGCGCCGCACACCGCGACGAGGAGTTCCGTGACCGGCCTACCTCGCGCGACGACGAGGACCGCGAGCAGGCCGCCGAGGTAGACGAGGTCGCGCTGCCCTTCGAGGATCGAGCGCTCGGTGCTCGACGACCACGCCGAGGAGAGGGCGGCCCAGGCGACGAGTCCCGCGAACGATCCCAGCATCGCCAGTTCGAGCCGCCCGAAGGCGAAGCGGTCGCGAAGGAAGAGCGCCAGCCCGGCGACCCAGAAGAGCACGAGGGCGCTCCACCCCCAGGCCGGCGGGAAGTAGCCCCCGTCGTCGAAGGCGAGCGCGGCGGCCACCGCGGCCGCCAAAACCGCCACTGGCCAGTCGATCGCGAGGATGCGCGCCCGGGAGAGCGCGCTAGTCGTCGTCGACGATCGTGCCGACGCCCTGCCCATCGCCGGTGTACGCGTTCGGGCTCGGGTTCGACAGGTTCACGTAGAACGTCTCGTTGCGCTCGCGCACCCTGTCGCCGACGACCGCGACCGTGATCGTCTTGGTGCTCACGCCGACGGGGAAGGTCAGCGTTCCGCTCACGGTCTGGAAGTCGGACGGCGTCGTCGCGGTGCCCGCAGCCGTCGCGTAGGAGACGGTCACCGGCGAGAGCGGGCTCGCCGAGAGCGAAACGACGAAGGTGAAGGCGGTCGTGCCGCTCTTCCCCTCCTTGCCCTGGGCGTCGGAGATCCCGACGTTGCACTCGAACCGCCGCTCGTGCAGGTGGTTCTTGTCGCCGCACCCCTTGCCCGGCTTCGTGACCGTCGGCGTCGTCGTGCTCGTCGAGGTCGAGCTCGAGGTCGAGGTCGAGGTGCTCGTGCTGGTGCTGGTGCTCGTCGACGTCGTCGTGCTCGTGGACGTCGTAGTCGGCGTCGTCGTGCTCGTTGACGTCGTGGTCGGCGTCGTCGTGCTCGTGGACGTCGTAGTCGGCGTCGTCGTGCTCGTCGTCGTCGTGGTGGAGTACTGGTCGGCTCCGGCCGAGCTCAGGGCAGTGGAGGAGGCGTATCCGAGCCCGCCGAGCCCGACGAGCGGCACGAGGACAACGACGGTCACGATCGCGACCATCACGATTCGCCGCCGCCGCAGCCTCGGATGTCTCACGCCTGCACTCTCCCCTCGCTACGAGCATCGCGCATCAGCTCGGCGGTGTCAATCGCGCCGGTCTCGGTTAAGTTCCGCTGCAAATGAGCCAGACGCGCCCAGCGCCGTCCGCGGCGCGCCTTCCCGAGGACGCAGCGCCCCCCGACCTCTCGGTCGTAGTGACCGTCTTCGACGAGGAGGGGACGGTCGACGAGGTCTACGAGCGGACCACCGCGGCGCTCGACGTGCTCGGGCGGCCGTACGAGCTGATCTTCGTCGACGACGGGTCGCGCGACGGCACGTTTG
>Ga0209577_10002414_pt1 | contig 17990 bp, 7 predicted proteins | sample GraSoiAngelo_109_FD_185874 | JGI IMG/M metagenome (GOLD analysis project Ga0209577, IMG submission 185874) | Grasslands soil microbial communities from the Angelo Coastal Reserve, California, USA - 14_0903_12_20cm (SPAdes) (version 2) | ecosystem: Environmental > Terrestrial > Soil > Grasslands ...
GCAAGCAAGAGGCCCGCGACGGTTCCAGCAAGCGAAAGCGTTACGCTTTCCACAAGCAGTTGTTGGGCAAGGCGCGAACGGGTTGCACCGAGCGTAGCGCGCACTCCGAATTCGTGGCTTCGCGCCGTCGAGCGCGACAGCATGAGGCTGGCCAGATTGGCGCAGGCCAGAAGCAGTTCGATTGCAGAGATGGCCAGAAGGACATAAACAGGCCTGACGAACCGACCGCGCAGATAGGAGGAGCCTGTCCCGTAAGGTTCGACTGTGAATTGGAGCGAATGGAAAATAGTGCGCTCTAGGTCCCGTGGGCTGCCCGCCTCCGGCGTTTGTTCTGCAGGCGCCACGGCTTCGCGAATCGCAGGCCAGAGGGAGTCGAGTTCGGCGCGAGCTTGCTCAACTGTGATATCCGGCTCGAGCCGGCCGACGGCGTCGAGCCAAAGTATGTTGCGGCGCTGGAGACTTTCTTGCACGTCGGCGCCCCGAATCAGCGGCTCTGTCGTAACTGGAACCACGATGTCGTCCTCCCAATCGACGCTGATCCCGGCAAATCCCTTGCGCGTGACGCCAATGATCGTGAACGGAAGGTTCTCAATTCGAAGAGCCTTGCCGATCACATCTCTTGCGCCACCACACTGGCGCTGCCAGAAGGTGTATCCAAGGACTGCGACTTGCGCCGGCCGGCTAGAATTCAAGTTGACATCGGAGGGCTCGATCAGGCGTCCGATTGCCGGGACAGCACCCAGTTCTGAGTAAAAGCTCCCCGTGACCGGGTCAACATTGGCGCGAGAGAGTTCGCCATTCACCTCAACATTCATGAGCGAGCCACCTCCCCGAGCAAATGCCCCTGAGAAGACTTTGTGGTCGCGCATGATCTCCTCGAACATCGGAAACGATACAGACGCATAGCTGTCGCCGGGCGTGTGTGCGCCAAAGCGGACAAGCTGTTCCGGGTGAGGCACAGGTAAGTCGCGAAGGACGAGAGCTTCGAGCACGCTAAAGATGGCGGTGTTGGCACCGATGCCGAGGGCGAGCGTTAGGACAGCAACCGTGGTGAATCCAGGCGACTTGCGGAGCGTGCGAAGGGCATAGCGGGTGTCTTGGGCCAAGGTTTCGAGGAAGCGGAGGCCGCGCGCGTCGCGGCACTTCTCTTTGGTTTGCTCCATACCATCCAGGTCGAGGCGCGCACGGCGGTGCGCCTCCCCTTGCGTCATTCCCTGCGCGACGTATTCCTCGGCTTTTCGTTCGACGTGGTCGCGCAGCTCGTCGTCCAGTTCTTGGTCCGCCTGCGCCCGGCGAAACAACGACCGTAACCGTAGCGGAATCGTGTACAGCCAATGCTCCGGTCGCATTTGCCTGGCCTCCTTTACTCGTACCTCAAAGCGACCATCGGATCGACGCGCATGGCGCGGCGTGCGGGAATGCAAGAGGCAAGCAGAGCCGCCGATACGACGACCGCTGGGGCGATTGCGAGAATCAACAATCCATGAAGCCAAGAGTCTGAGTAAGCGGCGCTAGCGACGATTCGAATGATGACAAACGATCCGCTGAGTCCCACTGCAGTGCCAGTTACAGCAAGAAAGATACCTCTGCCTAGAACGAGTTGGAAAATATCACGTTTCTGCGCACCAAGTGCCATTCGCACGCCAATTTCATGAATTCGTTGCGCAACTATGTACGCAACTACACCGAAGATTCCTATCGTCGCGAGCCCGAGCGCAATGCTGGCAAAGATGGCAAGCAGGCCGGCTAAGAAGCGGTCCCCAGAACCCTTCGCTCCAATCACCTGAGTCATCGCCTGGACATCACCAATCGGTTGATCTTTGTCAATTGCCCAAACCGAAGCACGCACAGGGGCAGCGAGAGTCGTGGAGTCGCCGTTCACGCGAAGGACGACCCTCATAGCACTCATCGGGTTTTGAGTGAACGGTACATAAATTTGGGGAACGCTCTGTCTCTGTCCCACGCGGTCAATGACATCCGCCGCGACTCCCACGATCTGGCGCGAAACCACCGCGCTGGAGGGGTCGGCGTAAGTGCGAATGAACATGCCAATTGGGTCCGCGTCCGCGTTCGGAAAGTACTGCTTCGCAAGAGATTCGTTAACGATACTCACCCTTGCCGAAAGCGCACTGTCAGAGGCTGAGAAAGGCCGCCCCTTCAAAATCGGAATTCGCATCACGCGAAAATAATCGGGAGAAACGAAGTAGCCTCCGGCCTGGGGTCGCTCCTCCGGCTTCGAGGCTAGATCGGCCCCAGGTTCAAATGCGAGTCGGCGTGGGAACGACTCTGGAATCTCCTGTGTCACGGCGGCGGACTGAATTCCGGGGAGCGCCTGAATTCTCCGCAGAAGTTCGCTAAAAAACGCCGCCTGGGTCTGAACACTCGGATACTTCGAGCTCGGAAGGGACAAACTGGCGCAAAGCACGCCTTGGGGGTCGAATCCTAGCTGAGCCCGGATTTCTCTTATCACCAATTGGATGGACGTTCCTGTCGCGGCGATAAGCATTATTGTTAATGCGATTTGGCCGACAACGAATCCACCCCGCAGACGGCTTTCTCTTCGACCTCGAGACCGTGTCCCACCACTGCCGTGCAGAGTCGACTGTATTTCAAGTTTCGAGCTTGTAAGCGCGGGAAGGACCCCAAACAAGAGCACGGTCAGAAAGGACGTTGCGCAAGTGAAGACAAAAACTCTGCTGTCGACTTGGAGCTTTCCAGCGAGCCAAGCCGTTTCAGCATTGAAACTCAGTTTAGCCCGGAGAAGGTGAACACCCCAGTAGGATAGCAGCAGACCAAAAGCACCTCCAAAGATTGCAAAGAGCAGGCTTTCTGTCAACAATTGTTGAATCAACCTAAGGCGCCCAGCTCCCAGAGCCGCACGGACGTCGAATTCCATCACGCGGCCCGCGTAACGGGCAAGGAACATGCCCGCGACATTGGCGCACGCGATGAGGAGAACAAAAACTACCACCCCCATTAGAAGCAGGACTGCAATTCGCGTGCCCTCCTCGACTAAGGCATCTTGGAGTGTTAGGACGTTCGCAACCCAACCCTTGTCAGTGGGACTGTTGTGCGCAAGGCGTTCGATGATCGCGTTCGTCTGTGCCTGCGCGTCACGAAGAGTCTGGCCCGGCCTCAACCTTGCGAAAATGTTAAGGTCTCGCTTTTCGCTCTGCGCTGAACTGAGTGGTCGCGCATCGAAAGAATCCGGAATCCACACCGCACACGGCACAAATGCATACTTGAACTGGTCGGGCATAATCCCAGTGACCGTGTAGATTTGCCCCGCCAGTGTAAGTGTCTTGCCAATGATTCCAGGATCGGCATCGAAGCTACGCTGCCACAGATCGTAGCTGATTATCGCGTTGAACTTTTGCTCTGCTTGGGTCATGTCAGGACCAAAGGTCCGCCCCACGCGGGCTGGTACACCGAGAAGTGCAAAATAGTTGGGCGTAACGCGCGCGATTGTCACGCTTTCGGGATCTCCGCGTCCAGTCAACGGCAGGTTGTCAAGCTGGAGTGCTGCTGTCTCATCGAATAAATGCGGCTCCCCGCGCAGAGCTAAGAATTCGGTTGCCGTTGCTGGATTCCGTTCCAAGCGTTTCGAAGGATTGGCCATCGTCACCATCACCACGGTAGGAGGATCTGTGATCGGAGGCTTGCGGAGCAGGAAACCACTCGCCACGGTGAAGATTGCCGAGTTCATTCCGATTCCCAATCCGAGTGTGAGAATCACTGTGGAAGCAAACCCAGGGTTCTTACGTAAGATGCGTAGGCCGTAGCGAATGTCCTGTACGAAGTCTTGGAACCAAGTGATCCCACGCGCATCACGGCATTTCTCTTTGGTTTGCTCGATACCGTCCAGACCGATTCGCGCGCGGCGGTGCGCCTCTTCTTGCCTCATCCCTTGCGCGACGTGTTCCTCGGTTTTTCGTTCGAGGTGGTCGCGCAGCTCGTCGTCCAATTCCTCGTCCGCCTGCGCCCAGCGAAACAACGACCGCAGCCGCAGCGGAATCGTGTACAGCCAATGTTCCGGTCGCATGCCCCGGCCCTCTCTCACTCGTATCTCAGAGCGACGATGGGATCGACGCGCATCGCCCGCCGCGCCGGCAAATACCCCGCTACCAATGCCACCACCGACAGCACTCCCACCGCCGCCGCCATCGTGTATGAGTCCTGCGCCGCCATCCCAAACAATAATCTCTGCAACAAACGCACCGACGCCAGCGCCACTCCCACCCCAATCGGCACGCCGGTACCCAGAATTAGTAGCACTTCGCGCAACACGAGTCTCAAAATCGATCCCGGCTGCGCCCCCAGCGCCATCCGCACCCCAAATTCCGTCTGCCGCTGCGTCACCAGATAGCTCACCGCCCCAAACAGCCCCATCATTGCTAGCAACAAACCCAGCACTCCAAAAAATCCAGATACTGCGGCCAACAGACGCTCTTGCACGAGATCGTCATCCACTTGACCAACAAGCGTACGAAACTTCAGAGGAATATCCTTACTCATCTGTGCCGCAGCCCTCCGAACGGGTTCAATCAGCATTTCGGGCGAAACACTCGTTCGAAGCACGAACTCTTCAGCCGATACGCGCGAAGGTATCTGTGCCGCGGGAAAGAACACCGTCGGCGGAACAACTTCTCGCACTCGTTCGTATTTGGAGTCCTTCACCACGCCAACGATTTCTACTTGTTCCGGTTCGTCTCCCCAGCGGAAATGTCTTCCCAGTACGCTCCCACTGGGGAAGAATTTGCGCACTGCCGTCTCGTTCACGATCGCCACATGTGCGGAATTCTTCAAATCGTGTCCATCGAAGTCGCGCCCCTGGAGGAGAGGGGTGCGCAATATCGCGAAATAACCAGGACTCACGAAGTTGAGGCAAATGGATGCTTCATCGCCTGTGGGCGCATTGGGAGCATCTGTGTGAATGATTTGAAGCCAATTGTCATCACCAATGGGTGTTGCAAACGCACGGGCCGTCGAAAGGACGCCCGGAAGTGCACGCAGCCTCCGCTCGATCTCCTCATAAATAACTGTTCGCTTTTCAGGTCCTTCCTTCGCCGTGTCTACCGCGAACCACGGTGGCGTCGCGCTGACCACCAAAACATTGCTGCGGTCGAAACCGAGGTCAAGCGTCACCAGCCTTACAAAACTGCGCAGCAGCAGGCCGCCTCCGATCAACAGCACGAGAGTAAGCGCTACCTGCCCGACCACAATCCATCGGCCTGCTCCTAATCCCTGTGCACCTCCGGCGCCTGTCCTAGCTTTCATCGCCTCAATCAGCGCGATCCTCGTCGAACGGAATGCGGGCAATAGCCCTACCAGAATCGCCGTGAGAACCGCAGACAGCGCCGTGAATCCCAGCACCCTTGCGTTGATGGAAAGATCGAGAAAGACGTCGTCTCGTGCAGTGGCTAATTGCCGCACTAGTAGAGCGCCGCTCCACTTTGCAAACAGCACCCCAAGTCCGGCTCCCGCAAGCGAAATCATCACAGATTCTGTGAGCAGTTGACGAATCAACCGGCCCCGCGCTGCTCCTAGGGCTTTGCGGACGGCGATCTCCTTTCCTCGGGCTGTGCCCCTCGCAAGCATCAGGCTTGCGATATTCGCGCACGCGATGAGCATCACTAGCGCGACGATGACCATCAGCACGCGCAATGCCTGCCCAAACTCGCCGCGCAGTTCCGAAGTTCCCATACCGGCCGGAATGCTTACCAGTTTTGCCCTCAGGAATCGCCGTTGACCTTCTGCATCCCAGTCCGGTAGCGCGGCATTCATCACGCCGGGCGAAAGTGTCTCTAGCCGCGCGTTAAGTTGCGCCGGTGTTATTCCCGGCTTGACGCGGGCCATGATGCTCAGCCACCAGCGCGAGCGGCTCTCTGTGTTTCGCCTATCGAAGAGCGCGCTCGCGCAGATCGGCACAGCCACGTCAAACTTCTTTCCGACCTCGACGCCGTAGAAGCGCGGCGCGCTGACACCGATCACCTCGAACGGTTGACCGTACAACGACAGCGTCCGGCCCACTACGTCCCTCTCGCGACCGAAATATGTCTCCCAGAATCCATAACTCAGCACCGCGACGGGAGCGCAGCCCGGTCGGTCATCAGCGGCTGCAATCAACCGGCCTGCCGCTGCATTCACGCCGAGGGTGGTGAAATAGTTCCCACTCACGAACAAGCCCTGCACGTCTCGAAAGCTGCTGCTCCACTCCATCGCGAATGGTTTCGAACGGCTCCACGCAAACACTCCCGCGAAGACATCCTCCTGATCACGCACGCCTTCCCACAGTGCATTCGTGAAACCATCGCGGGCTCTGTCATCTGGCTCCTGACGCAGAAGCAGCACCAGCTCTTGAGGATTTCGCACCGGCAACATCCGCAGCAGCACGGCGTCCGTCATGCTGAAAATCGCAGTGTTCGCGCCGATGCCGAGCGCGAGGGTGATGACTGCCACGGCCGTGAACGTGGGAGATTTGCGCAGTATTCGCACTGCGAAGCGCAAATCCTGAACGAAGTCCTGAATCCAATTTACGCGGCGGGCGTCGCGGCATTTCTCTTTGGTTTGCTCGATACCGCCCAGGTCGAGCCGCGCGCGGCGGCGGGCCTCCTCTTGCGTCATGCCTCGCGCCCTGTATTCCTCGGTTTTCCGTTCGAGGTGATCGCGCAGCTCGTCACTAAGGTCCTTCTCAACTTGCTCGCGACCAAAAAGTGAGCGGAGCCTTAGCGGAATGGTGTAGAGCCATTTTCCCAATCTCATAAGTCACCCCTCGACCCTCGCCTGCACCTCGAAACTTGCCTCTCAACTCACCGAGCCTCTCCGGCAGCGTCACAAGCAACGTCTTCGCGGCCCACCTTCATGTCGTTCACTCGTCCTTCATTCATAACGCAGCGCAATCATCGGATCCACTCGCGTGGCACGGCGGGCGGGGAAGTAGCACGCGAGCAGCGCCACGATCCCGAGTATCGCCGTCACGCTAACGTACGTCAGCGGGTCATACGGGCTCACGCCGTAAATGAAATTGGCCACGAGGCGCGAGATGGCCAGTGCCAGCAAAACCCCCGCGGCAACTCCGCCAGAAATAATCCACACGCCCTGGCGAAGAATCATGCGCAAGATGGAACTCTGCGCCGCTCCCATGGCCATGCGAATGCCGATTTCATTCGTCCGTTGGCTGACGGTGAAAGAAACGACGCCAAACACGCCGACGAGCGCGAGAATCAAGCCAATACCACCGAGAATTCCCGCCAGCGCCGCGGCCAGTTCGAAAAGCAGAAACCCGCTAAGGGTGTAGAGGTCTTCCAACATAGTGTGGACATCGAAGGCCGGCATGGTTGGAGCAAGGGAAGCGATCTGCGAGCGAATCGATCCGCTCATCGCTTCGGGGGCGAACGTGGTGCGCAGCGGGATCTGTCAGAGAGGCGGGAGTCAACTTGGAGACTGTGCGGTGTGGCATAATTCATGCTGTGCCTGATGGGGGCCCAGAAGAGAGGCAAAGTAAATTAGGGACTGATCTCAGCGCGGCTTTTTATGCCGTCTTCCAAGCCGTTGAGCGGAGGCGTCCACAACCAGTGACAACCGATGGCGACACGCTTGACACTCGAAAAACTGCGTGAGGCACTGAAAAACTCTACTCAACCGCCGTAAATGGTGCGCACCGCTGAACTCGCAACGTGGTGGAATGTTGTCAATTACCACAACAAATATTGAAGGGCCACGAATCGCCGAACGGGCTGGAAAATGTCGAAAAATCTAAGTTTACAGGCACGCTTGTCTCGCCGAGACTTTGCGAAAGGGCTGGGCTTGATTGGCTTTGGAGGCGCGTCACTCGCCGGCGCCGCAGGCATCTTCGCATGGTCGGATCTTACGTTCGCGCAACGAGGCGCACGCACGGGATCTCCGCAAGCGTTCGAACAAATACCGCCATCGGTCAGTGGGATCACTTGGGTGCACCGTAACGGGCGGTCGGCGGAGATGTTTTTGCCGGAAACTACTGGAGCCGGCTGTGCCTTCCTCGATTACGACAACGACGGATGGATGGACATCTATCTGGTGAACAGCGGCAAGTGCGATTTTTATGATCCGCGTCCGCCGCTTCGCAATGCTCTCTATCACAACAATCGCAATGGCACGTTCACGGACGTCACCGAAAAGGCGGGGGTCGCGGGAGGCGGCTACGGGATGGGTGTGGCAGTCGGCGATTACAACGGAGACGGCTTCCCCGACCTCTACGTAACGCAGTATGGCCGCAGTATTCTCTATCGAAACAACGGCAACGGGACATTTACGGATGTGATCGAGAAGGCGGGGGTCGCAGCCCCGGGCTGGGCTTCCAGCGCCGTCTGGTTTGACTACGATAACGACGGCCGACTCGACCTTTTTGTATGCCGCTTCGTCGACTTCGACAAATCCAAAAACAAATTCTGCGGGGACGCCAAAACGGGCGACCGCTACTATTGCATTCCGCGCGTTTACGACCCGGCAGCGAGCTGGCTGTTTCACAACAATGGCGACGGCACGTTCACCGAAGTGGGACACTTGTCGGACATTGGAAAGTCCATGGGCAAGGCATGGGGGGTTGTGGCGGCTGACATTAATAATGACGGCTGGATGGATTTGTGGGTGGCCAACGACACGGTGCCGAACTTTTTGTTTGCCAACCGTGGCAAGGGGAAGTTCGAAGAAATTGCGCTGCAGGCCGGTGTGGGCTATAGCACCGACGGCCGGGCGCGCTCGGGCATGGGCGTAGACGCTGCGGATTACGACCAGGACGGATGGATCGACTTGTTCGTGACGAACGTCGACCAAGAAATGTACTCGTTTTATCACAACAACCATGACGAGACGTTCGACGATATCGCGGTTCCCACTCATATTGGCATGGTCACTCGACTGATGAGCGGCTGGGGAGTTAAGTTTTTCGATTACGACAATGACGGCAACATTGATCTGTTCATCGCCAATGGTCACCCTGACGATAAAATCGAAGAGCGATTCAGCGATGTGAAATATAAGGAACCGCTGCTGCTGTTCCACAATAACGGCAAAGCGTTTGAGAACGTTAGCGCGAGAAGCGGAGAAATTTTTGCAGATCAAATGGCGGCCCGCGGATTGGCCATCGGTGACTTCAACAATGATGGCGCCGTGGACGTTTTGGTGGCGTGTAACAACGACGCGCCTCTCCTGCTGCGCAACAACGCGGCGAAGCAGAGTCACTGGCTGGGCGTGAAGTTAGTGAGCATGAAGGCCAATCCTGACGCCATTGGTGCGCTCATCCGTTGGCAGGCCGGCGATTTGAAACGGCACCTCTACAAGGCGGGAGGTGGGAGCTACCTTGCGTCTCATGATCCGCGCGTCGTGCTGGGGATTGGTACGAAGACTAAACTCGATTGGGTCGAAGTCAAGTGGCCCTTGCCAAGCGGCAAAGTCGAGCGCTTTACGAATCTCCCGATCGACCAATACATCGTCCTTACCGAGGGCGAGGGCACGCCGGTTAAGGCGGAGTGATTTCCAAGCTCTTTTCGAGATTCTTTTTTTCGATATTTACAGAACTCTGAATCTTTCGGAACTTCGCGAGCATCTCCCTTTCCAATTCTTTCTGCCCGGCTTTCCGATAAGCTTGGGCTAACTGGTAATAAAGGGTTCCATCATCGTCGAGAGGAAGTGCGGTCTTCAGATGCGGGATAGCCTTTTCCACTTGTCCGACTCGCAAATAAGCGCGCGCAAGATCTCTATGGGGCTGCAGCACTGTCGGATCCCCTCTCACTGCTCTCTCCAAGTACGGAACAGCATCCTCTGCCTTCTCTAGACCTAATAATGTGAAGCCAAGCCAGTAGTTGAGCTCCATCGAGTCAGGTGACTGCTTCATAGCCTTCTCCAAGAGGGGTCGAGCAGCTTCGTAGTTGCCGCCAGCGCTGATTGATATGGCGAGCCCTTGTTCATAATAGAAATTCCCGGGCGAGTACTTCAAAGCTTCTCCCCAATCTTTGGCTGCGGAAGCATAGCTCTTCTGGGAAAAGTGAATCTTCGCTAGCAGTTCGTGCACCTCGGCGGAAGGTGGCAAGTCGGCGAGGTGGGAGAAAGCCTGTCGGGCTAACTCATTGTATGCACGCGTTTGCCAGTAATACTCTTCTGCGGTCTGAGCACTCCCGGCAACAATTTTGGCGTACCGGCCAGCATGGAAGTCACATTCCATCTCGGTGGCGCTGTTGTTGCGATCAGCATGGGCGAATGCTGCCGAATTAGCTCGCTCATCTCCCAGACCCTGGCGAGCGCCACAGTTGAGCGGGGGCAGCTGACGTTCCTTTTCTTCCTCAACCATCGCCCAATCTCCATGGCCTGATTTTCTGTAGATGTCGGCGATGGAGGCGTGGACGCCGCGCAAGGTGGGCATCCTGGCGAGAGCTTCACGATAAAGATAGAAGGCGGGAGCATAGTGCTCGGCCATGGCCCTCGTCTCTGCCACCAAAACGAGCCAGTAAGGAGATTCCGGCGCAAGTTTCTCCACTTCCTCGAAGCTTCGGCTCGCCAGTCCTTCGAAGCTCCCTCCGAGCCCACTCCAGGCCTTTGGATTCTCCGGATCTAACTTGGATAGCTCTTGGTATTGTTGCAGGGCCCCATTGTAGCGCTCGAGTGCCAAGAGGCCTTCGCCCAGCAACAGGCGGGCTTCGCGATTGTCGGGCTGACCTTGAACGACAGTTTGGAGCGGCTCTACGGCCTTACCTGGTTGCTTCAAAGACAAGTAAGCCGCGCCGAGAAACAGCCGCGCCGGCATATGAGCGGCCTCCAGTCTCAGGACTTCCTGAAACTCTTTGACTGCTTCCCGCTCGTGACCCGCCATGTGCAACGCCATCCCTAGATTCATTAGGGGTCCAGGGTTGTCGGGCAAGTCTTTCACTAATTCCCGGTAAACCGGGATGGCCTCCTCGAACCTACCGGCCGCCATCAGGTCCTTGCCGCGCTTGGATTTCAGCGCTAGATCATCGGTCTGACCGTAGGCAAGCGACAGTACGGGTAGCAGGCTTACAGCAAGGCGGATTGCAAATCCCATGAGCGCTATTTAACTCTCAGGAAGTCTTCTTTACAAGGCGAGGCGGCATTGGAGCTTGGAAAGAAAAAGCGGGCATGGGTTGTGACCCATGCCCGCCAGAAGAAATTCGACAAAATGACCTTGTTTAGAAGGCCAAACGCAATCCGAGGCGAATGACGCGGTGGCCGGAAGCACCCGGAGACTGCATGAAAGTGCTGCCTGACCCTCCGCACGGATTGCCTGTTGGACCTCCCCCCCAACAGAAGTTGGACGCGCCCCACTCATCGGTCGTCCATGTCCAAGTCGGATGGTTCAGGAAGTTAAGCCCCTCCGCCCGGAACTGCATATCAAAGCGCTCGGTGAGCTTGAAATGCTTGAACAGGCCGAGATCCAGGTTGGAGTGCCCTGGCCCATAGACGGCGATGTTGCGGCCCGTATTGCCGAAACGGTGCTGCCGTGCGACTCCATCTAGGTCGACGGCTGGGTCGACGAACGTAGGGACGGGAGCGAAGGAAGTCGGATCGTACCAATGACAATTATCTCCGGGTCCTAGGCATCCAAGTTTCTTGATGGGGCCAACCAAGTCGACAGTTTGGTGGTTACCCGACGACCGGAAATCTGGGCTCCCAAAGACGGTGGTGGGCGCTCCCGTAACCGTGCTCCAAACTCCATTGAGCTGCCATCCACCGAGGACTGCCCTGCCAATGGCATTGTGGCCGCTTAGTTTATGGCCTGCTCCTACTGGTATTTCCCAGACGTAACCCATGCGGAAGATTTGCCGACGGTCGATGTCGGCCATGCCGCGGTTTTTGCCCAAATAGCTGGGCCCGGAAAAGAGCGGAGGTTGCCAGAAACCGCCACTCCAGGCGTCAGTGTCATAGGACTCGTTTATAGCCTTGGAATAGGTATACGCGCCCTTGAAGTACAAACCCTTGCTGAAATTCCGGTCGAGCGTTACTTGCAAGGCGTTGTAGTGAGAATCGAGGAAGCCCTGAAGCTGGAGGGTGCCCGCGGTTCGACCATACAGGGCGCTTAAAGGCGCCTGTTGATCGATATCGGAGGCATTAAGGTCCTTAATGCCCCAACCGTTCGTCTGCGAGTTGCCAACGTAGCCAACACCGAGAAGCATATTACCAGGCAGTGTGCGCTCTGCAGTGATGTTCCAGGTCTCAATCCGGCCACGTTTGAGTAATCCCTTGCCTAAGAACCTTATCTCAACGTCGGTAGGAATGGGAATCACTCCGGTACTGACGTCCGGAAGGGGAACTGGCGCGATACCCCCTGAGAAAGTCCCCAAACCCTGGTAGTCACACAGCACACTCCGTCCGTTGGCGCAGGCTGCTGCCGTGTCGAAGGTTGGGTCGGTGGAGTTATACTTCGTATCGGTCGAAATCGTGGCAGGATAGGCTCCTCGCGTCGCACGCAAGATGGGGAATGTGTCGAAGGTAGTCCCGAAACCAGCGCGGAATACCGTCTTGTCGTTCCATTGATAAGCTATCCCAACGCGCGGCTCGAGCATATTCTTTTGTGTTCGAGTTCCGAGACTCTTCGAGTTGCCACCCAGCCCCCCGAGCAAAACGGTATTTGTTGCTGGATCGTATTGCTCCAAGCCTTTGCCCAGGGAGTTGCGAGTCATCAGTGGGAAGTATTCATAGCGCGCACCTAGATTGAGGGTCACCTTCTTACTGAGCTTCCAATGATCCAGAATGTGCAACCCATACCAGGTGTCTTTGCCATTGGCCTTCTGGTACTGTACAGTGCGCCCCGCCTCGTCGTATACGCCGAGCAAGAAATTCGCAAATTGATTGTCGCGGAAGGCGAAGTACGGATAGTCCGTCTGATAGGGATCCCCTGTTGCTGAGTTGATAGGGATTTGAAGGTGCAGCGCAGTATAGTTTCCGTTATTGAAATTGATGCCGCCGCGCGGTCCGAAGCCGTTTTCCGGCTGCCAGTGATTCAGGTGATTATGGACAATGTCCACGCCAAAGCGAAGACTGTGTGTGCCGCGTGTCCAAGTCGCATTTTGTGCAAGAGTCACACTCCAGTCGTTGCGGTACAAAGGTAGCCAGGTGTATGAACTCCCCAACTGGTCAAAGCCAGCTATGGTGATCTCCGGAGTACCGCTGTAACGCACGTCGTTGGGATCGTTCGTGCCCGGGATACCTAGCAGATCCTGACCGTTGTTCTTCCCGAAGTCTGGAGGCAAGCCAAGCTGATCCATACGCGAGAAACCCAAGCTTCCGTCGAGAAGGAAGTGGGGACTGAGCGTCCACGTGTGACCCAAGCTAGCTGTGTGTACTGCGACATGAGTATTCCCGTCGCTCCCGTCGGGGCACGGCCCGCCGATCACGGGACCATACCCGCAGTGTACGGTCGTGTTGGCATTCATTCGGCTGTACTTGACCCATATGGAGTGCTTGTCGGTCCGGTTCCAATCCACTCGGAAATCGTAGTTGTTGCGGTGAAACATCTGCGGGGGACTTAGGAAGTAGTTCTTCGTCAAGACCCCCTGCGAATCAGCAGTCCCACTAATATTTGGCAAAGGCCACAAGCCCATAATCGTTTGTGCCGTTGGGTTAATGAGGTCCGACGGCATCACATTAACCACACCCCCCGCTGCGTACACGGCGCGCCCTGTCCCGTCCGGATTCCCTGTCAACGGGTCGAATATCATTCCTTGCTGCAATTGCACGCATCCCGGCCCAGGTGCGGCGCATACCGCGGGGCCGAGGAGATTTCCATGGCCGTCCGATTCGGGTACAAGGATCGGAGGGCCTGTTTGCCCCTGGGGGCAATTTCCGTTGCCATCAAGTGCTACCAAGCACAGGGAAATGGGATTCCTGAGGTAAGCCGTAAAGTCTCCGCTACGCATGTCGCTGGTGGGAACGGAGTAGCGGTTAAGAGTGGAGGAGTCAACAATCGACGAATGCTGAAAGACGCCGTCCCAGTTCGCGAAGTAAAAGAGTTTACCCTTCTTAATGGGTCCACCTATATTTCCTCCCACGTCATTGACGAGGTCCAATAGCTTGTTCTTTGGATGGCTGGGATCGAGTCCCTTGCAGATCATGTCGAACGCATCGCAAGCATTGAGGTGCTGGTCATTGTGATAACCGAAAGCCACGCCGTGGATCTCGTTAGTGCCTGATTTTGTGATCACGTCCACTGAGGCTGCGCCGGCCATTCCCTTCTCGGGTTCAAAGCTATTCGTTGTGATTTTTACTTCCTGGATGGCTTCAATCGGCGGAACATACAGCGTTCCTCCTCCGGGCTTCCAGAGGAAGATGCTTTGCGCGCCATCAATGCGCGTGGAGTTCGACGATGGATCCAAGCCATTCACGGGGATCGCAATGGCCCGCTCCGGCGTGTCCGCTGCCGCCCCAGTGAACCCGTAGTCGCCCACAGCTCCCGGAGCCAACAATAGGAGAGCTTGGAAATTCCGATAGAAGTTGGTCGGTAAGTTCTCTACTGCCACCGCGCCAAGTTCTGTGCTGACGTCCGTGTTCTCGGTCTTCAGCACTGTGGCAGCCGCCTCCACAGTCACCTTTTCCGCTGTCGGACCGAGCCGCAACGTCGCGTCAGCGCGCGTAATCAGACCAGCGTGAACGACAACTCCCGTTTGCTTGAATTCCCGGAATCCCGAGGCCGTGATGACAATATCGTAAGTGCCATCGGGAAGGTTTAGCACTGTGTATTGACCTGTCGCGTTCCCGTCGACTTCGCGTTTCAAGCCTGTAAGCGGATTGGTCACGATTACGTGGGCGTTGGCCAAGGCCGCGCCGCTCTGGTCCGACAGAGTACCGGCAATTGAGCCGTACAAGACCTGAGCCGGAGCCGGCATGGGTTGAATGATGAGGCAAAACGAGAGCACCCAAGCCGCGAAAGCCACCACATTGCTACTCTTGCGAGCCATAATGAAACCTCCCTCTTTGTCCTTTCACCCAAGCCAAATTGACATAACGACTGGGAACATCAAGTCGAGCTGACCGGACGATCAAAATTACTCGCGAACTGCTCGATCTCTCAAAACTGCACGCGCGTTACGCTTGCAATCAAAATGTTCCGGCTCACCTTAGCCACAGGGCGAATAGTACAAAAATACTACTTATGCGACCCCCCTATCACGAAAGGCAGCGTATGTCAAGCACTTTCTCCACTATGGAAGCGTTTCGACGACCTTCGATGAGCGCTACCGTTGGGTGGAACCGGCTGGGCACGCTGTGAAATGGAGGAGTTACGCGCCGTAGCTAAACTTGCTATGGACGAATCGCGGTCGCCTCTTCCAGCACTCGCAGGTCGCGATCGATACTATCGAGAAGACTGGATTGATGCCGGGACGCTGCCTGGTCGCGCGCCAAACGCAAGTAGTGGATGCCATTCTCCCGGTCGCCGGCACGAGCATAGGCTACGCCAATAGCATAAAGATAGGTTGCCTTGGTTTCTTCGTCCTGAGTGTTGAGAGTCTTCAACAATTCGTCAATCCCGTCCTTGTACCTTCCCTGATTCACCAGGAGTCGACCGAGGTTGAAATGCGCCTGGGGGAAATCCGGCTTGTTTTCGACCGCCATCTCAAATTCCGCCATTGCGTCCGTCAGCTTGCCCTCTCGCTGTAGGAGGTCGCCGAGGTTATTGTGTGCTTCAGCGTACCGAGGATTAGCCACCAGGGCTTTTTGGAAGACCTCTTCGGCCGTCCGGTTCATGTTCTCTTGCATGAGGAGAACGCCGTAATTGTAGTAGCTCTCGGCATGACTCGGATCAAGTCCTACTGCCGCGATATAATGCTCCTCGGCTTTCTCAAATTCATGAACGCGGCCATAGAGCGAAATCAGATTAATGTGGGCGCGAACGAGTCTAGGATCGAATTGGAGGACCATTTCGTGTTTGGCAATGGCCTCTTCCCATCGTCCACGATTGCCGAGTTCAATTCCCAAACCAAGCAGACGCTGAGGGTCCATGTAAAGCTCATCCAGCTCCGCCTGGAACCGATCTCCCACACCCGGAATGTCAAATTTGGTTTCTTCATACCGTGCCAACTCTTCCCTTGAAGCATCGGTTTTTCCAAGACGTTGGTAGGCACGGGCCAAGGCGTAATGGGCTGCCCCGAAGTAAGGAAATAGCTCGCATGCTTTCTGAAAAGAATCCACGGCCTTGTTCAAGTCCCGGGCGGCCTCATAGACTTGCCCAAGAGCGTAGTGCGCTTGCGCGCTGTCAGGATGCCGACTCACGATATCTTCGTACACCTTTCTTGCGTCGTCCGTCCGGCCTTCCGTCGCCAGGTATTCACCGATTTTTAGCCGTGCCGGTAGGTACTCCGGGTCAAGTTCAAGCGCTTGCCGGAGTGTGGCGATGGCTTCGTCATATTTCGTCCGCGCCGCCAACACCATGGCAAGGTAGTACGCCCACTTAAAGGATTGCGGTTCCAGTGCATGGGCTCGCCGATAGCAGGCTTCTGCCCTTTCATCGTCTGGCCGATAAGCTTCAAGGATCATTCCCAATTTTCCGTTTGCGAAGGCATCCAGGGGATTCCTTAGGACTGCGGCATACGCGACGCGAACTTTGTCGCGTAACGGGGCCGGCGGGAACTCACCAGGAACGATGTGCGGCAATTCAGGCAGGCTGGCGGCTTGATCCGCCCAACTCCCTAACCCGGGACTACACAAGAGAGACAGCGACAGAATCAGAAGCGAGAATGCGCGAGACAACTGAACTCTCCACGTTTTCTTCACGGCATTTGTTCGACTCTCCCGGGGCCTTCGTAGCGCCAATTACATCATTGGGGGCCTTTTCCTGATTGCAGAAGTCGTAAGTCCTCGGTAATGCCTGTGAGTAGACCTACCTGCTTTCGACCCTCAGCTTTATCCCGCGCTAAACGTAGGTAGCGCAGCCCATTTTCCAGGTCGCCGACGTCGGCGAAAGCGATTCCCACGGCGTAAAGGTACGAAGCTTTTGCATCCTCATCTTCTGTCTTTAGGGCTCTCAACAAGCGCGGAATGCCCTCTTCGAATTTCTCTTCTTTCACCAACAGTCGGCCGAGGCTGAAGTTTGCTTGCGAGAAGTCAGGTTTGATTTCAAGAGCCTTTCGATACTCGGCGACTGCTTCTGATGACTTTCCTTCACCTTCCAATAAGTAACCAAGGTTGTTGTGAGCTTCAGCGTAATGGGGGTTCACCTCGATAGCCATTCGGAATGCTTCCTTGGCCTCCACGGGTCTGCCGTGGCCGAGAAGAAAAGCGCCATAGTTGAAGTAAGCCTCAGTTGCTTTCGGATCGAGTCGCACCGCGGCTCGATAATGTTCCTCTGCCTTCGCAGCCTGGCCTAACTGTCCGTAAACATAAATCAAATGTGTGTGGGCTTCCGGAAGCTGTGCATTGATCTCCAGCGCTCCTTCAAAAGCATCCGCGGCATCCTTGAGCTTTCCCGCTGCCAGCGAATTGGCGCCCGCTTTAAGGTACGCCTTAAAGTCCCGGTTCAGCGCTGCGACCTCTGCCAACAGCGGGTCGTCGATGTCGGGTATCCCACCCTCACTTTTGCTGGAGAGTTCAAGCTCTTGCTGAGCCTCCTGGAACTTCCCGATACGCCGGTAAGCGCGCGCCAAGGCGAAATGGGCTGCCGAAAACTTGGGGAATAACTCACAGGCCTTTTGCAAAGACTCGATCGCGCTGGCGAAGTCACTTCGGGCGGCGCGGACGCGCCCAAGTCCGTAGTACGCTTCCGCGTTCTCCGGATGCTTTTGGACGATTCCCTGGTACAGCGTTCCAGCTTCGTCCCATTGAGATGAGACCAGGAAACACTCGCCCATTCTCAGTTGGGTGGCGAGGTGATTCGGATCCAGGCGTAGTGCCTCGAGAAATGCTGGGATCGCTGCACTGCAGTTCCGCTGATCTACTTGAACCATTCCCAAGTAGTAGGCCCAGCGGAACGATACAGGATCGAGGAGATGGGCTCGCCGATAACAGATTTC
>Ga0209577_10002415_pt1 | contig 17989 bp, 19 predicted proteins | sample GraSoiAngelo_109_FD_185874 | JGI IMG/M metagenome (GOLD analysis project Ga0209577, IMG submission 185874) | Grasslands soil microbial communities from the Angelo Coastal Reserve, California, USA - 14_0903_12_20cm (SPAdes) (version 2) | ecosystem: Environmental > Terrestrial > Soil > Grasslands...
GTCGCACGAGCCCGCTCCGGGTAACGGTGCTGCGCAGCGCGTTCGCCTGCTTTTCCCAGAATTTCATGCCGTGATCGACGGTGTCGATCGGACCGCCCGGCTCGCCGCCCATGTCATGCGGACGCCTGTCGCTCATGTGGGGAGTTTACCCACAGGCTTGGCACAGCGCTTGCGGGCAGCCCCGAACCAGCCTAGCGAAAGGAGCGATCAATGAGAGTGCATCATGTCGCAGTAAGTATTACAGCTGCGGCGGTAATGGGTGTGTTCGGTTCCGCGTACGCGCAGTCGTCGTCGACGGACCAGAGCTCGCAAACCACACAGTCCTCGCAGCCCAGCAGCGCGTCGGGCAGCAGCACGGCGCCCTCGGGCGGCGTGAACGTGAACCCGAACGTGGGCGTGGACGCGAACGTCGGCATCAGCAACAGCGACGTCAACGCGGGCGCGAACGTCAGCCCGGGCGTGAACCTCGGTACGGGCGACCAGAATGTGTCGAGCGGCGTCTCCGCGAACCAGAGCGCCACGACAACCAACCCGTCGTCGACCACGAGCCAGGGCGCGCAGACGAGCCAGTCCTCCGGCTCGGGTAGCACGTCGGGATCGTCCAGCACCTCGGGCGCGAACGCCGCGAGCGGTAGCAACTCGCCTCCCTCGTCCGCGAGCTCGAGCACCTCGCCCTCGGGCGGCGTGAACGTCAACCCAAACGTGGGCGTCGACGCGAACGTCGGCATCAGCAACACCGACGTCAACGCGAGCGCCAATATCAGCCCGGGAGTGAACGTCGGCACCGGCGACCAGAACGTCTCGAGCAGCACCTCGGCCAACCAGAGCGCGACGACGACCAACCCGTCCTCGACGATGAACCAGGGCGCGCAGACGAGCCAGTCTTCCGGCTCGGGCAGCGCCTCCGGCAGCACGAGCGCGGCGGGCGGCGCTGCGCCTGCGGCAAGCGGCGGCGCCAGCGCCTCCACGCCGGGTGCGCAGTCGAGCGCGAGCGGCTCCACATCGAGCGGGTCGGCGGCGGCCGGCGCGAGCACGAACGACCGCGATCAGGACCGCGACCGCGATGAAGGCAAGGCGCGTGGCCAGGAGGCCGGCAAGAAGCGCGGCCTTGACCGTGCGGACGAAGCGGCCGGCGAGCACGGCAAGCAAGGGCGCGAGAACGCGCGAGAAAAACAGGGCCGCGACTAAAGCTGCTTTAAGTAAAGCGAAGCGGGCCCGAGTGGGCCCGCTTTTTTTATTTCAGCTGCGGTTTCACCTTCTCGATGCCGGCGTTGACGCATTCCTCGTCGACGCCGGGCGAGCCGGAGAGCCCGATGCCGCCGATCGTGTCGTCGCCGACCTTGATCGGCACGCCGCCGTTGATGGCGATCACGCCGGGGAGCGTGGTCTGCTCGCGCCGCGCAGGGCGCGTTTTCATGTCTTCGATGAACTGCTGCGTGGTCATGCGGAAGGTGCGCGCGGTGTAGGCCTTGCGCCGCGCGTTCTCCATCGTGTGCGGCCCGGCGCCATCGGCCTTCAGCGCGACCATCGTGTCGCCGCCGCGGTCGACCACTACTACCGAGACCGGGTAGCCGCGCGCCTTGCAGGCGTCGAGCGCGCCGCTCGCCATGGTAAGCGCCATCGCGTAGCTCAAGTCGCGATGCGTAATGAGCTGCGCGTGCGCGGGCAGGGCGGCAAGGAAGAGGGCAATGGCGGCACAACGACTCATGTTTGGTTCCCTATAGGCTGGCGACGACGCGCGCATGGTCCGCGTCGCCGGAGGCAAGACCCCACGAGCGCATCCACTCGTAGACCTGCTGGAAGCGCTTGGGCTCGTAGACCATGTAGTGCGTGTAGCGCACGAAGTGGTTCGAGAGCTCGTGCGGCGCGAGCGCGCCGTGCGTCTGCTCGGTCACGTAGTGCTTGTATCTCGCGAAGCCCGCCATGATGCGGTCGGCGGCCTCGTTGATCGCCGCGAGGTACGCCTCGCGCTGCTCGGCGCTGAGATGCGGCGCGATCACCTCGGCGCCGCGGTAGTAGGTGAGATCGACCATGTGCGCGCCTTCCTTCAAGCCAAGGCTGATGAAGGGCTCCATCACCGCCACGGCGCGGCTCGTGCGTTCTTTCAGGGCCTGATAGCGCCGCTCGGGCACGCCGACGTGCTCGACCAGGATATCGGCGCGCGCGAGCACGCCCTCGAGGCTCTGCAGCGTCGTATAGTGCGAGCCGGTGCGCTCGTTGATGCCGATCGGCACGCCGGCGAGATCGCGCGGCTCCTGGATCGCCGGATCGAGGCTGAGGATCGCTTGCGCGGCGACCGCCGGCCGCAGGGCGAGCACCTGCGCGCCGCGGCTGCTCTTCTCGCTGCGATCGATGCCCGCCCACTCGCACAGGTTGTACACGTCGGCCTTGCCGCTTTCGAAGAGCGCTTCCTTCAGGCGCTGGAATGGATCGGCGTCTGACGGGCGGCGCTCCGAGTACTTCGCCTGGAAGCGCACCTCGATGCCCGCGTCGGCGAAGAGGCCCTCGTCGCGCGCGACATAGATCGGCAGGTCGAACACCGGGTTGTTCGGCGAGATATTGACGATGGATGTGCTCATGGCGCTACGCTGAAGCGAGGAGGAGCGCCATGATACGCCCGGCGCGGGGCCGCTGAGCGAGGAAGCTCTAGCGGATTTTTATCGCCGTGGCGGCCTCGACGTGCCCGCTATTGCCGCCGGCGAGCGCCTTGATGCCGTTGCGCACGTCGGTGACGTCGATGCCGTTGATGGCGTTGAGCCTCGTGCCGAGCGCCTGCAGCGGCCCGAGCATGTCCTCGGTCTGCGCGATCTCGTGGATCAGCGGCTGCCCGCCGGCGAGCTTGTAGAGCACGACGCCGTCCTTGATGAGCAGCAGCCCTGCGAAGCGCCAGCCCGAGCTGTGCGTCTCGCGGCGCATCTTGAGCATGTCGAGCGCAGCGTTGCCGTTGCGCTTCTTCTGCATCGCGGTCTGGTTGATCTCCCAGCCGACGCAGGCGTTTCGTGCCGCGATGCACTCGCGCACGCCGCCGTCGAGATCGTCGAGCGTCACGGTGTTGTTCGGGATAAAACGCTCCCGCACCTGGAAGTTATGGAGCAGCGTGATGTTCGGATTCGTTCGCGGGTCGACGTGCAGAGCCGCCAGCTCCGCGGCCGTGGTCTTGCCCGGCACGATGCTCGCGAACGCCCGCTCGGCCTCCTCATAGCTCTGCCACGCGATCGCCGCGCTGCCGCTCGTCTCCTTCGAGCGCGGCAGGAGCGACGAGCAGCCGGCGAGCGAGCCGGCCACTGCGAGCAGAAAAAAGGCGCGGTTCATGCAGAGGGTCACCCTACCGTGCCGTCGCCGTGTAAGCGATGCTCCACTCAGCGAAGGGCTCCGTAGCGGTGTCGCGACAGCCCTAGCGGGACCTTGACGACGGGCTGACAAATCCCTGTGTTCTGGTCCTTCCTGCTTGGGGTCCGAGCCCGATTCTCATGCGATTTCATGCAATACGGGCGCGTCGCTTGCTCACGTCGTCCTCCATATGGATATCTCGAAGCGCCGCTTCATGCAGTCGGCCGCGGCGGCGGCGGCCTTTGGCGCCGTCCCGCACGCGAGCGCCCAGACACCGGTGCGCGAGGCGGCGCAGGCGGCGGGCGGCGAGCACTTGCAGCCGCTGACGCTCAACGTCAACGGGCGGCCTTACGTGCTCGCGCTCGAGCCGCGCGTGACGCTCCTCGATGCGCTGCGCGAATACCTCGGCCTCACCGGCACGAAGAAAGGCTGCGATCGCGGCCAATGCGGGGCGTGCACCGTGCTGGTGAACGGCCGGCGCATCAATTCGTGCCTCTCGCTCGCGGTGGCGCACGCCGGCGACGAGATCGTCACCATCGAGGGACTCGCGCGGGCTGGCAAATTGCATGCCCTGCAGGCGGCGTTCGTCGAGCAGGACGCCTTCCAATGCGGCTACTGCACGCCGGGCCAGATCTGCTCCGCGGTCGGCCTGCTCGCCGAGGCCGCCGCCGGCGCAGCCAGCGGTGCGAGCGCGGATGTGCGCGACTTGCGGCAGGTTGCGCTGAGCGATGCCGAAGTGCGCGAGCGCATGAGCGGCAACATCTGCCGCTGCGGCGCCTACCCGAACATCGTCGCCGCGGTGAAGAAGGCAGGAGGCGCCGCATGAATTCCTTCTCCTACGTGCGCGTGAGCGACGTCGAGTCGGCGCTGCGCGAAGGCGGCGCGGCGGGCAGCCGTTTTCTCGGCGCCGGGACCAATCTTCTAGACCTGATGAAAGGTGGCATCGAGCGCCCGCAGCGCCTCGTGGACGTCACGCGCCTGCCGCTCACCGCGATAGAACAATTGCCGGACGGCGGCCTTCGCATCGGCGCCATGGCGACGAACAGCGATGCCGCAAACCACCCGCTCGTGCGCACGCGCTATCCGCTGCTCTCGCAGGCGCTCCTCGCCGGCGCGTCGCCCCAGCTACGCAACATGGCGACGGTCGGCGGCAATCTGCTCCAGCGCACGCGCTGCTATTACTTCTATGACAGCGCCTTCGCCCAGTGCAACAAGCGCAATCCCGGCTCCGGCTGCGCCGCGCTCGAAGGCTACAACCGCATCCACGCCATCCTCGGCGCGAGCGACCAGTGCATCGCCGTGCATCCGTCCGACATGGCCGTGGCGCTCGCCGCGCTCGACGCGGTGGTGCGCGTGCGCGGCCCCAAAGGTGAGCGCGCGATTCCGCTGGGCGAGTTTCACCGGCTGCCCGGCGACACGCCGCAGCGCGATACGAACCTCGAGCACGGCGAGCTGATCACCGCCGTCGAGCTGCCCGCATCGCGCTTCACCAAGTCCACATACCTGAAGATCAGGGACCGCGCGAGCTACGCGTTTGCACTCGTCTCGGTCGCCGCGGCGCTCGACATGCAGGGCAGCACGGTGCGCGCGGCGCGTATTGCGCTGGGCGGCGTGGCGCATAAACCGTGGCGCGCCATGCAAGCGGAGGCGCTGCTCGCCGGCAGTGCGCTCGACACCGGTCTGCTGCGCAAGGCGGCGGCAGCGGCGGTGGAGGGGGCGAAGCCCTATCGCGACAATGCGTTCAAAGTCGAGCTCGCGCAGCGCGCCATCGTGCGCGCGGTGCAGACGGCGGGAGGAATGGCATGAGCGTCGTCAGTCAACCCATCGATCGGACCGACGGACCGCTCAAGGTCACCGGCCAGGCGCGCTACGCGGCGGAGTTTCAGCTCCCGCGTCTCGCGCACGCCGTGATCGTGCAGAGCACGATCGCCAAAGGCAGCATCGTCTCGCTCGATGCGAGCGGGGCGCAGAAGGCGCCGGGCGTACTGCTCGTAATCTCGCACCTCAACGCGCCGAAGCTGCCACAGGGTGGCAAGGCGGCGATAAAGCCGCCCGCGGGACGCACGCTCTCGCTCCTGCAGGAAAACGTCGTGCACTACAACGGCCAGCCGATCGCGGTCGTGGTCGCGGACAGCTTCGAGCACGCGGTCGCCGGCGCCGACCTGGTTCGCGTGCGCTACGCCGAGGCCAAGGCGCAGCTCGACTTCGAGCGCGCGAAGCGTGACGCATATCCGGTGAAGCAGATGCCGCAGGGCGAGCCGGCGGTGGCGTGGGGGGAGTCGGACAAGGCGCTTGGCGCGGCGGAAGTGCGCATCGAGCAGACCTATACCACGCCGATGGAGACGCACAATCCGATGGAGCCGCACGCGACGATCGCGGCGTGGGAGGGCGAGCGGCTCACGCTCTACGATTCGACGCAATACATCTCCGGCGTGCGTGAAACGGTGGCGAAGACGCTCGGCATCGCGCCCGAGCGCGTGCGGGTCGTCTCGCCCTTCGTCGGCGGCGGCTTCGGCTGCAAAGGCTCGACGTGGTCGCATGTGGTGCTCGCCGCGATGGCGGCGCAGCGCGCCGGCCGCCCGGTGAAGCTCGCGCTTGCGCGGCCGCAGATGTTCGGGCCGGTCGGCGGGCGGCCGCAGACCGAGCAGCGCATAGCGCTCGGCGCAAAGAAAGATGGGTCGCTCGTCGCCATCCGGCACGATGTGGTCTCGCATACGTCGCTGATGGAGGACTTCACCGAGCCCGCCACCATGCCGACGCGCGCGCTCTACGCTTGCCCCAATGCCGCGGTGAGCCAGCGCCTCGCAGCGCTCGACGTCGGCGTTCCCACCTTCCAGCGCGCGCCCGGCGAGTCGAGCGGCACGTTCGCGCTCGAGTCGGCGATGGACGAGCTTGCCTACGCGCTCGGCATCGATCCCCTGGAGCTGAGGCTCATCAACTACGCCGAGGCCGATCCGCGCACCGGCAAGCCCTGGTCGAGCAAGATGCTGCGCGAGTGCTATGCCGACGCTGCCGAGCGTTTCGGCTGGGCGAAGAGACCGGCGAAGCCGCGCGCGCTGCGCGAGGGCCACGCGCTCGTCGGCTGGGGCATGGCGACCGCCACTTATCCGGCGCATCGCCGGCCGGCGGCGGCGATGGCGCGACTATTACCCGACGGCACGGCGCTCGTGCGCTCGGGCACGCAGGACCTCGGCACCGGCACGTACACGGTGATGACGCAGGTTGCGGCCGATGCGTTGGCGCTTGCGCCCGAGCGCATCGACTTCGAGCTCGGCGATACGCTCATGCCGCCCGCGGGCGTCTCGGGCGGCTCGACTACCGTGGCGAGCGTCGCGCCGGCCGTCAAGGCCGCCTGCGAGGAGGTGCGCGGCAAGCTCGCGAGCCTCTTTGCCCCCGGGCGCGAGCAGGACGTGGTGGCCGAGAACGGGTGGCTCTGGCTGAAATCCCAGCCGTCGCGGCGCGAGAGCTATGCCGCGATCCTCGCGCGCGCGGGCGGCGCGCCGCTCGAGGCGCAGGCGAAGGCCGAAGGCGAAGAGCGCGATAAGGGCCCCTACGCCACGCGTTCGTTCGGCGGCGTCTTCTGCGAGGTGCGCGTGGACGAGGACCTCGGCCGGATCAGCGTGCCGCGCATCGTCGCGGCCTACAGCGTTGGACGGCTCATGAACGCGAAGCTCGCGCGCAGCCAGCTGATCGGCGGCCTCGTCTGGGGCGTGAGCATGGCGCTCATGGAAGAGACGCACCTCGACTTGCGCGACGGGCGCATCGTGAATGCCAACCTCGCCGAGTACCACGTGCCAGTGAACGCCGACATCGGCGCCATCGACGTCTCGTTCTGCGACGAGAACGACACGCGCTTCAATCCCGTCGGCGCGCGCGGCATCGGCGAGATCGGCATCACCGGGATCCCCGCCGCCATCGCCAACGCCGTCTACCATGCCACCGGCCGACGCATCAGGAAGCTGCCGATCCTGCTCGACGACCTGATCTGAAATCGGGGACAGGTACGTAATTAAGCTGTCAGCTTTCTCGGCATGCCTGAGTGAAAGCTTTCAGGAGGATTACGTACCTGTCCCCGATTTGGTTAACTACGCTGATTCAGACGATGCGCTCGACGAGCCAGCCCACGCCATAGGCAAGGGCGATGGCGAGGAAGAAGATCGTGAGGCTGCGCGTCATGCCCTTCGGGATGTCATTCCCTTCCATCCAGCGCTTGATGAAGTAGCTCGCGACGAAGAAGACGATCGTCGATGCGATAAGGCTCGCGAGCATCAGGCGACGCGCTGCAATTCCGTACTAAGTACGGAATTCTCCGGCACCTCGTTGGCAATGAAGCCGCCCGACTGGTGGCGCCAGAGCTTCTCGTAGTGGCCGCCAAAGCGCAGCAGCTCCGCGTGCGTGCCTTCCTCCACGATGCGGCCGGCCTCGAGCACGATGAGGCGATCCATGCGCGCGATGGTGGAGAGCCGGTGCGCGATGGCGATCACGGTCTTGCCCTGCATCAGCTCGAGGAGCTCCTCCTGGATCGCGACCTCCACCTCGCTGTCGAGCGACGAGGTCGCTTCATCGAGCACCAGGATCGGCGCATCCTTGAGGATCACGCGCGCGAGCGCGATGCGCTGGCGCTGCCCGCCGGAGAGCTTCACGCCGCGCTCGCCGACATGCGCCGCATAGCCGGTGCTGCCGCGCCAGTCGCGCAGGCCGACGATGAATTCGTGCGCCTGCGCCTTCTTCGCCGCCGCCTCGATCTGCGCTTGCGTCGCATGCGGGCGGCCGTAGCGGATGTTGCCGGCGATCGAGCGATGCAGGAGCGAGGTGTCCTGCGTCACCATGCCGATCGCGGCGCGCAGGCTTTCCTGGGTCACGGCGGCGATGTCCTGCCCGTCGATGAGAATCCGGCCACGCTCCACCTCGTGGAAGCGCAATAAGAGATTTACCAGCGTGGTCTTGCCCGCACCCGAGCGGCCGACCAGGCCCACGCGCTCGCCCGGCCTGATATGCAGTGTCAAATCATCGAGCACCTGCGGTGCGTCGCGCCGCCCGTAGCCGAACGTGACGCCGGCAAACTGCACTTCGCCGCGCGACACCTCCAGCGCACGAGCGCCCGGCCGGTCGACGCCGCTGTGGGGCACGGCGATCGTCTGCATGCCTTCCTGCACAACGCCGATGTTCTCGAAGATGCCGGTGACCTCCCAGCTCACCCATCCGGAGACGTTCGCGACCTGCCAGGCGAGCGGCAGCACCGTAGCCACGATGCCGGCCCCGACCTCGCCGTGCCCCCAGAGCCAGATGCCGATCGCGGCGGTGGTGACGAGGAGCATCGCGTTCATCACGGTGAGCGAGAAGTGGAATTGCGTGATGAGCCGCATGTGCCGGCCCATTGCCTGCTGGTGCTCGTCGACCGACTCACGCACATACGCATCTTCGTCCGCAAGCCGGGCGAACAGTTTCACCGTCAGCACGTTGGTGTAGCTGTCGACGATGCGCGCCATGACGATCGAGCGCACCTCCGAGCTCGCACGCGCGAGGTCGCGCATGCGCGGCACGAAGTACCAGAGGAAACCCAGGTAGCCGCCGAACCAGACGAGCGTCGGCAATCCCAGCCGCCAATCCGCGAGCGCCATCAGACCAAAAGCGGCCGCGCCGTGCGCGCCGATGTAGAACACCGCACGGATGCTCGCCATGGTGCTCTCGCGCAGCGCATGCGCGGTCGTCATCACGCGGTTCGCGATGCGTCCGGCGAAATCATTCTGGAAGAAAGGCCAGCTCTGCCGGATCACGTGCCAATGGCTCTGCCAGCGGATGAGCGAGGTCGCGCCCGGGATGAGGGCGTTGTGCCTTAGCGCTACATCAACCAGCAGCACCAATGGGCGTACGAGCAGCACCAGGGCAACCATGCCAACCAGCAGTGGCCACTGTGCCTCGATCGCAGCCAGCCGATCGCTCGCCTCCATCAGCGAGACCAGCCGGCCGATGAAAAGCGGGATGATGGTATCGAGCAGCGCCACCGCAAGGCTCGCCGCGAACATCGCCGCGAACCAGCCTTTGGTCTGGCGCACGAAGTGCCAATAGAAGGCGAGCAGGCCTGCGGGAGGCGCACCGGCGGCCGGGCGCGCCGTGCCCTGGATACGACCCTGGAATAGTCTCAAGACTTCCCTTCCGAGCGGCTCTGCGGCCGCGATTTTCTTGGCCGCTATTTTACCGGGCGCTAACCCGAATCGCCGCGGCTTGCGTTTAAGGAAGCCAAGGAGGGCACATCCATGCCGAGCCGCAGCCTCGCCGCACTCGCCGTCATCGGCGCTTTCGCCTGGAACGACGGCGCTTTTGCGCAACAAATCACACGCGTCACGCTTTACCCCGGGAGCGCCATGATCGAGCGCAGCGCGCAGGTCGCCGCCGGCAGCGGCAGGGTCGAGCTCACCGGCCTGTCGGCGAGCTTCGATCCGCGGACGCTGCGCGTCGAGACCGACGCCGGCATCCAGATCGGCGAAGTCGCGGTGAAGGACGTGAGCCGCACCGAGGCGCTCGGCGTGCGCGAAGCCGAGCTCGAGGCGCGCATCCAGCGCCTGCGCGATGAGAAGGCGGCGCTCGACGTCGACGTGAAGACCGCCGAGCTCGTGCGCAATTATCTCGCCTCGCTCAGCGCGCGGCCGGAGGACGAGAAAGGGCATCGCGCGCCGTTCGATGCCAAGGCGTTGCCCGTCGTGCTGGAGGCGATTCGCCGCGGCGGCGCCGACGCCTACGGCACGATCCAGCGCACGGAGATCAGGAAGCGTGAGCTCGACAAGCGCATCGCCGCCCTGCAGGGTGATCTCGCGCGGGTGCGCAACGGCACCCGGGATGTGCGCACGGTGGCGATCACCTACAGCGCCACGCGCTCGGGCGCGCTGCGCGCCTCTTACCAGGTGCCAAACGCCGGCTGGCGGCCGCAGTACCGCGCGGCGCTTGACTCCGGGACCTCGCGCGTCGAGCTCGAGCGCCAGGCGGCGATCATGCAGCGCACGGGCGAGGACTGGCGCGGCGTGAGCCTGCGTCTTTCGACCGGCGCGCCGCGCAGCGCGCAAATCGTCGATCCCTCGACCTGGCAGCTCGTCATGCGTCCGCCTCTCGAGACCCGCGTGGCGAACTCTGAGCTTCTTGTCGCCGACCAGAAGGCGGCCCGCGCCGACCGCCTCGCTGCGGCGCGCGCGCCGGCGTCCGAGCCGGTAGCGACGGTGGCTGAGTTCCAGACGGAGTACACGACCGAGTTCGAGGTACCCGGCACGGTGGATCTCGCTGCTGACGGCCGCCAGATCACCGTGTCGCTCGCCCATCAGCAGCTTGCGGTGAAGCAGCGCATCCGCGTGGTGCCGCGCCGCGATACGGCCGCCATGGTGACGGCGGAAGCGGATCTCCCCGAAGGCGTGTGGATTCCCGGCGATGTCCAGCTCTATCGCGACGGCGGCTATGTCGGCTCGACTTATTGGCAGGCGCAGGCGAAGGAGCGGCTGGTGCTGCCCTTCGGCCGCGATGATCGCGTGCAAGTGAGCATGAAGCGCCTGAAGGACCGCAAGGGCGCCGCCGGTCTCATCGGCCAGCGCGCCGAGCGCGAGGTCGCGACGCTCTACACCGTGACGAGCCGCCACAAGGTGCCGGTGGAGCTTCTGCTCCTCGAGGCGGCGCCCGTGCCGGTGGACGACAAGATCACCGTGGATACCGCGTTCGAGCCCAAGCCGAAAAGCGCGAACTGGGAAGAGCGGCGCGGCGTGTACGCCTGGGAGCAGCCGCTCGTGCCCGGCCAGACGCTGAAGTTCGTCGCCGACTACACCATCACGTATCCGAAGGATATGGTGGTCCTCGGGTTGCCTTAAGCTCCATGCATTGATTACAATGCAATCATTGATTGCGAGCAGGGGGTCAGGTCTTTGGCTAGCATCACCATTCGTAATCTGGACGAGCGCACCAAGCATCGACTGCGGGTCCGCGCCGCGCACCATCGGCGCTCCATGGAAGAGGAGGCGCGCCACATCTTGCGACACGCACTTGGTCATGATGGCGGTTCGGGAGCGAACCTTGCCGAGACAATTCGCCGCCGGTTCGCTTCACTCGGAGGCGTCGAGCTCGCCTTGCCACGCCGTGAGCCGATCCGCGAACCGCCGAAGTTCGCCAAGCCGCGCCGCCGGTGATCGTTCTCGACACCAACGTGGTGTCGGAACTGATGAAAGGCGAGCCCGATGAGGCCGTCAGCCGTTGGATCGCCGGACAACCGGCGGCGAGCCTCTACACGACGAGCATCACACAGGCGGAAATCCTCTACGGGATCCAGCGCTTAAGCGGCGGGAAACGCCGTAGCGCGCTTCAAGCTGCGGCCGACGCGATGTTTAACGAGGATTTGGCGGGTCGAGTACTCGCGTTCGGGTCCGAGGCGGCAAGGGCGTATGCGAACATCGTGGCTTCGCGCATGGGTGCCGGCCGGCCGATGTCGCAGTTCGATGCGCAGATCGCGGCGATCGTGCTTGTGGAACGAGCAACGCTGGCGACGCGCAACCTAAGCGATTACGAAGGCTGCGGCGTCAAGCTCATTGATCCCTGGAACGATTGAGCTTCACACGCCCAGCCAGGAGAGAAGTTCCTGCAGGCTGTCAGATGAGCGCACCTGTGCGCCGCGGTTCGTCGCCACGGTCTGGAAGTACCGGTTCGGGTCCATGAGCGGCGCTATCGCGTAGACCGCGATGCGCGGCGTCTGGGGGAACTGGCTCGCCATGCGCTCCACCTGCGCGGCGAGGAACGTGCCGACGGCATAGCGATCGTCAGGATTCCATTCGCCCTGCAGGCGCGAGCAGTCGACGAGAATGTGCGGCTGGCGTTCGCGCGCCGCGACGCCAAGCATCTCGAGCAGCGCTTTCTCGGCGTCCGCGATGCTGAGCTCACCAGTAACGGTTACATAGAGGTAGCCGCGTCGCGGCTCGATGTCGAAGTGCAGCATGGAAACGTCGGCCCGTAACGTTTGTAAAAAGCGCGCCTTCGTTCCTAGGCCGCGACTTCCCACCAGTTGCGGTTGAGATCGGCAAAAAGGAACGACGCGCAGCCATCGGACTTTTCAAGGGCAGCGAGCTCGGTCACGCCCTTGGCACCGCGTAGCTCGCGATGCGCGGCTTCCACCTCGCCGGCTGACGCCAGCGTGAGTGTGAACCGATTCGCCGGGCTCAGGAACTTCTTGCGCCGCGGTATCGGCAGGACGACGATATACCAGGGCGTCGCGGCATGCTTGATGTACACCGAGAGCCGTCCGCCGCCGGCGATCTCGAGTCCGAGCACGTCGCGATAGAAAGCGGCGCTCGCTTCCTTATCGTCGCACTCGAGCGTGCCGTGCGTCAGCGCCTGCGGCACATAGCCGCGTGCGGGAAACTTGCTCTCGGCCAGCTCGCACGTCCAATGCGGCCGTGCAATCGCGCGGCCCTCCGCCACCGCTTGCGCATCGTAGTGCTCGATCTCGAGCGTGTTGCCGCCGGGCTCGACGAAGTACACCGAGCGCGCGTAGTGTTGCGAGCGCGGTGGTGAAATCCGGCGAAGGCCGTAGCGCTCCTTGTTCGCCACGAGATAGCGGTGTGCAGCGTCGACTTCCTCGACGCGCGCGACGCGCACGCCGTAATGGTTGTTGTGCGGCTTGTCCGGTGCGCCAGACCCGGCCTCGTGCACCACGAGGCGCCATGCCGTATTCGGATGCTGAACGGTCGCCTGGCCATCCGAGCGCTCGACGACTCGCATCGCGAGCAGGTCGGTCAGCACTGGCAGCGTTTCGCCGAGCGAGCGGCATTCGTAGTGCCCATGCGTGAGCCCGAGCGGCCTGAGCATGGCGCGAAGCTTACAATGGCTGCCCCGTGAAGATCTGTCACTACAACGACCAGGAGGCGGGCGCGGTCGAGGGCGAGCGCGTCTATCCGATCGGGGCGGCGCTGGTCGCCGCCGGACATCTGCGCGAGCGCTACACCATGCAGGAGGTGATCGAGCGCCTGGCGAACGAGCCAGCGGCCATGCGCTGTGCGCGCGAGGCGCTGAAGGGCCGCTCGCTGCCGCTCGCCGAGGTGAGCCTGCTCGCGCCGATCGAGAACCCGCCGTCGATCTGGGCGGCGGCGGCCAACTACCAGGCGCACCAGGCCGAGATGCGCGCCGCTTCAGGCGGCCCGGATCGCGCCGCGTTCACGAAAGACGATCTCATGGCCGAGTTCTTCCTCAAGCCGAGCTCGTCGATCGTCGGTCCCGGCGGCACCATCGTGCTGCCGCGGATCGCGCAGCACGTCGATTACGAATGCGAGCTCTGCGCCGTCATCGGCCGCCAGGCGCGGCACGTCGGCGAAGCGCAGGCGCTCGACTATGTCTTCGGCTATACCATCTGCTGGGACATCAGCCAGCGCGAGCCCTGGGGACGCAACCGCCAGAACACGCGCAACATCCGCAAAGGCTTCGACAGCTTCACCGCGCTCGGGCCGTGGATCGTCACCAAGGACGAGCTGCCGGAGCCGCAGGACACGCGCATCGACGTCGAGCTCAACGGCAAGCACGTCATGACCGCGCACACGAAGGACATGATCTGCGGCGTGCGCGAGCACATCCGCTTCCTGAGCGACGTGCTCACGCTGCGCCCCGGGGATCTCATCACCACCGGCACGCCCGCCGGCGTTGCCAAGCTCGCGCCGGGCGACAAGCTGAAGGGGCGCATCGAGGGAATAGGGGAGATGACGCTCAACGTAAGCGCCGAGGAATGAGGTTTCTCGCCGTTTGTCTTCTGGCCGCGCTCATCCGCACGGCACCGGCGCAAGACTTGCCCGTCATCGGCTATTTAGGGGCGGAATCAGCCGAGCGCTTTGCGGCGCGCCTGGAGGCGTTCAGACGCGGCCTCGCGGAGATGAATTACGCGGAAGGCCGGAACGTCGCCATCGAATATCGGTGGGCGAATGGCGACAACTCGCGGCTGCCCGAACTCGCCGCGGATTTAGTGCGCCGGCAAGTCAGCGTGCTGGTTGCGCCTGGCGGCGCGCCAGCGGCCTTCGCGGCGAAGAAGGCGACAGCGACGATTCCCGTGGTATTCGGCGTCGGAATCGATCCCGTAGCGGCCGGGCTGGTGCAGAGCATGAACCGGCCAGGGGGCAACGCGACCGGCGTCACGACCGCCAATACGGAAATGGCCTCGAAGCGGCTGCAATTGCTGCGCGAGCTCGTGCCCGAAGCGACGAGCTTCGCGCTTTTGGTGAACCCGGCAAATGCGAAGAATGCGGAAGGCACCATCGACAATCTCCAGGTAGCGGCGCATGCCCAGAGGCTGCAGCTCCAGATTGTGCGTGCCTCGAACGAGCAGGATCTTGCCGTGGTGTTCCAGAACCTTGCCCGCCAACGCACCGGCGGCCTGATCATCGCCAACGATACTTTCTTCGTGAACCGCAGCGAGGAAATCGCCGCTTTGGCGCTGCGCAACCGGATTGCGGCCATCCATCAGTCGCCGGAGTTCGTCGCAGCGGGCGGGCTCATCAGCTATACGGCCAGCTTCGACGAATCTCAGCGTCTCGCGGGCGTCTATGCAGGGCGGGTTCTAAGAGGCGAGAAGCCGAAGGATCTTCCGGTCATCCAGGTCAGCAAGATGCTGCTTTTCGTTAACTTGAAGACGGCAAGGGCGCTCGGACTTACCGTGCCGCAATCGGTCCTGGTGCGCGCTGACGGGGTGATCGAGTGATCGCGCGTTGCCTGATGTTGCTCTGCATCTTTAGCGTGCCGCTGTCGACGCTTGGCCAGCAATTCCCATCGCGCCCGGTGAAGATCGTGGTGCCGACGACGCCCGGTGGGGCGACCGATGCGCTGTCGCGCTCGATGGGCGCGCGGCTCTCCGAGATCTGGGGCCAGCCGGTGGTGGTGGAGAACAAGCCCGGCGCGACGCAGATCATCGGCGGCGAGTACGTGGCGAAGTCGCCGCCCGACGGCTACACGCTCATCGTGTCGGACGCGGCGACCTTCATCATGAATCCGATCCTGCACAAGAACCTGCCCTACGATGGCCTGCGCGCCTTTACGCCGATCACGCTGCTCGTGCGCTTCCCGTGGGTCATCGCGGTTCATCCGTCGCTGCCGATAACCACGTTCCGAGAGCTGGTCGCGTATGCGCGCGCGCATCCGGGCGCGATTTCCTACGGCTCGTTCGGCACGGGTTCCTCCGGGCACATCAGCGTTGACTATCTCAAGAACCTGCTCGGCCTCGATCTGGTGCACGTGCCGTACAAGGGCGCGGGGCCGGCGGTGACCGATCTACTCTCGGGGCAGATCCAGATGATGATGGTGACGCCGCTGCTCGTGGAGCCGCATGCGCGCGCGGGGAAGCTCAGGCTGATCGCTGCCGCCACGCCAATGCGCATCCCCCGGCTGCCGGACCTGCCGACCGTCGCCGAGTCGGGCGTGCCGGGCTACGAGGCAGGCACGTGGTTCGCGCTCGCCGGGCCGGCCGGCATGCCGCGCGAGGTGACGTACGCGATCTACGCCGATGTGAATAAGGTGCTGCACGAGCCGGCGTTCAAGGAGCGCTACATCGACAAGCAGTGGTTCGAGGTGGTGGCGAACCCGCCGGACGAATTCGCCACCTTCCTGCAAAAGGACTACGAGCGCTGGGAAAAACTCATTCGCCTCTCGAAAGTGAAAGTCGAATGAACGGCTCCGCGCGCTACTTCGCGCGCCGCCAGACGGCGTCGTTCGGCGCGCCGCCGGCCGAAGGTGTGGCGACCGTGTAGGTGAGGAGATCACCTTTCAGCGACAACGGCCGCTTCTGCGTCGTGCCGTTCCAGTTCGGGAACGTGCTCGTTTCGATGTGAAAGGTGATCGACCTGCCGCCGTCGTCGATCGTATAGCGGCCGGCGTGCGCGATGCTGCCATCGACGACCGCCTTGTTCTCCTCCGGCGTAGCCTTGACGCGCGAGCCCGAAGCGATCTTGGGCATCTCGGCGCGGCTGAGGACGATTGAATAGCGGCCATCGGGCGTGAGAATCAGCTGGCCGCGCGGCTTGTCGCCGTAAGCACTGACGGTGACCGGGCTGTAGGTGCCGGCAACGGTTTTGGTGGTCTGCGCTGCCGCGTTGCCGGCAAGCGCGGCGGCCGCTACGGCGATCACGCCGAGCGCGTATCTGCGGTTCATGTTTTCCTCCCGTGGGGATTGAGCGAACGCGGTTGCGCCCGCCGGCCACCATACGCGCGCCGGCCGAGAGGCGGCAACTTACTTCTGGGCGGCGGCCTGCTCTTTAGCCCGCTGCGCCGCGCGGCGATCCGCCCGCAGCTTGCGCTTGTCCGCGCGGGCCTTGCGCTTGTCGGCGCGCAGCTTCTCTTTATCTCGCTGCAGCTGCGCGCGGTCGCGCTCGACCTTGTTGTTCTGCGCGAGCGCCGGGCCGCCGAGCGCGATCAGTGCCCCGACGGCGATGAGTGCGAGTTTGGTCTTCATGTCGTCCCCCGGCGCCGAAGATAGCCCAAATGAAAAAGGCCCGCTCGCGCTTGCGCGCGAGGCGGGCCTCGGGCCGGTGAATCGGCCTTATTTCGTGGTGGTCTCTTGCTTGGCGGCCTTTTTCGCGTCCCGGGCTGCCTTGCGGTCGGCCTTGCGCTTCGCCTTGTCGGCCTTCAGCTTTTCCTTGTCGGCCTTGACGGCGTCCTTGTTGCCGGCGGCGCGGTCGGCCTTCATCTTGTCCTTGTCCGCCTTGATTTGCTCCTTGTCGGCCTTGACCGCGTCCTTCGGCGCCTGGGCCAGCGCGGGGCCGGCGAGCGCGACGAGGGCGGCAAGGGCCAGGATATGAAGCTTCATCTGGATGCCTCCTATGAGAGTTGGTACTGCTCCTTGCTTTAACGCATGGCTGCGCGATCGGATGACAGGGTAGAGTGATGTCGCCATGACCCGACAGGCCGCCATCGCCGCCGCCGAGAAGTATTTCGATAGCGGCGCCTTCCACGCGGACCTCGGGCGGCGCGTGGCGATACCGACCGAGAGCCAGAACCCGGAGCGCAGCCGCGAGCTCGCGGCTTATCTCGAGACCGAGATGGCGGAGAGCCTCGCGCGCATGGGGATGACCTCCCGCATCTTTGCCAACCCCGGAGGCAAGGGTGGCCCATTCCTCATCGCCGAGCTGATCGAGGATCCGCAGCGACCCACCGCACTGATGTACGGCCATGGCGATGTGATCCGCGGCCAGGAGAACGAATGGCGCTCGGGCCTCGGGCCATGGACGCTGAAGCAGGAAGGCGATCGCATCTACGGGCGGGGCACCGCGGACAACAAGGGGCAGCACACCATCAACCTGGCAGCGCTGGAAACAGTCCTGCGCACGCGCGGAAGACTCGGCTTCAACCTGAAGGTGCTGATCGAGACCGGCGAAGAGATGGGCTCGCCCGGGCTCAAGGAATTCTGCGAGCAGCAGAAGGAGCTGCTGCGCGCCGATGTGCTGATCGCCTCCGACGGGCCGCGGCTGCAGCCCGGCCGGCCGACGATCTATCTTGGCACGCGAGGCGCGCTCAATTTCCACATGACGGTGGAGCTGCGCAAAGGCGCGCACCACTCGGGCAACTGGGGCGGGCTGCTCGCCAACCCCGGCATCATCCTCGCGCACGCGCTTGCGAGCATCACGGATGCGCGCGGCGCGATCCGTATTCCGGAATGGCGGCCCGA
>Ga0209577_10002418_pt1 | contig 17969 bp, 12 predicted proteins | sample GraSoiAngelo_109_FD_185874 | JGI IMG/M metagenome (GOLD analysis project Ga0209577, IMG submission 185874) | Grasslands soil microbial communities from the Angelo Coastal Reserve, California, USA - 14_0903_12_20cm (SPAdes) (version 2) | ecosystem: Environmental > Terrestrial > Soil > Grasslands...
TACGGGTCGATGAACCAGATGCTCGATGCGGGGTTCCCTAAAGGGGCGCTCAACTACTGGAAATCCAGCTTCCTCGCGTCGCTGAGCGATGAAGCGATAGACATGCTGATCGATGAGTACTCGCGCGTCCCGTCGCCGATGGCCAACGTCATTATCGAGCACGCCCACGGTGCGATGACACGCATTGGCGTCGGCGAGACGGCGTTTCCTCATCGGAGCGCCGGCTACAACTTGCTCTTCCTGACGCAGTGGACGAACCCGGCCGATACCGAGCGCTGTATCCAGTGGACACGCGAGAGCTATGCCGCGATGCGCCCATTCACCGCCTCAGGGCGCTACGTTAATTATCTCGACGATGACGAACAGGGCGACCCGATCGCGGCAGCCTATGGGCCGAACTACCAGCGATTGCGTCAGATCAAGAGCAAGTACGATCCGACAAACTTCTTCCGCTTGAACCAAAATATCAAACCAGAAGTCTGAATCTCGAATTCGCGTTATGAGTGGTGGCTGGAGGCCACACGGACCCTGCCTCGTAGGTACAACATCGGCGATCGGGGATGCACGTCAGCGCCATGAACGCCAAGGATTTGGGGCGTGTCCCGATCATCCACGTCGTTGCGCTCGCCGACCGCGTGGACCCTGCTCTGGGCAGCGACGTACTTGCCGGCGAACGCCGCGTCCGCGGGCCGGCCGTTCCGAGCTCGCCACCTCGGCTTCTCCTCAGCAATTTAAGGGGCGTAGAATCAACAACTTAAAATCTGTGACCTAATGCCTGTCACGCCGGCGGCCGCGGGTTCGAGTCCCGTCGACCCAGCCAACTACCTGATACATAACGACTTAAAATGTTGGGTTAGGTGTCGTGTGACCGCCGGCCGTTTCGGCCGGTGGTCGCACCAGTCGCATCGGTCCGCTTCCCTCGAGCAAATCAACCAGTTACAGTCGCTCGTTGAACGGCGTCATCGTTGCAGCGCGGTAGCCGCTTGCAACCGAACTTGCAGGCCGTTCCAGATTTCTTACCGATACACAAAAATCCAGCATCCTTACACATACGGTGCGCTCTGATGCGAACGAACATCGACATTGACGATCGTCTGATGCGACAGGCCATGCGCAGCAGCGGAGCGCGAACCAAGCGCGCGGCGGTGGAGGAAGGACTGCGGCTGCTGATTCAGACTCGCGGTCAGAAGAGCATCCGTCGGTTGCGTGGCAAGGTGACTTGGGAAGGCGACCTTGAGGCATCGCGTGAAGGACGCGTCGCAAAGTAGCCGGCGTGGTGATCGTCGACACGACTGTCTGGGTCGATTACCTCCAAGGCACCAAGAATCCTGAGACAGACTGGGTGCATGCCGAACTCGATCGACAGTCTTGGGCTGACTGATGTGATTCTCTGCGAGGTGCTGCAAGGCGTTCGCGATGAATTCGCCGCCAAAGATATCGAGCGCCAGCTGCTGAAGCTCGAACTGTTCGAGACGGGCGGTGGACTTGGCGAAGGACGCGGTCCGAAACTATCGGATGCTTCGTGGGCGAGGACACACGGTTCGCAAGATCATCGATTGTCTGATCGCCACCTTTTGCATACGCGGGCAACACTCGCTGCTGCACCGGGATCGAGATTTTGAGCCGTTCGAGAGAGTTCTTCAGCTTTCAGTAGTCCACCCTGACAGACACCGTGCCACTGCCAGTCGCTTAGAAAACAGTGGCTGATCGCGAGACCCGATTCACAATCGAATTCCGGGCACGGCGAAATCTTGGTCTCGACGGTGCGTGAGGCAGACTGATGCCTGATCTTACGACTATTCGAGTCCCATCTGGCGGACGACTGATTCGAAGCGGCGATCGTCTTTGAGCGCGTCGAAGCGTGGGTCGACCTTGATCGTCAGAAGCTCGAAGGCGCGGTCTTGGCAGGCCTTCGTCAACCAATTGAACCCGAGGTCGGGGTGGCCGAGCGCGAACTGGATCCCCGCGAACTCGAAGGGCGAGACGTAGCGGCTCTTCGCGAGCCCCTCGAGCTTGCGGAGGATCGCGAGTGCGGCCTTGCGCTTTCCTGCCAGGGCGGACGTGCGTGCGAGCGCCGCGTGCATGCGCGGCGTCTGCGGCGAGAGCGCGATGGCCCGCTGAAAGGCGGCCGCCGATTCATCGAAGTCTTTCCGCTGCTCTTGAATGAACCCGAGCGTCAGGTAGGCGAGCGAGAAATGCGGGTTCAGTTCGATCGTGTGATCGCACTGATCGAGCGCCGCGTCGAAGTCGCGACGGTAGAAATGAATCACGGCCACGTCGCGGACGATGATCGACGACACCGGGTCGAGTGATTGCGCCACCAGCATCTCGTCGAGCGCATCGTCGAGCCGACCCATGGGCGCGAGACACGACATCGCGTACCAGTGATGCGCGGTGGGGTAGCGCGGGTTCAGCGTAATCGCGCGCTGAAACTCGCGCTCGGCGCCGGCCCAGTCCCAGTCCTGCGTCGCCTTCACGTGGGCGAGCGACGTGTGGGCTTCAACCGAACTGCCGTCCAGCATCACCGCCGACGCCGCGCTCGAGGTCGTCTTCGTCCACACGTCGGCTGGTCCGAGCACGCCGTAGTGACCGAGGAGTCCGTAGGTGTCGGACAGCCCGCTGTAGGCGAGCGCGTACTGCGCGTCCTCGACGATCGCCTTCTCGAAGAAGTCGACCGCTTTGCGCAGCGCTTCCTCGGTCCGCTGGTTCAGGTGATAGCGGCCCTGCAGGTACAGATTGTGCGCGGCGAGATTTTCGGTCGGACGCTTGCGACTGCTGCCGCTGACGCCGTTCACGACGACTTCGTCCTGCAGCCGCGCGACGATCATTCGCGCCACCGTTTCCTGCGCGGCGATCGGATCGGCGAGGTTCATGTTCAGTGATTCCGACCAGAGGTAGCAGCCGCTCGCCCCGTCGATCAGCTGAATCGAAATTCGCGTCGTCTCGCCCGCGGACCGGACGCTGCCGGTGATCACCATCGCCGCGTCGGGGCTGCGCGGCGCCGAGTCGTCCCACGCGAGGACGCGCAGGCCGTCGATCTTGGCGAGACTGTCGACGATCTCTTGCCGCAGGCCGCGACAGAAGTACTCGAGATCACCGTGTGCGCTGTGATCGCTGAACGTCAACACCGAGACCGTGTTGCCGCTGACGAGCGCGGCGCCGAGCGATCGCCGCGGCGCAACGTTCGTCTGCCGACGTTTGATCAGCGGCGCGTAGCCGCCTTTGGGCAGCTCGATGACGATCTCCTCGTTCTGACCTTCCTCGCGGTAGTAGCGAACGAGGCGCGCGCGCAGACGCCGCGCCTGGACGCGGACGATCGGGTCGGTCCGCGGATCGAACGATTCCTCCTTGCTGAAGACCTGCACACCGATCACGTACTCCTTCAGCTGATCGCTCCGTCCGGCGATCGCTTCGAGCGTGATGAACGTGAGAAACCGTTTCAGGCGATCAGCCTGCTGGAAGGTGGGGCTGCCGAGGACGCGATCGAGGTGCTGGCGAATCGCTTTTTCCGGAATGCGGGACGAAGCGGCAAGCGCTGGTTTGGTCATCGCGCCGCGTGCATCTTAGCTGGCCTGGCGGCAGTATGTCTCTCGGGTGAACGCAATGAGTATGGCGGTGAGCGCGGACCAGCCGACGATCAACAGCAATCCGGCTCGAAACGCGTCGGCGTTGTACACGCGCAGGCCGTTGACGAGTTCGCCCGACCACCGCGCGTCGAGCACGCGGCCAATCGCCGGCTGCAGCAGCATCGGGCCGATCATGTTGCCGACGTTGGTCGCGCCCGAGATGGTGCCGAGGAAATGCACCGGAACCGATTCCTTCGCGTACGCGAAGCCGAGAATCACTGCACCGCACGCAAAACTCGTGACCGCGGATACGACCACGAACATAGCGAGCGGCAGCGTCGTCACGTAGAACATCAACGTCCAGCCGACCGACGCGACGATCGCCCCAGTCAGATAAATCGGCTTGCGGCGCCGGATCTCGTCGGACCAGTAGCCGCACAGCGGGCTCGCGACGGCCCAGCACACGATCATCACCGAGCAGACCGCGGCGGCCGTTGTCGAGGCGATGCCGAAACGCGCGCGCAGATAGGGCGGACCCCATAGTCCGGTGAACGCGATCATCGACCCGACGAAGCCGCCCTGCGCCAGGAAGATCAGCCATGTGTTGCGATACGCGAACACGTGGCGGAAGCCTTTGAGCAGCGTACGCAGCGACAGGTGATCGGTTGACCGCAGCGCTTCTGGCGCGTAGGTCTCGTACCCGTCGTCACGCGGATCGTTCTTGACCAGCGTCGCCGTCAGCGCCGCGATCAGAAGAAGAACGGCGCCGGAGACGAGCGCGACAGCGCGCCAGCCGAAGCGCTCGACGAGCAGACGCAGCGGCACCTGGGCGACGAGCGCGCCCATGTTGCCCATGAAGAGCCCGAGACCCGACACCATCGCGAACCGCGACGACGGAAACCAGTGCGTGGCGAGCTTCAACGTGACGACCCAGCCCACCGCCGTCGCGCCGCCGACGAGCGCGCGCCCCGCCGAGGCGAAGAAGAAGTTCGAGGTGGATCCGAAGATGAACGTACCGGACGCGGCGACGATCGAGCCGACGATCAACAGTCGACGCGCGCCCCACGAGTCGACGAGGACGCCCGTCGGAATCTGCATCGCGACGTACGTGTAGAAGTAGAACGCGGAAAAATTTCCGAGGTCAGCGGCGGTGATGTTGAACGCACGCATCAGCTCGCCCGTCATCACGGCGGGCGACACGCGCAGATAGAAGCCGGCGAGGTAGAAGAACGCCGCGGTTCCCCAGACCGACCACGCGAGCCACGATGGCGCGCGCGTCTTTACCACCCCCAACACTTACGCGCCCTTGCGGTAGATGTCGTTGATGTTCCAGTAGCCGGGCGTCGGCGTCGGCGCGTTTTCCATCGGCACCTGGATCAGCGTCGGCGCGTTCGCGCCCACGGCCTCGCGCAGCGCCGGACCGAGCTGGCTCGCCGCCTCAATCATCACGCCGCGCGCGCCGCAGGCGCGCGCCATCGCGGCGTAGTCGACGCGGTACGGCTTGCCGTTGCACTCGAACATGCAGCCGAAGCTCCAGCCGTAGTGCATCGACTCGAGGCCGGCGATCGTGCCGAAGCCGCAGTTGTCCATCACGACCCAGATCACCGACAGGTCGGCTTCCATCGCCGTCGCCATCACCGATGGGTTCGTGCTGAAGCCGCCGTCGCCGACGAGCGCGATGGCCGCGCGATCGGGCTGCGCCACCTTCACGCCCAGCACCGCCGCCGCGCCAAATCCCATCGTCGCCAACCCGCTCGGCGTGATGAACGTGCCGGGCACGGTGATCGGGAACTGCTGGCCTACGCCGTTCTTGTTCCAGCCCACGTCGGTGACGATGAAGCCGTCTTCCGGGAGGGCCTTCCGCAGTTCGCTCAGGATGCGCTCAGGCCGCAGTGGATACTGATCCGAGCTCCACTGGTGATTCCAGTTCGCTGCAAACGAGCTGCGTCCGCGCGCGATCTCGTCGCGCAGCCGCGTCCGCTCGCGGTGCTGGCGTCCGCGCGCGGCGGCAGCGAGCGCTGCAAGTGCGAGCTTCGCGTCGGCGATCACGCCGAGCTCGGTCGGATAGTTGCGGCCGATCTCCGCCGCGTCGGCGTCGATGTGAATCAGACGCGTCGGCGGAATCGAGAACGTGAACCTCGAGTCCCACGAACTCGAGTTCGCTTCGGCGAGACGCGTGCCGACGGCGACGATCAAATCGGCCGTCCGGCATTTCTCGTTCGCGATCGGCGTGCCCCAGAAGCCGGTCATGCCGACGAGCAGCGGGTGATCTTCGCGCATACACCCTTTGCCCATGAGCGTGTGCGCGATGGGGACCTCGAGCGCTTCCGCGAGCGCGGCGAGCTCTGCGGTCGCCTGCGCCGAGAGCACGCCGCCGCCGACGTACAACACCGGATGCTCGGCCTCGGCGAGCGCCTGCACGATGTACTGCGTCGTCGACGGATCGAGTGACGGACGCGCGATCGGCGCCGGCACCTGACGGAACGCGTCGACCGCAAGGTGCGCCGAGAACAGATCCATCGGCACGTCGACGAGCACCGGCCCCGGACGACCGGTCTGCGCCAGGTGGAACGCGCGCTCGACGATGCGCGGCAGGTCTTCGACGCGATCGACGCGGTACACGCGCTTGCAGAACGGGCGGTAGATCTGGAACTGATCCGCGTCCTGATGCAGGTTCACTTCCTGATGCGGATGGCGGCCGTAGTAGTACGACGGCACGTCGCCCGCGATTACGACCATCGGAATCGAATCGAGCGCCGCATTCGCGACGCCGGTCGTCGCGTTCGTGAGCCCCGGACCGAGGTGCGTCAGCAGGACGCCGGGCTTGCCGGATGCGCGCGCGTATCCGTCCGCGGCGTGCGCCGCGAGCTGTTCGTGGCGCGTGCTGATGAATCGGATCCGGCTCTTGCCGAGCGCATCCAGAAACGCGATGTTCGTGTGGCCGCAGAGGCCGAACACGACGTCGACGCCGAGCCGCTCGAGGTACTCCGCGAGCAGGTAGGATGCGATTCGGGTTTCGGTGCCGCTGACGGCGCGATCGTTGGTGGCAGTCGTCGCTACAGTGCTCATATCAGTCCTGGATGATCAAAAGATTTCCGAGTCGTAGAACTCGCCAAAGAGCTCTTGCTCCGAGGGACGATCCTCCGGCAGCGGCCGGCTCACCCATGTGACGTTCATGTAGTGCTTCAGCGAGATGTTTTCGTTGGTGATGTTGCCGCCCCAGATGCCGCAGCCCATGCTCGACGTCATCGGCATGCCGTTCGTGAACGTGCCGGCGTTCGACGCCGATTGCACCTGGCGCACCATGATGCGGCTCACCGGCGCGACCAGCGCGAGGCGGTGAATGTGGTCGTCGTCGAACGAGTAGATGCCGCAGGAGTGACCCTTGCCGCCGGTTTCGAAAATCTGCCGGACCATGTCGAGTGCCATGTCGAAGCCGTCGTACTTGAAGATCGACAGCACCGTGCCAAGTTTTTCCGTCGAGAACGGATGCTGCCTGCCGATTTGGCGCTCCTCGACGAGCAGAAACGTCTTGTCAGCGGGAATCGAGAAGCCGGCCTTCTTCGCGACGACGGACGCCGGCCGCGCGATTGTGTCGGCGGTCCGATGACCGTCGCTATCCCAGTAGGCCATGCGCAGCAGTTGCTTCTCGCGATCGTTCACGAGATATCCGCCCTCGAGCTGCAGCTGCTTCAGCATCGCGTCGTAGATCCGCGAGTCGACGATCAGGTTGCCCTCAGCCGAACATCCCGATCCGTAGTCGTTCGTCTTGCTCATGCGCGTGTTGCGCGCCGCCGCTTCGACGTTCGCCGTCTCGTCGATGATAATCGTCGCGTTACCGGGGCCGACGCCGTAGGCCGGCTTGCCCGATCCGTACGCCGCTTTCACCATCGCCGGACCGCCGGTCGCGATCGTCAGATCGCAACTCGCCATCAACGCTTTCGCGGCCGGGATGCTCGGCCGCTCGACCGACTGCAGGATGTCTTCGGGCACGCCGAGCTTCGCGAGGGCCGCTCGCATTACGCGCACGGTCTCGTTGGTCGTGTTCTTGCTCGCCGGGTGTGGCGAGAAGATGACGGCGTCCTTGCACTTGATCGCGTAGACGGCGATCCCGATCGGCGTCACGTACGGGCTGGTGACTGGGATGAGCGACGCGATCACGCCCGCCGGCTTCGCGTATTTGACAATCCCTTTCTCGGGAATCTCCTCGATGATCCCGATGCTCCGCTGCCGCAGTGCGTCGCGGAGGATGCCGAGTACCTTCGCGCGGCGCTTCGGCTCGCGGCTGCCCATGCCGCTCTCGTCGACGCTCATGATCGCCAGGCGAATGGCCGTTTGCTCGTTGCCGCCCGCCCACGCGACGGCGCGGCACAAACGATCAACAGTTGCCTGGTCGTAGGATTCGATCGCGTTCATAGCCACACGCGCGCGCGACACCAGCCTGTCGACGATCAGCTGCTCGTCAGCGGTGATCAGCCGTTCAGATGAAACTGCGATCGTCATGACTCCTCGGATCCGTTCTCGCGCGGCGGCGCGCCGTCGTACTCGACCGGAAATTTGATCCGCATCGGCTTCTCGCGCGTGTACTCCTCGAGCACTTCCGCGCTGATGCCGGCCACGCGGCTGATGATGAACACCAGCTTCCCGAACATCGGCGGGAAGCCCAGGTCGTGCAGGATGGCGGCGAGCCCGCCGTCGATATTGAGCGGGATCCGCTTGATGCGCTCGGCGATCGCGGCCTCGAGCGCGCGAGCGAACGCGATGCCATCGCCGGCGAGGTTGTTGGCGCGCGCGAGGTCGAACAGCACGTCGACGCGCGGATCGATCACCGAGTGGACGCGGTGGCCGAAGCCGGGCAGCCGCGTGTTGTTCGCGCGCGCGGCGTCGACGATCCGCGCTGCTTCCGCGGCGAACGATGTGCCCCGCTCGCGGCTGCGCTCGAGCCCCTCCGCGATCAGTTCCATGCACGCCGATCCCGCGCCGCCATGCTCGTCGCCGATCGTCAACACGCCGGCGGCGACGGCGGCCGAGAGCGACTGGCGGTTGCCCGACGCCGCAAGGCGCGCCGCCGCGCACGACGGCGCTCCGGGACCGTGATCGGCGCCACCGATCAGGATCGCGTCGATCAACCGGCGTTCGCCGTCGGTCGGCAGCCGCGTGTGATGCAGCAGAAAAATCATGTCCGTGAAGGTCGCGTGCTGCATCAGCTCGAGCGCGTCGTATCCGCGCACGCGCAGATGCGCCGGCCCCGCGTCGACAATCGCCGTCTGCCACGGTTGCATCGTGGACGGATTATCACCTGCCGGCATGCGTGTGCCCGCGTTGTAACCGTAACGGCACCGTAACGCCATAGTGATCTGTAAGGAGCCGATGCTACGTTCCGCACACGACATAGTCGGGAGGTGTGGACGTGAGAGTGCTCCGAACGATCGTTGGCGTCGTATTGGCGTCGCTGCTTGCGAGCGGAACCGGATGGGCTCAGGCCGTCGCCGGGTCGCAGATTTCCGGAATCGTGCGCGACACCAGCGGCGGCGCGATTCCGGGCGCCGAGGTGACCGTCACCAAGACGGACACCGGACTGATTCGAACCGTGTTCACCGGCAGCGACGGCTCGTACGTGCTGACGAACCTGCCGGTGGGGCCGTACCAATTGAAAGTCGTCCTGCAGGGGTTCAACACCTACGTCCGCGACGGCATCGTGCTGCAGGTGAGCACGAACCCCGAGATCAACGTCACGTTGAGCGTCGGCGCCATCAGCGAACAGGTGACCGTCGTCGCGAACTCGAGCCTCGTCGAGGCGCGCAGCACCGGCGTCGGACAGGTGATCGACAATCAGCGCGTCCTCGAGATGCCGCTGAACGGCCGGCAGGCTACCGAGTTGATCTTTCTCTCCGGTCTCGCGACCGCCGCTCCCGCCGGCGACCTCAACACCAACAAGAATTTCCCAACGGTCACGATCTCGGTGGCAGGCGGCCAAGCCAACGGCATCACCTACATCATGGACGGCGGCACGCACAATGATCCGTTCAACAACCTGAATCTGCCGACGCCGTTTCCTGACGCGCTGCAGGAGTTCAAGGTCGAGACGAGCGCGCTGCCGGCGCGGTACGGTCACCACGCCGCCTCGGCGGTGAACGTGATCACCAAATCCGGCTCGAACAGGATCAGCGGCGACGCGTTCGAGTTCCTGCGCAACTGGCGCTTCAACGCGCGCAACTTCTTCGCGCCCCAGCGCGACAGTTTGAACCGCAACCAGTTCGGCGGCACGATTGGTGCGCCGATCGTCAAAAACAAGCTGTTCTTCTTCGGCGGCTATCAGGGCAAGGACGAAAAGAGCAATCCGGCGACGACGATCAGCTTCGTGCCGACGGCGGCGATGCTCGCCGGCGACTTCACCGCGATTACGTCACCGGCGTGCAACGGTGGACGGCAACTCAATCTGACGGGCGGATTCGTCGGCAACACGATCGATCCGTCGCGCCTGAGCCCGGTTGCGCTCAACTTCCTGAAGCACGTCCCGGTGTCGAACGACCCGTGCGGCCGATTGCAGTACGGCATCCCGAACAACAACACCGAGCAGCAGGCCCTGAGCAAGGTCGACTACACGTTCAACGAGCATCAGACGATGTTCGCGCGTTACTACTACGCGCATTACAACAACCCGGCGACTTACGATGGCAACAACGTGCTGACGCTCAGCCGGACGGGCCAGGACAACCAGGCGCATTCGGTCGTCGCCGGCCACAACTTCGTGCTCTCGTCGAATACCTTGAATTCACTGCACGTCACTTTCAATCGCACCTTGAACGATCGTCCGCTGCCGGCCTTTTTCAGCGCTTCGGATCTCGGCAGCAAGATCTTCAGCCTCGTGCCCGGCTACATGGGCATCAGCGTCAACGGGAACGGCTTCAGCGTCGGCGCCGGCGCTACGAACCCCGGCTACTTCAATTCCAAGACCTATCAGATTGCCGATGACCTCGACTTCGTCCGCGGCCCGCACCAGTTGTCGGTGGGCGCGAACTGGATCCATTCGAATATCGCAACGCTCAACAACCGTCCGACGAACGGTCAGTTCACGTTCAACGGGCAGGGCACCGGCCTGTCGCTCGCCGACTTCATGCTCGGCATCGTCAGCGGCGGGTACCTGCAGGGCAATCCCGTCTACGACTACGACCACCACGACTACCTCGGCGTCTACGCGCAGGACACGTGGCGCTTGCGCCCGAACGTCACGCTGAACCTCGGCCTGCGGTGGGAACCGTTCAACCCGGTGCAGAACACGTTCGGATGGGTGAGCCACTTCGAGAAGTCGCTCTTCGACCAGAACATCCACAGCAAGGTCTATCCGCAGGCGCCCGCCGGTTTGATCTTCCCTGGCGATGACGGCTATCCGGACAACGGCGTCGCAAAACGGAAGGTCGCCGACTTCGCTCCGCGCGTCGGCGTCGCGTGGAATCCGACCGGCGACGAGCGCATGAGCGTGCGCGCGTCGTGGGGCGTCTTCTACGATTCGCCGCAGCTGTTCTTCAACACGCGTTTCGCGAACAATCCGCCGTGGGGCGCGCAGATCACGATTTCGAATCCTGCCGGCGGTTTCGCCGATCCGTACCTCGGATATCCCGGCGGCAATCCGTTCCCCGCGCTGAACAACAACTGGCAGAACCAGGCGTTCCCCGCGTTTGGCGTCTACGTCAACTCGCCGCTCGATCTGAATCCGACGACGCTGCAGCAGTGGAACTTGAGCGTGCAGCGGCAGATGGGTGACTGGTTGTTTGCGGCGAGCTATCTCGGCAACCACTCGAGCCACTTGTGGCGCGCCACCGAGTTGAACCCCGCCGTCTTCGGTCCGGGCGCGACGACGGGCAACACGAACCAGCGCCGCGTGCTCGAACTGCAGAATTTCGGGCAGGGTCAGTTCTACGGCACCATCGGTCAGCTCGACGACACCGGCCGCGGCAACTACAACGCGATGTTCCTGCAGTCGCAGCGCCGACTGAAGGACAATCTGAGCGTGCTCGCGAACTGGACGCTCTCGAAGTGCATGAGCGATCCGGCGACCACCGAGATCACCGGACCGACGATCGTCAACCCGGCGAACCCGGATCTCGATTACTCCTACTGCTCGTCCGACCGTCGTCACGTCGTCAACCTGTCGGTCGTCGCGCGGACGCCGCAGTTCGGCACCGGCGTGGCGCACAAGGTGCTCGGCGACTGGCAGGTCGCACCGATCGTCCGGTGGCAGAGCGGCAACCGGTCGATCGTGAGCACCGGCGTCGACAACGCGCTGACCGGCATGGGCGGCCAGCGAGCCGTGCAGATTCTCGACGACCCGTACGGCTCCGGCGCGCCGACGCAGTATCTGAATCGCGCGGCATTCACGTCGCCGACGACCGGCACCTACAGCACGCTGGCGCCGTTCACGGTCGTGAACCCCTCGACCCTGCAGAACGACTTCGCGCTGACGCGCTCGTTCCGGCTGTCGCCGGCTCAGGCGCTGCAGGTCCGGTGGGAAGTGTTCAACGTGTTCAACAAGGTCAACTTCAACGCCCCGATCACCTCGCTGAACAGCGCGAGCTTCGGCCAGATTCAGACCGCGGGCGATCCGCGCATCATGCAGTTCGCGTTGAAGTTCACGTTCTGATGTGGGCCGATCATGAGCCTTCGAGCGGCGCTTCTCGCTGTTGCTCTCGTCCCGGCCGTGCTCGTGGCGAGCGATTCGGGCGACTGGCCGTCCCACGATCGCGACGGCCGGGGACAGCGATTCTCGCCGCTCAGGCAGATCACGCCGGCGAACGTGTCGAAGCTGCAGCCGGCGTGGTCGTTCGACACCGGCGTCACCGGCATCCAGGTGACGCCGCTCGTCGTCGGCGGGATGATGTACATCACCGCCGGCCGCGACATCATCGCGCTCGAACCGGAAACCGGAAAAGTCCTCTGGAAGTACACGGCGCCAGGCAACGCCAGCCGCCGCGGCGTCGCGTACTGGCCCGGCGACGCGACGACGCCACCGCGACTCTTCAGCGGCGCTGGCGACAAGATGGTCGCCGTCGACGCGGAGTCAGGGAAGGTGTCGACCTCGTTCGGTGACGGCGGCTACGTCGATCTCAAGGCGAGCGTTCGCGGCGACGTCGACGGCAGCTTCGGTCTCGTTTCGCCGCCGATTGTCTACAAGAGCATCGTGATCACGGGCGGCAACAACGGCGAGCAATCGCCGAGCGCCGGGCTGTACGGCGACGTCCGCGGGTGGGATGCGCGGAGCGGCAAGCTGCTCTGGTCGTTCCACACCGTGCCGCGCGCGGGCGAACCAGGCGTGGAGACGTGGGAGGGCGAGAGCTGGAAGAATCGCTCCGGCACGAACATGTGGGCGTTCTTCACCGTCGACGTCGAGCGCGGCATCGTGTACGCGCCGATCGGTTCGCCGACGGCGGATTACTACGGCGCCGACCGCCACGGCAAGAATCTCTACGGCAATTCGATCGTCGCGCTCGATGCGGACACGGGCAAGCTGAAATGGTTCCAGCAGCTCGTGCATCATGATCTCTGGGATTTCGATCTGCCCGCCGCGCCCACGTTGATCGACGTCAAACGGAACGGCCGCACGATTCCCGCTGTCGCGGTGGTGACGAAGATGTCGCTGCTCTTCATCTTCGATCGCGTCACCGGCGAGCCGATCTTCGGTCTCGACGAGCGTCCGGTGCCGAAGAGCAACGTGCCCGGCGAATCGTCGTGGCCGACGCAGCCGTTCCCGGTGAAACCGGCGCCGCTCGGACGCATCGCGTTCGATCCAGCGAAAGATTTCAACGCGCTGACGCCTGATCATCTCGCCTACTGCAAAGATCTGTGGGAGAAGAACGGGATGTACACCAACGGTCCCTACACGCCGCCGGGGACCGAGGGAACGATGGTGAATTTCCCGAGCACGATTGGCGGCGGGAACTGGAACGGTGCGTCGTACGACCCATCGCTCGGCCTCGTGTTCACCAACGTGATGAACCTGGGTCAGGTCGCGAAGATGGTGCAGGGCACGGATCGCAGCGGCGCGAACACGTGGGTCCGCCGCGCACCGTGGGGCGGAGTGGTCGGTCGGTTCTGGAATCCCGAGACGAAGATCCCGTGCTCGACGCCGCCGTTCGGTGAGCTCTACGCCGTGAACGTCAACACCGGCGACATCGCATGGCACGTTCCGCTGGGATTCGTCGAGTCGCTGAAGTCAAAAGGGATCGATCGCACGGGCGCGCTGAACCTCGGCGGCAGCATCGCGACGGCGAGCGGGCTGATCTTCATCGGCGCGACCACCGACAGCCGCTTGCGCGCGTTCGAATCGAAAACCGGAAAACAACTGTGGGAAGTGCCGCTCGACGCACCGGCGCATTCGGTGCCCATGACGTTCATGGGCAAGGATCGCCGGCAGTACGTCGTCGTCGCCGCCGGTGGCGGCGGATACCTGCAGTCGCCGGCGGGAACCAAGCTCGTCGCCTTCGCGTTGCCGGCCGCGACGTCGTCGCAAGCGGTGCCTGCAGCGCTGCGCGGCAATCGGAAGCATGTGCTTGCGTGGGGTGACGTGCGAAACGGATATCAGCACGAATCGATCTCGCACGCGTTTGCGACGATCGAACGGCTCGGACGCGAGTCAGGCGCGTTCGACACCTACTTCCGCACCGACTCTCAGCTGATCACGAAGCATCCGATCACGTTCAAGACCGGGACCGGCATCGCGACTGGCGAGCAGCTCCTCGCACACAATCTCGATTACTTCGACGCGATCTTTTTCTTCGGCGTCCGAGAGATCGATCTGACGGCGGAACAGCGCGCTGATCTCCTCTCGTTCGTGAAAGACGACGGGAAGGGGTTCGTGACGGCGCATTCGGGCGCGACCGCGTTCTTCTCGTGGCCGGAGTTCGGCGAGATGCTCGGCGGCCGCTTCGACGAACATCCGTGGGGCATTACCGACGCGACCATCGTCGTCGACGATCCGTCGTTCCCGGCGATGAAGAACTTTCCGTCGCGATCCGTGTTCCACGACGAGCACTATCAGCTGAAGGATTTCGCACGCGACAAGGTCCACGTGCTCGCGCACCTCGACGCGTCGACGCTCGATCTGCGCGCGCCGCTCGTGCATCGCAAGGACGGCGATTTTCCCGTCGCGTGGACGAAGACGTACGGCAGGGGTCGCGTGTTCTACTCGACGCTCGGGCACGAAGACACGGCGTGGGACAACCCGGCGATTCAGCAGTTGTACTTCGGGGCGCTGCGGTGGGCGCTGCGGCTACCGAGCTCTGAGGCTGCTGCAACAGTGAAGCGATGACGCGGTTTGCGATCGCGTGCGCGTGTGTCGTCCTGCTGGCGGGATTGCTGTCCGGTCAGGCGGGGCGTGGTGGCGGTCAGCGAGGCGGCGGTCGTGGCGGTCCGCGGACGCCCAAAGCGGTGCTCGCATGGGCCGACACGCGCAACGGCGTTGCGCAGCACGATTCGACGTCGCACGCGCTCGCGGTGATCGAACGTCTCGGATACGAGTCGGGTGCGTTCGACACCTACATCCGCACCGACTCGAACATCATCTCGAGGCACCCGCAGATGACCGATGGAAAACCAGCAAGCGGCGGCCCGAGCCTCGCCAACGTCGACGCGATCTTCTTCCTGGGTCACCGCGAGATTCACCTCGACGCCGCGCAGAAAGCTGACCTCCTCTCGTTCGTGAAGGACGATGGGAAGGGATTCGTCGCGGCGCACACGGGGCTGACGGCGTTCGAGTCGTGGCCGGAGTTTCTGGAGGTGATCGGCGCCCGCTACGATGGGCACCCGTGGAACACGGCGCCGGGGACCGTGATCAACGAGGACCCGGCATTCCCGGCGACGCAGCATCTCGGCGCGACGTTCAACGTCACCGACGAGTTCTATCAGCCGAAGGAATTCTCGCGCGACAAGATCCGCGTCCTGCTCCGCCTGGACGTGTCGAAGATGCCGCCCCGTCCCGAGTTGCACCGGACCGACGGCGATTTTCCGCTGGCGTGGGCAAAAACCTACGGCAAAGGCCGCGTGTTCTATTCGTCGTTCGCGCACGCGGCGAGCACGTGGGACAATCCCGACGTGTATCACATGTATTTCGAAGCGTTGAAATGGAGTCTCGGGATGACCGACGCGGACGCCACGCCACGCGCGAAACAGTGATCGTCGCACTAGTTTGCAATATGTTTCGCCGGTCTCCTGCACTTCCATGATGGCTCCCACGAGGCCGGGCAATCGTAGAAGGCGTGCGGCGGAATGAGCTTCACGCGTGGACACTCGACGGCACGGCTGACTGTCGTGCCGCGAGATTCGCGATTGCCCGTACGGCGGCAAGGCCTAGCGCGATTCCCGCATTCGCGGTCGTCCACATCGACATCAGGTCGAAGAGTGCATCAAGCGAATAGCGTTCCGGACCTGTGAAGGCGAGGGCCGCGGCAACGGCCGCATAGAACAGCGGGACTTCGACCCGTTGGTCGCGGCGAACAGCCCATGCCCCAATGCACGCTCACCACGGCGACGATCATGACCGACACCATTAACGCGGGTCCGATAGGTCCTCCGAGCCCCACCGCCACAAGCACTCCGCCGAGGACTTCGGTCAACCCGGCCGCCGCGAAGAGCCGTCCTGGGCGGAAGCCGAACTGCTCAAAGAACGTCCCGGTACCGGTCAGGCCGTACCCTCCGAACCAGCCGAAGGCCTTTTGCGATCCATGTGCCGCCATCAGTCCTCCAAAGACCAATCGAACGAGCAAGAGTCCAATCGCCATCTCATCTCCCTCCAATTCACGATCACGATAGGGCGTAGTGTCCCAGTTCTCAGCTGACGCTTTGGTTTCGATTGTCGGTCGCGGTTCACCGTGTAGACTCCCGTGGTGATGGAGGCGCGGCGCTTCGGTTCATGTTGATGGCGTTGGCGGGATGGTGGAGCGACCAGACCATCTTCGTGATCGACCTGGCTTCCCGTCGCGTGCACATCGTCGGCTCGACACCCGCATCCTGACGAGGGATTCATGCGCCAAGTCGGCCGCACGCTCACGGCCACGGACGACGGTGTCTTGATCCGCCATCGCGTGCTGATCTGTGACCGAGACGCGAAGTGGAGCGCGCCCGTTCGCAAGCGGTTGAGCGAGGCCGGGGTCCGCGTCCTGCAGACGCCGTATCACGCCCCCAATGCGAATGCGTACGCGGAACGCTTCGTGCGCTCGATCAAGCAAGAGTGTCTCAACCGCGTGATCCCGTTCGGTGAACGCCATCTCCGCCGGACGATCGCGGAGTTCGTCGCGCACTATCACTGCGAGCGCAACCATCAAGGCCTTGAAAACGAGTTGATCGAGCGCGCCCCTGTCATGACGGAAGATGTCGGCCGCATTCGCCGATGTCAGCGTCTCGGCGGCCTCCTCAATTACTACTGTCGCGCAGCGTGATACGACGCGATCGTCGATTGAGAGTTCGGCTCAAACGACGGGACATTACGGGCCGCCATCTGAGAATCTCTAGCGGCCGCCATCGAGAATTTTCCTCTCAGAGATCTCAAGCAGCGAGCAGATCAACGAGACGTTGCACGGCCGCATGTATCTGTTGCGCGATCTTCGACCACAGTGAGCCATCGAGGATCCTTGTCCGAATCATTCCATTGCTCTGCGTTCGCTCGGTGCCGTCGTACAGGTCGAGGTGATCGCTAGCACGGAACCTTACGGCGACGAGGTTCGTCACGTCCACTGGCGAGGTGTGCATGAAACCGATGATCCTGTTCAGCGTGTGGCTTGCGGCAACGTCGACTGCGATAGCGCAACCGACGAAGACCGTTGGCCGCACGATTCCGCTGCCGGCGACCGGCTCGGTGACCCTCGAGACGCACAACGGCTCGATCGACGTGCAGACGTGGGATCGCGCCGAGATCGAAATCCACGCAGGCATTCAGGCCGCGGGCACGTGGTCCGACGATGTTCGTCGGTTCGACCAAACCACAGTCGACATTCAGTCCACGGCCGACTCGGTCTGGATCAAATCCCGATACCCAACGTTCACGACATGGACGTGGTTCGGCAGCAACGCGCCGATCGATTACAAGATCACGGCGCCGAAGACCGCGCGCTGGACGATCTACGACCACAACGCGAGCGTCGACGTTCGTGGCGTGCAGGGCGCGATTACCATCGAGACGCACAACGGCCGCGTGCATCTGTCGGATGTGGCTGGACCGCTTCGGGTCGGCGCTCACAACGGCAGCGTCACCGGTGACCTCGCCTCGTTCCGTGGCGCGGAATTCACGTCGCACCTGGGGTCTCTCGACCTCACGCTGCCGTCGACCGCCGCGTTTCATCTGCAGGCCGACAGCCGACGCGGCAGCATTCAATCGGATTTCCCGCTTGCGATTCGAATGCTCGGACGGCGCCA
>Ga0209577_10002419_pt1 | contig 17969 bp, 14 predicted proteins | sample GraSoiAngelo_109_FD_185874 | JGI IMG/M metagenome (GOLD analysis project Ga0209577, IMG submission 185874) | Grasslands soil microbial communities from the Angelo Coastal Reserve, California, USA - 14_0903_12_20cm (SPAdes) (version 2) | ecosystem: Environmental > Terrestrial > Soil > Grasslands...
GCGATGCCGGGATAGAAGGGCGCCGGCCGCAGGCCATACGCGGCGGCGAGGTAGCCGGTGACCAGCGCCGACAGCGACACGGCGACGTACCCCGCGAACTCGTTCAGCCCCATCGCCAGGCCGCGCCGCGCCGGCCCCACGAGATCGATCTTCATGATCACGGTCGTGGACCAGCACAAACCCTGGTTGACACCGAGCAGCACATTGGCACACACAATCCAGCCCCAGCTCGGCGCCCAAATGATGAGCAGTGGCACCGGGAGCCCCGCGAGCCAGCCGGCAACGAGGAGCGGCTTGCGGCCGACCCGATCGGCGAACTGTCCGGCGAACAGGTTGGCGAGCGCTTTGACGATGCCAAAGCTGACAAGGAAGGAAAGGACGACGGTCTTCGAGACGAGCCCGAAGTCCGCCTGGGCGATGAGTGGGACGACGGTGCGCTCGAGCCCCGCCATCGCTCCGACGAACGCATTGACGACGACGAGCAGCGTGAACTGACGCCAGTTGGCGCCGAGGCCGAGCCGGATGGGCGACGGCGTCTCAGGCGACGGCGCAGCGATTGGCGCCTGCCTCCAGCTCGGTGGGGTCATCAGGCACCGTGCCGGCTTCGTTCAGGGCGACGATGCGGTGATGGTTCGGCGGTGTTGGCGGGAGCCGCGTGAGGATCTGGCTCACGAACGTTTCGTCGGTCTCGCGCAGGAGCGACGTCCGCTCCAGGACTTCCTCGAGCGTTGCGCTGATGGGCCGGCCGTCGAACGCCACGGGCTCGCTGGTATGAGCAGGCAGGACCACGGTCTCGGGAGGCAATGAGACCAGGCGCTGCAAGGACGCGTGGAGCACGTGAGCCCGGCGGCGCGCCTGCTCCGCTGATGCCTCGAGATCTGGGCGGCCCACGGCCCCGAGGAACAGCGTGTCGCCGGTGAACAGGGCCCGCTCGTTCAATAGATAGCAGGTGCTCTCCGGGGTATGGCCAGGCGTGTGCAACGCCCGGAGCCCGGCGGATCCCACGCGCACGACGTCGCCGTCCTTCAGGGGCGTGAACTCGAAGGACACGCGATCGGTCGTCGGAAGACAGAGCCTCGCCCCGGTGTCGACGGCGAGAGCCCGGGCGCGGGACAAGTGGTCGGCGTGCACGTGCGTTTCGAGCACCGCGCGGATACGCCAGCCACGCTCGTCGGCCACCCGATGGTAGATCTGGGGCTCGAGCGAGGCATCGACCACGGCGCCATCGCCGTTTGAGCCGATGAGATAGGAGAGGCAGCCCTTCCCGGTGCGGCGCAGCTGCACGATCCGCGCGGTGCTCCCGGGGCACGGAACCTCGGCGGTGTTCCAGGCCAGGCTCCAGGCGCGCATCCCGCCCTCGAGTGACACCGCATCCAGGCCGCGCGCGCGCAAGCGCTCAGCCGCCACCCTGCTGGTCTTCCCCGCCGCGCACACGGTCACGACGCGGCGACCATTGGGAGGGTGGAAGTCGTCGAGGGCAGTCGGGTCACCGCGGCGTAACGCATCGTACGCGTCGACGTGCACGCTGCGGGGAATGGCCCATTCGGCGCGTTCGGCGGCCGGGCGCACGTCGAGCACCGTCACGGCCGTACCCTGCTCGAGCAGATCCCGCAGGGCTTCGGTGGAGATCGTTGGCGCAGTCACGGCCACGTCACTGCGTCGCGGCCTTCTGCGCCGTGAACAGCACGGCCTTCACGCCGTAGGCTTCGGCCGCGTCGCGCGTCGATTCCTTCCGGAACGCAAAGCCCGGGACGACCGTCGAGCGCACGCGCTTGAACCCCGCGTCCTCGAGCAGTGCGAACACCTCTCCCTCCGGGAGAGCGCCGCCGATTCAGCTCGCCCAGAGCTTGGGATCGTTGATGATGGACTGCGAGAGTTGTTTCGCGCTCACGATGTCGGTGATCGAGAGCCGGCCGCCGGGCTTGAGGACGCGGAACAGCTCGCGGATCACGGTACGCTTGCGGAAGGACAGGTTGACGACCCCGTTCGAGATCACGACGTCCACGCTCGCATCTGGCAGGGGAATGTCCTCCATCCGCCCCTCGTGGCAGTCCATCCGCACGCCTGACGCGGCGGCATGGGTCTCAGCCTTGCGGCACATCGTTGGGTTGAGATCGACGCCGATCACCCGGCCCGTCGGCCCCACCTGCCACCCGGCGATGATGCTGTCGAGTCCGGCGCCGCTGCCCAAGTCCAGCACCACTTCCCCGGCTTGGAGACGGCTGCGCAGGTGCGGGTTGCCCACGCCCGCGAACGACGCCACGGCGCCGGGCGGCGCGCGATCGAGCCACTCGCGCTCGTAGCCGAACAGTTCGGCTGCCCGACGTCCGTGGTGGAAGTGGAACTCACCTTCCGGGTGTTCGGCCACTTCCTGATACATCCGCAGGACTTCGCCCTTGATCACGGCTTCGAGCGGGGCCTGCTCTTCGGCGTGAAGCCGTGCGACGTCGGTCACGGTCGCGCTTGGCTCGGGTTGTCTTTCGCATTCACGTAGGTGATGCTCCAGGGCCCGACGCTGTGGAGCTGGAAGACGACGCCGTCGCTTCCGGTCCAGGCGGAGTGGACCATTTTCTGCGGCATCACGGCGTAGCTGCCGGCCGAAAGCGCCGTGCCGCCCGCATACGTGGGCTGCTCGCCCATTCCGACGTTCAGCGTCCCGGAGAGCACGGTCACGTGCTCGAGAACGGCGTGCCAGTGCGGCGGTATCCGGTAGTTTGGCGGGAGCTTGAGGCGCAAGGTGAGCGGGACGGCATCGGCCGGGTTGCCTTCGAGCAGCGCGAACTGGGCCCCGCGGGGCAGGGATGGCGGGCCGTCGGCCCAGCGGATGTCCGGCGCATGGACGACGATGGGACCGGCCGATGGAGTCGCGGCCGCCTGCGCGCTTGCCCGTGAGGCGAAAGCGACAGCGCACACGCTGGCGACGACGGTGAGCATCACGTGGTGTCTCATGAGGATCTCCTCGGGCGCTCGGCGCCCAACACAAGGGGTTGTCCCAAGCTGGCGCAGGTTGCACCATAGGACTAATACGAGATATTGATCTTCCTGATAGGGTTTATCCTATGGTCAAGCCTGGCCTCACGGTGCACCGCCTCGAGCTGTTCCTCGCCGTCTTGGACCATGGCGGGGTGAGTCGCGCTGCCCAGGCATGCCACATCAGCCAGCCCGCCGTGTCCGAGCACCTGCGTGGACTCGAAGCCCACTTTGGTGTCCGGCTCGTCGAGCGTCACGGGCAGCGCGTACGGCCGACTGCGGCGGCGCGCGCGGTAGAGCCATACGCGCGCCAGGCCCTCGCGCTGCTGCGCACCGCCGAGCAAGCGGCGGGCGAGGTGCGCGGGCTTCGGGCGGGCTCCCTCACGATCGGCGCCAGCACGACTCCCGGCACCTACCTCCTGCCGGCCGCGCTGGGGCGGTTCCATGCGACGTATCCCGGGATCACCCTGAGGCTCGAGATCAGCGATACCCGGGGAATCGAGCGCTCGGTGGCGGTGGGTCAGCTGGAGTTGGGAGTGATCGGCGAAGCGCCGCTCGTGCGCGGGCTAGCTGCGGAACCCTGGGTGAAGGACGAGTTGGTGCTCATCGTCTCGCGCGGCCACCCGTTCGCGCGACGCCGGTCCGTGCCCGCACACGCGATCGCGGGCGAGTCCTACATCGCTCGCGAGGAAGGCTCGAGCACCCGCGGCGTGGCGGAGCGCTATCTCGCGCGGCTGGGGGTCACGCTCACGGCGGCGATGGAGCTCGGGAGCACCGAGGCGATTCGCGAGGCCGTCGCTGCGGGCCTCGGTGTGGCGCTGGTGTCGCGTCACGCCGTCTTGGCGCGGGATCGACGGATCGTTGCCGCGCGGCTCGCCGGCCCGCGGTGGACACGGGATCTTCTCATTGTACGGCGCGCCGGGACGCCGCTCGGGCCTGCGGCCGCGGCGTTCCGGGACATGCTACTCGAACGGTAATGAGATTGTTGGGGTTGTTCGAGGAGCTTCAGGGTGCGAAGCCGGGACCAAACCGATCACCGCCGCGCCTCCCCCGCCAGCCGTTTGAGGGCGGCATTTGCCGCCTCTACCTCAGGTCGAAGTTCGGGGTCGGCAGTTCGCCACAGATCTGCGAGATAGCGGTATTCCTGTTCGGCCTTGTCGTGCTGGCCGAGCCGCTCGGCGAGCCGGGCCCGCTCGAGCCGCCAGAGCCCTTCGGCGGGGTCCAGCCAGTCGATGGGCGCGGAGCTTTCCAGCACGTCCGCTGCCTCCGACCACCTGCCGCGTGCTTCAAGGAGCTGGGCCGTCACGATCCGATCGGGCAGACACGGGCAGACGGAGTCCGGCAATTCGACGAATCGGCGCAGGGCAGCGGCAGTGTCGTGGCGCGCGAGCGCGACATAGGCTTGACCGGAAGCCGCCCCGTACAGTGCCCATAGTCTCATCTCAACGTTGGGTCCTGCGGTCTGGGCGATCGCCCGCCAGCGCCGCACGAAGGCCTGCAGCGAACTCGTGTCCCCCCGGGCTGCCCACCACGGGAAGGCGGCGAGCCGAGGAGCGAGGAGGTCGAAGCTGAATTGTCGGGGCAGCGGCTCGCCGAGCCAGCCGGCGAAGGTTGCTCGGGTGCTCTCCGGAGGAACGCCGCCGAGCAGCGCGACTTGGGCGAACTCCGCGGGAAAGTGCGTACCCCCGACGGCATACGCCTCTCGCAGGTGGCCTCGATGCGCGAGTGCGTTCGTCAGCACTGCCTTTCGGCCCAGTGAATCATCCAAAACGGGATCGCCCGTGCGGCGGCTGCCGACAAGCGCTCGGGCCAACGCCACATCGGTTTCGGCCGAATCCGGAAGGTGCCGCATCACGCTCCAGGCGGCTAGCAGGACATAGCTCGAGGCCGTGTCGATCTGACCTTGGACGATGGCCGGCGAGGGCTGCGGGCGAACCAGGAGCCGCTCGACCAACCCCATCCCCTCGCTGTTCATATCGGCTCGGTCGAGCGCGAGGTATGCAGCGAGGTAGCGCCGAGCCGCGGCGGGGCGTCCTAGCTGGAGGGCAACCTCGACCGGATGGATGTAGGCCGGGCCGAAGGCCGAGTCGAGGGCAATCGCGCGATCGAACGCCTCCAGGATCTGCCCCGGCGTCGTGCGCCCGACCAGCGGCCAGTGCATCCGCGCATCGCCGAGCTCGTACCACGCCTCGGGGTCGCTCGGATAGAGGCGCACGGCCTCGTCGAGCGTCGTGAACAGCCGCCTATGGTGCTCGCGCCCGGCGGGATCGGTGGGTCCATCCAAGAGAGCCTGGAATAGCGAGTCGGCCGCGACCAGCAGGCTTTCCCGCGGGGCCAGTCCTCGATTCAAACTCCCCGCGAGAAGACCATACTTGTACCCAAACGGGTCTCCCACACCTCCCCTTCTCCAGCACCCCCGCACCGCGCTCATGCGGCTCCACGCGATTGTGAAGGCGCTATCCAGCGTCACGGCCCGTCTGTAGTGCGTCATTGCCGAATCCCAGGCGGCGCGACGAAAGAACTGCTCTCCTCGCAGGAACGTACTCAGGGCAGGCAGGGACCTTGCGCCCAGACTGGCGTGTCGGAACGCCGCGATTGGTCGCGTGCGGTTCAGTTCGCGCAGGAGGCCGACCGTGACCGAATCGGTTAACCGGTCCATCCGGGACGTCATATCTCTGATTTCGATGCCTTCCCCGAGCACCTTGCCCGTGGCGACGTCCAGCCACCGCGCGGTGACGCGGGCCGAGTCCCTACCTGCTCCAAACATTGTTCCCAAGACCACCAGCCTGGCGCCCGTGCGCCGGCCCAGGTTCGCGGCCCCCGCTTGGTCCCCGCGGCCGCTCCAGCTGTGGACCACCATGGTGGGCGACACCGTCCGAAGCGGCCCTGCGCCATCGAGGTTGGCTGACAGCACGTCGACAAGGCCTTCACGCCACCGCGCCAGATTCGGCTCCAGCACGTCGAACGGAGCCACGGCGACGACGTTGGGGTCGAACGCCGGTGGGTTGCGGAACTGCGAGAGGCGCCGCGCAAGCACGACGGCCCCGATGGCCACAAGCGCCACGGCAAGGGTCAATGCCATAGGAACGCGGGGAGCGCGTCGGGAGGCCCGCGGCGCAGCACGTCCTGTCACGAGCGCCTCCGCGAACTGCGTGGCGGTCGCGAAACGATCCGCCGGCGCTTTGGCGAGGGCCTTCACCACCACACGCTCGAATTCCTCGGGTACCGTCTCCCGCACCGTCCGTAAGCGCGGCACGGGATCCAAGGACTGTCGCGCCAGGATTGCCCGTGCTGAAGGGCCCAGAAAGGGAGGGTTCCCGGCGAGCATCTCGTACACGACGCAGGCGAGACTGTAGACATCGCTGCGGCCGTCCAACTCCTGCTCCCCCGCGGCTTGCTCTGGGCTCATGTAGCCCGGCGTCCCGACGGTCACGCCTGTTTGGGTCAACCTCTCCCCGCCTGCCACCGTGATCGCGCGCGCGATCCCGAAGTCGCTCACGACGGCCTGCCCGGCTTCGAGCAAAATGTTCTCCGGCTTGATGTCCCGGTGCACCACGCCGCGGCTGTGCGCGTAGCTCAGCGCGGTTGCCACTTCGCCGGCGATCCGCAATGCGTCTTCGAGCGGCAACTGCTTCTCGCGCGTCAACCGCTCACGCAGCGACTCGCCTTCGACGTACGGCATGACGTAGTACAGAAAGCCCGCGGCCTCGCCCGAATCGTAGAGCGGCAGGATGTGTGGATGGGCGAAGGCGCCCACGGTCTCGATCTCGCCGAGGAAGCGCTCGGCCCCGAGGGCCATGGCGAGCTCCGGCCGGAGCACTTTGATGGCAACAGGGCGGCGGTGCTTCAGGTCCCGGGCGAGGAAGACGACCGCCATCCCTCCCTGGCCGAGCTCCCGTTCGACTGCGTAGCGCTCGGCGAGGGCGGCCTGGAGGTGGAGGAAGATGTCGGTCATGTCCGCTCGCGCTGGAGGGCCAGCGCTCTACCTAAGAGTACAGCGTTCTCTGCGCGCCGACCAGAGAATCGAGGACAGGCTGTGGAGTACCGCGCGGAGCAGCACGTCGCTAAGTTAGGACACCGCGCCACCGTAGCTCAGTGGTAGAGCTCTCGATTCGTAATCCCGCACGGCCAGCGCATGCCAGCGCTGGCCGTTGTGGTTTCAGGGAGTTAAGCGATGCGAGCGACGGCTGGCGACGGCCAGAAACGAGAGTTTTGGCACCACCATTGGCACCACAGATTTGATAGCCTCCTCTCGCGCCGCGCCTGTCTTATGCTTACCGTTGCGTCTATGGCGGATCCCATGCCAGCAGTCGGCGATTTGACACCACGCTTTCAATGCTCGATCAAGGCCAGCTAGATGGCGACCAAGAAGGAGCGCCTGCACGAAGCTCATGAGCGAATGAAAAGAGCACGAGATCAGTGGGACCGTGCGGCCGTGGCAAGTTGGGAGCCGGTGGAGGCAGCAGAGTGCGTGACTAACTGTTTCTACGCGTTGGAGAACGCAGTGATAGCCGCTGCCGTAGCCGCGGGGCTGCCAGGGACGAAGAAACATTGGGAGAAGGAGGAGCTCGCCGAGCAATTAGTGAGAGAGGGTAAGCTCAAGACCGACGTTAGTGATCGCCTAAACGAGCTCAACAGCGCACGCAAAGACGTGCAATACGGATCCCCAGGGGAAAGTCTCGCGGAAATCGATCTGGAGGACCTAGTTTCGGAAGTGGAGAGTTTCCTCGACGAGGTCGACGCGCTGATTGAAGAGATCGAGGGGACCTGACAAGTGTCTTCCCCGGCGCCACGTACCCACACGCAACTGATTGATCAGTTCACCACGGCCCTCCGAGCTGCGAATCCCGATGTGCCCCTCTCCGTAGTCTTGATCGGTTCCGCAGCACGAAATGCCGCGACTGCCGAGAGCGATCTCGATTTACTCGTTCTGAGTCACGACGGAATGAAGATGGTCCAGACTCCAGGGCCTCTTCACGTGCAGACGATGACAGGGACCAAGTTTCGTGATCGCCTCCGGAGCGGTGATGATTTCGCAGCATGGTGCGTAAGGTTTGGCATTCCGATTGTTCGCTCTGCACTCTGGGATGAGCTCGTGGCGTCACCGGAAGCTTCTACATGGCCTGATTGGCGACAAAAGATCGAACACGCGGCTCGTCGACTGCTACTGGCTAGTTCACTTCGCGAATCTAGGGACCTGGACGCGGCAGCTGAGGAGCTGACTTACGCAGTGAGTCACGTCGCTCGTGCAATTCTTCTCAAGAGCAACGTCTTTCCGCTGTCGCGCCCGGAAATGATCGCTCAGCTGAAGGAACTGAAATACCCTCGTCTGGCAGATGCACTTGTTGAATTGAGCTTCGGTGAGAAAACCGATCGCGGAATCAAGCGCACGATGATCTACGTGAAGCGGCTACTGGTTCACCTAGACAGAGATCGGTTCAAGATGTACGTGGACGGTCGTAGAGCAGCTAGGAACGTGAAGAGAGAAGGCTCCAAGACGCGGATAACCGGCACGCGTATGGGTTAGCAGCTCCCTGCCGCCTGGCGCTCTTTCCTACGCGAATAAAACCAGACGTGGATAGAGTAACTCTATTCGATCGGTAATGACTGCTGACAACAAGGGTCTTTGGGACGTCGCGGTCTCTTTTCTCGCTGATGATCTTGGACTCGCGCAAGAGATTAGGGATCAACTCTCATCCTCACTAAGAGTTTTTGTCTACACTCACGAACAGTCTGCAGTGGCCGGAACGGATGGTCTAGAGAGTTTCCGACAGGTCTTCCGTCAAGACTCCCGTCTCGTCGTTGTGCTCTATCGTGAAGGCTGGGGAGATACGCCTTGGACGAGAGTGGAGAAGGAAGCGATCACCGATCGATTTTTGAAGAAAGGAGCAGGCTTTCTTTTTTGGATTATGGTTAACCGTACGAGTACTCCTCCACCCTGGCTGCCCGAACGACTTATACGATTCAACTTCGACGATTTTGGCATTGAGCAGGCTATAGGTGCGATCAAAGCAAGGGCGCGAGAGGCAGGCGCAGAATTTCGTGCTGAAACGTCTGCACAGAAAGCGCAGCGCCTACAGGAGCTCGAACGATTTGAAGCAGAGAGGTCAGTTCTTCGCCACTCAGACAGAGGTGTCAGAGCCGCCGAAAACACGGTTGGGCAGCTCTTCGCGGCGATCAAGGGGAATGTCGCTGAGATCGCCACGTCTGCGCCGGATTTGCAGATCCAAAGCGGTCACGATCAACAGACGATGATCGTGCGAGGGAAAACGTGCTCTGTCGGTGTCTATTGGTATTGCCGATACTCAAATTCGCTCGATGAGGCGCGACTAAGAATCTCGGAGTTCCAGGGTCTCCTCGGTTTTCCTGGCCAGGGCGGGTTCTACATCACTGAGCCGAAGGAACTTGCTACTGAACTCTTTGAGGCTGACTTAACGAGGGATCTCGGCTGGTGTTGGCGCGCTTCCGATGGGGACCAACTTTCGACGAAGCAGGTCGCCGATCGCGTTATTGAGAAACTGTTACGAAATACCCAGCGGGTTGTGCGAGGCGAGCTTCCGAGCCGATGGTAAATTCGTATGTGGCCCAGATCTCGCGAGCGCTGCTATGGCTTCCATCACATGAAATTCCGAAAGTCGTAGACCTCATCGACCATGCTCGGATTCTGCTGGATGATGTCGGCAAAGGCCTTGGAATAGACGAGCGTGACAGGCAGTTTCTTGTAGAGCGTGTTGTTATTCCAATCCATCTTTGTGAGGCCCAAAACCCCGGCACATGTATCATGCCAGCCGCCTTCCCCTGAAAACCTCCGCAACAGCAAGGGCGACGGGGTTGGACGGAGTGCGCCTTCTTTGTAGACGTTGTATCGCGGGTTCTCCACGCTGACGCCTAAGACGCTGCCCTGGGTCCACAGCAGCGCCTCGTCTTTTTCGATGGGAATGAACGTGCCTCGCTGAACCGGGTAGGGGTGCGGGCGAGGTGGGGTTGTATCGTCGAAGCGGATTCCTTGCCAGTCGTTCGATTTTACGAGTTGTACGAGTTCAACCTCCGTGCCTTCGCGAAAGCTGTCGAGAGCTCCGAGCGCTTCTTCCTCAGTGAAATGCGTGTTCTTGTGGACGGTAACTTTCCGCGGTACTCGGCCCGCATGACTACTCTGGTAGATCGCCAAACTGCGCGACATCACTGACTGCATCTCATAGTAGGAGAGATACGGATTGCGACGCTCGTCTTCGGTGAATTCCTTGGCATCGTAGGCGACAAACTGAAAACCGGTTCCGTCAGGATCAAACACCTGGCTGCAACAGGTTGTGAATCGTGTACCATCCGCAGCGGTCTTCGTTGCGTAGCTGATGCCGATGAATGCCTCGTCCTTGGGTAGTCCCTTCAATTTCCAAGGAATGCCGCCCGCCTTCGCGTATAGTGCAACGCCAAGACCCCACATGACGTTCGCACGGCATCTACGGTCAAGGCTCTGTTGCCGAACGATCTGGATTGCAATGTTCGCAGGTGCGGCAAACGCTTTTAGGTGGTCGTGAAAGTTGAAGCCGAAACCTTCGAAGCAGGCTGACCAACTCGGCGGAAGATAGACGAGCGCGACGTCGAAGCTTGAACGCACAGTCTGGAGCTGGGCTATATAGTCGAATACTGCGCGCGCCAGCTTGAGCTTTTCCCCCTTGCGCGCGTAATCATGCAGATCTTCCGGCAGCTCAATAGTAGTGCGGCTTTCGGGCTTGAGAAGCGGTGTACGAAATATCGTTTGGAAGCCGCCATACACCGGGTAGTAGTTCTTCGCCTCTTGAGGTCGCGCCTCTCGCTCAAGCTCCTCCATCAATCCCAGGAGCTTCGACATGTTTTCCCGGGGGGCGAGGAGCGCAAGCCTCACGCGGCTGGGAGTCTTGAGGCGGAGGCCATACGGTCCACTCTCAACCAAGCCACGCAACGGGTGCGTATCTGGCTTGTTCGCGCCAAAAACAAGCCCAGGCTCGGGCAGTGCGGCATAGCCGCTGAGTTCGGGGTGGCCTGTAGTCAGACGCGCCTCCGCGAAAAGGCGCTACGGGTAACAATACGAAAGGCCGGATTTGACGGTCCCGCCTGGTCATCGAACGCGCACATGGTGACCTCTTTATTGAGCTCGTCCGTCCCCAGAATGATCCGAATCCAGGCGCTGAGGAGCGCGTTCTGCTTGTTGTTAAAGCGGTCAGCGCGCCGCGAATCGAGGAAAGGGACGGCGGCGCGGCGAGAGTACTTGGGCCAGATCCAGATGTCCGGTTCCAAGACGAGCCAAGTGCGTCCATCCTTCTCATCTAGCGATACTCGTATCGATTCCGCCCATCTAACCTTCTCCGGCTTTTCTCGCGGGTTAGAAGGAGTGGTCACTAGACCTGGGACCTCGCCCGTTATTTCGCCGGTCACGCTCCGTAGCGGGTCGAGCAGTTCCGGTCGCGGCGCTGAGGGTTTCGCGATGAGAGATACGCCCTCGCGAAGACTTTGCGTAGAAAGTGGTTTCCCTCTTGCCAGCGCCCGGCCCAGCGCTTCTTCCAGAAACCCCTTCAGATGCAGAGTTTCGGGCGTACTCATCGTGGCTGGCAGATTTTCCAGCTTCAGCGCTGCCAGTTTTCCCCCGAATGTCTGCCTGATCCTCTGCTCGGAGCCCCAGCACAGAATACTTTGGGAATTGCCGAGTATGAGATCTGCTTTCGCGCCATCTCTAATACGCCGGACGTCAGTGAACGTGAGACCCTGTTGGAACGAAAGGGCAAGACTCTGGGACGGACGCTCCACAACAGGCAGTGCGTTCAACCTGATCACGGGCTTAGCCGTCCCTGCCGGGGGCAGTGGAATATTCACCGTTAGTGCGTGGGCTTTGCGCACGTGGGCGTCCAAGCCCACAGGTTTTGACTCGATATTGCGCCAGAGCCTCAGCATTAGGGCGTCGAACGTTTCGATTTCTATCAGCGTCGCCCGGACGTCATGTTGATTTGCGATTTCCAAGAGCTGAGTGACGGCTGGGAGAACCGTCGAGCCCTTTAGCGTCAGCCAGAAAAAGCCGTGAGGAAATGGATTGTGCGAGTTGAGGACCTCACGAAACAGGTCCATGACGCTACTATCACGGCCACTATATCCCGCAACGACAAATCCGAACCGATTGCCGGCGTTAACCAAGCACTTGGAAAGCGCGTCGTTTTGCGTGGCGAGATCGGCGGTTAGGTTCTTGATACTGTCGTATCGGAAATCGCCGTGGAGTTTGCAGTAGAGCGGGAACTCTTCATTGTTGAGCGCTTGCACCGCGGTCGATGAGCCCTCAAGGTGGTATGCCGATAGCGATTTGCCTGAAACCTCCGCGACAGCCCGCTCTACGACGGTGTCGAAATTGGTCGTGAACACCGCTCGCGTAAGACCAGACGAAAGGAGTGCTCCTAGTACGCGATTTCCGACGGACAGGGTTACCCGTTCCTCACCCAGGATAGCCTTCACATATCGACGCTGGCGCTCTTTGTCCTCTCCAAAGATGTTTTCGAAGTAGCCGGCGTACTCGTTCGGCGCCCCTTGAGACGGAAAGTTGCGCGAGTCAAAATAGGCCTGAATCCGCTCGCGGACGGCTGGGTTGTGCACGTCGTGGCGGGTCATTTCCTGATTCTCTTGCTGGCAGTAGTACCTTCTCTTCATATCCCAAAGCACGTCAGTTGCAGTAGGTAGCCCCGCCGCGCGGGACGCGCCAGCACCGAGGAACCATGCAAAATTCCGTGGGCTGACGCTGAAGAGTCCGGTGAACTCGGCTTGATCCAATGCACTCCCCTCTCTAGTCAGAGTACACATTTCACAATCTACGCGCGTCAGCGCCTAAGGCATTCCTGCGGCACTCACCACACTTGCGGCACTGAACCTGGGAACTGCTTGCCCGCGGTCACAGACCGCGGCTATGATAGCGCGCCGCTAGGTCTCGGTCCGGACAAGAGTGAGAGGCACGCGACGGATGGCTCGAAAACGAGCATCGAGAAAGGCAGTGAAGGCCAAGCCGGCCAACGGCGCCACGGTCGGGTACGAATCCGAATTGTGGGCCATGGCCGACGCCCTCCGCGGCAGCATGGACGCCGCCGAGTACAAGCACGTCGTCCTCGGACTAATCTTCCTGAAGTACATCTCCGACGCCTTCGAGGAGCACCACGCGAACCTCGAAGCCGAGAAGGTCAAAGGCGCTGACCCCGAAGACCCCGACGAGTATCGCGCGCACAACATCTTCTGGGTGCCCCCCGAGGCCCGCTGGCAGCATCTGAAGGCCCAGGCCAAGCAGCCGACGATTGGTCAGCTGGTAGACGACGCCATGACGGGGATCGAGCGCGACAACCCGGCGCTCAAAGGCGTGCTGCCCAAGGATTACGCCCGCCCAGCGCTCGACAAGACTCGGCTCGGTCAGCTGATCGACATGATTACGAACATCAAGGTCGGCGATGAGGCGAGTCGAGCCAAGGACGTGCTGGGCCGCGTGTACGAGTACTTCCTTTCGCAGTTCGCGAACGCCGAGGGAAAGAAGGGCGGCGAGTTCTACACCCCGCGCTCGGTGGTCAAGCTTCTGGTCGAGATGCTTGAACCATACAAAGGTCGCGTTTACGACCCGTGCTGCGGCTCTTCCGGAATGTTTGTGCAATCCGTCGAGTTCATCCGCGCCCACGCCAAGGGGAACGGCAACGGCGGCAAGGCGAAGGCCGACATCTCGATCTACGGCCAGGAGTCGAATTACACGACCTGGCGACTGGCGAAGATGAACCTGGCGCTCCGCGGGATCGAGGGCCAGATCGCGCACGGTGACACGTTCCACGACGACAAGTTTCCCGACCTGAAGGCCGACTTCATCCTCGCCAATCCGCCGTTCAACGTGTCCGACTGGGGCGGAGAGCGCTTGCGCGACGATCAGCGCTGGAGGTACGGCGTACCGCCGGCCGGAAACGCAAACTTCGCCTGGGTCCAGCACATCATTCATCACCTTGCGCCCACGGCGTTCGCAGGCTTCGTCTTGGCGAACGGCTCGATGTCGTCCAATCAGTCGGGCGAAGGAGAGATCCGGACGAGAATCGTCGATGCGGACCTTGTGGACTGCATGGTTGCGTTGCCCGCCAACCTCTTCTACTCAACTCCGATCGCAGCCTGCCTCTGGTTCCTGGCCAGAGACAAGAAGATGGGTCGCTTCCGGGATCGCCGTGGCCAGGTGCTCTTCGTTGACGCGAGTAAGCTCGGAGTCATGGTGGACCGAACCCATCGCGAGCTGACGAACGAGGACGTGGCTCGGATTTCTGGAACGTACCACGCTTGGCGAGGGGAACGGGATTCCGGCGTGTACGCAGACATGCCGGGGTTCTGCAAGAGCGCCACGCTGGAGGAGATTCGCAAGCACGGCCACGTGGTCACACCCGGGCGCTACGTCGGCGCCGCGGCGCAGGAGACCGATGGCGAGCCTTTCGAGGACAAAATGAAACGACTCACCGCTGCGCTGCGGGATCAGATGGCCGAGGCGCACAGGCTGGACGCCGCGATCGAGGCGAACGTACGGGGGCTTGGATTTGGCGGCTGACAGGCGCGTGCGCCCTCTCGGCGAGCTGACCGAGAACTTTGATGGACGTCGCGTACCCGTGAAGGAAGCGGATCGGCGCCCCGGACCGTACCCGTACTATGGCGCCTCAGGAGTCGTCGACTACGTCGACGACTATCTGTTCGATGGGGAGTACCTCTTGATCGCAGAGGACGGTGAGAACCTCCGGACGAGCAACACCCCGGTGGCATTCTTGGCGCGTGGCAGGTTCTGGGTCAACAACCACGCGCACATTGTGCGCGGGAATGACCAAGCCGACACCCGGTACTTGATGTACGCCCTTCAGGCAACCGACGTCACCGGCTACCTGACTGGTTCGACGATGCCGAAGCTCACGCAAGGCAGCCTGAACCGCATCGCTGTGGCGGTGCCAGAAATCTCCGAACAACGCACCATCGCCCACATCCTCGGCACGCTGGACGACAAGATTGAACTCAACCGGCGAATGAGCGAAACGCTGGAAGCCCTGGCGCGGGCGCTGTTCAAGTCGTGGTTCGTGGATTTCGACCCCGTCCGCGCCAAGGCTGAAGGTCGCGACCCGCGCCTGCCTCAGCCCCTTTCCGATCTCTTCCCGGACTCCTTCGAGGACTCGGAGCTGGGAGAGATTCCGAAGGGTTGGGGAGTTGGTCGTTTCGGCGATGTTGTCGAACAGCTTCGCGACCAAGAGAACCCGCTCACGGCACCGGATGCGCTGTTCCATCACTTCAGCATCCCGGCTTTCGACGAGGGTCAGATTTCGAAACTCGACTACGGCGAGAGCATTATTAGTCTCAAGTCACGGGTGCCGATCGGCTCAGTCCTGCTGTCTAAGTTAAATCCCGAGATCGAACGGGTGTGGTTGGTCGACGTTCGCTCGGGTGAACGTGCGGTGTGCTCGACGGAGTTCTTGGTGTTGCGCGCTTTGTCTCCATTCACGCGGAGCTACGTTTATTGCCTTGCGCGCTCGCCGTTGTTTAGGCGCCAACTTGAGGGGCTTGTGACGGGCACGTCGAAAAGCCATCAACGAGCTCAAGCCAACTCGATTCTCGATCTCCCAGTAGTGCTTCCACCTCCCTCTGTCGCCACAGCGTTCGACCACGCCGCGGAGGGCATGGTCGCACGGACGATCGAGTGTCGGCGCCAAAACCGCACCCTCGCCGCTCTGCGCGACGCGCTGTTGCCCAAGCTCATCTCCGGTGAGCTGCAGGTGAAACCTGTCGAGCGCATCCTTGAGGAAGCCCAATGAAGATCTCCACCATTCTCGACAAGATCGACGAGAGGCAACTCTTTGTTCCCGCGTTTCAGCGGGAGTACGTCTGGAAACGCGACGACGCGAAGATGTTGATCGACTCGCTGATCAAGGAGTACCCAACCGGGACGATGCTGACCTGGGAGACGGCCAGCCCGCCCGAACTCAAGGGTCCGCACAAGTACAACGAAAAGCAGGGTGCCGTGCGCCTCCTGCTCGACGGTCAGCAACGGGTCACGACGCTCTACATGCTGATCAAGGGACAGATTCCCGCCTACTACACTCCGGCGGAGATCATGAACGATACGCGTGGTCTGTACGTGAACCTAGCGACGCTGGAGCTCGCGTACTACATGAAGAGTCGGATGAGCCAAGAGCCCTACTGGCAGAACATCACGGATGTTCTTCAGGGGAAGGTGAGTGCATTCGACCTGCAAGCATCGTTCGCAAAACTAAACAAGACGCTGAGCATGGAGGAGTTGAAGCGGCTGAATGATAACATCAATGCGGTTACTCGGATCAAAGACCGGGACTTTCCCGAGCAAACCATCCCGGTAAGGGCCAATATCCGTGAAGCGATCGACATCTTCTACAAGGTGAACGCCAGCGGCGTCGCGCTGACGGACGCGGAGCTCGCTCTTGCGCAGATCTCTGGGTACTGGCCACAGGCGCGCGATTTGTTCAAGGCAAAACTGGCGAAGCTGGGAAAGGAAGGCTTCGCATTCCAGCTCGATTTCCTGATGTACGTCTTGCTCGGCTGTCTGCACCACATGGGCTCGGACATGCGCAAGCTTCACGGGGAGGACAACAAGCCGGCGCTCCAGGCAGCGTGGCAAAGGCTCGACTCACAGGTGCTGGATTACGTCGTGAACCTGCTGCGCACGAGTGCCTTCGTTGATCACATTCATGAGATCAGCTCGCCGTATGCATTGGTGCCGATCATCGTCTACTGCTTCGACAAGGCGGGCCAGCATCTCAGCGATCTCGAAACTCGGAAGATGGTGAAGTGGTTCTACTATTCGCAGATTCGCGCTCGCTACGTGAGCCAATTGCCCCAGAAGCTCGATCGCGACCTTAGAATCCTAAGCGAATCCAAGCAGCCCTTCGACGATTTGCTTCAGGTGATCGTAGAAGAACGCCCGCTGGAGATCCTGCCGCTGGAGTTCGTCGGACGCGCCACGCAGCATCCGTTGTTTAGCATGGTGCGCTGGTACCTCAAGAGCCGCGGCGCCGTTTGCCTGGCCACCGGTGTGAGTCTGCGAAAGAACATGGGCAAGAAGTACCAGTTGGAGATGGACCACATTTTCCCATACTCACGTCTCAAGAAGGCTGGTTACGGAAAGGGCAATCGGGTGAGGTACGCGCTCGCGCAGGAGTTCACTAACCGGGCCCTGCTCACGCAAACCGCGAATCGTTCAAAGCAGGCCATGGAGCCTGCGGTGTATCTCGCCGAGGTGAAGCAGAAGTTTCCCAAAGCCCTTGCTCTGCAGTGTATTCCGGAAAAAGCGGAACTATGGAGGCTCCAGAACTACGAGCAGTTCTTGGAAGCCCGACGACAGCTGCTCGCCACGAACATCAATGAATTCCTGAACAAGATCACGCTGACGGAGGAAGCGGCAGCGCCGGCGACAATCGAAGACCTGATTGAAGAAGGGGAAAGCGACGAGCTTGAATTCAAGGCCACCATGCGTTGGGACCTCAAGGAGGGTGTGACCAGGAAGAAGATGGAGGAAGTCATCGTCAAGACAGTTGCGGCTCTTGCCAACGCACAGGGTGGCACGCTCGTCATAGGGGTGGACGATGACGGCAAGGTTATCGGTCTTGGTCATGATTACCTGTCTTTGGGTGGCGCTGACCGTGACAAGTTCGAAATGCACTTGCGTAACGTCCTGAACGAGCAGCTCGGAGTAGCGCTGGTCACGACGAAGATCGACATCCGCTTTCACGATATCGAGGGGCTGGAGGTTTGCCAGGTGGACGTCGAGCCCGCGAGTGAGCCAGTCGTCATCGTCACGAAGGACAAGAATGGCCAGAAGGTCGAGAAATTCTATGTTCGCAGCGGGAATGCCTCGCATGAGATGCCCATGAGTGAGATGAATGCGTACGTGAAGGAGCGCTTCCTCTAATGGATGTGTTGGGACCGTTCTTGCTCGCTGGGGCGACTGCATGAAGGAATTCAGCCGTTGG
>Ga0209577_10002421_pt1 | contig 17965 bp, 17 predicted proteins | sample GraSoiAngelo_109_FD_185874 | JGI IMG/M metagenome (GOLD analysis project Ga0209577, IMG submission 185874) | Grasslands soil microbial communities from the Angelo Coastal Reserve, California, USA - 14_0903_12_20cm (SPAdes) (version 2) | ecosystem: Environmental > Terrestrial > Soil > Grasslands...
GTCTGCAGCAGCGGCCCGAGCACGTAGGTGAAGCGCAGGACCGTCACCGTGGCGCCCGGCTGGCGAAGGGCGAAGTCGCGGACGTACGACTCGACCTCGACGATGTCACGGCTGAAGGCGTCCTGCGGCGGAGTGCGCCGAGTCATCTCCTCGGTCCACACCGAGGGGTCGTCGGGCTCGCTGCCGTAGATCGCCGTGCTCGACTTCACCAGCAGCTTGCGGACCGGGCTCTCCGCTCCGCTGCAGGCTGCCAGCAGATTCATGCTGCCGATGACATTGGTCTCGTGGGCCACCCGCGCGCTGGTGCGCCGGGGGTCGACGATCAGGTTGGTGTGCACCACCGTGTCGATGCCGAGGGCCCGCACGAGCTTGCCGACCAGGCTGTGGCGGAGGTCGGCGCGGATGAAGTCGGTGCGGTTGAGGTCGTGGGCGGGCTCGCGAACGTCGATGCCGACGATCTGCTCGACCATGGGGTCCGCCTCGAGCCTCTGGGCGAGCTCGTAGCCCCAGAAGCGGCTGATCCCGGTGATGAGGACCCGCTGGCGGCGCATGGGGCCGATGGTACCAGCGGGCTCTCGAGGCCCCGCCCCGAGTTCGGCGTCTCGGCTCGAGCGGTGTCCTGTAACCAGCACGTGGCACCGATCTGTGGTGCGTTGCGATAGACCAGTTCGCACACTTTGGACCCGATGGACCGCCTCACCTCCTCTCCCACCTTGGACCTCCTCAGCAGCCAGGACCCGACCGACCAGGCTCCCGCCGGCGAGACCACCATCCTGGTCATCGACGACGACCCGACGATCGGGACGATGCTCACCATGCTCGGCCGCGAGCACGGGTTCACCGTCCAGGTGGCCACCGACGGCTTCGAGGGGCTCCGCCTCGCCGAGCAGTCGGACGCCGACCTCATCGTCCTCGACCTCAACCTGCCGCGACTGACCGGCCTCGACGTGTGTCGCCGGATCCGCGCCGCGGGGATCGAGGTGCCGATCCTCATGGTCTCGGCGAATCACGACGTCGTCGACGTCGTCGTCGGTCTCGAGATCGGCGCCGACGACTATGTCACCAAGCCCTTCGAGCTGCGCGAGCTCGCGGCGCGCATCGGCGCCCAGCTCCGCCGCCAGCGGCGCAGCGCCGCCCAGGTGCGCCCCGGCCGCCTCAAGTTCCCCGGCCTCGTCATCGACTTCGGCCGCCACGAGGTGCTCCGCGACGGCGAGGCCGTGGGCCTGACCCCGACCGAGTTCAACCTCCTCGCGCTGCTCGCGACCCGTCCGGGTCGCGTGGTGTCCCGTGCGGAGATGATCCAGCAGGTCTGGGGCCAGGGCGCCGAGCTCGACGCCCGCAGCGTCGACGCCCACGTCTACCGCCTGCGCCGCAAGATCGAGCCGAACAACGAGCACCCGACGTACGTCCACGCCGTGCCCGGTGTCGGCTACCGGTTCGACTACAGGCCGGTCGGAGGCTCTCTGACCCCAGCCTAGGTGCGTCGGATCTACGGGTAGATCCCACGGACCGCGGTGGCGCGGGCGACGCGGTCGACGGCGATGCGGTAGGCGGCCTCGCGAAAGGTCAGCCGCTGGTCGGTGGCGATGGTGCGGACGTGATCGTAGGCGTGGCGCATCACCTGCTCGAGCCGGCGGACCACCTCGCCCTCCTCCCAGAACAGCGCCTGCAGGTCCTGCACCCATTCGAAGTACGAGACCACCACCCCGCCGGCGCTGGCGAGGATGTCGGGGAGGACGCGGATGCCGGCCGCGTCGAGCACCGGGTCGGCGTCGGTGGTGATGGCGGCGTTGGCGCCCTCGGCGACGACGCGCGCGCGCACCCGGGCGGCGTTGCCGGCGTGGATCTGCGACTGCACCGCCGCGGGGACGAGCACGTCGGCGTCGAGCTCGAGCAGCTCGCCGGGGCTGATGACGTCCCCGGCACCGCTGTCCGACACCCGGCCGCCGCCGGCGACGTGGGCGGCGAGCGACTGCACGTCGAGACCCTCGGAGCGGAGCACGCCGGCGCGGCTGTCGGTCACCGCCACCACCCGCAGACCCGCCTCGGCGAGGCTCAGCGCGCACGCCGCGCCCACCGGTCCGAAGCCCTGGATGGCGACCGCCGCCCCGGCCGGGTCGATGCCGAGGTCCTCGAGCGACCACAGCGTGACCATGGTGAGCCCGCGGCCCACCGCCGAGTCGCGCCCCATGGTGCCGCCGATCTCGACCGGCTTGCCGGTGACCGATGCCGGCACCGAGTACCCGGCGTGCATCGAGATGGTGTCCATGATCCAGGCCATGACCTGTGGGGTGGTCCCGATGTCGGGGGCGGGGATGTCCTTGTCGGGACCGATGAGCAGCGAGATCTCGGTGGTGAAGCGCCGGGTCAGCCGCTCGAGCTCGGCGAGGCTGAGCCGGCGCGGGTCGCAGATCACCGCGCCCTTGGCGCCGCCGAAGGGGAGGTCGACGACGGCCGACTTCCACGTCATCACCATCGCCAGCGCGCGGATGTCGTCGAGGGTCACCGTCGGCGAGTAGAGCAGCCCGCCCTTCGCCGGGCCGCGGACGATGTTGTGCTGCACCCGGAAGCCGGTGAAGACCGCGTGGCTGCCGTCGTCGAACTCGACCGGGAAGTGGACGGTGAGCTCGCGCTTGATCTCGCGCAGCACCGCGCGCATGCCGGGATCGAGCCCGAGCGCCTCCGCCGCGGCCTCGACGCGCCGCTGCGCCTCGACGTAGGCGGACACCCGGGCGGGCGGCCCTGGGCTCACCCCCGCTCGCTCCGCGACCTCGGCGACGAGTCGCCGATGGCGGCGGCGAGCGCGTCGACGCGGGCGGCGAGCTCCTCGAGCCGCCTCCCGAGTGCCGCGACCTCCTCCGCGGTGGCGATGTTGAGGTTGTGCAGGCCGGTGGTGACCACGTCGTCGACGCGGCTCTCGAGCTGCTGGGTGGTGCTCGCCAGGCTGTCGGTGGCGCGCTGGCGCAGCTCGCGGGGCAGCGTCAGCGAGGTGCGCACCAGGGCGATGAGCTGCTCCCCACGCTCCCGCACCGCGTCGACGAGCAGCGGCTCCGCGGTCGGCCCGCGGCGCTGCCTCTCGAGATCGAGGAGGATCTGGCTGAGCGTCACCGCGGTGATGTCCTCGCCGCTGGTGCGGTCGACCACCCGGACCTCGTGCCCGTCCCGCAGCAGCTCGGCGATCACCTCGAGGGTCACGTACCGCCGCGAGAAGGTGTCGTAGAGCTTGCGGTTGGCGTACTTCTTGATGACGTGCGTTTCCAGCGCCCGCACTCCTGAGAGGATCCCCCGAAAGCGCGACTATACGGGAGGGGAGGGCCGTGCGCCCATCCCCTGCCGTTCGCGACCCCGCGAACACGCTTCGGAGACCACGCGAGTGGGCCTCCGGACGCCGCTTCGTAGCTGTCCCCGGTGTCCACTACAGTGCCGCCCGGGGCGTCGCACAGCCACACCCGAGAGCGGCGATCAGTCGTCCGCGACCCCGATGCGCAGTCGCGTGGGCGTCGTCGAGGGTCGCGGTAAGGGGGTCCTTCGATTGACAACGCCCACTGCATCCACCATGCTATGCGCGAACTGCACAGGGGAGCGTGTTTTTTCCACGTCCTGTCAGATACGCGAACCGTGGCGATCCACCGACGATCGCTCCATCGGAGGCCCCAGAGCACATGGCGAGAACAAGACGGACAGCAGGAGTACCCGCGAGCGTCAAGCGGACTGTGAAGCGCGTGGCCACGCGCAGAACCGCCGGCGGGGGTGACCTCGTCAAGGCGGTCCAGGGACTGGTGAAGGCACTGCCCATCGCCGACCTCGACAAGCGCCTCGGCGCACTCGAGAAGTCGGTGCAGCGGCTCGAGAGCGAGATCCGCAAGGCGGTGGAGCGCGTCGGCGGCGCCGTGCGTCGCGGCGGCGCGACCACCACGGCGCGCCGTGCCGCAGGCACCGCGCGCCGGGCGACCGCAGGCACCGCGCGACGGGCGACCACCGCGCGCAAGACCACGGCTCGCGCCACCGGCGCCCGCAAGACCACCGCCCGCGCCACCGGCGCCCGCAAGACCACCGCCCGCGCCACCGGCGCCCGCAAGACCACCGCGCGCGCCACCGGCGCCCGCAAGACCACCGCCCGCAAGACCACGGCCCGCGCGACCACCGCGCGGAAGACCACGGCGCGGGCCACCGGCACCCGGCGCACCACCGCGGCGGCGAAGCCGGCCGCGGCGCGTCGCACCACCACCCGTCGCACCGCCGCCACCGCGAGCTCCGCCCCCAAGGCGACGACGCGTCGCACCGGCGCCCGCCGTGCGGCGGCGAGCGCGTCGGCGGCGCCGAAGCGGGCGACCACCCGTCGCGGCACCACCCGTCGCAGCGTGACCGCTGCGGCTCCGCTTCCCGCGGCGCCGGCGGCACCCGCATCCTCCTGAGGCCCTGACAGGCTCAGGGACCGAGCAGCCCCCGCCCATCGGGCGGGGGCTGCTGTCGTTTCAGGAGGGCGGGGCGCTCTCGCCCAGCACGGCGCGGAGCACCCCGCCCGCCCGGCGCACCGCCCCCGCATCGATGCCGAGATAGGTCATGCAGCGGAGCAGGTGGCGGTCCATGACCGCGGTGAGCACCCCCTCGGCCGCAGCGCGCTCGGCGACGTCCGACGCCGGCGCTTCGGTCTCGAGCATCACGATGTTCGTGGGCACCGCCGGGCGCAGGACCCGTGCCCCGGGGGAGTCGCCGAGCAGGTCGACGAGCAGGCGCGCGTGCGCATGGTCGTCGGCGAGCCGGTCGACGTTGTGCTCGAGCGCGTGGAGGGCGGCGGCGGCGATCACCCCCGCCTGGCGCATGCCCCCTCCGAGCCGCTTGCGCCAGCGGCGCGCCTCCTCGATGGTGCCGGCGTCACCGGCGAGCGCCGACCCGACCGGGGCGCCGAGGCCCTTGCTGAAGCAGACCGACACCGTGTCGCAGTGCTCGACGAGGGTCGCCGGCGGGCAGTCGAGGGCCACCGACGCGTTGAAGAGGCGAGCGCCGTCGCAGTGCACCAGCACGCCGTGCCGGTGGGCCGCCTCGGCGGCCTCGGCGACGGCGTCGGCGGCGACGGCGAGGCCGCCACGACGGTTGTGGGTGTTCTCGAGGGCGAGCAGCCGCGAGCGCGGATGGTGGATGTTCGGGGGACGCACCGCCGCCTCGACCGCCGCTCCGCTGGGGACGCCGCCGGGGGAGTCCACGCCACGCAGCTGCACTCCGGCGACCACCGCGCCGCCGGCGACCTCGTAGACCACGAGGTGCCCCTCGAAGTCGCTGATCACCTCGTCGCCCGGCCGCGTCTGGGCGGCGACCGCGCAGAGGTTCGCCATCGTGCCGCTGGGGACGTACACCGCAGCGTCCTTCCCGAGGCGGGCGGCGATCGTCTCCTCGAGGCGGCGCACCGTCGGGTCCTCCCCCCAGACGTCGTCGCCGACCTCCGCCTCCGCCATCGCCCGGCGCATCCCCCCGTCGGGCACGGTGAAGGTGTCGCTGCGCAGATCGACGCGTGCGTCCGTCATGGGGGGCGAAGGTTACGCCGCGCTGACCCGCCCGTGGTCGAACCGGACCCGGTCGCGTCCGTCGCGCTTGGCCTCGTAGAGGGCCGCGTCGGCGCGCTCCAGGAGCCGCTCGGCGCCGCCGCCGCGGACCTCGGGGAACGCCGCGCCGCCGATGCTCACCCCCATGCGGATGGGGTCCCCCGAGGGGCCGACCGGCACCTCGACGGCGGCCACCGCGGCGCGGATCTTCTCTGCGACCTCGCGGGCGTCCCGCCCCCTGGTATTGGCCATGACGATGACAAACTCGTCACCGGCGAGGCGGGCGGCGAGATCGGAGCGGCGGATGGTCGCGCTGAGGGTGCGGGCGAAGACCCGCAGCGCCTCGTCACCGGCGGCATGGCCGTGGGTGTCGTTGATCTCCTTGAGGCGGTCGAGATCGAGCATGAGCACCGAGAGGGGGGCGCGCGCCCGCTCGGCGATCGCGAGCTGCCGCTCGAGGTGCTCGACGAGCGAGCGGCGGTTGGGCAGCCCGGTGAGCGCGTCGGTGCTCGCCTCGATGGTGCGCACCGAGAGGATCCGGTCGCGCTCGACGGCGAGCGCGAGCCGCTCGGCGGCGTCGGAGAGCTGCACCCGGTCGGCCTCGATGAAGCCGCGCCGCCGGTCGGCGATGGCCACCAGGCCGCGCAGCCCGCTGCCCATGAGCAGCGGAGCCGCGCAGAGGCGACGGACGCCGCAGCGCGCCTCCTCGCTCTCCACGGGGACGGTGATGTCGACGGTGCGCCGCCGGCGGAGCCGGGCGACGAGGGCGAGAGGACCGTCGCCGTCGAGCAGCAGCTGCGCGTCGGGACGGTCGAGGCCGACGTGACAGACGTACGGCCGGGGAAGCTCGTCGCCGCCGATCACCACCAGCGCGGCGGCGGCGCGGGTGGTGGTGGTCAGCTGGCGGCACACCGCCTCCAGCCGCTCCGCCAGCGGACGCGCGGCGTCGAGATGGGTGGCGACGGCGGCGCGCGCCTCCGCGCCCTTGAGCATCTGCCAGTGACGGGTGAAGAAGTGCCCGGTGACGAGCACGAGGATGATCACGATCGAGGCCCAGCTGATCACCAGCCCGGGGGTGATGAGCGCTCCCGGGTCGCTGACCACCGGGCTGACGAGGAGCAGGCGGTCGCCGTCGCCGAGCAGGCTCGCGGCCACCGCGTAGCGGCCGCCGTCGAGATCGGTCGTCGACGCCCCGGTGTCGACGACCGCCGACGCGAGCGCCGGCTGCAACGCCTCGCCGGCCGCCACCAGCCGCCCGGCGATGCGCCCGCCGAGGACGTAATGGTCGCCGTGCACGATCGCGACCTGCGGCTGGTCGGTGCCGGCGCTGCGCAGCTCGAGGGCGAGGTCGTCGACGATGTTCGGCTGGGCGACGACCACGCTGAGGCCCGTGTCCCGGCCGGCCGGGGTGTGGACCGCGTAGGTCGCGAACATCCAGGGGACGCCGTCGTCGGGGTTGCCCGCGAAGCGTGGCGGCGCCACCGCCTCGCGCAGCAGCCAGCGGCTGAGCGCCAGGTCGGGGCCGAGCACCGCGCCGGCGCGCGCGAGCAGCGCCGAGGCCGCGCTCCCGCGCACCGCGCGGGTGATGCCGAGCACCCCGGCGCCGCATCCCTGGGGGACGGCGGGAAGCGGTGGCGTGGGCAGGCAGCCCTGCGCCGGCGCGGTGCTCGCCGGCGTCCCGGGCCCGCCCGCCGCCGGCTCGAGCTCGCGGGAGAGGTCGGCGATGACGCGGTCGAGGGCGACGACGTCGCCGGGACCGTCTCCCCTGTCGCCGAGCTGCAGAGCGGTCGCCCGGGCGAAGGCCGTCAGCGAGCGCTGCTGCTCGAGGAGGAGGTTCGCCCCCACCGAGGCCTTGTCCGCGGCGCGGTCGACGGCCTGCTGGCCGGCGATGCGCCGCGCCTGCTGGAAGGGGACGTACGCGGACACCGAGGCGATGAAGACCGCGAAGGCACCGACGACGAGCGGGAGGAGGGTGAAGAAGGAGGCCCTCCGCAGCAGCTCCGGACGGCGCACCTCAGCGGCCTCCGCGGAGCAGGCGCAGCGCCATCACCGTGCTCGCCAGCGCCACCGATCCGAAGCCGAGCACGAGGACCGAGGTGGGCGCGAGCTCGGCGGCGTAGCTCTGGGGGACCGGGGCGAGCGTCGGCACGAGCCAGATCGGCGGCGGGATCGGCAGCGCCCGGAGCGGCGCGGGGGCCGGGGTCGCCGCCGGCGAGCCGGTGCTCGGGGGGACGGCCGGCCCCGCGGGGCGAGCGGGCCTCGTCCCGGTGAGGGCGGGAGCCGGCTGCCGCACCGACACCGGCGACGCGGCCGCCGGCGACGGGCATGGGGGCGCACCGTGGCCCCGCTCGGGGTCGCGGGCAGCGCCCGCCGGATCCGCGCAGGGGGTCACGCCGGCGTCCGGCCGCGGCGGCGCGGTGGCGGTCACCGGAGGCTGGTCGTCGAGCAGGGGGGGTCGGCCCATGGCGGCGCCGGACGGGGCTGCGATCACGAACACGGCGAGCGCGAGCGCCAGCGCGCTCATGCCCCTCAGCACACGTCCCACCCACACCACCAGGCCGCGACGGGTGGTCATGCGGATACCTCTCGCCGCGATCCTACGGCCGCCCCCGGGAGGGCCCCGTGACCGTCCGGTGACGAGATCCAGGGCGTAGGCTTCGTCCCATGCCCCTGGTGGTCATCACGTTCCACGACGGGGAGGTGCTCTGGGCGGACACCCCCACGATCGGCTTCGACCTGCCGGTGATCGAGGCGGAGATCCGCAACGTCGACTCCAACAGCGAGCGCGCCCTGCTGCCGCTGGCGGCGGTCCGGCTGCTCATCATCGGAGAGGTGCGCCCGGCGCCCCCCGCCGAGACCCTCGCGGGATGGGACAAGGCCGCCTTCCACTTCCTCGACGGCCACGTTCTCCGGGCCTGGCTGGGGCCCGAGGTCCGTCTCGGCCCCCACGGCGGGGTCTGGGAGCTCGTCGAGCACGGCACCCCCGACCCCGAGCTGCGCACCATCGGGGTGCCCTGGTCGTCGCTCAAGGGGGTCTTCCAGATCCGCCAGTGGGACAGCCGTCCGGCGACCGAGCGCGCCGCTCGGGCGGCCGGGGAGCCCGTCCACCTCGAGAACATGATCAGGGTGCTCGCCGAGCGCGAGGCGCGCGCCGTCGAGCCCCGCGGCCAGCGTTCGGAGGCCTCGCTGGCGCAGCGCGTGCAGCGCGCTCGGGATCGCGCCGACGAGGCGCCGTGACAGGATCGTCACATCACGCCACGGCACGGCCACGGCCACGGAAGCCACGGAACTGCGTGATAGGGTTGCCCGCAACGTGTCCCCGCGCGCCCCCTCCGAGACCGTCGCACCCTCGCTGCGCTCCCGGCTGCTGACCCCACGCACCGCCCTCTCGCTGGGCGCGACCGTCCTCATCATCGGGCTGGCGGTGTGGCGCGCCCCGGTGAACTGGCACGACGTGGGAAGCGCGATCCGCCACGCGGACCTGCGCCTGTACCTGGCCGGCATCGCCGCGTACTACCTCTCCTTCCTGGCCCGGACCCTGCGCTGGCAGCTGCTGCTGCGGAACGCCGGGGAACGCTGCCCGGCGGGACCGCTGTACGAGACCCTGCTCGTCTCCTTCTTCGTCAACTGCGTTGTTCCCGCCAAGATGGGAGACGTATACCGGGCATTTCTCCTGCGGACCCGGCAGGGCGTGGGCGTGATGAAGGGCTTCGGAACGATCATCGCCGAGCGCCTCCTCGACCTCTTCGTCCTCATGGGGCTGCTCGTCGTCGCCGCGGCGGCGACCTTCGGAAATCGCGTCCCCCACCAGTTCGTCCCCGCGCTCGTCGCCGGGGTCGTGCTCTGCGTGATCGCCTCCGCCGCGCTCCTGGTGATGGGCCTCGGCCGCGGGAAGAGGCTGCTCCGCCTCCTCCCCCACGGGGTGCAGCAGCGCTATGAGGCCTTCCGCGTCGGCACGATGAGCTCGTTCGGCCGCTGGCCCGAGGTGCTCCCCCTCTCGGTGCTGGTGTGGGCGCTCGAGGCGACCCGCCTCGCCTTCGTGGTCTACGCGCTCGGCTACAGCGACCTGCTCACCCCGCGCCACTTCGTGCTCGTCGCCCTGGTGGCGGCGCTGCTCACCACCGTCCCCTTCACCCCCGGCGGCATCGGGCTCGTCGAGGCGGGAATGGTGGGGGTGCTCAAGGCCATCGGCGTCGGCAGCACCCCTGCCGCCGCGATCGCGCTCCTCGACCGCAGCATCAGCTACGGCACCCTGGTCGTCATCGGCTGCATCGTCTTCACCCTCACCCACCTGCGCGTCCCGCACGCGCAGCGGCAACCGCTCGCCGACGAACCCGGGGGATGAGGACGCTGGTCACCGGGGGAGCCGGCTTCATCGGCTCCACGCTGGTGGACGCGCTTCTCGCCGCCGGACACGAGGTCACCGTCCTCGACGACCTGTCCCGCGGCCGCCGTGAGCAGGTCGCCGGCGCCGCCGCGCTGGTGGTCGGCGACGTCGCCGGTCCGGCTGCGCGCGAGGCGCTGCTCGCCGCCCGTCCGGAGGTGGTGTTCCACGAGGCGGCGCAGATCGACGTCCGCCGCTCGGTCGCCGAGCCGCTGCTCGACACCACCGTCAACGTGCTCGGCACCGTGAACCTGCTCCAGGCGTGCGTCGACGCCGGAGTGCGGCGTCTGGTCTTCGCCTCGAGCGGCGGCGCCATCTACGGCGACACCGAGGTGGTGCCCACCCCCGAGACCCATCCCGCGCATCCCGCCTCGCACTACGGCGCCGCCAAGCAGTGCGGCGAGGCGTACGGCGGCGTCTACACGCTGCTCTACGGCCTCGAGTTCGTCGCCCTCCGCTATGCCAACGTGTACGGGCCGCGCCAGGACCCGCACGGCGAGGCGGGCGTGGTCGCGATCTTCGCCGAGCGGCTGCTCTCCGGCCGGCCGGCGATGATCAACGGCGATGGCGGCCAGACCCGCGACTACGTGCACGTCGACGACGTCGTCGCCGCCAACCTTCTCGCCATGAAGACGCCGCACTGTGGCGCCTACAACGTCGGCACCTCGATCGAGACCGACGTGAACACGCTCTTCGCGCACATCGCCCGCGCCTGCAACAGCGACGCACCAGCGCTCCACGGTCCCGCCAAGCCGGGCGAGCAGCGGCGCTCGTGTCTCGACGTCCGCCTCGCCGCCGAGCGCCTCGGGTGGCGGCCGCGCATCGCGCTCGCGGGAGGCCTCGCACACACCGTCGAGCACTTCCGGACCACTATGCCGGCGCGGTGACACCCCCGGCGAGCACCGAGGCCGCCGCCTCCATGCAGCGCGCCGAGTGGTCGCGCAGGGCCGCCACCGCATCCTGGATGCCGGGGTTCTCGCGGTAGCTCCCGCCCTCGAGCAGGCGGCACGCCCAGCTCTGGTCCTCGATCGCGGCGGTGAGCAGGGCGCGCGCCGAGCCGAGCACCTCGAGCGGGTCGGCGTCCGGTCGCAATGTCGGGGACGGTGCGGGCCGTTGCCGCGAGAGCGCCGCGTCGAGCTCGACGACGCGTTCGGAGGTGTACTGCGCGATGCGCCGGAGCAGCTGCCGGTAGTCATCGGCGGGAACCGGCTCGGCGCCGCCGCCGAGGGCGCGGAAGCTGCCGTAGAGCACGGCCGCAACGACGAGCAGCACGATCGCGTAGGTGAGCACGTCCGTGGCGTCTCGGACGCCGACCGGCTACTTGTACCGGAAGGTGATGCGGCCGCGGCTGAGGTCGTAGGGGCTGAGCTCGACGCGGACGCGGTCGCCGATGAGGATGCGGATGTAGAACTTGCGCATCTTCCCGGAGGTGTAGGCGAGCACCTCCTGCCCGGTCTGCAGCTTCACCTTGAACATCGCGTTGGGAAGCGGCTCGACCACGGTGGCATCCATCTCGATCGTCTCTTCCTTGACCTCGGCGACGACCGCGGCGGCCGCGGCGTTGGGGTCACGGCGACGAGCGGGGCGGCGGCGGGCACCGCCGGGACGGGATGGACGACGCGCCAAGACAGCCTCCTCAGAACTCGAGAACTGTCGGAGCGTAGCATGACGCCGCGATGTCGCAGCAGGCGCCGGCACCCCGGAGGTCGCGGTGGCGCGGCCGTGTGCGCGCCGCCGCGGCGGCCGTGGCGGTGCTCGGCGCCGCCGCCCTGGTGCCCCTGGTCCGGGTGCTGGGGAGCGACGGCGCCGCCGCCGCGACCCCGGGCTCCTACCTCCCCGAGCGCCCCGGCGAGGTGCTCACCTACCGCCTCGGCGGCTCGCTGCGGGCCACCGTGGAGCTCCGCCTCGCCTCCCGGGGGGTGATCGCCGGGGTCCCCACGCTCTCCTTCGAGCAGCTGGGCACCGCGGGCTCCACCGTCCTCCCCTTCGGGCTGAGCGGGGGCACGGTCCGGATCGAGGGGGACACCGTGGTCCGGACCGCCGAGGGGGGGACGGTGCGCGACCTCGTCGGCCCGGTCGCCCCGGGGCTCCATTGGAGCGACGTCCGCCACACCGCCGCCGCCGGCGGCAGCGGCAGCACCTTCGCCGTGGTCGAGGACCGCACCCTCCTCGGCCCGGCGTCCCTCGACGAGCCCTCCGGCCACCTCGACCGCTGCCTCGTGGTCGCGGTGAGCTCCCGCGCCACCTCCGCCGGGGGCGCGGTGTCGGCCGCGGGGGCGACGCTCTGGTACTGCGAGGGCGTCGGCCTCGCCCGGGCGGTGCTCCGCGGCGGCGCCGCCGGGGACACCATCGACCTGGTGAGGGTGCGTTAGGGGTGGGGCGGGGCGACCTGGCCGGCCGCGCTGGCGCCGTGGGAGCCGGAGGAGCCGCTGTGGGTCCCCCTGCCACTGCCCGAGCTCCCCGCGGAGCTCGCGCTCCCGTTGTTCGCCAGGGCGGCGGGGTTCACCGAGGGCGGCGGCGGCAGCGGAGGCGCGGTGGCGGCGGGCAGCGCGGTCGCGTGGGTCCCGAAGGGCGGCAGGGTGACCGAGGCGGCGGTCGCCACCGGGGGGGTGGCGGGGACGTACGGGGTGGCCGCGGTGTGCGGCGCCGCCACGGGGGCGCCGCACCCTGCGAGGCCGAGCAGCGCGACCGCGATCGCCGCGGTGGCTGCCAGCCGGACCATGGCTCTGGCCACGTCTCCTCCCTTCCCGGGCCCAGCCCGACGACTCTCCAACGAATGCCGCGTCCGCGGAATTGCACCGGGCCGGAAATGGACCCCCGGTAGAATCGATCCTCCCCGATGGCTGCCACGATGAACGAGCGCTCCACCGTCACCGATTCGCCTTTCCTGCGTGCACTGCGCTCGCGGGTGCTGGTGGTCGACGGCGCCATGGGGACGAGCCTCCAGAGCCTCGACCTCACCGCCGACGACTTCGGCGGCCGCGAGGGGTGGATCGACGGGCTGGTGCTCCACCGACCCGACCTGGTGGCGGCCATCCACCGCTCCTTCCTCGAGGTCGGGTGCGACGTGGTCGAGACCTGCACCTTCCAGGCCACCCGCCTGCGCCTCGCCGAGTGGGGCGCCGCGGAGCGCACCCACGAGCTCAACGCGAGTGCGGCGGCGCTGGCGCGCGGCGTCTGCGCCGAGTTCGCCACCCCCGAGCGTCCCCGATTCGTCGCCGGCAGCATCGGCCCCACCGGCTTCCTCCCCTCCTCCGACGATCCCTCGCTCGGGAACATCACCTTCGAGGAGCTCGCCGAGAGCTTCCGCGAGCAGGTGCGCGGCCTCGTCGAGGGCGGCGTCGACCTGCTGATCATCGAGACCGCGCAGGACATCCTCGAGGTCAAGGCGTCGATCCACGGGGCGCGGCGCGCCTTCGCGGACCTGGGCCGGGCGGTTCCGATCCACGCCCAGGTCACCCTCGACACCTCCGGCCGGATGCTGCTCGGCACCGACATCGGCGCCGCGCTGGCGATCCTCGAGGGCCTGCGCGTCGACGTCGTCGGGCTCAACTGCTCGACCGGGCCCGACTACATGCGCGAGCCCATCCGCCATCTCTGCGCCCACACCCGGCTCCCGGTCTCCTGCATCCCCAACGCGGGGCTGCCCCAGAACGTCGAGGGGCGCGCCGTCTTCCCGCTCCAGCCGGTGCCGATGGCCGAGGCGCTCGCGGAGTTCGTCCGCGAGTTCGGCGTCAACCTCGTCGGGGGCTGCTGCGGCACCACCCCGACGCACCTGCGCGAGGTGGTGACCCGCGTCGGCGGGAGCGCGCCCCGTCCCCGTGACGACGTGGACGACGCCCCGCGACTGGCGAGCAGCATCCGCAGCGTCGCCCTCCACCAGGTGCCCGCGCCGCTGCTCATCGGCGAGCGGGTGAACGCGCAGGGCTCGCGGAAGATGAAGCGCCTGCTCCTCGCCGACGACTACGACGGCATCCTCGAGATCGCTCGCGAGCAGGTGGAGAGCGGGGCCCACACCCTCGACGTCCAGGTGGCGCTCACCGAGCGCACCGACGAGGCCGAGCAGATGCGGATCCTGACCAAGCGGCTGCAGATGAGCGTCGAGGCGCCGCTGGTGTTCGACACCACCGAGGCCGACGTGGTGCGGGCCGCGCTCGAGACCTACCCGGGGCGCGCGGTGGTGAACTCCGTCAACCTGGAGAGCGGGCGCGGGCGTTGCGACGCGGTGCTCCCGCTGGTGCGCGACCACGGCGCGGCGGTGATCGCGCTGACCATCGACAACTCGCCCGACGTCGGGGGGATGGCGAAGACCCGCGACACCAAGCTGCGCGCCGCGCGCCGCATCCACGAGATCGCCTGCGGCGAGTACGGCCTGCATCCCCACCAGCTGCTCTTCGACGCGCTCACCTTCACCCTCGCCACCGGCGACCCCGAGTTCGCCGACTCCGCCGTCGAGACCATCGAGGGGATCCGGCTCATCGGGCGCGAGCTGCCCGGCGTGCTCACCACACTGGGGTTGAGCAACGTCTCCTTCGGCCTCGCCGCGGCGGCGCGGCCGGTGCTCAACAGCGTCTTCCTCTATCACTGCGTCGCCGCCGGCCTCGACACCGTGATCATCAACCCGGCGCACGTCGTGCCCTACGCGGACATCCCAGCCGAGCAGCGCGAGCTCGCCGAGGACCTGGTCTTCAACCGCCGCGCCGACGCCCTCGCCCGCTTCATCGCCTTCTACGAGGCGAACACCGGCGCCACCGAGCAGGCGGAGCGCGCCGACCCGTTCGCGGGGATGGAGCCGCCGGAGCGCATCCACGCCCAGATCCTCCAGCGCCGCAAGGACGGGATCGAGGAGCAGATCGACCTCGCCCTCGCCGGCCGCACCCCGGTGGAGGTGATCAACGAGATCCTGCTGCCGGCGATGAAGGACGTCGGCGATCGCTTCGGCGCCGGCGAGCTGATCCTCCCCTTCGTGCTCCAGAGCGCCGAGGTGATGAAGCGCGCGGTGGCCCACGTCGAGCAGTTCCTCGACCGCAAGGAGGGGGTGAGCAAGGGGAAGGTCGTGCTCGCCACGGTGTACGGCGATGTCCACGACATCGGCAAGAACCTGGTGAACACCATCCTCAGCAACAACGGCTACACGGTGTTCGACCTCGGCAAGCAGGTGCCGGTGAACACGATCATCGACAGGGCGGTCGAGGTCGAGGCCGATGCCATCGGGCTGAGCGCACTGCTGGTGAGCACGAGCAAGCAGATGCCCGCGTGCCTGCACGGGCTCGACGCGCGCGGGCTGCGCTTCCCGGTGATCATCGGCGGCGCCGCCATCAACCGCGGCTTCGGCCGGCGCATCCTGCTCCTCGAGGAGGACCGCGCCTATGACCCCGGCGTCTTCTACTGCAAGGATGCCTTCGAGGGGCTGGAGACCGTCGACCAGCTCGTCGACCCCGGGCGGCGCGGCCCGCTCGTCGCGCGCATCCGCGAGGAGGCGCTGAGCTTCCGCGACGCCGAGGCGCGGCGCGCGGCGGAGCGCGCCGCGGCGCCGGCGGTCACCGTCCCCGCACGCAGCGCGGTGCGCCGCGACGCGCCGATCCCGGCACCGCCGTTCTGGGGCGGGCGGGTGCTCCGCGGCATCCCCATCGACGACGTCGTCCCCCACATCGACCGCAACTCGCTCTTCAAGATGTCCTGGCAGTTCCGCGGCGTCCGCGATCCCGACGAGTGGGAGCGGCTGCTCCGCACCGAGCTCGAGCCGCGGCTGGCGCGCTCCATCGCCGAGGCGCGCAGCGAGGGGTTCCTCGATCTCCAGGCGGCGTACGGATACTGGCCGGCGCTCGCCGACGGCGACACCGTGCTCGTCTACGACCCCGACGACCGGGAGCGGGTGGTGGCGCGGCTCACCTTCCCGCGCCAGCCCGCGCAGCACCGGCTCTGCCTCGCCGACTACCTGAGGCCGGTCGACGAGGCCGGCGGCGCGCGCGACGTCATCGCCCTGCAGCTCGCGACCACCGGGCCCCGCGCCTCCGAGGTCTCCGGGTCCACGGCTGCGCCACCCAGATGGCCGAGGCCACCGCCGAGCACGTCCACGGGATCATCCGCGCCGAGCTCGGCCTCGGCGCCGACCAGGGGCGCCGCTACTCGCCCGGATACGCGAGCTGCCCCGACCTCGAGGGCAACCGGGTGCTGCTCGGGCTGCTCCCCGCGACCGAGGTGGGGGTCACCCTCACCGACGCCGCCCAGCTCGTGCCCGAGCAGTCGACCGTCGCCCTGGTGATGCACCACCCCGAGGCGCGGTACTTCGACATCCACCGCGCCGGCGCCGCCGCCGCGGTCTAGGGACGGGCCAGCTCCCCGAGCATCGACATGGTCAGCAGCGCGCGGAAGACGGTCGTGTAGTCGTCGGCGGCGAAGCGCAGGGTCCGGCCCGCGGTGCGCTCGACCCCGGGGATGGTGGAGGCGTAGTCCGCCGCCAGGGTGGAGGCGGTGTCGCACTCGAGCACGTAGGGAGGCGTGAGCCGGTAGGGCTCGACGTCGCCGCCGATCGCCCGGCTCAGGCCCTCGTGGACCGCGGTCTCGATGCGCTCCCGGGCCACCGAGGGGTGCAGGCAGTAGGCGGCGCCGGCGCCGAAGGCGGCCTTGGTGGCGACCGTCTGGACCTGGGGCCCGAGGGCGGCGATCGCCTCGGCGCAGGTCGCCTCGTCGCCGCTCACCATCACCACCGGGACGCCGTGATGGCCGGCGAGCGCGGCGTTCAGGGTGGTCTCGGTCTGGCGCACCCCGTTGAGGCGCACCGCCCGGAACATCCGCCGGCTCAGGGTGTGGTCGAGGATCGCCGGCGCCGAGCCCGCGCCGCCGTGGTAGCCGACGAGACAGCAGGCGCCGAAGCGGTTGGTGATCCCCGCCATCGCGCCGAAGGGCTTGGGGTAGCCGAGGCTGCACTCGACCCGCGGGTCGAGGGTCTCGAGGTCGAGGTTCCTCATCCGGCCGTGGCCGTCGTTGACGATGATCCGCTGCGCCCCCGCGGTGATCGCGCCGGCCACCGCGGCGTTGGCCTCGCGGGTCATCAGCCCCTTCGCGCTGCGGTAGGAGCGCCCCGCCGCGGCGTCGTCGACCTGGGCGGCGGCGACGACCCCGGCCACCCCCTCCATGAGCATGGAGATGTAGACGTCCATGTCCGGCGGACTCTATGGCGCGCGGCGCCCCCCGCGGGCGGCGCCGCGGGGTCAGTCCCGGTAGCGCTGGATGCGCTGGTCCTCGGTGGAGCGCTCGCGCCGGTAGAGGGCGCACGTCTGAGGATCGTTGACGCACGGCGGCATCGGATGGCGGCCCGTCCAGGAATGGGTGCGCCGGTCGACGTGGCAGTCGGCCTTGAAGCGGGTCAGGAGCTTGAAGGGGCCGGCCTTCTCGCGAATGATCTGCTCGAGATACGGGCAGCGCTGCCGTGGCGCCGCGGGACGCCTGCGGGACTCGTGGGCAGGCTCGGACTCGCGGTCGCGACGGCGGGGCGGAGGCGGTGGCTCGGCGCGCACCCTGTGAGTGTCAGCCCCTGGACGCTAGTTGTCGAGCATCGCCTGGATGCGCGCCGCCAGCTCCTTGATCTTGAACGGCTTGCCCAGGGTCTCCACGTTGCCGTAGGCCTCGAGCTTCGGCGCCGTCGTCGGGTTCACCAGCGCGCTGACCACCAGCACCTTGGGCTCATCGCCGTGCTCCGAGCGGATGCGCTCGAGCACCTGGGAGCCGCTGAGCTCACCGGGGAGCATGAGGTCGAGCAGGATGAGGTCGGGGCGGAACTCCCCGAAGAGCTGGAGCCCCTCGTCGCCCGACTTCGCCACCTTGACCTCGTACCCCTCCATGGTGCAGAGGAGGGACTCGATGTCGGCCAGGGCGTAGTAGTCCTCGATGATCAGAACCTTCTTCATCTCGTAACCGGGCAAAGGGGCGGGCGACGGACCGGCCGTCGAGGGCGGACCGACTATAACACGGGCTCTGCAGAGCCCCCGGACGCCCGTGACGCAGTGTTCCGCGCTCGCGAGCCGCCCGTGACGTCGCC
>Ga0209577_10002422_pt1 | contig 17964 bp, 13 predicted proteins | sample GraSoiAngelo_109_FD_185874 | JGI IMG/M metagenome (GOLD analysis project Ga0209577, IMG submission 185874) | Grasslands soil microbial communities from the Angelo Coastal Reserve, California, USA - 14_0903_12_20cm (SPAdes) (version 2) | ecosystem: Environmental > Terrestrial > Soil > Grasslands...
CCCGCCGATCGCTTCTGGGCGGATCCGTTTCCGGTGGCGGTCGAGAATGGCTTTTTCATCTTCGTCGAGGAGCTGCCGTTCCGAACCAACAAAGGCCATATCAGCGTGCTGGATCTCGCACCGAGCGGACAGCTTCGGCGAGTCGAGCCGGTGCTCGAGCAGCCGCACCACCTGTCGTATCCGTTTGTGTTCGAGTGGCGCGGCGCGCACTACATGGTTCCCGAAACGGGCGCGGCGCGGCGCATCGAGCTCTATCGCGCGACCGACTTTCCGCGAGGCTGGCAGGCGGAAGAGGTGCTGATGGACGGCGTGTACGCCGTCGACGCCACGTTCGCCGAAATCGACGGCCGCTGGTGGATGTTCGCCAACATCGCGCCGGACGGCACTCGCAACTACGACGAGCTGCACGTCTTCCACGCGCCGGGCCCGCACGGTCCATGGCGTCCGCACCGCCGGAATCCGGTCAAATCGGACGCGCGGTGCGCGCGGCCGGCGGGGCGCCTCTTCTGGCGGAACGGCGATCTCTATCGGCCGTCGCAGGACTGCTCGGGCCAGTACGGCGCGGCCATCGTGATCAACAGGGTATTGGAGCTGAGCGCCAGCGAGTATCGCGAGACGGCGATCGCGCGCATCGAACCGAAGTGGGCACCCGACTTACTCGGCGCGCACACGTTGAACAGCGCGCCGGGCATCAGCATCGTCGACGTGCTCGTTCGTCGTTCGAGGTTCGCGCGCAGGCAACGGCCAGTGGAGTACCGCACGGCAATGTAGTTCCACAATTGAGGCCGCGCCTGCCTTCAGCGAGCCGGCCTTGTGAAAAAGGTTGGACGGTATGGGCAATTCTGGTGGCATCACGCTTGCTCAAACGGGCGCCCTGGTGGCTTTGCCGCGGCCGATCCCGATTGCCCTTTTCTTTTCGAGCTTCGTGCCCGGCGGAACCGAACGCCAGATGATCGAGCTGTCGCGCCGGCTCGATCGCCGCGTTTTTGCCGTTCACCTGGTCTGCTTCCATCGGTGCGGCGCGTGGCAGGCGAGAGCCGAGGAGCATGCCGTCAGCGTGACGGAGTTCCCCATCACCGGCTTCCGACGAGCGCACACGTTCCATCAGATGCGCGCGTTTGCGCGCTGGTGCCGTGCCACCGACATTGCGCTGGTCCACACGCTCGACATTTACGCGAACATCTTCGGGTTGCCGGCGGCCGCGACCGCGTGCGTCCCGGTTCGAATCGGCAACCGCCGCGAGATCAATCCGGACAAGAGCCTCGCGATGATCGCACTGCAGCGCGCCGCATACGCCTTCGCGCATCGCATCGTGGCGAATTCGGACGCCGTCGCGACCCGTCTGCGCCACGAACGCGTCGCTCACGCGGCGATCGATGTCATCCCGAACGGGATCGACGTGGCGGCGTTCGCAGCCCCCCCGCGCGGCCGGCCGCTGCGCCGCGTGATCACGGTTGCCAATCTCCGTCCGGAAAAGGCGCACGAGATCCTCATCGACGCGGCGGCGTCGCTCGTCGCGACGAACCCCGGGCTCGAGTTCCACGTTGTCGGCGACGGTCCACGCCTGGCCGAGCTCACGGCGCTCGCGGCGGCGCGCGGCATGGGCGATCGCGTGCGGTTCTTCGGACACCGCGACGACGTGCCGGCGCTCCTCCGCGAAAGCGACATCTTCGTGCTGCCGTCACGATCGGAGGCATTTCCGAACGGCCTCATCGAGGCGATGGCGGCTGGACTGCCGGTCGTCGCCACCGCTGTCGGCGGCATCGTCGAACTCGTCCGGCACGGCGAAAACGGTCTGCTGGTCCGCCCAGGAGACTCGCGCGACCTGGCGAACGCGATTCAGCAACTCGTGGACGACCCGCGTCGCGCCGCAGCGCTCGCGTCCCACGCGCGCCGAACCATCGAGGCGCGCTATTCGTTCGAGCGGATGGTGACTGCATTCGAACGCGTCTACGCGAAAGAGCTGCGGCGACGCGCGCCTATGGCGCTGTGTCCCGCGGCGCGATTGGCTTCCTGAGCTTGTATGTGTGGCATAACCGGAAAATTCAGCTACGGCGGCGCGCCGATCGATCCCGAGCTCCTCACGGCAATGACCGACGCCGTGACGCACCGCGGACCCGACGCAGCGGGCTACTACCTGGGCGACGGCATCGGCCTCGGCCATCGGCGCCTCAGCATCATCGACCTCTCGACGGGCGATCAACCGCTGACCAATGAGGACCGCACCGTCTGGGTCGTGTTCAACGGTGAGATTTACAACTTCCACGAGGTGCGACGCGAGCTCGAAGCAGCCGGCCACCGGTTCTGCACGCGGAGCGACACGGAAGTCATCGTCCACGGATACGAGGAGTGGGGCGACGAGTGCGTGTCGCGGTTCGGCGGCATGTTCGCCTTCGCCCTCTGGGACGTCCGCAGGCGGCGTCTGATGCTGGCGCGCGATCGTCTGGGCGTCAAACCGCTGTACTTTGCGCGCCTGCCGACCGGTCTGGTGTTCGGCTCCGAGATCAAATCGCTGCTGCAGGATGAATCGGTTCCGCGTGAGTGGCGTGCCGATGCGCTCGATGCCTACCTGACCCTCGAGTACATCCCAGGTCCCGCGACGATCTACGAGCACGTCGAGAAGCTGCCGCCGGGACACGTGCTGATCGCGGAAGGCGGCGCGGTCCGGCTGCGGCAGTACTGGGATCTGCGCTTCACCGGGGACGGCGATGCGGGTCGAGAAGATGAGTACCTCGAACGCCTCGACGCCCTGCTCCGCGACTCGGTCCGCATGCGCCTCATCAGCGACGTGCCGATCGGCGCGTTTCTCTCAGGCGGCATCGACTCGTCGACCGTCGTGGCTTACATGGTGGAGACGAGCGACGCGCCGGTCGTGACAACGTCAGTCGGATTTGCGGAGCGCGCTTTCGACGAGTTGGAGCACGCTCGCGTCGTGGCTGAGCACCTCGGCTGCGAGCACCATCCGGTGGTCGCGAATCCCGATGTTCGCGACCTGCTGCCGAAACTCGCGTGGCATTTCGATGAGCCGTTCGCCGACCCGTCGGCCGTGCCGACGTATTACGTGTCGGCGGCCGCACGCGAGCGCGTGACCGTCGCATTATCCGGAGACGGTGGCGACGAGCTGTGGGCGGGCTATGCGCGCCACCGCGTGGAACAGTGGGAGGCGCGCGTCCGCGGCTGGCTCGGCCCGTGGGTCAGCCGAATCGCCGGACACGTCGGACGGCAGCTCCCGCGCGGCATCAAAGGCGCCCGCGCGATCGGCCATCTTGCGCTGTCCCCGGACGACGCGTGCGCGCACAAGCACGCGTACGACATCTTCGAAGCCGACCGGAAGGCCGCTCTGTATACGGCGGACTTCAAGCGCGCCCTGCGCGGCGCCGATCCGTTCGCCACGTTCCGCGCCGCGTGGAATGCGTGCGGTTCGCCAGACCCGCTGGATCGCGCGCTGTACGTCGACGTGAAGACGTACATGCTCGACGACATCCTGACGAAGGTCGACAGGATGAGCATGGCCGTGTCGCTCGAAACGCGTGAGCCGCTCCTCGACCACCGTCTGCTCGAGTTCGCCGCCACGGTGCCGACGTCGCTGAAGCTGCGGGGCAACCGTGGCAAATATCTGCTCCGGAGAGTGCTCGAGCGGCGCGTGCCGCGCGCCATCCTCGAGCGGCCGAAGCAGGGATTCGAGCCGCCGACCGGTGAATGGCTGTGCGGGCCGCTCGCCGAGATGACAGGCGACTTGCTGCTCGACGGGCGGCTGCATCGTCGCGGCCTGTTCCGACGCGATCAGATCGAACGCATGTGGGGCGAGCACCGCACGGGACGCCGCGACCACCGCGAGCGGCTGTGGACGCTGGTGATGCTGGAGCTGTGGTTCCGCGAGTTCATCGACGGCGCCCGCACGCGCAATCGGACGACGTCACCGCCGCTCACCGGCCGCCGCAGCGAGTCGGCGACCGCGCCGCGCCGCGCCGAAGTGGCATGACCCTCGGCCGGCCGCCATGCGCAAGCTGCGAGTCGCCATTGTCGCGCCCTCCATCGACCTGCCGGGCGGCCAGTCGGTTCAGGCGGATCGTCTCCTCAATGCCTGGCGGGGCGACGCGGAAGTCGACGCCTGGCTGGTTCCGATCCGCTGGGCGCTGCCGCGTTTGCTCCGGGCAGCACGCCGCGTCAGATTCGTGCGCGCCGCGATCGCCGAGATGTGTTATGCGCCGCGCCTACTGCCCGGACTCGCGCGCGCGGATGTCATCCACGTCTTTGCCGCACCGTACACCGCCTTTCTGCTCGCGCCGCTGCCGGCGCTGATCGCCGCCAAAGCGCTCGGCCGCGCCGTCGTGCTCAATTACCGCAACGGAGAAGCCCCCGATCACCTCGGTCGATCGGCGATTGCCAGAGCCGCCCTGCGCAGCGCAGACCGGATTGTCGTACCGTCGGCGTATCTGGTCGACGTGCTCGCCCGATTCGGTCTCGAGGCCATACCAATCGCGAACATCATCGACTTCGCACGATTCCGGTATCGCGAACGGGCGCCGCTTGGCGCGCGGATTCTGTCAACCCGCAATCTTCACGATCTCTACAACGTTGCGTGCACCGTTCGAGCGTTCCGTCTCGTTCAGGATTGCCGGCCGGATGCGTCGCTCACCATTGTCGGCGGCGGCCCCAATCATCGCGCGTTGCAGAAGCTCTGTCGCGAGCTTCGCCTCCGGCACGTGCTCTTCGTCGGCCGCGTGAATCAGGACGCGATGGCCGGCGTGTACAACGCTCACGATGTGTACGTGCAGAGTCCGAATGTCGACAACCTGCCGAACTCGGTGATCGAGGCTTTCGCGAGCGGCCTTCCGGTCGTATCCACGGCGGCGGGCGGCGTTCCGATGATGATGCGCCACGAGGAACACGGGCTGCTTGCGCCGATCGACGATCACGCGACGCTTGCCGAGCACGTGCTGCGGCTGCTCGACGACCCTCCGTTTGCGCGCCGACTCGCGTCTGCGGCGCATGAGGTGGTGTTGCGAACCTATTCGTGGCCGCGCGTCCGCGGCGAGTGGCTGCGCGTGTACTCGGAAGTGGTGGCCCAGCCGGCGCGCCGGCGCGCGTGGAGCGCGCCGGGGCCCGCGGTTTAGTCACACTTCCCACTGTGCTCCCACTCGAATCGGCAGGAGGTAACGGCTTTCCTTACTCTCCGCATTTTGTTCCACTCAGGTGCCGGGCACTGGCGTCCCACCGGCCGAAATTCCGACCTCATGTGGCACCCGCCTTGCTCGGACATGACAACGTGCCCGTGCCGGTGGCGTTCGTGCTGAGCAGCTTCGATCCGGGAGGAACCGAACGTCAGATGATCGAGCTCATTCGGCGGCTCGATCGAAAGCGATGGCAGGTGCACCTCGTATGCTTCCGAGCGTCGGGTGCATGGTATGAACGCGCGGCTGAGGCGGCCGAATCGGTTGCGACGTTCCCAATCGCCAGTTTTTTAGGACCCGAGATCGGCGTCCAGCTTCGTCGATTCGCACGCTGGTGCCGCGACGAGCGCATCGCGGTCGTTCATACCGGTCAGCTTCACTCGAACATCTTCGGCCTGCCCGGCGCCGCGCTCGCCCGCGTGCCGGTGCGAGTGGCCGACCGCCGCATGCTGAAGGCGAACAAGCCGCCGATGCAGCTCGCGGTGCAGCGGGTCGCGTACGCGTTCGCGCACAAGGTCGTCGCGAATTCGCTGGCGGCCGCCGCGCGCCTGAAGGCCGAAGGCGTTCCGGCGCGCAAAATTGCCGTGATCACGAACGGAGTCGATTGTGACCGTTTCACGCGCGTACCGTCGCGATGGAGCGCGCGCCGGGTGGTGATGGTTGCGAATCTGCGGCCGGAAAAGGGGCACGACGTGCTCATCGCCGCCGCAGTCTCGGTGCTGCGCCGGTTTCCGGACGCGACGTTCGACATCATCGGCGACGGCCCCGAAATGGAGTCGCTGAAAATGATGGCGCGCGATCGCGCCGTCGATCACGCCGTCACTTTCTACGGCCATCGGGAGGACGTCCCCGAGCTCCTCGCGGAGGGGGGCATGCTGGTTCTACCGTCGCGATCGGAGGCGCTGCCGAACGCCGTCCTCGAAGCGATGGCGGCGCGGCTGCCCGTCGTGGCGAGCGATGTGGGCGGCGTCGGCGAGCTGATCGTCAACGGCCGCACCGGGTGGCTGGTTCCCGCCGGCGACGCGGCCGCACTCGCCGAACGTATCTGCGGGTTGATGGCCGACCCGGGGCTCGCTGGAGCATTCGGCGTGGCCGGGCGCGCGGCGATCGACGCACGTTACACGTTCGAGCGGATGGTCGGCGCCTTCGATCGCCTGTACGAAACCGAATTGCGCCGCCGATGTCCGGTGTTCCGATGGCATGCGGCCGCGGCCTGATTCAAGCAGCTGACCATGTGTGGAATCGCGGGAATCGTCTCTTCTGATCGTCTCGACGCGGACGATTCCGTCCGCGCCCTCGCAATGCGCGACGTGCTCGCCCATCGCGGCCCGGACGAAGCGGGATTGCACTGCGACGAATGGGCCGCCCTCGCCCATCGCCGGCTCAGCATCGTCGATCTGAGCAGCGGCCAGCAGCCGCTGTCGAATGAAGACGGCAGCATCTGGGTCGTATTCAACGGCGAGATTTACAACCACGCCGACATCCGCCGCGAGCTCGAACGGCGCGGCCACCAGTACCGAACCAAGAGCGACACCGAAACAATCGTCCACGCGTACGAGGAGTGGGGCGACGACTGCGTGCACCGGTTCCGCGGCATGTTCGCCTTCGCACTGTGGGACGCGCCGAAGCAGCGGCTGCTGCTCGTTCGGGATCGCATCGGCATCAAACCTCTCTACTGGGCGCGTTCGCGGGATCGGCTCCTGTTCGGATCCGAAATCAAAGCGATTCTCGAAAGTGGCCTCGTCGCGCCGGAAGCGAACACGTCGGCGGTCCCGGAGCTGCTGAGCACGCGCTACGTTTCGGGTTCGGAAACGATGTTCCGCGGCGTCCACAAGCTGTTGCCCGGCCACTTGCTGCTGTTCGAGCGCGGCGAGATTCGGGTGCGGCAGTACTGGGATCTGCCGGTCGGGCGCCGCTCGGCTGAAAGCCTCGCGCTACATCGTGGCAGCGCGCTCGATCGTGGTAGCGCGCTAGATCGTGGTGGCGCGCTAGATCATGGTAGCGCGAGCCTTTCAGGCGAGCGTGACGTCGTCGATCAATTCCGATCGCTGCTGACCGAATCCGTTCGCCTCCGGCTGATGAGCGACGTGCCGCTCGGGATGTTCCTGTCGGGCGGCATCGACAGCAGCGCGATTGCCGCGTTGATGGCGCGGATGATCGATCGTCCGCTGCAAACGTTCTCGGTCGCGTTCAAGGAGCGGGCGTTCAACGAGCTCGCGTACGCGCGCGAGGTCGCGCGCGCGATTCACGCCGACGCCCACGAGATCGTCATCGACGATCGAGATTTCTTCGGCGCGCTGCCGAAACTGGTGTGGCACGAGGACGAACCGATCGCCCACCCCTCGAGCGTCCCTTTGTACTTCGTGTCGGCGCTGGCGCGGCAGCGCGTTACCGTCGTCCTGACCGGCGAAGGCAGCGACGAGCTGCTCGCCGGCTACGGAAAGTACCTGCGCGCCGCGTGGAACTGGCGGGGTGGCACGATCTACGAGCGCATGATTCCTCGGCCGCTTCGCGCGACGATTGCGAACGACATCGTTCCTCGACTGCCGCGCCGCCTCGCACGGTACGCCGGGCGATCGTTCCTGGCGATGGACCGGACGCCGGAATCGATGTTCCTCGACAACTTCGCCGCAATCCGCCTCAGCGATCAGCGTCGACTGCTGACGGCGCCGTACCGACTCGCGGCGACGCGCGCGCAGGCCTATGGTCCGTCGCTCGAGTATTTTCATCGGCCGAACGGCAACAGCACGCTGCTCGACCGCCTTCTGTACGCGGATATCAAGACGTACCTGGTCGAGCTGCTGATGAAGCAGGATCAAATGAGCATGGCGACGTCGATCGAGAGTCGCGTGCCGTTTCTCGATCACGAGCTCGTCGAATTCGCCTGCAGGCTGCCGGATGAATGGAAGCTCTCCGGGTGGACCACCAAGCGAGTGCTGCGCGAATCGATGAGGGGCGTGCTCCCCGATTCGATCATGAAGCGGCCGAAGATGGGCTTCCCGGTTCCGTTCGGAGCCTGGACGCGAGGGCGGTGGAACGACGTGTCGAGGGACGTCCTGCTCGACCGTCGGACGCGCGAGCGCGGCATCATCGAGCCGCAAGCCGTCCATCACCTGCTCGCCGACCACGCCGCCGGCCGCACCGACGGAAGCGAGCGCATCTGGACGCTTCTCAACCTGGAGCTGTGGTACCGCACGTTCATCGATCGGCAGGGCGTGCAGACCCTTCCCGACGTTGCCCCCCTGCACAATCGCGGTATGGAGAGTACCGCGCGACACAACGATGCGCATTCTGTGGCTGAAGTCGGATCTCCTGCTGCCGCTCGATAAAGGCGGCAAGCTTCGGACGTGGAACCTGCTGCGCCACTTGGCGCGGCGGCACGAGATTACGTATCTCGCGTTCGCCGGGCCGAACGACGCGCAGGGAGCCACCGAGGGCATGCGCCAGGTCGCCGCGCACCTGGAAACCGTTCCGCGCGTCGATCCGCCGAAAGGATCATGGCGCTTCTACCAGGATGCCGCCCTGCATCTCGCCGATCCGCTGCCGTACGCCGTCGGGAAATACAGGTCTCGCGCCTATCGGCGGCGTCTGGAGGCGCTGCTCGCCCGCGACGCCTTCGACCTTCTCATCTGCGATTTCCTGGTGCCGGCGGTCAACCTTCCCCGGCGGCTGCCGTGTCCCGCCGTGATCTTCACCCACAACGTTGAATCGGAGATCTGGCGCCGCCACGCGGAGACCGAAGCGAACCGGCTCAAACGTTTCCTGTACCGCACGCAGTACCGGCGCATGCTCCGCTTCGAGGCGCGCACGCTGAAGCGGTTCGACGGCGTGCTCGTCGTGTCCGAAGCCGACCGCGAGTCGTTCGACCGAATCTATCCCGGCTCGCTCCGCGAGCCGGCTCACGTGGTGCCCACCGGCGTCGAGACGGCGTTCTTCACGCCGACGTCGAGCCGGCCCTCGTCGCGGCGACTGGTTTTCACCGGCTCGATGGACTGGCTCCCGAACGAGGACGCGATGCTCTTCTTCGTCCATGAGGTGTTGCCGCTGATTCGAGCCGAGGAACCCGATGCGACGCTGTCGATCGTGGGCCGCGCGCCGACGCCGACGGTGCGGAAGCTAGCCGGCGAACAGGGGATACACGTGACCGGCGGCGTCGACGACGTGCGGCCATACATCGCCGATGCGGCGGTGTACGTGGTGCCGCTGCGCATCGGCGGCGGCACGCGGTTGAAAATCTTCGAAGCGATGGCCATGGGCAAAGCCGTCGTGTCGACGACGGTCGGAGCCGAAGGGCTCCCGATCGGAAACGGCGAGCACCTGCTGCTCGCCGACGATCCACCGGGCTTCGCGCGCGGCGTCGTCAGCCTGCTTCGCGATGTCGGGCGACGGCGTCAGCTCGAATCCGCCGCTCGTGCGCTCGTTGTCGAGAAGTACGACTGGTCCGCAGTCGCCGGCGGATTGGAAGAAGTCTTGATTGCCGCAGCGGGCGGCGCCGCGAGCCGAGAGGCGAGCGACCACACGCGCGTGATCCGGCAGTGTGCCCCGCAAAACGCCACACTGGGCGCCTCACTGTTACTAACACCGCCGCGAGCCGAGAGGCGAGCGGCGACAGCCGCGTGGGGATGGGGCCCCACGCGCAAATGAGAAAATGAAGGTCTCGGTTTTTGGTCTAGGCTACGTCGGAAGCGTTTCGGCGGCCGCGTTCGCGGCCGATGGTCATCACGTTGTCGGTATCGATGTGAACCCCGACAAGGTCGCGTCGGTCAACGCCGGCAAAAGTCCGATCGTCGAGCCGGGGCTCGACGACCTTCTCGCCCGCGGCGTCGCTGCCGGACGTCTTCGCGGCACGTCGGACACGGCAGACGCCGTCGCCGATTCCGAGGTCTCCCTCATCTGCGTCGGAACACCCAGTCGAAAGAACGGCAGCCTCGACCTGACATATCTCGAGCGCGTCGCCGAACAGATCGGCGCCGAGCTGCGCAAGAAATCGACGTATCACGTGATCGTCGTCCGCAGCACCGTGCTGCCGGGGACGACGTACGACGTGGTGATACCGGTGCTGGAACGAGCGTCCGGCAAGACCTACGGCGATGGCTTCGGCGTGTCGGTGAACCCGGAGTTCCTGCGTGAAGGGACCGCGCTCAAGGATTTCCGCAAGCCTCCTCTCACGCCGCTCGTCGGCCACAACCACGCGGCCGACGCCAGCGGCACCATCGCGTTGTATCAGTCGATCGACGCGCCGCTCGTGAGCACGAGCATCCGCGTCGCCGAGATGATGAAGTACACGAGCAACGCCTGGCACGCGCTGAAGGTGTGCTTTGCGAACGAAATCGGCAACATCTGCAAGCGCGTCGGCGTCGACAGCCATGAAGTCATGGACATCTTCTGCCGCGACGAGAAGCTGAATCTGTCGTCCTACTACCTGAAGCCGGGATTCGCGTTCGGCGGATCGTGCCTGCCGAAGGACGTGCGAGCCCTGCAGTACCGCGCAAAGGAGCTCGACCTCGACCTGCCGGTCATCTCGCAGATCCTGCCGAGCAACCGCCTGCAGATCCAGCGCGCGTTCGACGAGGTGATGGAAACCGGCAGGAAGAAGATCGGCCTGCTTGGCTTCAGCTTCAAGGCAGGCACCGACGACCTGCGCGAAAGCCCGATCGCGATCCTCGCCGAGCAGCTTCTCGGCAAAGGGCTGTCGCTCTGCATCTACGACAGGAACGTGTCGCTGGCGAAGCTGGTCGGCGCGAATCGGGAGTACATCGAGAAGCAGATTCCGCATCTCTCGTCGCTGCTGTGCGACACCGTCGAGGAAGTGATCGGGCAGTCGGAGGTGATCGTCGTCGGCAACCAGTCGGCGGAATTCTCCGACGCCGTAACGAAGTGCCGGCCCGATCAGATCGTCATCGATCTCGTGCGACTGCCAATTTACGGGTCGCTGCTGCAAGCGGACTATCGCGGAATCTGCTGGTAACCACGCGGTCCGTGTCGGTTTCACTGCACGCGCGAGAACGCGCGGAAATTGCGCGCAGCGACGTCGAGGCGTCGCTGACAGCAGGCGAACCGCTGCGGATCGACGACGCGATCGTGCGGCGGTACTGCCAGCCGTCCGGCGACGCCTTCTATCCGCTCGAGTACCAGTATCACCTCCTCGGCAACGTCGAGGGTCTCAGCGTGCTCGAACTCGGTTGTGGCTCGGGGCGCAACGCGGTGTTGACGGCGCTGAAAGGCGCGCGCGTCACGGGCATCGATATCTCCAGGTCGCTTCTCGACCTCGCGGCGGCCCGCGCGGCGGCCAACGGCGTCTCGGCTGCGGCGCGCTTCGTGGCAGCCTCGGCGCACCGCCTGCCGTTCGACGACCGATCGTTCGACCGCGTATTCGGCGTCGCGATCCTGCACCATCTCGATCTGGCGCTGGTGTCGAGCGAGCTGCGTCGCGTGCTCGAACCCGGGGGCCGCGCGATCTTTTCCGAGCCGGTTCGCAGCTCCGCGCTCATCCGGCGCATCCGCCCGTGGATTCCGTACGCGGCTCCGGATGTTTCGCCTTTCGAAGGCCCGTTGACCGACGATCAGGTCGCGAACTTTTCGAAGGATTTTCGCTTCGGCCGCTGTCGCGCGTTCTGGCTGCCGCACGTCAGCGTCGCGCGCATCACGCCCGGCCTCCGTCGCCATCAACACACGGTGCACCGCGTCGACGCCGCGCTGCTTGGCTGGCTTCCGTGGCTGAAGCGGTTTGCCGGACGGCGCGTGTTCGAGATCGTGAAGGAAACGGCGTGACTATAATGCGCGCATGACACGAGTCGGCCTGCTCGTTTGCCTCATTTCCATCATCGCGTCGACCGCCCGCGCACAGGAAACCGACACGGAGCGCGCCGCCGCGCGCGACGTGCTCAAAAAGATGGCGGCCCTCGAGGAGTCGCTCGACGTTCCCGGCATCGTGGCGAAGCTGACGGCCGCGAACGCCGAACGCGACGCCGTCGTCGCGCGGGCGAAGGAGCTGATGGAGAAAGAGTTGCTGGGGATGGCCGACGACATCGCGACGCATCCCGAGATTGGCTTTCAGGAAACGCGGTCGATCGGCAAGCTCACCGACTATCTGCGTCAGCACAACTTCAGCATCGAAACCGGCACGGCCGGTCTGTCGACCGCGTTCGTCGCGAAATACCGCGGCAACAACAGCAGGCCGAATCTCGGCGTCATCCTGGAATACGACGCGCTGCGCGGCACGAAGGGCGCATTTCACGGCGATCAGCACAGCGCGCAGGGGCCGGTAGGGATCGCGGTCGCCGTCGCGATGTCCGAGTACCTGTCGCGCACGCGGACGCCCGGCAGCGTCACGGTCTTCGGGACGCCTGGCGAGGAGATGATGCCGCCCAACGCGAAGACCGAGATGCACCTCGCGCACGCCTTCGACGGCATGGACGTCATCGTCCGCAGCCACGCGTCGACGGTCACGTCGCGTCCGCGGTACGGCTTCGGCACGTGCTGTCTGAACATCGACGGCGCCAAGTACACGTTCAGCGGCGCGCCGGCGCACCAGATGACGTCGTGGAACGGGCGCAACGCGCTCGAGGCCGTCATCCATCTGTTCAACAACATCGACAGCGTGCGGAGCAGCATCCGTCCCGAGGCGAGAATTCAGGGAATCATCACCGAGGGCGGCGCGGCCCCGAACGTGACGCCCGATCGGACTGCGGCCGACTTCTACATCCGTTACCCCGATGAGGTGTATCTCGCGCAGGTGACCGAGTTCGTCGACAACGCGGCGAAAGCCGCGGCGCTGTCGACGGGCACGAAAGTGAAGATCGATCACTACGGACAGAACCGCGACGGGATCGGCACGGCAACGCTCGGCGAGCTCGGCTTCGCATATATGAAGATCTTCGGCGCGACGAACGTACAGCCGGAGCCGGGCAAGCCGCAGGGATTCGAAGAGACCGGCAGCGTGTCGCGCGACATCCCCGGCATCGGCATCACGGCGCAGTCGTCGACCGCGCCGAATCATACGTACGAAATGGACGCCGACAACCTCAAGCCGATCGGTCACAAAGGGTTCACGATCGACGCGCAGACGATGACCGCGATTCTCTACGACTTCGCGACGCATGCGGACTATCGATCGGCTGTGAAGAAGGAGTTCGACGGGATCAAAGCGCTGTTCGCGGAGTACCAGGCAGCGCTGAAGAAGGTGTACGAGCGACCGGTCGTGCCCGATCCGAAGTGAAGCGCAACCTAGCGCACGTTCCTCCAGTCTCTCCCCTGCTCGATCTGCCGCGCAAAGCAGGCGCGGGCGCGCGCGTGCGCGTTGGTCAGCGCGCCGGCCGAGACGGGGCGCCGCAGCTCGTTGTCGTCGGGGCACGGCGCGCGGACTGCGGCCGGCGGCGCGGCGGCGCGATCGGAGAAGTACAAAGCGGCGCCTTCGCGAACCCAGAGCGGCCGGGTCGCAAGCAGACCATCGGTCATCAGATGCACGAGCTCGTGCCGCATCGCGCGATCGAGGACGCCGCGATCGCGGAGCTCGGCGAGGGGCGGCAGGTGCAGCTCGCCGTCGACGATCGCTCCGGAGGTGAACCACGGCTGCGTGGTCGCGCGCGCGTAGTCATCGACAGTCGGATGGAACCGCAGCGTGATGGTCGGCGGCGGCGCCACGCCGAGGACCTTGGCGATCTCGTCGCGCGCGCCAAGCGCCCGGCGCGCGATCGCGGTCCGCTCCCCCTCGTCCTCGTCGGGGAGCGTCAAAGAAATGACCGGGTCCGACAGGTGTCGGACGCCGGAGATCCCGGAGAGCCCCGAGACCCCGGAGATCCCGGAGATTGGCAGGCCGGGGAAATAGTGAGCGAGGATGGCTTCGGGCGTTTGTCCTCGTTCGGCCAGCCGCGCCGATCCGATCACGCACAGGCCGACACCGTGGCCCGACCCGTGACCCGTGAAGCGGAACCGGTCGCCCGCGCGCCGGACATCGAAAGCGGTGCTCTTGATGTGCTGCCACCCGAGCGTGCGCCCGACGGCGACGCGCAGATCCTGACCGCTGATCTCAGCGGGCCGCAGACCGTCGAGCCGGATCCGCGCGACGCGGCCGGATCCCGACCGCGCGACGACGCGCACGTCGCGCAAACGCTCGCCCCGGAAGCCGGCCGCACGCAGCGCGCGCACGAGATCGGCGTCGCGCAATTCCGCCGACCACTCTGGCACGCCCCGACATGCCTCGTCTTCATGAGACGGCAGGAACGGTGGATCTTCGGCGCCCGGCCACACCGCAGAGGGGATTTCGGTGCGGCCGCCGCACGACGCCGTGTAGAAGATCGATGCGGGCGCGCCGTCGCGCAGCAGCAGACGGCCCGCGGTCGCCTGGGCCGCGCGCTCGGTTGCAGCCGTCGCGGCACGAACGACCTGACAGTGCGTCTGATCGCACAGGTCGAAGTTGTCGGCGCGATGGCGTCCGCGGTTCGCGAGCGCGAAGGTGCGAACCGTAATCGCGAGCGCTTCGAGCGCCGCCGGCTGACTGTTGCGTAGCGCCTCGCCCGCCACGACGCGCGCAACGTAGGCTTCGAGCGGCATTGTCTCGGTTACATATCCGCCGCCCGGTCTCGCAAATCCCACTCGCAACACCGGTTCGGGATTCCGGGTTCCGGGTTCGGGGTTCTGCACACCGAACGCAAGAATCAGGGCGATGACGAGCGAACGCGTCATTCGTGCAGCTCGAGGAAATCAGCGACGCCGTCCCAGATGCGCGGCAGGCTCGCGATCAGCTGATGATCGTCATCGAGCAGCGACAATGTGACGTTCGGACGAGTGCGCGCGAACTGCTCCACCGTCCGGTGATCCACCGACGCGTCGCGCAATCCCTGAAACACCAGCGCCGGCTGATTGAACGCCGCATCGAAGGCGTCGTGGCGCAGGCTGTCTTCGTAGAAGGCGTAGTTCAGCGGCCGCTCCTCGCCGTACGCGTAATGGAAGAACGGCAGCGCGCCGCGGCGCCGCCATTCATCGACGCGCTCGGGCGGCAGCAGGTGATGACCGGGCTTCGCAAACATCACCGCCGGCGCGAGCAGCACCAGCTTCTTCACCTGCCGCGGGAACTTCGTGGCAGCGAGAACGGCGAGCGTGCCGCCGAGGCTCGATCCGATCAGCACGGCGCCCTCGCGCGTCGAGCGCGAGAGCTCCGATTCGAGTCGATCGAGCATTCGCGTCAGCGTCAGCGTCGCGAAGTCGGGCTCGTTGAAATCGGGACAGCGCAGCGCGATGCCGCGCTCGAGGAGCCGATCGGCGAAATATCCGCCCTTGGTCGACTTCGCGCCCGACGCGAACCCATGAAGGTAGTAGACGGTCATCAGAGCAGGACCTGACATCCCGGACGGCAGCGGCACTTGATCAACCCTTCACCGTCGGTGTTGTAGTTGTAGGTCAGCTCCTCGCCCTTGCGGATCTTCCGCGCCGCACGGATCCAGATCGTTCCGTCGACGATGTGGATGTAGCAGTTGGGACGGCAGGCGTGGTTGATGAAGCGCGCGACGTTGCCGCCGACGCCGGCGTCGATGACGGTGCGGTTCGTCAGCTTGAAGCACCAGATGTGGCCGCGTCCGATATAGCGCCGCTCGCGCCTGAGGCTCTCCTGGTTCGAGATCTTTTCTCCCGCGTAATCGATGATCCGTTTGTTCTTCGGAATGGTCTCGGTCGCATAAACGCCCCACCCGTGAATCTTCGACCGCCGTTTCTCGATCATGTTCTTATGCTCGCGGGGCCCCACCCCCGCTCGCTCTCACTCGCGCATGCGCGCTCGCTCGGGCCGCAGGCGCTTTCTGCTGTTCTTAAGATACAATGCCGCGCACTATGCGCCTATTCACAGCTCTCTCATTGGTTGCCGCGCTGGTGTCCATGACCTTCGCACAATCGGGACGTCAGGTCTTCGGCGCCGACGCCACGCGCCCGTTCAGCGCCGCCGCGAAGGCGGGCGGACTGGTCTACGTCGCCGGGACGATTGGCGCCGATGCCAACAACAAGGGCGACATCAAGGCGCAGACGAAGCAGACGCTCGAGAACATCGACAAGACGCTGAAGGCGGCGGGCTCGAGCCTCGCCAACGCGGCGAGCACGATGGTGTATCTGCGGAGTCCGGCCGATTTCGCCGCGATGAACGAGGTCTACGCGACCTTCTGGCCGAAGGATCCGCCGGCGCGTACGACCGTCATCGTCACGCAGCCGCTCGCCAATCCCGACGGCCTCGTCGAGATCTCGATGGTCGCCGTCCCGAACGGCGGCGAGCGCGTCGTCGTCCATCCGAGCGACTGGATGCGATCGCCGGCGCCGTACAACTACGGAATCAAGAGCGGCAACACGCTGTTCCTCTCGGGACTCGTGAGCCGCAACGGCAAGGACAACACGACGGTCAAAGGCGACATCACGACGCAGACCAAAACGATCCTCGACAACGGCGCCGCAATCCTCAAGCAGGTCGGCATGAGCTTCGGCGACGTCGTCAGCTCGCGCGTGTTCATCACCGACGATGCCAACTTCCAGGCGATGAATGCGGCGTACCGTCCGTACTTCACCGCGGGGTCGATGCCGGCACGCGCCACGGCGAGGACGGGCCTCGCGAGCCCGGATTATCTCGTCGAGATCACGATGGTCGCGGTCAAGGATTCGAGTCGCAAGGCGATCACCACGCCGAATGCCGACGGCACTGCCGGCACCGCGAACCCGAATCTGAGCTCAGCGATCCAGGTTGGAAATCGCCTCTACGTCGCGGGGATCACGGGAAACACCGCCTCGAACAAGGGCGACGCGAAAGCCCAGACGGCCGAAACGCTCGCGCGCATCGAGCGCACCATGAAAACCGCCGGCTTCGAGTGGCCGAACGTCGTCGACAGCATGGTGTACCTGCCGGACATGGCGAACTACCAGAGCATGAACGCCGCGTACCGGGAGGCGCTGAAGAAGGATTTCCCCGCGCGCGCCACCGTCGGCACGGGGCTCATGGGCGCCGATGCCGCCGTCGAGATCATGATGACTGCGGTGAAGTGACGAAGAAGACGGTTGCTGGTTGCTGGTTGGTCGCCTTAATGACTAATCCTTGCGATCTCGTCCGCTGACCTGAGCGTCAGCGCCACGAACGTGAGCGTCCCGTTCGTGCAGCCGCCGGTCGGCGTGGTCGGCGCGCCGACGACGAACAGGTTCTCGTGATCGTGCGTGCGGCCGAAGCTGTCGCACACGCTCGTCGCCGGATCGGCACCCATGCGGCAGCCGCCACCGGGATGATCCAGGTAGTCGCCCTCGCCGGTGCTCACGATGCGGCCGTTGCTCGCCCTGGCGAGCGTGTTGAAGACGCCGAGCACGTGCGTCTTCGTCGCCGCCTCGCGCGCGAGCGTCGCCTCGTCGAAGCGATGCTCGATCTTCGGCATCGGATCTCCATAGCGGTTCTTCTTCGATCGATCCAACGTCAGCCGGCTGTCGGCTGACGGGTGGACGTCGACGTACGCACGCAGCCGCACCGAGCTGCCCTTGGTCCGCGACCGCCAGTCGGCCATCAGTTCGTCGCCGAGCAGCAGTCTGCCATCCGGCGTCCGCAGCCGCGGATCGCGGCCGGCCGAGCTCTCCCACACGCGCGTGTCGTGACGCACGAACGGTTTGTCGGCGCCGCACCGGAAGTACTCGCGCGAGATCAGGCTGTGCGTCATGTTCTGTCCGGGAAACGTCTGATCGTCGATGTTCGCCGTCGCCGAGATGAACTTGTGGCCGTTCATGTAGCGGCCGACGAGGCCCGACCGGTTCGCGAGCCCGTTCGGGAAGCGCGCGTTCG
>Ga0209577_10002425_pt1 | contig 17958 bp, 16 predicted proteins | sample GraSoiAngelo_109_FD_185874 | JGI IMG/M metagenome (GOLD analysis project Ga0209577, IMG submission 185874) | Grasslands soil microbial communities from the Angelo Coastal Reserve, California, USA - 14_0903_12_20cm (SPAdes) (version 2) | ecosystem: Environmental > Terrestrial > Soil > Grasslands...
TAGGTCATGGGGTCGTCGAGCGTGATGGTCCACTCCATGTGGTCACGATCCACCCGACGGAAAGTCTCCTTTAAGCGCATAGTAACCAGATGCGCTTAAAGGAGACTTTCCGTCGGGTGGATCGTGACCACATGGAGTGGACCATCACGCTCGACGACCCCATGACCTATACGCAGCCTTGGGGGCCGAGCGACAAGCGCATTTTCGAACTGGTGCCCAAATCTCCCCGCAGTGAATACGAAGAACTTCGCGAAGACTTCTGCGTGTGGTCAGACTCGGCAGGCTTTTTCAAGGATGCCGACACTATCGGCGTAGGTGACGCGCCCGCCACAGGAAACAAATAATAGACCAGGCATTTTGCCTGAGCTCCATCCGCGATCAAGGAACTCTGACGGGCCCGCCACCCTGCGCGTTATAATAGGCACTCTGTTCGTTTTGCGCGCCGCCAGGCTTGATTTCGTGCCTGCCAACTGCGCGATTCATTCCAGTCTCAAGCTGCCTTTCCGCGACGCGTTCTACTACTTCGCGGGTCAGCACGTGCATCAGCAGACATTCGTTTCCTGTGTGTTGAGCGAGCTCCTCAAGTTGCTTACGCGGGCTTCCAAGCCAGAAGCTGAGCCGCGCCATAACACATCGCCTTGCGGCATCTTCTCAAAAAGGTGATAGGTGCGGTTCACGGGCGCCTCCTCCACGTTCCTCCAAACGTGATTTGAGAAAGTCCGCGCTTACTGCGGATTTGGAATTCATCTTGGATCTTTTGCCGGGCTTGCCGAGTTGCCTGATCCAAAACCCTTGGGCAATCGCTCTGCGCAAAAGAAGAAGACGCAACAGATCAAGAAGAGAGTCACCACCCAACCATGTTTCATCCCATCCTCTCTTAATCAATCGGCACAATCAACTGGCACTTGAAATTTCCGTGTGTGCGGTATACGAGCACAAGATCCAAAGTAGCCGACCCTCGGAAGAGTTGGTGTAACGTGGTATTCTGAAGAGCTTATTATCAGTATGATCAAGTTATCTTGAACCCGCGAAAAGCCGAAATTCTGGGTCGAATAAATCATAGCAAAGTATAGCAAAGCTATATTGTTCGGATGGCAAAGGGGAACTTCTGCTGCCTTATCTGGTGATGCCAACTTGACTGAGCAGCCAGGCGCATTCAAAGGCCCGATCCCTCACTTGGTCGTAACGCCCGGAAGCGCCGCTGTGGCCGGCAGGATCCATTTTCATCTTCAGCAGAATTGGGTTGTCGTCTGTCTTTAGCGTGCGCGCTTTGGCGACGAACTTCGGCGCCTCCCAATACGCCACCTGGCTATCATTCAAGCTCTCCGTCAGCAGCATCGGCGGATACGCCGCTTTGTGCAGGTTGTCGTAGGGGCTGTAGGAAACAATATAGTCGTAGGCGGCCTTGTCGTTCGGGTTGCCCCATTCCGGGTAATCGGTCGTGGTGAGCGGCAGCGACGCGTCCATCATGTCATTCATGACGTCGAGAAACGGCACGGCCAGATGTACCGCCCTGAATAGATCAGGACGCATGTTCACTACCGCGCCCATCAGTAGTCCCCCGGCGCTTCCGCCCTCAATCAGAAGACGGTCTCTCAAGGTCCACCTTTGCTGGATGAGGTATTCGGCGCAATCGATGAAATCGTTGAACGTATTTTTCTTGTTCATCAATTTGCCGTCGTCGCGCCACTTTTGGCCCATATCGTCGCCGCCGCGAATCTGAGCAATCACGAACGCCAGGCCCCGATCGAGCAGGACCAATCGCGAACTCGAAAACGTCGCTGGCATACCGAGTCCATATGCACCATAGCCGTAGAGCAGTAGCGGGCGCGTGCCGTCGCGCGCAAAGCCTTGCTTATGGACGATGGAGAGCGGCACCTTCACACCATCCCGCGCCGTCACCCACTGCCTTTCCGAAATATATTGCGAAGGATCGTAGCCACCCGGCACTTCCTGCCGCTTGAGCAGGGTCGATTTTCCCGTTTGTAAGTCGTAGTCGAAGATGCTCGAAGGCGTAATCAGGCTCTGGTAGTTGTAACGATAGGTCGTGGAGGCATACTCCGGCGTCTCACCCGGAGACGCCGAATAGACGGGTTCGGGAAAGGAGATCGAGCTCCACTTACCCGACTTGAAATCGAAGATGCGCATGCGGCTGAGCGCTTGCGCCTTCTCCACCGAGACCGCAAAGTCGCGGAAAAGATCAACGTGCTGGACCAGAACTTCGTCGCGCGGCGGAATGAAGATTTTCCAGCCTTTCGGATCAGGATTGTTGTCGGATGCGGTGAAAACCTGAAAATTCTTGGAGCCCTTGTCGCTTCGAATGTAGAAAAGATTCTCGCGGTGACCGAGAAAATACCGGTGCTGCTTTTGGCGCGAAAGAAAAAGAGTGAAGTCCGACTTCGGCTCGTCGGCCTTCAGCTAGCGAAACTCCGTCGTGTCGGTGCTTTCGGCGGAGAGCAGCAGGTACCTTTTGTCGCGGGTCTTCTGCATGCTGATCTGAAAAGTCTCGTCCTTCTCTTCATACAGTGGCTCGAACCCGTTCTGGCCCAGGGTGTGGCGCAAAGCGCGGTTCGGGCGTTTGGTTACCGCGTCCTCGGTGACTAGAAACAGCGTCTCGTTGTCCGCAGCCCAGGCAACGCTGTCGACACGCTCGATGGTATCGGGGAGCGTAGCGCCACCACGTAGGTCCTTGACGTGAAGCGTAAACTGCCGGTAACCGACATAGTCGAGTGTGTAGGCGAGCAGATTCTGATCGTCGCTGACGACGAAGGCTCCGAGCCCGACGAAATTCCTTCCCTTCCCGAGCTCATTGAGATCGAGCAACACCTCTTCTTTCGCCTCCAGGCTGCCTTTCTTGCGACATTCGATGGGATACTGTTTGCCTTCCTCGGTGCGCGAATAATAGTAGTAGCCGCCTCGCCGGACGGGCACGCTCCAATCCGTTTCCTTGATGTGCGACACCATCTCCTGGTAGAGCGCGTCCTCGAAGGGTTTCAGGCCCTTGGTCATCGCCTCGGTGTAAGCGTTCTCCGCCTCGAGATACTTGATGACCTGCGGATTCGATTTCTCGCGAAGCCAGAAATAGTTGTCGCTCACCGTGGTCCCATGTCGGGTTTCATGGTGCTCGATGACCGGCGCAACGGGCGGCGTTTGGGCAGACCGTGACATGCCGTAGCAAAATGCGATCAGCAGCGGTGTTCTGAGGCAGCGAGGAATCAACGACGTGTTTGACGCCCCTTAAAGTGTACCTCTTGTACGATCAACCGCAATTGGTCATAGCCCCAGAACCGGTCTCCTTCCTCCTAGGAGAAACAACAAGAGAGAATTTACACCACTTGCGGTCAGCGATATTGTCTTATGCCTGGCTGGCACGTCAAAGATAAGGCGATGACGTCGCTGTCTTTTTGGATCTGACCCCGGCCCACTAACAGCGATGGCGCCGGCCCTGTGATGCGTTGTGGACTTGCCTGGGGGGCCGCTTGTCGTTCTGAGGAATCACGTATCTTGCGATGACAAAGAATCTCTCCTGACGTGGCCCGTTCGGTGTACTTTGGCAGACGCCGGATAGCGGAACCAGACGCATGGGTTTCGAGGTTAAGGTTCCTTTCAGCCTCTGCCCGATAAGTAAATGCTACCGGTGGTCAATCCGGGTGAGGGCGCCTCGCGTGAACATCGCACCGGTGTTCCGCCATGCGGGGCGCTCTACTCTTTCGGAGCGGTGAAATATGGAAAAAGATTCGGCAACGCTGCGAAGCCAGCCACGCGACGCGCTCTTCAAACGCCTCGCTGCGTTCTCCCTGCTGATGGCCGGCGCCGCCCTCGTGGTCGTTTCCGTTGGAGCGCGGGGAAGCACGCGGTCTGTCGGCGCGCTCTGGAACGCGGCGGGGGTTGCCGTCGCGCAGTCCTACGAGCCGCATACCGGCCAGCCCGCTGTGGTCAAGCAGATCGCGAACGACCTTTACTTCTTCTACGACTACGACGGCTCGAACTCCGTCTTTCTCGTCACCGATGCCGGCGTGCTGGTGATTGATACCCGCGAACACCCCCGCGCTGCTCAGGATTTGCTCGCTCGCATCCGCAAAGTCACCGACAAGCCCATCAAGTGGGTGATCAACAGCCACTTTCACGGCGACCATACTTACGGGAACGCCATATTCCAGGCGGCCGGCGCGACGTTTGTGGCCCAGCAGGAAACCGCTCGCCTTATGAAGCTAGTTCAGCCGAAAGAGATGGCCCGGCGGCAGGACTATTTCAAGGAACACAACTACGATCCCGACGAAGTGAAGCTGATTCTCGCCGATGTAACCTTCAGCGATCAAATGAGCGTTTATCTCGGCGGACGTGAGGTTCGCCTCATGTATTTCGGCCCCGGCCAGCAGCCGGGCGACACCTTCGTTCTATTTCCCCACGATCGCGCGCTCTTCACGCCCGGCGCGTTCACGAAACACAGCATGCCCAACATGGCCTTTACGACTTCGGTCGATAATTGGGTCAAGCTGCTCGATAAGGTTGCCGCCCGAAACGATTACGACGTCATCCTGCCGGCTCATGGCGACGTGGCGCATCGCGAGGACATCAAGGAACTGCAGTCCATGCTGGCCGACGAATATGCCACGGTGAAAGACGCTGTCGCCAAGGGCATGACCCTCCCGCAGGCCCAGCAGACGCTCACCTTCCTGCAGTACAAGGACTGGCGGAACTACACACGGCTGAAGAGCGAGATCAAGAATCTGTACGAATTGATTCAAACCGGCAAGCGCAGCTACTTCGAGTAATTCCCGCCTCCCGTCGCGACAAGGCGGTCCCGATCCGGATGGTTGTGACGCCAGTTCCAGTAGTCCCGCCGCTGCTCCCCATTCAATCTCGCGTATTCCCGGTACTCCTCGTGTTCGCGCCGCTCGCGCCAATAATTATGGTAGGCGCGATCTTCATCGTCGCTCCACCGATGATAGTCACGGTGGTCAGCATCGTAATAACGGGCGGCACAGCCGGTGGCGGCTATGGACGCAGCGAAGGTGAGTCGAAGAATGAGCGGAGCTATATTTTGCAGTATTCGTTTCATATCGATACTGTCTTAGACGTTTCTTAATCGCTAGATGTTGTTCCTTCGGCAGAGCGAGCGCTGCAAGCCGCAGAACGCGATCCGGCTGTCAGCCTTCTTGCCGTTGTTCCAGGCATTATCGTTTCGGAGAAATGATGAAATAGACCCGGCTGGCGACGGCTCGACCGGACCTGAGCGCTGGAACGAACTTCCATCTTGCAGTCGCGCTCTTGAGCGAGCTGTCAAACGCCGGATCATCCGACTCCGCCGACCGCACCTTCCCGGCGGAATCAATCACAAGGTCCAACAATATCTCTGTAGCGGGCAGGGTCTCCTCCGTCTGCCCCTCCGGCACCTGGCGTCCGATCAAGATGGGTGTAGGCAAAATGATTTCTGATCTCTTCTCTTCGACGCGCTCCCCGCCGAACTTGATTCCGGGTTGCCCGGTCCGCAGGGTTCTCGCATCGACGACTTCCGTGCGTTTTTCAGCCCCCGGGGAAACCTTCGTGGACACGCCGTCCAATTGAGCGCGGATTCCTCGCCCGCGTGCGCTCATAATTGCGGCACGAATTCGATCCAGATCGGCCGGCGGCCAGAGTTCCGCTAAGGAATTCCAGGCCTCTTGTTCGCGGCCGCTGTAAAGATAGGACCAAACGATTTGCAGTACTCTCGCCTTGGTGCGCTCCAATTTTTCGCTGTGACGCAGATCCTGCGGCGAAAAATGCGCGGTGGGCGGCAATCGGCCACTGCTGTTTTTGAAGTCCCGCAGGTCATCGGGATCGAGCACGCTTCGCACTCTTGCGATTTCCTCATCAAAGTAGCCTTGAAATTCCGAGCTCACGTCCAATAAGCGCCCACGGTCGAAGCGCAGGACGACCGTGGGGGCAAAGTCAGGCCTGTCGACCTCGGGACTCTCGAAACCATCGAGCGACGCGGCATCGTTCGTCCAAATTTCGATTTGGCCATCGAGATCGGTATCGGCGGTGCTGAAGAAAGTTCCGCCGGTAATGGTGCGCAGCAATTTCGGCGGTTTGCGAAGGGAGTAGATCTGGAGTGTCATGCAGCATTCGGTATCGGCTCTTTTTACCTGGAAGATGACCACGGGCCCCAGGCCCAAATCGATACCGAATGCATCGACGTCCACCTGAGCAACCCCGGTCGCAACCACGAGTTTCCCCTTGTCCCACAGCAGCGTTCCTTCACATGCTCGCCTCGCGAGTCCTTCCCTCCTTGCGGCGCCTGTTTGGATGGTCACGCCGGTGGGGAATGCGGCTTCGAAATTGCCTGTGCCATCTCGACAGACCACCGCTTCGCTTTGGGCATGGCAGGAGCCTGCAATCGCACAAAACAGCACGAGTGACGCCAGCTTCCTGGTGCTCCGGCGAAAACAAACTGGCACAAGCCCTTTGCCCACGCTGCGATGTTAACAGGCTGATACGCTTCTTTGTAGAAGTCGGAAGCGAGTGATCCACCGACGTGGCAACTGCTCTGTCCTGCCTCTTGCCGCCGTGGCCTTATCAATCTTCGTTGTCGCCGACTTCGCCGTTAGGGTTGACGGCTGTAGCCGGTACCGACATGTCGGGGCCGCCAGTAGAAAGTGGATTGCCGTTGAATCCATTGTAGACAATTTTCCCGAGCACGGTTCGCGTTTCCGCCGAGATAAACGTCACAAAGGGAAATGGAACGTCCGCATCGTGGGCTACCAAGATGATCTTGTCCACAGGATCATAGGCCAGCTCATTCGCCCGGTGATTTCCTTTGGTGCGGGTGCTCGCCTCAATGGACTTGCTCGCCAGGTCGACGACTTTCACCGTGCTCAGGCCGGGGGCACTCCGTCGCCGGCCCAAAGCTTGCTGCGACCTCTGTCGTCGTCATCCCCGAGGAATCTCAAGGCGCAGGGCGTGGTGCCGCTGGCATGGTGATAAAGTGATCGCCGGCTCCAGGTGCCTTTGGGGGGCAACGAGAATGAAACTGGGAGAGATCGCGCAGAAACTAAACTGCAAGCTGGAGGGCGACCCGCAGGCCGAAATTGACGGCGTTGCGGGAATCGAATCGGCCAAAGCCGGCGAACTGACGTTTGTCTCCAATCCGCGCTACCGACAGGCCGCCCGGACGACGCGCGCTTCCGCCATGCTCGTCGGCCCGAATGTGGCCGTCGAACGCGAGCCCGGCTTGCCGCCGCTCGCGCTTCTGCGCTCGGACAACCCCTACCTCGATTTCGCCCGTGCCATCGATTTTTTCTATACGAGGCCGCGTTACGCGCCCTCGATTCATCCCACCGCCGTAATCACCCCGTCAGCAAAGATCGGAGAAGGCGCGCACATTGGCCCTTACTGCTACGTCGACGAAGACGCCGTGCTCGGGCGTAACGCCGTCCTGCACAGCTTCGTCGCCATCTATCGCGGCGCGCGCGTTGGCAACGACTTTTTCGCGCACGCGCATGCCGTCGTGCGCGAAGGCTGCCGCATTGGCGATCGCGTGGTGCTGCAAAACGGCGTGGTCATCGGCGGCGATGGCTTCGGTTTCGCCAAACAGTGCGACGGCCGCTGGTACAAAATGCCGCAGGCGGGAATCACTGTGATCGGCGACGACGTAGAGATCCAGGCCAATTCCTGCATCGACCGCGCCACCGTCGGCGAGACGCTCGTCAGCAAGGGCGCCAAACTGGATGATCTCGTGCTCGTCGGCCATGGCGGCAGGGTCGGCGAAAATACGCTGCTCTGCGGGCAAGTGGGCCTCGCGGGCAGCACGAAGATCGGCACCAACTGCATCCTCGGCGGGCAAGTCGGCTGCGCCGGTCACCTTACCGTGGGCGACGGCGCGACGATCACGTCGCAAAGCGGCGTGCCCGGCGACGTGCCGCCCGGCGCGCTCTATTCGGGCTACCCAGCCGTGGAGAATCGGCAGTGGCTCAAAAACAGCGCGGCCATCAGCCGCGTCCCAGAGCTGGCGAAAACCGTCCGCCAGCTCGAAGCCGAAATCGCTAAGCTCAAAGCCCACGTCGGCGCGTGATTTGGGATTTTGAAAGGATGGAGCGCACGACCTTGATGGCTAGGTCGGGATGCTTATAGGGAAAAGCCACTTGGCGGCTACTGAGGGAACCTTGTGTGCTACAAACCTACGAATTTGACGACAGCGTATTGTTGCCGGGACGGTTTCGGGTTCACGTGCTCTGGGCACTTAATTAACGTGCACAAGCACCTCGGCAAGTTAATCCAAAAGGCAGAAACGTAAGTGCCCTCTCTGTAAGCGAAAAAAAGGAAGAAAGTAAGAGGACAGCTGAACAGCCGCATGCGGTTGTGGACCACATAAAGACAACAAAATCGTTTGCCTACGATCTTACGATGCCGTTCACTGACGCCCAGCAGCGGTGTCATGCGCTCAAGAACCTGCGGGCCGTTCATCGAAATTGCAACAGCGACCGAAATCGCCAACGATAAATCAAAGCTTAAGATGACGACTTCGCGTTGATCGCGGGAGCTGGCTGCTGATCCGCCGGCAGCGCCGCGGCGATGGCGGCGTGGACGCGGGCGGTGAGTTCGTTGCGGCGGTCGAGCGAATATTCCGCTGCGTCAATCGCCGGACAGAAGCGCACCAGGACTTCGCCGGGCCGGATTCGATAGGAATTTTTGGCAACCACGCGGTGAGCCCCGCTGCACGCCACGGGCACTACCGGCACGCCTGCCTTTATGGCCAGCACGAAAGCGCCGCGGCGAAACGGCAGCAAGCGCCCGTCGGGGCTGCGGGTTCCTTCGGGATAAATCAGAAACGAGACGCCCTCTTTCATGCTCTTGACGGCCACATCGATGCTGGCTGCGGCTTGCCCGGGATGGCCGCGGTCCACGGGAACGAATTGCGCCACGCGAAACGCCGTGCCCACGATGGGAATGGCGAAAAGCGATCTCTTGGCCAGAATGGCGATTCGGCGCGGAATCGCGCCGACAATCGCGGGCGCGTCCGCGTTGCTGGTGTGATTGGCCGCGAAAAGGCAGGTGCGTGCGGGAATGTTCTCGAGCCCTTCTACGCGCGAGCGCATTCCCGCTGCGCGGCAAATCCACCGGATTGCGCCAACGCCCGTGTGATAGAGCGGATCGACCTTGCCGGTGATAGCCACGTAGATCAAAAGGGGCACGCCGACCACCATGGCGATGATCGACAGAGAAAGAGCCACGAAAGCGGTGCGAATCATTTCGTGCGATCACGTCGCGGCAAAATCATCAGGCTTTCATCCGATCGCGTAGCGGGGTCCCCAACGCGCCGCCTGTGCGTGCGTTGGGGTGGAGTCATCGCGGCGCAGCGGGCGCGCCGGTCGTGCCCTGAAACAATCCGTTGCGGATGCGAAGCTGCCGCTCGCCGGGGCGCGGCATTTCGTCTACAGAGAAAGCTTGCGCTGCTTGTTGGCCCAACGCGAATGTCATTTCGCTTTCGCGCCCGTCGCGGCGGATGCGCACGCGCACCATTTCGCCGGGGGAGCGCCCGTGTGCCCAGCGCTCGAGATTGCGCGGCACTTCCGCGCCGTTTATGCTGACGATCGCGTCGCCTTCGCGAAGACCTACCTGGGCGGCGGCGCTCGAAAGGTCCAGATCGGCGACGAGGGGGATTCCCGAGAAATCGCGATCGGCGGCAAATCCCAAGGACGCGCGCTTTTCGCCCCCCATCTTGAGGGCGAACCCAGCGCGGGAGAGCAGATCGGCAAACGGCATTTCCTCAGTTCCGCTGACGTAGCGCTTGAAAAAACCGGCAAGATCGCCGGCTGCGCCGGGATTTGCCGCGCGAACTACCTCTTCGACGGCCTCTTCGATTCCGGAGCTATCGGCGTAAAAGCGGCCGCGCTGCGCGTATTGCTGATTCATCCGGCGCAAGACGTCGTCGAGGCTGGCGCGATTCTCGGTGGCATCGCGAATCAAAATGTCGAGCGTGAGGCCAAGCAACTGGCCCTTGTTGTAGTAGGAGATGCTGAAGTCTGGCCGGTCGTAGAGCGAGTATTTATCGAACCAGGTGTCCAGGCTGGACTCTTCCGCGCTCTGCCACGCGCGCGCGGGGCGCGATTCGAGTTCCGTGATTTGCGCGCCGAGGTCGGCGAGAAATTGCGCGTGGTTCCAGATGCCCGTGCGCACCAGCGTGTAAGCTGCGTAGGTGCTGGTGACGCCTTCGGCGAACCAAAGCGCGGGCGTCCACATCTCGCGCGTATAGTCCACCGGCTCGAGCGATTGCGGCCGAATACGCTTCACGTTCCAGAGGTGGAAAAATTCGTGCGCGCTGACGCTGGCGAGCGTGGCAAAAGAACCGACGGAGATGGCCGTGCAGTTGGCGTGCTCCATGCCGCCGCCGCCGTAACTCTGTCCGACGTGCAGCAAAAACATGTATTCGGCAAACGGCGCATCGCCCATGAGACGCGTTTCGTAGTTCACGATTTCCGAGAGCACGCGCGTGACTGCGGCGTGATCGACGCTTTCGCCGTGCAGGACGACGCGGATCTGACGCCCGGCCGCCGAGAAGCTCCACTCATCGAAACGGCCGATTTCCACGGGAGCGTCGACGAGCGCGTCATAGCTCTCGGCTTGATAGCTTGGCTCGCCCATCGCTTGGGGCCCTTCGTGGCGCAGTTCCATGGCAACGCGCCAGCCCGGAACGAGATCACGGAATTGCACCGAAGTGTCTTCGCCGCGACGTTCGGGAATGTAGCAAAGAACTTCCGCCACGTTGAGGAAAGCGTGCTCGTCGTTCAGTTGCGTACCGAAAGGCCCGGAATCGTCCCAGAAGCTCGCGTACTCGATGCGGATTTCGCCCTGGCCCCCCCCAAGCTCCCCCCTCGGAACTTCGATACGCCAGGTTCCCTTGTCGAGGCGGCGCACCGCGAGCACGTTGCCGGATGCGTCCGTGGCGCGGAGGTCGCTGGCGCGATAAGCGAAATCGCGAATTTGGTACAGCGCATTCCATGCCGGCATCTGCACCACGAGGCTGCCCTTCACGCTGGGGACGATCATGGCCACGTGGAATTGGTGCTGCGCGGGATGCGCCAGCGAGATTTCGTAGCGAATTGTGGCGTGCCCTGGTGCCGCCAGCGCTAGCGCCCAAAGGACAAGCGCGAGGAAAGACACCGGGCGCGACCATGGTCTTGCCATCCTGAAGGAGGCCACCCGGGGCGGACAACCGAGGGATCTGCTTTTTGCCCAAGAGAGCAGCAGCGTCGTCCCTCCCTGGGGCGCAAACGGCGCGCCTCGGCTGGACTCCTCGGAATGACAACTTCGGAGGGGCACTGCGGCACAATGACGGACGCTGTCATTCTGAGCGCGACACGCGAAACGCCCGCGTGCAGTAGCGCCTGAGGCCACGGCAGGAGGCGCTCGGCGCGTTAGAAAAGTCGCCTTTCGCGTCTTCATTAAGACGCTCGAAGAATCTCTCTTTAGCGTGGAGAGAGGAAAGAAGGAAAAAGAACTGGAGAAATTCTTCGCCGTACTCACAATGACAAGTAATGCTTTTAGAAGAGCCTGAGCGGGCGCAATCATCAGACGCCGCGCGGGGCCGGCGATCGCGAATTCAAGAGCGCGAGCAACTTGTCGCATAGTCCGTCGAAACTGCCGTTCGAGAGCACCAGCATGATATCGCCCTCGCGCAGTTCGCCGGCAAGAAATTCGGCAATCTCGCCGGACGAGTTCAATGCCTCCGCGCGCCGGCCGGCCGCGCGCATGGCTTTCACGACGCGTTCCGGCGAAAGCCGTTCCGCGTCGGAAAGCGTTTGTGCGCGATTTACGGGGCCCAGCACGGCGCCATCGGCCGTCGCGAGCGCGCCGGCGAGCTCGTCTTCGAAAATCCGGCGGCGCATCGTGTTGGAACGCGGCTCGAACGCCACCCAGAGGCGGCGCCGGGGCCAGCGCGTGCGTGCGCCTTCGATGGTAGCGCGGATGGCCGTGGGATGATGCGCGAAATCGTCGACGACGGTGACGCCGCCCGCCTGGCCGCGGATTTGCATGCGCCGGGCCACGCCGCGGAAGGTGCGGAGCGCTTCCTCGATGGCATCGCGCGGGATGCCGCGGCCGTTGGCGAGCGCAATCGTAGCGAGTGCGTTCAAAACGTTGTGGCGTCCCACGAGCGGAAGCGCCACGCGCGCGCGTTCTTCGGCTTTGCGGGCGACGCGAAAATGCGTGGCGCCGTCGCGAAATTCGAGATCGCCGGCGATCCACAAATTTTCGCTCCCGAAGCCGTAGGTTTCCACCGGACAAAACGCCTTTGCCACGACTCCGCGCACTGCCGGGCTTTCGCCCCACGCGACGATGCGACCGCGGCGCGGAACCAGATTGACCAGGCGGCGAAACTGCAGTTCTATGGCGGCGAGATCGGCATAAATATCGGCATGGTCGAATTCGAGCGAAGTGATGATCAGATCGTCGGGACGGTAGTGCAGGAATTTCGGACTCTTGTCGAAGAAGGCGGAATCGTATTCGTCGCCCTCGATGATGAATTCCCTGCCCCCGCCCAGGCCGTAACTCGTGCCGAAATTTTCGGCCACGCCGCCGATGAGGAAATCGGGGCGGCTTCCGGCGACCTGAAAAATCCAGGCCAGCAGGGAAGTCGTGGTGGTTTTGCCGTGCGTGCCGGTCACGACGAGCGAATCGTGGCCGGGGAGGAAAAACTTCTTGATCACTTCCGGAAGCGAGCAGTATGGAATTTTGTTGTCGAGAACAAATTCGAGTTCGGGGCTACCGCGGGAGATGGCGTTGCCGATGACCACGAGGTCGGGGCACGGCTCAAGATTCGTTTCGCGAAAGCCGTTTTTCCAGGTGATGCCTTGCTTTTCGAGCAGCGTGGAAGCAGGGGGATAGACGCCGGTATCGGAGCCGGTGACGCTGTAGCCTCTCTCGGTAAGCATTCCGGCGAGCGGGGCCATAGCCGCGCCGCCAATGCCGATCAGGTAAATCAAGTGGATGTTGTGATCATTCATTGTGCAAATGCCGCTCTAACACCTAGCCGCCGTGTCATTCTGAGCTCGCTGCGGCGACCAAGGGAACTTTTCGCGAGTCTAAGGCAAAAGCAGATCCCTCGTCGCCCGCGCCTTTTTTAGCGCAAGTCCGGTTGGACTTGCGCTGTGGGGCGCGCCCCGCTCCTCGGAATGACAGCTTAGGGCAATCGTCGTTTCGTTCTGAGGAGCGCAGCGACGAAGAATCTCTCATTTCTTTCACCTTCGCGGATGCAGAGAGATCTTGCGCTTCGCCCCGGGATGACACCAAGCGTCATTTGGATAAACTCACTGCGGGCTCGAGAATCTCGAGCTCTCCTTCTCCGGCCGCGCGCAGCCGGGCGCGCACGCCAAAGGGCAGCGTGAGCATGGGCCGCAGCGTGTGGCCGATGGGCGCGCCGAAGATGATCGGCACGTGCAGCGGCGTTAGGATGCGCCTGCAGACGTCGCGCACGGAAACCGTACTCGGCGCGAGCGGTTCGCAATCCGGGAAGTCTCCGAGCACGATGCCACGCACGCCGCGAAATTTCCCGGCTTGCAGCAGGTGCAGCAGCAGGCGATCGAGCTGGTAGGGCTTCAAGCCGCGATCCTCGAGAAAGAGGATCGCGCCGCGCGTGTCGAATTCCCAGGGCGTGCCCAGGGTGGTCTCGAGGAGTGAGATGCAGCCGCCGAGCAGCGTACCGGACGCTTCGCCGTGGGAGAGAGCTTCGGCGTCGAGAGCGAGCGACCAGGAATTGCGCTTGCCTCCTGCGGCGTTGAGAAACGACGCGGGGTCGTACCCCGAACGGTTGCCTGCGCCATTGTTGAAGCCGGCGGCGACCATCGCGCCGTGCAGCGAAGTCCAGCGGAATCGGGTCCAAAGATACGCCTGAAGCATGGTGACGTCGCTGTAGCCCACAAGCAGCTTGGGCTTGGGTCTGCGCGGCAGGCGGATTTGGTCCAGCAGCGCGGCAGAACCGTAGCCGCCGCGCGCGCAGATCACGGCGCTGGGGTCGGGAGCCAGGAGCGCCGATTCCAGCTCGGCCTTGCGGCGCAAGGCCGAGCCGGCGAAGTAGCCGTCGGGATGCATGGTCGAACCCGTGCGCACGCGATAGCCGAGCCGTTCGAGCTCGGTGATGCCGCGCCCGATGGCGTCTCTTTCCGCCGGGCTCGCGGGAGAGATCACGCGGACGAGACCGCCGGGAGTGAGCGCGGGAGGTTTCACCGAGGCCTTTGGGCTCGTGGCGAGAGTCGACGTGCGTGGCGTAGGCAAACGGTGAGTATACACTGCGGCTCGGCGCGACAAGCCGCCGCGCCGCAGCACATGCGGCGATTGCGTAAACGCAGCTACAAAAGGGCGGCGCTACAATAAAGTTAACGCAGCTGGAAATGGGTAAGCTTGTAGAAATGCTTGGCGCGGGCCTCGATTTCGCCGCGGGTGACGTGGCGAATGCGTTCCAGGCCAAAGCGCTCGACGGCGAAGCTGCCCATCACTGAGCCATAGACCATGGCGCGGCGCATCACGGCGTCGTTCATCCGCGCAGCATGGGCCAGAGAACCCATGAAGCCGCCAGCGAAACTGTCGCCTGCGCCGGTGGGGTCGTGGACTTCCTCGAGCGGAAACGCGGGAATGGCGAAGACGCCGCCGTCGTGCACCATCATCGCGCCGTATTCGCCGCGCTTGATGACCAGCGCCTTAGGGCCGAGCTTGAAAATATGCCGCGCGGCGCGCAGCAGATTGTGTTCGTTCGAGAGCATGCGCGTCTCGGCGTCGTTGATCATGAGGATTTGCGTGTGCGCCAGGATTTCGCGCAGCTCGGCGGGAGTCTTCTCGATCCAGTAGTTCATAGTGTCGAGCGCGACCATGCGCGGCTTCCCCTTGATCTGTTCGAGCACCAGGCGTTGCAGCGTCGGATCGATATTGGCAAGAAAAACGTGCTTTGCAGAACGGAACGATTCCGGCAGCTTCGGCCGGAACGCGGCGAAGACGTTCAGCTCTGTCGCCAGCGTGACGCGCTCGTTGGGGTCGGTGCCGTAGCGCCCCGCCCAGAAAAACGTTTTGCCGGCGGCGCGCTCGAGGCCGCTGATGTCGATGCGTCGGCCGCGGAAGATGGAGGCGTCGTGCTCGGTAAAGTCCTCGCCGACCACGCCAACCAGATTGACGTGGGTGAAATAGCTCGCCGCCACGGAAAAGTACGTTGCCGCGCCGCCGAGAGTGCGTTCCACCTTGCCGAACGGTGTCTCCAGCGCATCGAACGCGACCGAACCTACCACGAGAAGCGACACGTTAGGCCTCTAAGAAGACGTCTGCTGTCATCCCGAGCGACTGGGGTGAGGGACGACGGAGCTGCTTTTTGGTAAAGACAAGGGAAACAGCAGATTCTCCGGTGGAGTCCGGTGGACTCCACCGGAGTCCTGACAACGGACCTCCTCGCCGCGCCTTCCTTTGCGCGCAAGTCCGCAGACTGGACTTGCGCTGTACGCTCGACCCGTTCTTCAGAATGACAGCTTTAGTTCTCATACGCGAAGGTTCAGGAGATGTATTTGCCGATGATGGCGGCGAGCCGGCGGCGCGTCGCGGCCGGGACGGCCGCAGGTTCGGTGACAATGGCGTGGGCCAGCGCGCGGCCGCACTTGCACTCGCGTTCGGCGGGCATTTCGCGCAGGGCGTGACGAATCACGTTGCAGGCGCTTTCGGCATTGCGGTTCAGATTGGCGATGATTTCGCCGAGCGTGACCGAGGCGTGCTCGGGATGCCAGCAATCGTAATCAGTGATCATGGCGATAGTGGCGTAGCAAAGCTCGGCTTCGCGGGCCAGTTTCGCTTCGGTGACGTTGGTCATGCCGATGACGTCGAAACGCAACTGGCGGTGCACGTGCGCTTCGGCGAGCGTGGAGAATTGTGGCCCTTCGATGCAGATGTAAGTGCCGCCGCGATGAACTTTCACGCCGGCGGCATCGCAGGCGGCGCCGAGCACAGCGCCGAGCTGCGCGCAGGTGGGCTTATCGAAGCCCACATGCGCCACGATCCCGCCGCCGAAAAATGTGGCGATGCGCAGGCGCGTGCGATCGTAAAACTGATCGGGGACGAGGAATTCGAGCGGGCGCAGATCTTCGCGCAATGAACCCACGGCGCTGACGGAGATCACGCGCGTCACGCCGGCCAGCTTCATGGCGTAGAGGTTGGCGCGGTAGTTGATTTCGGAAGGCAGCAGGCGATGGCCTCGCGCGTGACGCGCGAGGAAGGCGACGCGCTTCCCTTCGACCGTGCCGAGGACGAGCGCGTCGGAGGGTTCGCCGAATGGCGTTTTAACGCGCCATTCGCGTGCTTTCTCGAGGCCGGGCATGGAGTAGAGTCCGCTGCCGCCGAGGATGCCAATTTCCGCAGCCGCGCTTTCCTGCTTTGTACGTTTCGAGCTCTTCGTCTTTAGCTTGGACGCCATGAGATTTGGGCGGGTCAGTCTACTACAACTGGGTCGGCAATGATCTTGCCGTCCTGCTCGCGTAGCCGAGCCGCGGGAGTCTTGCCGTCGTGGCAGAAAAGAGCGAGCCATCCTTCGCGGACGATCTGCGGCAACCATTTCTTCTTGTTTTCGAGTGTGGTGAGCGGATAGGAATCGAAGCCCATGATCCACGGCAGGGACAGATGCGACGTCATGGGCACGAGATCAGAGAGAAAAATGGCCGTTTGGCCGCCGGAGGAAAGACGGACGGCCATCATGTCGTTCGTGTGGCCGGCTAGAACGATGAGCTCCACGCCCGACACGATCTCGCAGCGTTCGTCTTCCACGAGCTGCCACTGGCCGGATTGGGCTATGGGCTCGAAATTATCGGTGAGATAGCTGACGCGATCGCGCTCCGTGGCATGGCGGGCGTGTTCGAGTTCGCCGCGATGGACGAAGTAGCGTGCGTTCGGGAACGTCGGCACCGCTTGGTGGTTGACGATGCGCGTATTCCATCCGCAATGGTCGAAATGCAGATGCGTGTTCACGACGATATCGATCTGCTCCGGCTCGAGTCCGCGGGCGGCAAGCTGCGCCGGCAGTCGGGGCGCGCCTTCAAATGCATAAATGTCGCGGCGTTTGTCGTCCCATTTATCGCCCGCTCCGGTTTCCACTAGGATCCACTGCGCTGCCGTACGAATCAGCAGCGAATTCATCGTCAACGTGATGCGATTGCGCTCGTCGGGAGTCACGACGCGTTCCCACATGGGCTTCGGGATGACGCCAAACATGGCGCCGCCGTCGAGACGGAACGTGCCATCATTGAGGATATGAAATTCGATGGAGCCGAGTTTCATTGTGATTTTGAGACGGTATTTGTTGCGCCGCCCTTCGGGGCGGCATCGGTGCGTTGCGCGTGCGCCGGGCTAAAGCCCGGCGCTACATATAACCGGCCTACGCTCTCGCACCGCCGCTACAGCCCCGCGCGGGCCATCAGCTCGCGCACGGCAGTGTACGGGTTTTTCTTGCGTTCTGCGACCTCGGAAGCCAAAGACTCGAGGGCGCGCTGGCCATCGCCGCCCAGCGTGCGGGCGAGAAGCTGCGTTTCGAGCAGCACAAGCAGGCGCTGCTTCCAATATTCGCGAATCTTGGCACGCTGCTCGCCGCTTTGCTGGCGCTGCTCTCGAACTGCTTGGATGGCATCGGCGAGTTCGCCGATGCCTTTGCCCTCGGTGGCGGTCGTGCGGATCACCGGCGGCTTCCAGCCGCGTCCACCATCCTTAGAGATGGGTGCCAGCTCCAGCATGGCGTGAAGTTGCTGCTCGAGGCGTTCGGCGCCTTCGCGTTCGGCTTTGTTCAGCACGAAAATATCTGCGACCTCCATCAATCCTGCCTTCATATTCTGCACGTCGTCGCCGAGGCCGGGCACGACGAGCACGAGCGTACATTCGGCCAGGCGCACGACGTCGATTTCGTCCTGGCCGACGCCGACGGTTTCGATCAGCACGATCTGCTTGCCCGCCGAATCCAGAACCAAG
>Ga0209577_10002426_pt1 | contig 17958 bp, 15 predicted proteins | sample GraSoiAngelo_109_FD_185874 | JGI IMG/M metagenome (GOLD analysis project Ga0209577, IMG submission 185874) | Grasslands soil microbial communities from the Angelo Coastal Reserve, California, USA - 14_0903_12_20cm (SPAdes) (version 2) | ecosystem: Environmental > Terrestrial > Soil > Grasslands...
CTTACGTCTTCGTCGGGTGGTTCTGGTATTTACTTCTGCTCGTCCCAGTGCTTGGCATCGTTCAAGCCGGTCTGCAGGCGCGGGCCGATCGATTCACTTATTTACCGAATATTGGAATCACAATGTTGCTGACATGGACGTGCGCGGATTTGACACAACAGTGGCGAAATCGTCGGGTCGTTCTGACTTCAATGGTTGCGTGCGCAATCGCGGCCTCGATCATTCTGGCCCATCAGCAAACAACTTATTGGCGCGACAGCATTTCACTTTGGGAGCGTGCCCTGGCAGTGACTCCGGACAATCAAACCGCCCATCAAAATCTAGCCGCAGCGTTGTGGTCGAAAGGTAAAACGACCGATGCGCGCATGCATTCGCGCGCTGCTGCCATCGCCCACGCCCGGACGACGCTTAAGGATTATCCATTCGATGTCCCGACACATAATGATCTCGGAGTGCTCCTCGTTCAAAATCGGGATGTCCGCGCCGGGATCGAGCAATGGGAAATAAGTTTACAAATCGACCCGGATGACGGGAACGCGCTGAATAATCTTGCGTGGGTGCTGGCGACCTATCCCGCGGACACAATCCGCGACGGCAAGAGAGCAGTTGAATTGGCGGAGAAAGCCGCAGTTCTTCCGGGCGGCGAAGCGCCCATTGTTCTTCGGACGTTGGCTGCGGGCTACGCCGAGGCAGGCGATTTTTCCAACGCCGTCAACACCGCGCAACACGCCTTGGATTTGGCGACCGGACAAAACAACACTTCATTGCTGGCCACATTGCGGCATGAAATCGAACTTTATCAGGCCCGCACGCCTTATCGTGAATCGCCGCCGCAGTAAGCTCAAAGAGTCGCCCGCCGTATCTCGCATGAAGGTTCGTGCCCGAACAGTCAAAAAACCCTCGCCGTCGCGTTTAGCGCTTCTTGCCGTTTGCGGCATCATCGTTGTTCTAGTCTGGATCGTTTTCGGACAAACGTTGGCCCACGATTTCGTAAACTATGACGACAAAACTTATGTTTACGGAAATTCGTTGGTCGACGCTGGCCTGAGTTGGCATGGCTTAACGCAGGCGTTCGTCGACACTCAAACCGGCAACTGGCATCCGTTCACGATCATCTCACACATGATCGATTGTCAGCTCTTCGATCTCAAAGCTGGTGGTCATCATTTCACAAATGTTCTGCTTCACACGATCGCCGCGGTTTTGCTTTTCTTTTTCTTTCGTAACGCCACCGGTTCCGGCCGGACTTCCAGTATTTGGAGCAGCGCTTTCGTCACTGCGCTTTTCGCAATCCATCCGCTTCACGTCGAATCGGTGGCGTGGATCGCGGAACGCAAAGACGTCCTCAGCGCGCTCTTCTTCTTTCTGACTCTTATTACCTACGTGCGTTACACACGCGCGCGCTCACTCGGCCATTATCTGACGATGTCGATCTTGTTCGTGTGCGGGTTGATGTCGAAACCAATGCTGGTCACAACACCGGTCATCCTGCTCTTGCTCGATTACTGGCCGCTCCAGCGCATGCCAGATTCAAAATCATTCTGGCAATTAATTGTCGAGAAACTTCCGCTCTTGACGCTTTCCGTGGCGTCGTCGATCAACACGTTTGTTCTGCAAGAGCGCTCCACCGGTTCGATCGCGCAATTACCTTTCGGCTGGCGACTCCAAAACGCGCTTGTCAGTTACGTCACCTACATCTGGCAAACGATCTGGCCGGCGGATCTCGCGGTGTTTTATCCGCATCCGGAAAATCATCTCGCACTTTGGCAGGTGGCAAGCAGCGCGGCGTTTCTTTTGGCGATTACATTGTTCGTTTTTCTTTTTCGGCGGACGCGTCCTTATCTCTTTGTCGGCTGGCTTTGGTATCTCGTGATGCTGCTGCCAGTCATCGGCATTGTGGAAGTCGGTCTGCAAGGCCACGCCGATCGCTACACGTATCTGCCGGCAGTCGGATTGTATCTCGCGGTGACGTGGCCGATTGCCGACACCGCGACTGCATCGATCTTGCGAAGGAAAATTTTCGTGGCGTCGGCAATACTTGTCGTGCTGCTTCTCAGCGCCTGTGCTTGGAAACAAACGACCTATTGGCGCGACAGCGAAACGCTTTGGAAACACACGCTCGCGGTGACAAAAGAAAATGATGTTGCCCACGCAAACTTCGGGATGTTGTTGATGGACCGCGGTGAATTGGACAATGCGCTCTCCCATTTTCAAACCGCGCTCGACGTTCGCTCCGCCAGCGCACATGCACATTACGATTTGAGTTTCGCGCTCATTCATGGAGACATCGGCAACGTCCTCGCGCGCAAGGGTCGCCTCGACGAAGCCATCGGCCATTTGCGCCAGGCGATCGAGTTTCAACCCAATTACGCCGACGCGCATTACAATCTCGCTACCGCCCTTTTTCGGAAGGGCCAATTGGACGACGCGATTGGGGAATATCGAACGACGTTGTCGATCCACCCGAACGACGCCGGTACTCACGCAAATTTAGGGAATGTTTTGGTCCAAAAAGGACATTTGCGCGAGGCAATGCAGCATTACGAAAACGCGCTCCAACTCGAGCCGGACTCAGTTCTCTCGTTGAACAATCTCGCCTGGATCCTATCGACCACTCCGGATGACGCGCTGAGAAACGGCGCAAGAGCGGTCGAGCTCGCGGAAAAAGCAAATCGGCTGTCCGGCGAGAATAATCTCGTCTTCACTCGAACTCTGGCCGCGGCTTATGCCGAAGCCGGACAATTTGAGGACGCGATCAAGACTGCGCGACGCGCATCGGAGCAGGCGAATGCTCAGGGTGTGCGTGACCTCGCCCTTCAGATCCAGGAGGATGTCGATCTTTATCGGCGTCGCACCCCGCTGCGGGATCCCAACCTGCGAAATGAGCGATAAAATTTCCGAACGTTCGCTAGTCGCCGGCATTTGCGTCGCTCTGGTCGCGCTCGTTTGGTTCGTGTTCGGGCAGGCAATCAAATTTCCCTTCATTAACTTCGATGACCCGGAATACGTTTACGAAGTTCCGGAGATAAATGCCGGTCTCACGTTGCACGGCGTCAAATGGGCCTTCACTCATTGGCCCGCTACGAACTGGTTTCCGCTCAAGAACGTCTCGCACATGCTCGAGTTCCAGTTCTACGGATTCAATCCGGGCTTGTTTCATCTGACGAACGTTGTTCTCCATGCCGCAACTGTCGTCTTGCTTTTTCTCGCGCTGCGGAAATTCACTGGATCGATCTGGCGAAGTGCGTTTGCCGCCGCGATTTTTGCAATTCATCCATTGCGGGCGGAATCGGTCGTTTGGATCGAGGAACGCAAAGACGTTTTGAGCGGAATCTTCTTCATGCTCACGCTCGCGGCATATTTTTATTACACGCGCAAACCAGCGGTCGCCCGCTATCTCACGATCTCGATCGTATTCGCAGCCGGGTTGCTTTCGAAGGCGATGCTCGTAACGACGCCGATCATCCTCTTGTTGCTCGACTACTGGCCGTTGAACAAAGATCAGGGGTCAGAGATCGGAAGTCAGAAATCACAAAATAGTAGCAGCTGGCCAAAATTAATCCTCGAGAAAGCGCCGCTGTTTGTGCTCTCGCTGGCGCCAGGGCTGGTCGGAGGTCGCCGCCGAGGTGCAGCGGCTCTGGGTCGAGGGGCGGCGCGAGGAGGCCGCGGCCCGCGTCCCCGACGCGATGGTGCTCGCCACCACCCTGATCGGCACCGAGGCGATGGTGCGTGAGCGGCTGCGCGGCTGGAGCGGGGCGGGGGTCACCACCGTGCGCCTCTACCCGGCGGGCGCGACCCTCGACGAGCGCCTCGCCACCCTCGCTCGCGCGATCGAGATGATCCGTGAGCTCGCGGCGAGCCGCGCGTAGACTGAGACGGTGTCGGCGCCCGCCACCGTCGTCAACCGCCGCCCGCCGCAGCGGCGCGCGGCCCCGGCGCCCGCCCCGGCCCCGGTCCCGAGCCCCGCGCCCGCCGCCGCGCCGCCGACGACGGGCAGCTGGCTGCTGCCGCTGAGCGTCGTCGTCGTGGGGATGTTCATGGCGGTGCTCGACACCAGCATCGTCAACGTCGCCATCCCCCGCATCCAGACCCAGTTCGGGGCCTCGAACGACGACGTGCAATGGGTGGTCACCGCCTACACCCTCTCCATGGGCGTGGTGGTGCCGGTGAGCGGCTGGCTCGGCGATCGCTTCGGCCTGCGGCGGATCTACAACCTCGCCCTGGTCCTCTTCATCGGCGGGTCGGCGCTCTGCGGGGTCGCCTGGGGGCTGAACAGCCTGATCCTCTTCCGGATCCTCCAGGCGGTCGGCGGCGGGCTGCTGCCGGCGATCTCGATGGCGATGGTGTACCGGATCGCCCCGCGCGAGCGGATCGGCATGGCGATGGGCCTCTACGGCCTGGGGATCGTCTTCGCCCCGGCTCTGGGCCCCACCCTCGGCGGCTACCTCGTCGAGTACGTCGACTGGCGGCTGATCTTCTACATCAACGTCCCGATCGGCATCCTCGGTCTGGTGGCCGCGCTCGTGGTGCTGCCGCACTTCCGTTCCGGCGGCGGCCAGCGCCTCGACGCCCTCGGCTTCGCGACGATCTGCAGCAGCCTCTTCGCGCTCCTCCTCGCCCTCTCCGAGGGGTCGAGCTGGGGATGGACCTCGTACCGGGTGCTCGGCCTCTTCGCCGTCGGCGCCCTGGCGATGGCGATCTTCGTCGTCGTCGAGCTCTCCGTCGAGCAGCCGATGCTCGACGTCCGCCTCTTCCGCATCTGGGCGTTCACCAACTCGACGCTGCTCATCGGCATCCTCATGGCCGGCCTCTTCGCGGGCTTCTTCTACGTGCCCCTCTTCATCCAGGAGGGCCAGGGCACCGGCGCCTTCGACACCGGCCTCATCCTGCTGCCATCGGCGCTGGTGACCGCGGCGCTCATGCCGATCAGCGGGCGCCTCTACGACAGGGTGGGGGCACGCTGGCCGGCGGCGATCGGGCTGCTCATCACCGCCTACGGCACCTACCTGATGCACAACCTCAACCCGGACACCACGCGTGGCCAGGTGGTGATGTGGATGTCGATCCGCAGCCTCGGCATGGGGCTGGCGATGATGCCGATCATGACCGGGGCGATGGCGGTCGTCCCCACCGCGATGGTCGCCCGGGCGAGCGCGCTGAGCAACATCGTCCAGCGCAGCTCCGCGGCCCTGGGTCTCGCGGTGCTCACCTCGGTGCTCACCTCCCAGCAGGCGCAGCAGTTCTCCGGGCGGGCCGCGCTGCTCCCCGCGGTCGCGCCCGGCTCGACCTCGCTCCAGGGGGTGGCGAACGGCGGCCAGCAGGGGCTGCTCGGGCTGATCCGCGGCACCCAGGTGTGGGTCTTCGGCGCCGCCGTCGACGACCTCTTCCTGCTCACCGCGGGGATCACCGCGGTGGCGGTGCTCCTCGCCCTGCTCCTTCCCCACGGCCCGGCGCGGAGGACCGGGGGCCCGCCCCCCGCCGACTGATCGCGCCTAGCCGCGGTGGATCTTCACCGTGCAGCTCATCCCCGGCACCAGGTGCAGGCCCTTGGTGTCGTTGATGAGGATCTTCACCGGCACCTCCTGGGTCACCTTCTGGAAGTTGCCGGTGCTGTTGCTCTGCGGGAGCAGCGAGAACACCGAGGCCGCGGCCCCCTCCACCTGCTGCACGGTCCCGGTCAGCGGTGTCCCGAACGCGTCCACGGAGATGTCGGCGGTCTGCCCGGGGTGGATGTCGCCGACCGCGGTCTCGTCGACGCGGGCGGTGACGAACACCTGGGTGAGGTCGTAGGCGGTGGCGAGGGTGCTGCCGGCGGCCACCTGGACGTTGGGGACCACGTGCTCGGCGGCGACCACCCCGTCCTGGGGAGCGACGACCGCCAGGATCGGGGCGACGCCGCTTCCCGAGCCGAGCCGGAGCGTGCCGACCACGTCGCCGGCGCGGAAGGTGGCACCCAGGTCACCCTTCCAGCTGAGCATCGTGCCCGTCGCCGGGGCGGAGATCACGATCTGGTCGCCGTCGATGTTGGCGTTGTCGGTGCTGACGAACTGCCGCGCGGTGGTCAGGTACGAGTAGAGGAAGGCGACGCCGACGAGGAGCGCCAGGACCGCGATGGCGGCGATGGCGAGCGCCCGGCTGCGCCGGCTCATCCTCCCGCCGCCGGTCGGCGGGGGAATCTCGACGAGGGGCTGCGGGGGCGGCGCCGCCTGGGGCGCCCTCGGCCGCCGGGTGCGGGTCGTGCGGCCACCGCCCTGGGTGGGCCGGCCGACCAGATCGCCTTCGTCGCTCATCTCCACTCCCTTCCTGTCGGATGTCAGTCCGGTGCCGGTGCGGCGCCCCCGCCGTCGTCCTGCCGGGTCAGCGCCCGGGCGAGCGCGGAGAGGCCGCGCACCAGCGCGTCGAGGTCGTCCTCGTCGAGCCGCTGCAGGCTCTCCTGGAGCATCTTCGAGCTCCCCTCGCGAAGCGTGGTCACCAGGCGCTCGCCCGCCGGGGTGAGCTCGGCGAGGGTGCGCCGGCGGTCGCCGACGTCCTCGCGCCTCGACGCGTAGCCCTGTCCCACCAGCGCCTCGACGAGGGTGCTCGCGGTGGGGAGGCTGACCCCGAGCTCGCGGGCGAGCCCGCCGATGGTCAGCGCCCCGTGACAGGCGATGCCGAAGAGCGCCTTGAGGCGCGGCATCGTCAGCTGCAGCTGGCTCCACTCCGGGGTCGACAGCGTGTGGCGGAAGACGAGGCGCTGCAGCTCCACCGCCTCCGCGACAAGCGATTCCTGCGACCTCTGTCGCGCGAAGGTTTCCGACTGCAACATGGTTATAGGAGCATAAAGCATCGTTCAGGCGGGCGCCCCGTTCGAAGCGCGGTGCTCACCTCGCCGTCCCCACGGCGGCGACTGGGAAGGAAGGGAGCAGCCAGACGTGGTAGGACGAGTCCGGTCCGGTCTGTCGCCGTCGCGTGCCGCGACCGTCGTCGTGGTCGTGATCGCCCTGGTCATCGTCGCCCTCGTCCTCCGCGGCTTCTTCACGCCGACGCCCCCGGCGGCGCCGACCCTGCGTACCGCGGTCGTCGCCCGTGACACGGTGCGGACGGTCGCGGCCGAGACCGGCACCGTGGTGCCCGTCCAGCAGCAGGACGTCAACTTCCGCCAGTCGGGCCAGCTCACCGAGGTCGACGCCAAGGTCGGCGACCACGTCAAGGCCGGCCAGGTCCTCGCGCGGATCGACGACCGGCCCTTCCAGAACTCGCTCGCCCAGGCGCAGCAGCGTCAGGCGTCGGACCAGGCACAGCTCAACGCCACCCTGACCGGCAACGCGGTTCAGACCGCGCGGCACAGCGTCGATGCGGCGAAGACCGCGCTCGCCAACGCCCAGAGCCAGGCCGCGCTCACCAACCAGCAGGACGCGGTGACGGTCACCCAGGACCAGGCGATCCTCTCCCGTGACGCCAACGTCGCCGCCAGGGACCAGGCGGCGCTCAGCGCCGACCAGGCCCGCCTCGACCACGACCGCGCGCTCGTGGACGCCGACACCAACACGCTCCAGGCCGACCAGGCGGTGGTCGCCAGGGACCAGGGCCAGGTCGCCAAGGACGAGGGCCGGGTCTCCGTCGACCAGACCAGGCTCCAGCAGGACCAGGCCAAGGAGCAGGCGGACTGCGCGGCCCCCGCCAAGCCCAGCTGCCCGGCCGACCAGGCCGCGGTCAGCGACGACCAGAACCGTCTCAGCTCCGACCAGAAGACCCTCGCCTCGGACCAGAAGCAGCTCGCCCTCGACCAGGCGCCGGTCGCCCAGGACCAGGCCCAGGTCGCCAACGACCAGGCCCAGCTCAGCGTCGACGCCCCCAGCCTCATCACCGACCGTCAGCTCGTCAGCCAGGACAGCTCGCGGGTCGAGCAGGACCAGACCGTGCTCCGCGCCGACCTCCAGAAGCAGGCGGCCGACCAGGTCGCCGGCAAGCGCGCCGTCGACGACGCCCAGGCGGCGCTGACCAGCGCCGAGGACGCCCTGACCGCCCAGACGAACCTCCGCCCGAACACCATCGCCAACCAGCAGGCGGTGGTCGCCGCCGACGCGGCCGCGGTCGACACCGCGAAGCAGAACGTCGAGGAGACGGTGCTCACCGCTCCCGTCGACGGCACCCTGGCGAGCGTCAACGGGGCCGCCGGCGAGCCGGTGCAGGCGGGAAACGACCAGACCCCCCGGGCGCCGGGAAGCACCGCCCCGCTCCCCGACACCGCCGCGAGCAGTGCCTTCGTCCCCTCGAGCCTCGCGGCCGGCGGCGCCCCGGCGGTCCAGGCCTTCATGGTGCTCACCGGGGTCCACAGCTTCCAGGTGGTCGCCCCGATCGCCGAGCTCGACGCCGCCCGGGTGAGCCCGGGGCAGCAGGTCAAGGTGACCTTCGACGCGATCCCCGGGCTCTCCCTGCCCGGCGAGGTGCTCGCCTCCCAGCCGGTCGCGACCCTGATCCAGGACGTGACCAACTACCTGGTCACGGTCAACCTCGACACCGTCGACCCGCGGCTGAAGGCGGGCATGACCGCGCGCGCCGCGGTCGCCGTCGGCGAGGCCAGGGACGTGCTCGCGGTGCCGAGCACCGCCATCCAGCACTCTGGCGGCCACAGCTACGTCGTCGTGATCCGCCGCGACGGCACCCAGGCGAAGGCCGAGATCGAGACCGGGCTGGTCGGAGACACCACCACCCAGGTGCTCTCCGGGCTGCACGAGGGCGACCACGTCCTCCTCCCCGCGGTGACCCCGCCCGGGGCGGTGGCGAGCCGGCCGCTGAGCTGAGCCGGCTCCTCCTCAGAGGACGAGGAGGGAATCGCCGAACTCGTGCCAGAGGTAGCCCCGCTCGAGCATCTCGGCGTGGGCACGCTCGAGGAGCGGGAGGGCGACCGCGGCGCCGACGATGTCGAGGTGCGACGCGCCGGGCTCGTGGAGGCCGGTGAGCAGGGCGTCGACGGCGCGCATCCGGTGCTCGGGGGTGATCGCGAGCCGGGTCCATCCCTGGACCGGCCGCACCCGCCGGGGGCCTCCGGCGGCGGTCTCGAGGGCGCGGACGACGGTGGTGCCGACCGCGATCACCCGGCGGGCCCGGTCGATCGCGGCCGCCGCCCGCGGACCCACCGAGAACCACTCCTCGAGGAGCGGATGGGTGGCGTCGACGGCGTCGTCCTGGGTGGAGCTCAGCCCGGTGTGGAGGACGATGTCGACCACCTCGACGCCGGCGGCACGCAGGCCGAGGAGCAGCTCCCAGCTCAGCACCCGTCCCGCCGAGGGCGTCTCGGCCGAGCCCGGATGGGTGGCGTAGACGGTCTGGTCGTGCTCGGCGGCGATCGCCTCGCTCGCGTACGAGTACCGGACCGGCCGGCCGTGGGCGAGGAGGATCTCGAGCCCGTCGGCGCCCTCGAGCTCGAGCCGCCAGACCTGCGGGAGCTCGGGGCGGCGGCCGGCGACCAGCGCGGTGAGGCCCCCGGGGAGACGCAGCCGCTCGCCCTCGCGGAGCGGCAGCGGCGCGTGGGGCGGGCTCACCTCGACGGCGATCGCCTCCCAGCTCCGCCCCCGGCGCACCCAGGGCCGCACCTCGACCGCGCCGCCGTCGGCACGGCTGCCGCGGAGGGTGGCGGGGATGGTCCGGCTGCTGTTCACCACCAGCAGGTCGCCGGGGCCGAGGTGGTCGGCGAGCCCCGCCACCGTGGTGTGCGCCACCGACTCCGCGGCCCGGTCGACCACGCAGAGCCGTACCCCGTCGCGGCGCAGCCCGCGGAGCTCGGCGGGCACCGCGGCGCGCTGCCGCGGCGGGACGGCGAGCATGGTCACGGGAGCGCCGCCACCAGCCGGGTCGCGGGCTGCGGGGTGACGACCAGCCGGAGGATGGACTCGGCGACGTCGCCGGGGCGGCGCAGCGTCGCCGGGTCGGCGTCGGGGTCGGCGGCCCGGTGCATGTCGGTGTCCATGTCGCCGGGGTCGACGGCGATGACCCGCACCCCGCTCCCCTCGAGCTCCGCCGCCCAGCTGCGGGTCAGCCCCTCGAGCGCAGCCTTGGACGCGCCGTAGACGCCCCAGCCGGGATAGCCCTCGACGGCCGCGTCCGAGGTGATGTTCACCACCAGGCCGCGGCCACGGAGGAGCATCCCCCCGATCACCGCCCGGGTGAGCCGGAACGGCCCGAGCACGTTGACGTCGAGGGCGCGCTGCAGCGCCTCCGAGCTCGCGTCGGTGAGGTGGGCGAGCGGCACCGTGCCGAGGTCCGAGGCGTTGTTGACGAGGATGTCCACAGCTCCCAGGTGGTCGAGCGCGGTGGCGGCGACCCGCTCGACGTCGCGGGCGACGCCGAGGTCGGCGCTGATCACCACCGCCCGCACCCCGGCGGCGCACACCTCGGCGGCCACCTCCTCGAGCGGCGCGATCCGGCGCCCGCAGAGGGCGAGCACGGCTCCCTCCCGGGCGAAGCTCAGCGCCAGCGCGCGGCCGAGGCCCCGTGAGGCGCCGGTGATGAGGGCGGCCTGTCCGTCGAGCGATCCCATGGGCCCAGCATCACGCCGTGCGGCGATGGGCGCGTCGGTCCCGGGGTGGACCCGCGGGTCCGTCATTCGGCGGACCCGGGCTACTCCACCAGGCCGCGACGCAGCGCGACCACCGCGGCCTGGGTCCGGTCGGCGGCGCCGAGCTTGTCGAGGACCCGGCTGACGTGGGTCTTCACCGTCTTCTCGCCGATCCCCAGCCGGCCTGCGATCTCCTTGTTCGCCAGCCCCTCGACGATGAGCCGCAGCACGTCGCGCTCCCGGGCGGTGAGCTCCGCCAGCCCGGGCTCGACCGCGATCCCGCGGCGCATCAGCCGGGTGGCCACCCGCGGATGGAGGACGGGGTTGCCCGCCGCCACCTCGCGCACCGCGGCGGCGAGCGCATCCGGCTCCACGTCCTTGAGCAGGTATCCCGCCGCCCCGGCCTCCATCGCCGCGAAGATCTGGGCGTCGTCGGTGAAGCTCGTGAGCACGAGCACCCGCGCCTTCGGAACCTCGGAGCGCAGCAGCCGCAGCGCGGCCACCCCGTCGCCCCCCGGCATGACCAGGTCGAGCACCACCACGTCGGGCCGCAGCGAGCGGGCCGCGGCCACCGCCGACGCGGCGTCCGACGCCTCGCCGACCACCTCGAGCCCGGGCACCAGCCGCAGGAACGCCCGGAGCCCCTCGCGCACGACCGCGTGGTCGTCGACGAGCAGCAGCCGCACCGCCTCAGCCACGGCGTCGCACCGGCACCCGCACCCGTACCACGCACCCGCTCCCCGCCGCGCTCACCACCTCGAGCCGGGCCCCCAACGCCTCGGCGCGCTCGCGCATCGTGCTCATCCCCAGGGTCCGCACCGTCCGCGGCAGGGCTTCGGCGTCGAACCCGGGCCCCCGGTCGCACACCCGCAGCTCGACCGCGGAGGCGCCGCGGCGCAGCCGCACCCGGACCTCCGCCCCGCCCCCGTGGCGCACCGCGTTGTGCACCGCCTCCTGGGCGATCCGCATCAGTCCGTGCTCCTGCTCGAGGGTGAGGCCGAGGTCGGCGTCCGCCTCGAGCACGAGGGCCACCCCGTGGGTCCGCCGCAGCGCCTCGAGGTGGGCGGCGAGCGCGACCGCGAGCCCGTCGCGCTCCAGGCTCTTCGGCCGCAGTGCGTGGACGAGCCCGCGCAGCTCGCGCAGCGCCTCCGACGCGTGCCCCTCGATCCGCCCCAGCGCCGTGACGGCGTCGGCATCGTCGCTGCGCAGCGCGGCGGCGTGCGCCTCGTAGACGAGGCTGAAGAGCCGCTGCGAGGCGGCGTCGTGGAGCTCGCGGGCGACCCGGGTGCGCTCCTCGACGACGGCGAGCGACTGGGCGCGCTCGTAGAGCTGGGCGTTGGCGATCGCCACCCCCGCATAGCCGGCGATCGTCTCCAGGGCACGCCGGTCGGCGACGCCGAAGCGCCCCTGCCGCCGGCCGGAGAGGAAGAGGTTGCCGAGGACGGCACCGCGGTGGCTGATCGGGACGCCGACGAAGTCGGTCATCACCGGGTGGTTGCGGGGGAAGTACGAGAACCGGGGATGGCGGCGGATGTCGTCGAGGACGATCGGTCCCCCGTCGAGGAGGTAGCCGAGGACACCGTGGGTGCGCGGCAGGTCGCCGATCTCGGCCGCCCGCCGCTCGGAGATCCCGAGGGTGCGGAAGCGGGAGAAGCCGCCGCGGCCGTCGGGGATGCCGAGGCCGGCGTAGCGCGCCCCGACCGCCCGGCGCGCGGTGCGCAGGACCCGGTCGAGCACCCGGTCGAGCTCGGGGGCCGGGTCGAGCGCGAGCAGGTCGAGGATCTCGGCGGCGAGCGCGTCCCTCGGTCCTCGGTCCATGTGCGGCATGGTAGGTACACTCCGGCCGATGCCACGCGACGTCCGCCTCGACGCCCCCGACCCGGACAGCCGCGACGGCCTCGTCGGCGCCTTCAGCGCCGAGGTGGGACGGCTGGCGCGCGCGGCGATGGGCCCGGTCGCACCCCCGCCCGAGGGCTGGGGGGTGCGGGAGATCCTCCTCCACGCCGCCGCCTGGCACGAGGAGGCGGGCGGCCGCCTGACCGGCGACCCCGGTCCGAGGCCCGACGTCGACGCCTTCAACGCCGCCGCCCTCGAGGCCGGCGCGGCGCTCGACTTCGAGGAGGTCTGCCGCCGCTATCAGAGGTCGTCGGCGGCGCTCGCCGGCAGCCTCGGCGAGCTGCCCGAGGAGGAGCTCGCCCCCGACCGCCCGGCCGGGTTCTGGGTGCGGATGCTGACCCGCCACCTCACCGCCCACTCCCAGGAGCTCGAGACCTCCGCCGCCGGCTGATCCATCACGCTCCCCGTTTCCGGTGAGCGGGATGTATCCTTTGGCACTCTGCGGCGTCCTCGCCGGGCCGCCGCAGGTACAGGAAGGGTTTCATCAGGCGGAGGAAGCCGGACCATGGTGTGGTCGCGCTCGAGACTCGGGATCGTCCTCTCCACGCTCGTCATCGTCGGGTGCAGCGTCGCCATCGGGGTCAGCCCCGTCCCCGCGTCGGCGACGGCGACGGCCTCGTTCTGGCTGCAGACGATGGACTCCTGCAAGCAGGCGCTCGGCGGCGCCGACTACGACCTGACCGGCGGCGGCCTGACCATGACGGTGTCGACACCGGCGGCGCGTCCCCACGTGGTCTCCCCCACCAGCGGCTGCCCGCTCCAGCAGGGCGACTGCGTGAGCATGACCGTCGGCTGCGTGCAGTTCAGCAACGTCCCCCCGGGCGTCTACAAGATCATCCAGCGCACCACCCCACCGGCGAACCCGACCAACCCGGAGGGGTACGCCCCCTGCGAGGGGGGCAGCGCGTGCCAGTCGGAGGTCGGCGACGTCACCGTCTCGCCGAGCGGGGCGGTGTCGGGGACGGTCACCGGCGTCTACCCGGACGGCACGGTGAAGACCTGGCCGGACAACGGCGGCCCCTACTCGGGCGCCGCCGACGACCCCCTGGTGATCCACGACTTCGGCCTCGGCTCGGGCAGCTGCGACGGCGACGGCGACGCCGACGACCACCTCACCGGCACTCCCAGCTCCCACTGCGGCTATCCCGAGGCGGAGGAGCAGGCGACGCCCTGCACCCCGTACCCCTGGAGCTGCCAGCTCCGCGGCTACACCCCGGGGGCCCACCTCGGCTCGCAGACCGGCCGGTCGCACGGCAGCCGCCGGACGACGTCCGCGACCAGCTCCGGCCGCACCTCGTCGCACACCTCGTCGACGCACACCACGACCCGCAGGAGCACCTCGAGCACGACCGCCTGAGGTCTCGAGGACGCACGTTTCACGGCGAACCCGCGTCCGATCACTGCTGACCGCGGTCAGTTCTTCGAGGGCTCCCGCGGAGCGTCGGCCTCACCGAGGGCGACGAAGGCGCCCTCCTGCCGGGCCACCGGAGCCTCGGCCGGTGGCGCCTCGGCCTTCGGTCCCGAGCGACGCGTCCCCCCACGTGCCGAGCGCGGGCGGGCAGGCGTCGCGGCCTTCGGACGCCGCACCGCCGGGGCCGCCGGCTCGACACCGGCGGCGAACTCCGGCCCGGTCCGGTTGCGCACGTGGCGCCCGGGCGCGGGCTCGCCACTCGGCAGCTTCGGGGGCGCGACCATCGGCCCCGAGCGCGCCGAGACCCAGCGCAGCCACTCCTCCCACCAGCTGCCCTGGTGCTGGGCGGCCCCCTCGCGCCAGGTCTGCGGGTCCACGGGGGTGCTGTCGTTCGTCCAGTGGGCGCTCTTCGGCGCCCCCGGTGGGTTGACCACGCCGGCGATGTGCCCGCTGTTGGTGAGCACGTAGTGCACCTCGCCGCCGAGCGCCTGGGTGGTCAGATAGGTGCCCTTCCACGGGGTGATGTGGTCGGCCTCGGCGCCGAGGACGAAGAACGGCGTGCGTACCTTCGAGAGGTCGACCGGCGTGCCCGCGATGCTGAAGGCGCCCGGCCGCACCAGCCGGTTCTCCAGGTAACAGGCGTGCAGGTACTGGCTGTGCATGGTCGCCGGCATGTTGGTGCTGTCCGCGTTCCAGGCGAGGATGTCGAAGGTCGGCGGCTTGCGTCCCATGAACCAGTTGGAGACGACGTAGTTCCACACCAGGTCGTTGCCGCGCAGCCAGTCGAAGGTCGTCGCCATCTGCGAGGCGTCGAGGAAGCCCTTGCGCGACATCGCCCGCTCGAGCCGCTGCACGCCGCCCGCGTCGGCAAAGACCCCGAGGTCTCCGGGCTCGGAGAAGTCGACCAGGGTGTTGGTGATCGTCACCCAGCCGAGCCGGTCGGACTGCCGCCTCGCCGCCAGGTGGGCGGCGGCGAGCACCGCGTAGGTGCCGCCCAGGCAGAGCCCGGCGATGTTCACCCGCGGCGCGCCGGTGAGCCGCTGCACCTGATCGAGCGCGGCGAGCACCCCCTCGACCATGTAGTCGTCCATCGTCATCGCCGACATCGAGGCATCGGGGTTGCGGTAGCTGATGACGAAGACGGTGAAGCCGTTCTTCACCATGTACTCGATCCAGGAGCGTCCGGGAGCGAGGTCCATGATGTAGTACTTGTTGATCCAGGGCGGGCTGCAGAGGATGGGGATCTCGTGGACCGTCTCGGTCTGCGGCTCGAAGGCGACCAGCTCGATGAGCCGGTTGCGCATCACCACCCGGCCGGGGGTGGCGGCGAGGTCGCGGCCGAGCTCGAAGGGCGAGGCGTCGACCTGCTGGGGACGGCCGCCGTTGCGCACCGCGTCCTGGAGCATCGTGGTCATGCCCCGCACCCAGCTCATCCCGCCGGTGTCGATCGCCTCCTTGACCACCGCGGGGTTGGCCATCGGCAGGTTGCTCGGCGCCAGCGCGTCGAGCACGGCGTTGACCGCGAAGCGGGCGCGGCGCCGGTCGGCGGTGCCGAGGTTCGACTCGTCGACCCGGTCGCGCCACCACTGCGCGGTCACCAGGTAGCTCTCGAGCAGCTGGCGGAGGAAGGGGTTGTCGCGCCAGGCGCGGTCGGCGAAGCGGCGGTCGCCCGGGGCGGTCGCGACCACCGGCTCGGGACTGGCGCCCATGAGGCGGCTCATGGTGTGGACGGCGACGGTGCCCTGGCGGAGCGCGAGGTCGGCGGTGGTGCGCAGCGTCGCGGCGGGATGCGCGGCCATGTCGATGGCGAGCTTGCGCAGCGCGCCGCCAAAGCTCGATGCGGTGCCGCCGGCCATGCGCGCCCCGTACTGGGCCTCGGACAGCCCCTCACGCACCTCGTCCACGGTCGTCGCCATCGATCCCGCCTCCTGCCGGCTCAGTTGATGCGCCGCTGGCGCCCTGCCCACTCGCGCTCCCGGAGCACGAACTTCTGCACCTTGCCGGTGGCGTTCTTCGGCAGCTCGAGGAACTCCACCCGCTTGGGGCACTTGAACCGGGCGATCCGTCCCCGGCAGTGCTCGACGATCTCCTCCTCGGTGGCGCTGCGACCCGGCCTGAGGGTCACGAACGCCTTGGGCACCTCTCCCCACCTCTCGTCGGGGATGGCCACCACCGCGCACTCCATCACCGCCGGGTGCGACGCGACCGCCTGCTCGACCTCGATGGTGGAGATGTTCTCGCCTCCGGAGATGATGATGTCCTTCTTGCGGTCGCGCAGCTCGATGCGGCCGTCGGGATGCATCACGCCGACGTCGCCGGAGTGGAACCACCCGCCAGTGAACGCCTCCGCGGTGGCCTCGGGGTTCTCGTAGTAGCCCTTCATCACCACGTTGCCGCGGAACACCACCTCGCCCATGGTCTCGCCGTCGGCGGGGACATCGGCCATGTTCTCGTCGACGACCCGCACCTCGCCCGCGGTCACGTGCGGCGTCCCCTGGCGGGAGAGCATCCGGGCGCGCTCCTCTGCGGCCATGGCGCGGACGCTCGGCGCGGTCTCGTGGACGGTGAAGGGACCGTAGGTCTCGGTCAGCCCGTAGACGTGCACGAGGTCGAAGTTGAGCTCCGCCATCTGGCCGATGATCGCCGGCGACGGCGGCGCGCCCGCGGTGAAGAGCCGCACCGGGCGCTCGAGGCGGTGGGCGCGCGGGTGGTTGGCGAGCATGGTGAGCACCGTCGGCGCGGCGCAGAAGTGGGTCGCCTCGCCGCGCTCGAAGATCCCCCAGACGCGCTCGGGGTCGACCGCGGGGATGCACACCGCCGCGGCGCCCACCGCCGCGCCGGCCCAGGTGAAGCACCAGCCGTTGCAGTGGAACATCGGCAGGGTCCAGAGGTAGGCGCTGTCCTCGGTGAGGCGGTGATGGAGCGCCATCGCCAGGCCGTTCAGGTAGGCGCCGCGGTGGTGGTACATCACCCCCTTGGGGCGCCCCGTCGTCCCCGACGTGTAGTTGATGGAGATGACGTCGTCCTCGTCCTCGAGCCACGAGTCCACCTCGTCGTCGGTGCCGCGCTCGAGCAGCGCGTCGAACTCCGTGGAGATGTCGACGCGGCGCACCGACGGCGGGACGCCGGCGAGCTGGGGCGCGAGCTCGGGCGAGTGGAGGATCCAGCTCGCCCCGGAGTGGTCGACGATGTAGGCGACGTCGTCGGCGGTGAGCCGGGTGTTGACGGCGACGAGGATCCCGCCCGCCTGGGGGACGCCGAAGTGGGCGAGGAGGAGCGGCTCGCTGTTGAGGGCGAGGAAGGCGACCCGGTCATCCTTGCGCAGCCCCGCGCGGCGCAGCGCCGAGGCGAGCCGGCGCGACCGCGCCCGCCATTCGGCGTAGGTGAACCGGCGCTCACCGTCGACGGCGGCGAGGCGCTCGGCATGGACGGTGCCGGCACGCTCGAGGAACGAGACCGGCGAGAGCTCCTCGCGGAAGACGCGTGCGCCGCGGACGGTCTCGGTGATCATGGCCTCGACTCTATCCGGCCGACGCCGGTCCCGCCCCGGCCCGGGCGCGCCGCGCCCGGACCGCGGACCTCAGGAGCGGTGAGGTCAGCTCTTCTCGGCGACGCCGGCCGGGGTCATCGCGTCGACGATGCGCACCGCGTAGTCGTGCTGCAGCTCGAGGAGCTTGCCGGCGAAGTCGTAGGCCTGGTCGACGACCTTGGCGGCGTTGGGCACGCCCTTCGGCAGGCTGAGGGTGCCCTTGGTGGGCTGGAAGAGGGCGGCGAAGTCGCGGGCGACCTCGAGGGCCGCGAGGTTGATCTCCTGGGCCTGCTTGATGCCCGAGGTGACCTGCTCCTGGACGGCTTCGGCGAAGTCGGTGACGGTGGTTGCCATGGGGACCTCCGGGTGGTGGATGCCTGGGTGACGTGTTGCTAAGTCTACCAAGCAAACGCTGCGCGCGTCAACGTCCGCGGAGGAATCCCCGGCACACCTGGATGAGCGCCTCCTTCTGCTCGGTGCTGAGCTCGGGGTCGAGCCGGATCGCCGCCTCGACCCGCGGACTCGCGGCGGTCTCGGCACCCCGCTGGTCGAGCAGCCCGGCCTCGGCATAGATCGTCTCGGCGG
>Ga0209577_10002428_pt1 | contig 17952 bp, 15 predicted proteins | sample GraSoiAngelo_109_FD_185874 | JGI IMG/M metagenome (GOLD analysis project Ga0209577, IMG submission 185874) | Grasslands soil microbial communities from the Angelo Coastal Reserve, California, USA - 14_0903_12_20cm (SPAdes) (version 2) | ecosystem: Environmental > Terrestrial > Soil > Grasslands...
GGTAACCGCAGAGGCCGGATCGGAAGAACGGACGGCTGAAAGCGTACGCTATGGCTCCAAGATCGGCAACAACACTTATTATCGCGTCTACGGCAAATACTTCGATTGGTATCCTTCAATCGATGTTACAGGCGCGACGGCCTCCGACGGCTGGCATGCGTTGCGTAGCGGCTTTCGTGTCGACTCTAATGCAACGACGGCGAACTCGTTCACCATACAGGGCGACATCTATCATGATAATTTCGGCGAGACTGTAACCGTTCCCTCGTTAACCTCACCCAGGTTTTCGAGCACCTATCCGAACAATGGCTACAACAGCGGCGGCGATCTGCTGGGCCGCTGGAATCACTCCTTCGCGCGATCCTCTACTTCACTGCAGATGTACTACGACCGGACCAACATCGCGGACCCCACGGTGTTTGGAGACCACGAGTCGGTATATGATATCGATTTCCAGCACGACATCCATCTTGGTGAAGCCCAGGAGCTGGTTTGGGGCCTGGGCTACCGCTCGATTCAGGATAGCAATGGCTCAAGCTTTACCGTGGCGCTCTTGCCCGACCATCGCAACCTGAATCAATACAGCGCATTCCTGCAGGACGAAGTAAGCCTGCTCGACAATCGTATACACATTACGGTTGGGTCTAAATTCGAGCACAATCCGTTCACCGGCTTCGAGTTCGAACCTAACGTGAGAGTCTTGGGAACTCTCACTAAGCAGCAATCCGTCTGGGCTGCCGTATCGAGGGCCGTCCGTACGCCTGCTTTGACCGAGGAAGGTCTCCAGCTGAACGCAGGGATTATTCCGCCAGCGATGCCCCCGTTGAATAGCCCCTTGCCGGTCATCGAAGCAATTTTCGGGAGCCCTCTGTTCCGATCAGAAGATCTCCTTGCTTATGAAGTCGGCTACCGAGTTCAAGCGACCAGTTCCTTCTCGCTTGACGTGGCGGCATTTTATAACGATTACACAAATTTGCGATCAGCGGAGCCGGGTGCTCCCATCCTCGCAGGCAGTCCATTCCCAAGTTATGTCGTTCTCCCCTTCGTCGCGAGCAATAAGATGAGCGGTGGGACCTACGGCGTCGAACCTTTCGCCGAGTGGAAAGTCCTCCCCAGATGGAAGGTATCCGGCTCTTACAGCTTTTTGCGAATGAACATACGCAAGAATGCAGATAGCCTGGATCCGACGCCGGACATTCCGAATGGTGCGAGTCCGCGCAATCAGTTCTATTTCCGCTCCTCTTTGGACCTGCCGAAGCATTTGGAGCAGGACCTGATAGTGCGTTATGTCGATCAACTTCCGAGCCTGAGTATACCGAGCTATTACTCGTTGGATCTCCATGTTGGCTGGAAGCCAATCTCGCAGTTGCAACTTTCTTTTGGCGGCGAGGACCTGTTGAATAGCCGCCACCTGGAATTTATCCCGGAGTTCATCAACACGTTGCCCACTGAAGTTCGTCGTACGTTCTACGGCGGCATTGCTTGGACCTTCTAAGATGGGGGCAGGTGATTTCGCGTGATGCCGATTATCGTGCCGCGCGATAAGGCCATAATGAGAGTGCTCCGACCAATTATCGCGATGGGAATCTGTTTGAGCCTGGCTCTTGGGGCCAGCGCTCAGACGCTCGATTCCTCTGATTCCTCGGAATACCTCATTAAGGCCGGCTTTATTTACAATTTCGCCAAACTGGTGGGATGGCCGCAAGGCGCTTTCGCTCAGCCGGATTCCCCAATCGTCATTGGAATTTTAGGCACTGATCCTTTTGGCGGAATTATTGACCGCATTCTGGCAGACAAACAGATTGATGCGCGACGCTTCGTAATCAAGCGGCTTAAATGGGGAATGGACCTCAAAGGGTGCGACATCTTGTTTATTGGTTCGTCGGAAGCGGCGCACCTCGAAGAGGTCATCCACGCTCTAAAAGGTTTGCCCATTCTGACCATCGGCGAAACGCCAGGATTCGCCAGACGCGGGTGCATCATCAACCTGGTCGTCGAAGATAACAAGGTTCGTTTTGAGGTCAATCTGGACGCTGCCAAACAGGCGGACCTGAATATCAGCTCCAGGTTACTCGCATTGGCAAGAATCATCCCGCAATCCGCAGCTGAAACAAGGTAGCCCGGATGAACCTTCAGAACCTATCCATCAAGGGCAAGCTGATACTCATCACGATGTTGACGAGCAGCGCTGCGCTTGTCCTTTCGTCCGCAAGCTTCCTCATCTACGACCTCATCTCCTTCCGTCATTTGCTGACCCTGGACCTGATGACTCAGGCACAGATCATTGGATACAACAGCGCCGCCGCCATGGCTTTCCGCGATGAAGCCGCCGCCACTGCGACACTGTCGGCTCTTACGGCAAAGGAAGACATCGTGGCCGCAGTCCTGTACAGCCCCGATGGAACGATCTTCGCGCATTATTTTCCGAACGCCAATGCACATCCCTCGACTTTGCCCGGTCGCTCGCAAGAGAACGGTTATCGGTTTGAAAGCGGCTATCTGGAAGTTTTTCGGGATGTTACGCTAAATGGCGAACGCGTCGGAACGTTATTTTTGCAATCGGACCAGCGCCAGTGGAGCGAGCGGGCCAGACGATACAGCGCCATTGTCGGTATTTTCGTGCTCTTCTCAGGATTATTTGCACTGCTGGTCTCGTCACAATTGCAAAGGCTGATTTCCAGGCCCATCTTGCACCTGGAAAACGCGATGAGAATGGTTTCCACGAACAAGAACTACGAGGTTCGCGCCACAAGATTTTACAGCGACGAAATTGGCAGGCTCATCAACGGTTTCAATACCATGCTATCCGAGATTCAACAACGGGATACGGCACTGCAGCGGGCCAACGACGAATTGAAAACACGAACTCGGGAGCTCGAAGGCGAGATTATCCACCGCAAACAGACGCAGGAAGAACTGCTCAAGGCCAAGCACGCAGCCGAAGATGCCAGCCGTGCGAAAAGCGCCTTTCTCGCCAATATGAGCCACGAGCTGCGTACCCCCCTCAACGCCATCATCGGATACAGCGAAATGCTGGAGGAGGAGACGCGCGATTCAGGGAAGCTGGAAAATCAGCAGGACCTGCAGAAGATTCAATCGGCTGGCAAGCACTTATTGTCCTTGATCAACGACGTGCTCGATCTCTCCAAGATCGAGGCCGGGAAGATGGGCTTGCACCTAGAGACATTCGACGTGTCGTTGATGGTCGAAGAGATGGTTACTACGCTGCAGCCGGCGATTGCGAAAAATGCCAACAACGTTCGGGTTCGCTTGGCTGACGACCTAGGCATGATGCGCGCCGATGCCACCAAGGTACGGCAGATCTTATTTAACCTGATGAGCAATGCCTGCAAGTTTACAGACCATGGGACCATCGCGTTGGATGTAAGTCAAAGCGCCATGGAAGGCCAGGAGTGGATTCGTTTCCGCGTAAAGGACACGGGCATTGGCATCAGCGCCAAACAGCAAGAAAAGCTCTTTCAGGAATTCTCTCAGGCCGACGCAACAATCTCGCGCAAATACGGCGGCACCGGTCTCGGGCTTGCTATCAGTTATCGATTTGTGCAGATGATGAAGGGCCGTATCAGCGTGGAGAGCCAGCCAGGCCAGGGCTCTACATTTACTGTATACCTGCCTGCTCAAGTCACATTGGATACGACTGAAACCGCGCAGCTGGAAGGAACGGGCGGGGCTCCGGCGGCATCGGCTCAGCGTAAAGCGGAACTCGATACGATTCTCGTGATTGACGATGATCCGGCAGTCCGCGATCTGATGTCGCGCTTTCTGAGCAAGCTGGGATTTCGCGCGGTCGCCGCAGCAGGTGGAGAAGAAGGCCTGCGGCTGGCCCGGGAAGTTAACCCCTTGGTAATTACCCTGGACGTGATTATGCCTGAATGCGACGGCTGGGACGTGTTGCGTAAGCTCAAGAGCGATCCCAGTCTGGCACAGATCCCGGTGATTATGGTCACAGTGGTCGATAATCAGGCCATGGGTTTTGATTTGGGCGCCTCCAACTATTTGATAAAGCCTGTTGATCGTGACCGGCTCGCAATGCTGATCGAAAAGCATCGCGTAGCGCGGTCGTCGACGCTGACCGAGTCCAAGGGTCCTTCTCGCCCAGCGGCAACTAGGGAAGGGCGACCAATTGACATGGAAGTCTCCAGGAGAAGCTAATGATGCCAAAAATCCTGCTCATTGAAGACAACGAAATGAACCGAGACATGCTCTCCCGAAGACTACAGCGGCGAGGCTATCGCGTCATCACCGCTCAAGATGGTGAACAGGGGCACCTGCTGGCGCGTTCCGAAAGCCCCGATCTGATTCTGATGGACATCAGCCTTCCGGCGATGGATGGCTGGGAATTAACGCGCCGGCTTAAAGCGAGCGACGATACACGGCATATTCCGATCATTGTCCTGACAGCCCATGCCTTGGTAACGGACCGCACGAAAGCCTTCGAGGCGGGCTGCGACGATTACGACACCAAGCCCATCGAGTTTGAGCGGTTGAGCGAAAAAATTGAAAGCCTGATTGCCGAGAAGAAACCGTCATGAACTCGCGTCCCAGCCGGTTGCTTATCGTTGACGACAACGAAATGAATCGAGACATGCTGGCCCGGCGGCTGGCCCGCAAAGGCTATGTTATCGGGCTGACAGACAGCGCCAGAGAACTGCTGCCGCGAGTCAAAGAGGAAGGCATTGACCTGGTATTGCTCGATATCGAAATGCCGGAAGTCACCGGCCTGGACGCTCTGCAAGCCTTGCGCGAATCCTATTCTGCGATTGAGTTGCCGATCATTATGGTCACGGCAAAGAATCAGAGCGACGACATCGTCAAAGCCTTGGAAATGGGAGCAAACGATTATCTGACCAAGCCGATTGACTTCCCTGTCGCCCTGGCGCGAATTGGCACACAGTTGTCCCATAAAAAGGCGCAGGAAGCATTGAGAGAGAGCGAAGAGCGCTATGCGCTGGCCGCTCGGGGTGCCAATGACGGTCTTTGGGATTGGAATCTTGTGACCGGCGCAGTGTATTTCTCTCCGCGTTGGAAAGCCATGCTAGGTTTTGGGGAACACGAAATAGAGGATCGATTGGAGGAATGGCTGGACCGCATTCACGACGCGGACCGGGACCGCGTCAAGGAAGAAATAGCCGCCCATCAAAGAGGTTTAACCCCGCACTTTGAAAGCGAGCATCGCCTATTGCACAAAGACGAGAGCTTTCGGTGGATGCTCAGCAGGGGACTTGCCGTTCACGATGCCACGGGAAAAGCCTCGCGCATGGCGGGATCCCAAACTGATATCACCGAACGAAAAGTATCCGATCCGCTGACGGGCTTGCCTAATCGGCTTTTGTTCATTGACCGCCTCGGACGTCTGATCAAACACTCGAAGCGCCGCAAAGACCATCTCTTTGCCGTGCTTTTCTTGGACCTCGACGGCTTCAAGATGATCAACGATAGCCTTGGCCATTTGGTTGGAGACCAACTCCTGGTTGGGGTGGCCGCCCGATTGGAGAAGTGTTTGCGTTCCTCTGATACCGTGGCACGCCTGGGAGAAACATTTACGGTCGCGAGGCTCGGGGGAGACGAATTCACGATCTTACTCGACGATATTAAGGAGACGGAAGATGCCAAACGGGCCGCAGAGCGCCTGATGAAAGCATTGGCACCACCGTTCCTCCTGGCCGGCAAAGAGGTATTTACCTCGATCAGCATCGGCATCACTTTGAGCAGTACTGTGTATGAGCAGCCGGAAGACATGCTTCGCGACGCCGATACCGCCATGTACCGGGCCAAGTCACTGGGCAAGGCCCGTTATGAGGTTTTCGATGCGGATATGCGCGCCAGCGTTATGGCGCGCCTGCAATTAGAAACGGACCTGCGCCGCGCCTTGGAGCGAGACGAATTTCGGAATGTCTACCAACCGATTGTCGCTCTGGATTCCGGACGCATCGTTGGATTCGAGGCTCTGTTGCGCTGGGAGCACCCGAGCAGAGGAATCATTGGACCGGAAGAATTCATCTTCGTTGCCGAAGAGACCGGGTTGATTCGCGAACTGGGCTGGTGGAGTTTGCACGAGGCCTGCCGGCAAATGAGCAAATGGAGGGCCCACTCTGAGGCCTGTCTCGACTTGACGATCAGCGTCAATCTTTCCGCCAAACAGCTTTTGCAACCTCATTTGGTTGATGACATGGGAAAGTTATTACGTGAGGTGGCCCTGCCCGCGGAAGCCTTGAAGCTCGAAATTACGGAAAGCGCGGTGATGGCAGACCCCGCAGCTGCCGCAGAAATGTTGCAGCAGATCAAATCTTTGGGTATACGGCTGGCCATCGACGATTTCGGCACCGGCTATTCCTCCTTGAGCTACCTGCACCGCTTCCCGCTGGATACCTTGAAGATCGACCGCTCGTTTATCAGTGGTACGGGAGAAGGGGGCGAGGGCATGGAAATAGCGCGGACGATCATGCCCATGGCTAAGAATCTTCGGTTGGATGTCGTCGCCGAGGGCGTAGAGACTCTCGAGCAGGTTGCGTTGTTGAAGAGACTACAGTGCAAGTATGCACAAGGATACTACTTCTCTAAACCGCTGGCACCCGAGGAGGTGCCGCCGCTGTTGTCAGAAGACCGCAACTGGGAAATGCAAAAACAATCGCAGTAGAGCGGATCGCTTCCTGCACGCCTGCACAATTGCCTCTTGGCTTTGCGCGGCATTCCGAAATGCCCTGCCGATGATAGACTGAACCAGGAGGTCACCTCCGCTATGGTGGCGTGGCTACTGGTGCTACACATTTTTGGGTTCACACTGTGGATTTCTGGCCTGCTCATAACCACTCTCATCTTGCTCCGGCACATAGCAGTAAGCGCTCCGGCAGCGCGCGCGAGCTTAGCCGGAATCGAGAAACTCGGCCTTCGGACCTTAGCCGACCCCGGCGCTTCTCTCGCAATCTTGGCGGGAATCCTGCTGATCGTGACCAACCGTTCCTACTTTCTCCACGCCCGCTGGTTGCACATCAAGTTCATTTTCGTATTGCTCTTGATCGTCCTGCACGTGATTGTAGGAACAAGGAGCAAGGCGTTCGCGTCAGGACGTGTAGCCCTGGACCGGGGATACGTTCGGCTTCTTTCCATCCTGATTGTGTTGGTCTTTATCTCCATCCTCATCGCCACGCTACCGGGCGCAGTTCTTTTGAGCCGTTAGGGAATGCACGCGAGGCCGCCCGGTCAGGCAAGTGCAATCGCATCAATCTCGACGCGAACGTCCCGCGGTAGCCGTGCGGCCTGCACGGTTGACCGGGCAGGAAAGTCCCGCCGAAAATACCGCGTGTAGACCTCGTTCATGGACGCAAATTCGTTCATGTCTGCCAGGAAGACGGTCGTGCGCACCACTTTATTGAGCGACGAGCCGGCCGCCTCTAAGATGCCTTTCACATTTTCGAGCACGCACTCGGTCTGCGCCATGATATCGCCCGAAACCAGTAGCTGCGTGCGTGGGTCGAGGGCGATTTGACCCGACACAAACACCAATCCACTTGCGCGCACCGCTTGCGAGTATGGGCCAATGGCCTTGGGACCTAAATCCGTCGTGATCACGTCTTTCACAGGAACCTCCCGGCCTGGAATTGCCGTTGGCCTGACCTTGCCGCTGGCTTTTGCTGGATCTCTTTCGGTTTCATCGTGCGGCTGAATAGCGCGCTCGAAACTCCGCAGGAAGACCGGGATGATCGAACCAGGCATGGAATACGCCGACTAGGTTCCGTCCTGCCTCCGCTTCAACGGCAGAACGCAATTCATCGCTGCCGATTTTCTGTCCCGCCATATCTGTCAGAATGCGACGCACGGCGCGATGGAACTTTTCTTCACCCGCGATATCTTCGAGCGAAAACAAAAAAAGACCTCCCTTGTACGCCTTGGCCGTCAGCTCCGCGCGGCTGTAACCCACCGCCGGGCCGAATCCAGGCTTCTCCTCGGCTGTGGGACCCAAGCCGTCATATGTAGCGATCAGCCGCGCAATTTCCTGTTGGCGGGCGCCGAGGCCTCTTCGTGTTTCCGCCGCGTGAAGCGCCGCGAAAAGGGCCATGCCTCTGCCTAAGAGGAGGTCCGCTTCCGGCCGGGGGCGCACATGCCAGCCGAACCAGGTTCGTGCGAGCTCATAGTCGGCGAGATCCAAAACGGGATCACTCGTTAGGCCCAGAGCCACAGCGCGGCGATCGAAAAGCACGCCATGGGGGAATGAGGCGGCGGAAATATTCGGAGTCACCACCACAATAGGGGCAAGTTCGGCCGATGTTTCGACGACGTGGATCGGGAAATGATTCCGGGCGACTGGGCCAAACAAAACCTCATAGGTTCCAACCGTAGCCGTCAGGCGTTGCGCTGCGCTCCGAGCCGACTCTTTGTCGAGCGTTTCGCGCGTCCAGAAAACAACGGTGTCTTGGCCACTTTCCGCGCGCTGTTCCCGATAACGCCCGGCAATCAAGTATGGCGGGAACTCCGCTCCAGGCGTTTCAAAGTGGTGGACTACGAAGTCTCCCCGGCGCTCGCTTCGCTGCTCGCGCCCCGCGGCCAACACTTGGAAATCCGCAGGCACGCTGACCGCGAGTTGTTCTGTGTGCGCTCTGAGAGGGGCTTCCACGAATGGGCCCATGGGCGGCTGCCAGGCCGGAAAAACATCCGGATCGACAAGATAGAAACCATCTGATGTGGCGGCTACGACTCCACGACCTTCTGGCGCAGGCACAAGATCATAAGCGAACCCAATCTCCCTCTCCTGGCCTTGTAGCCAAGGTGGATCGAAGGGAACCCGAAGAGCCGGGCCCGATTGACGGGCCACTGTTTGGCTCAGAACCCCTTTTGCATCAACGGCCACGCTTACGTTTTTTGTGCCAAAGGATGGGCCGCCCGGCAGGGCAACGTCAAGGTAGGCCAAAGGGCGGTCTCCGATATTTTCGAGCTTATCGGTGACCCGGACGTGAATACCCGTCGGCTCAATCGAGTTTGCGGAGACATCGACCGAGCGATAGGAGTGACTAAAACCCGGTCCCAAGGCGACCGCACAACCAAGTAGCGACGCGGAGATCACAAGGAGAGCAAGCGAGCGTATTCCGGGACGCAAAGCATTAGAATTTTAGCGGCGTCAAAGAAGATGACGCAAGCGCAGACGAGACGACTCACCTAGGAGCAACGCGGCGGGACTTATCGGCGGCGGCCACGCTGCCGCACGAAAGCATGACCGCCGACGAGGTAATTGTGGCGCGCGATGGCCTCGTCGGCCTGTTTGTCGGTGATGCCTCGATCCAGCTCGGCAACGAGCTGTGCATTCGAGTAGCCTGCATCACGTAATTCGGCAAGACGCGCGCCTGCTAGCACAGGTTCGCCCTTCGCGCGATGCCGCGCCACGTCAAGGACAACATCGTCAGATAGGCCCGCCAGCCGCATGGCCACGGCTTCACCTGCAAATGGGTTTAACTGATCCAGGCCGACCAGCTCCATGACGGAGTTTTCCTTCATTCCAGCGCCAAGCAGCCCGGCAACGGCGTCGCCCTCCGCAAAGACACGATGGCGCGAGCGCGCGATGCTCACCAGCTTTACACAGCCCTGTTCGCTTATTCCCGCCCTGCCTGCGATCAGAATCTGCTGCACCTCGCTGTCGTTGACGTGATATTCGTGAAGCTGCTCGAGGCTATCGGGATGCATGCCAGCGGCGTCGAGGGGGCTCATATTGGTCTGGCGAACTTTGTTGCAGCCTGTTGCCAAGAAAAGCAACCAGACAACGAAAGCCAACGCACATGAGACTCGCCGCACGCAGACGAAGGCTGCATGACGTACCATTCCCATGGGTTCATTTTAGTTCTATCCCGAGCCGCCGGAGCCTTGTTGTGCCTGGATAATCAACGCTGACTGGCCTAACGAACAGGATTCTGAATGAACTGTCCGGAAGGGCAATCGCTAAACCTGATAGACGCGCTCGATACCAAACACCCCGGGAATTCGCTTTATGTTCTTAAGTATGCGCTCCAACTGATTGCGATCGGTAATGTCGACGGTGGCTTCAACGCGCGCTTGCAAATTGTCCGGCCGGCTGTCGAGCACCTGAATGTTGGCTCCTATGCTGCTGATCACGCTGGTAATATCAGCGAGAAGTCCGGGACGATCCTTGCCGTGCACCACCACCGTGACGGGATAGGTTCCCTGTCCCACATCGCTCCATTGCACGTTGATGCGGCGTTCGGATTGATAGAGCAGCTTCTGCACGTTGGGACAAGAGGTGTTATGCACGGCGACTCCGCGGCCCCTTGTGACATAGCCGACGATGGGGTCGCCCGGGATCGGATTACAGCATTTGGCGCGATAAACCATGAGATTGTCCTGGCCAAGAACCAGAATGGAGGGATCTCGGATCCCGAGCATCCGCTTGACTGACGAGACGATCTTCGTGGCGTTTTGGCCGTCGGCTTGGGGCTTTTCCTCGATTGATTTTCCGGTAAGTTTCGCCAAGACCTGCCGAGCGGAATACTTTCCATATCCAACGTCCGCGTAGAGGTCTTCCACCTTGGCACGACCGTAATCAGAAGCCACGCGGAGCAGTTCTTCCTGAGAGATTTTCTTCAGGCTTACGCCGGCCTGCCGCGCTTCGCGTTCGATCAGCCGCCGCCCCACTTCCGTGGCTTGCTTGCGTTCGTGGAGGTTGATCCATTGCCGGATTTTGGATCTCGCGCGTGAGGTACGTACGAAGCTTAGCCAATCACGGCTTGGACCATGCCCCTTCTGGGTTGCGATCTCAACGACATCGCCATTAGAAAGCGGATGACGCAGTGGCACCATCTGCCCATTTACTTTCGCGCCCACACATTGATGACCAACGTCGGTATGAATGCTATAGGCAAAGTCGACCGGGGTCGCTCCGCGGGGCAACGTCAGCACTTTGCCCTTCGGCGTAAAGGTGTAAACCTCCTCGGGATAGAGATCCACTTTGAGCGTGGAAAGAAACTCCGCGGGCTCGCGCATCTCGCGAGCCCATTCGATCAACTGCCGCATCCACACCACGCGTTGATCGTCTTCCGACGGATTCGTGCCGTCTTTATACCGCCAGTGCGCGGCTACTCCTTGCTCCGCGATGCGGTGCATCTGATGGGTGCGAATTTGCACTTCAAATGGCTGCCCTCCATGAATGACAGTAGTATGTAACGACTGATAGAGGTTCGGGCGGGGCATCGCAATATAATCCTTGAATCGTCCTGGCACCGGTCTCCAAATTTGATGGACCACCCCAAGAGCGGCGTAGCAGTTGCGCGCGGAATCGGTGATGATGCGGACGGCCAGCAGATCATAAACTTGTTCCAGGGTCCCTTTCTGACGCTGGACCTTTTGATGGATCGAGTAGAGCCGTTTGATGCGGCCTTCGAGATCGACACTGATTCCATTCTCAGCGAGGTGTTCGCGGATCGTTTCCTGAAGCTCGGTGAGGAATTTCTCAAACTCCTTGCTGCGCTGGGAAACCGCCGCTTGCAGTTCGGCGTACGCCGAAGGCTCCAGATAAGCGAAGGCCAGGTCTTCCAGGTCGCCGCGCATTGCACCCATGCCCAGCCGGTGGGCGATGGGCGCATAAATGTCGAGCGTCTCTCGGGCGATGCGCTCCTGTTTTTCTGGCGGCAGATAGCCCAGGGTGCGCATGTTGTGCAGCCGGTCAGCCAGCTTGACGAGCACCACGCGCACGTCTGTGACCATGGCCAGCAGCATCTTCCGGACGCTTTCCACTTGGCGCACTTCGGGCGAGACCAGGTCGAGGCGACTGATCTTGGTTACCCCTTCCACCAGGCGGGCGGTGTCGGGACCAAACTCAGCCGCAATCTCGGAGAGGGAAATACGCGCGTCTTCGACGACGTCGTGCAAAAGCGCGGCACAGAGTGTCGTCGTATCGAGCCGCAACTCGGCGAGAGTATGGGCTACTTCAAGTGGGTGCGAGAGATAGGGGTCGCCTGACTGGCGCGTTTGCGCCTGATGTTTCTCCGCGGCGAAAGCAAAGGCCCGTCGCAGCAGACCGAGATCCTCGCCCGGGCGATTTTGCTGGGCCTGTTCCAGCAACTCGGCAAAGCGCGCCTGCAGGCCGCGTTCGGCCAGGGCCGCCCTACTGGCAGCCACAAGGCGCGGCAGCCGGCCAGATCTATCTGCTGTGGCCATAAAGAGCTATTTTAGGTCCTAAGGGCTGGGTGCGCTACACCAGGTTGCAGAGCGACTCGCGATTGGCAAGGCTAGAGAAAGGGCGTCCGAGAAAACGGGGCGCCCTTCCAAACTACTGTCAATATATTGATTAGGACTTCGATTCCTTCTCGGCGATTTTTTGCTTGATTTCCTTTACCTTATCGAGCAAATCGTCAGCCTGCTTTTCGAGTGAAGCACGGGTGGGGTTGTCGGACATATCGGCTTTCTGGCGCAGCAGTAGGCTCTGATAGGCGATCGCGTCAGCATAGTCCGGACGAAGCTCCGTGGCCTTCTGCAGCATCATAAGTCCTTCATCTACAAGATTGCCGTACTGCTGGGCGAATTGCTCGCGCACTTTGTCCGCGAGGGGATCAGCTTCCTTGACCTGCTTCTTCGGATTTTGAATGTTGTAGGCCTGGCGTGCCTCGGCATTGCCCCGGTACGAGAGAGTCCAATCGATCACGCCTACCCAGTAATACGGTTCCGGGTCATCAGACTTCAGCTCGATATGCTTCTGGTGGTACTTCTTTGACTCTTGATATTTGTCCGGGTCAAACGGAGTACCGGCCATGTTGTACAAGATAGAACCAATGCCATCCAGAGCAGAGAGGTTCGACGCGTCAACCGAAAGGACATCCTGGAATTCACTTACAGCCTGCTGGCCGACACGTACATTCTCGTCCGAAGGGGCACCCGGGATGTACTCGGTGGCATACGCAGTCGCCAGGTACAGGCGCGCATTCAGCAGAGTCGGGTCGAGGTCCTTCGCCTGCTTGAAGTCTTCGATGCTGGAGTCGTATTGGCCGTTCTTGAAGGCTGCTACCCCTTTATTCAGGAGATCGCGAGCCTTCAGCCTGTTACATCCAGCGGCGCTAAACAGGGTAACCAGCACCGCGACCACACCGAACACTCTTGCCGCCCTGCGATGACTGTGGATTATCGGTTGTACGTTCATGACAAAGCGTCCATCCTGCTCTTTTGAGATTCTTTTCCGGGAATCAGGGTTGTTCCCGCGCTCCCGAGGCCCGGTGGGGAACTGTCCGATTCTATTGACCGGCTTCCAGCTTCGCCGTAATCAGACCGACCTTGTCCACACCCGAATTGCGCATGATGTCAATCGCACGCGCCACCTGCGCGAAAACGACGTTGTCATCACCTTTGACAAAGGCTACTTTTTCGGCCCGCAGTTTGAAAATATCGTTTAGGCGAGGCCCCAAGTTATCCCAGTCAGCGTTGTCTTCATTGATCTTGAGTTGATTATTATCCAAGACCTGAACAACGATGGTCTTCGCCTCGATAACCTTCTGTTGTTGCGTATTCGGCGGCGCCGGCTGGGGTACCAGCGCTTCCAGCCCCTTCGGCGTCAGTGGTGTGATTACCATGAAAATGATGAGCAAGACCAAAAGAATATCGATCAGAGGAACGACATTCATTGAAGCGATCGAGCCTTTTTTCGAGCCGACTTCCATTCCCATGTTGGTTCTCCCTCTTCTTCCGTTCCCTAAAAACCGCAAAAGCCACTTTTGTATGTCAGGCCGCTAATTGCCAGCGGGCCGTAACGGCGGCGGTGGCGGCGTACGGCCCTGTTCAGCCCTTTCTGTCAGCAAGCCGACGTTATCTACGCCGGCCGAGCGAACCTCATCGACAAGCTTTACCACATCGCCATATTTGGCGCGGCCGTCACTTTTGATGAAGACGGTTTTGTCAACGCGGTTGGAAATGCGATCCCGTACCAGAGAAGCGATCTGATCGAGCGGGGTCTTCTGGTTACCGAGAAAGATATCGCCGCTCCGCGATATGCCCACGATAATCGCGTCGTCGCGGTCCGCGTTGGGCATATCTACAGGATTGGTGACCTTGGCCATCTCAACCGTCATGCCCTTTTGCAACATGGGCGTGACCACCATGAAAATAATCAGCAAGACCAGCATGATGTCGGCCATAGGAATAATATTCGGAGCCGCCATCACTGGCGCTGCTTGAGGCTTGAAATGCGCCATGGCTTACTTCTTTCCGCTTCGCCGGGTGATGAAATAGTTGATTAACTCCATCGAAGAGTTGTCCATCTCCACGTCGAATGCTTCCACTTTGTTTGTGAAATAGTTGAAAGCCCAAACCGCGGGCACAGCCACGAGCAGGCCCAGAGCCGTGGTCACCAACGCTTCGGAAATTCCGCCCGCCACAGCCGAAAGCCCAGTTGCCTTTTCCGCTTCGATGCCTTTGAACGCGTTAATGATGCCGACCACCGTGCCGAACAACCCCACGAACGGAGCGGTCGAGCCGATAGTGGCCAAGCCGCTGAGCCCGCGCTTCATATCCGCGTGCACGATAGCGATCGAGCGGTCGAGCCCGCGCTTGGCCGCCTCGACAACTTCCGCTTCCGAGACTTGGGCCGAAGCGGACTGAAATTCCGAAAGGCCGGTCGCTACCACCTTGGCGATGTGGCTCTTCTTGTTGCGCTCCGCGATGGAAATGGCCTCGTCCAACTTGCCTTCCCGAAGCGCGCCGGCCACCTGCTGCACAAATACGCGTGACTGCTTGCGCGCTGCGCTGTACATCAGAGCCCGGTCAATCATTACGCCAAGAGACCAAGCCGAGAGGATAAAGAGGATGAACACAACCCCTTTGGCGATCAGGCTCATACTGCCCCACATTGAGCGCAAATCCCACGTCCCTGCCTGCAATGCCAGCAGGTTCAGTGCAGATACAGCTACGTTCGCAACCATACGGTTTGCTCCTTTTCATTGGCACACTTTCGACCGGGATCTTCTTACGAGCCGACCCCGGTCGGATATTTTTTCACGGGCCTAGCTCAAATTAGCCGCCCGACGATTAGCCGCCCAATACAAACGTGACGGTGATGGTCGTATCCACTTCCACCGGGTCACCATTCAATTGCGTCGGCTGATACCGCCAGTTTTTGACGGCGTCCAAAGCTGACTGAACCAGAAGCGGGTGACCTGAAATGACCTGCAATTCGCCGACGCGCCCATCCTTATCAATGATGGCGTGGAGGACTACGTTGCCCTGAATGCGGGCCTGCCGCGCGAGCGGCGGATAAACTGGCTGAGGTTGGGCTAGAAGCTTCGCCGCTACGACCTGGCCACCAAGCTTGATCCGCTGCTGCTTCGGAGGCGGAGGCGGCGGGGCCGCAACTGCGGGGCCTGCACCCAGGCCGCCGAGCAATCCCTGATCCACTCCTCCGAGCACGCCACCGTTGCTTATTGGCGCCTCGGGCGGCAATTCAGCCTCCTTAAAGACCGCGACCTCTTTCGGAATCGCCCGCGGCTGCATCAGCTTACCTTGCTGGATGAGCCGAGCCACAGGCTTTATGACTTTCGGAGCCTCGGCGGGAGGAGGTGGCGGAGGCGGCGGAGGCGGAGGCGCAATCAGCAGCGTTGCCATCATCGCTTTCGGCAAAGCTTGCGTATAAATCAGGGGGATCAAAATCAAGACGATCAACACGCAGACCTGAAAAACAGTGGAGAGAATGATCGCCCATCCCTTATTCGTTTTCTTTCTCACCACACTCGATTCGACAAGATCATCGAACATGTTGTTACCTCCTGCCGGCTGGCGCCAAGCGGCCTTGCGCCTCTCCCGTTCGAGTTTTTGAACCAGCTGTTGCCCCGGAAACAGGCACTGCGCCCTGACCCTTCCAGTGGTTCCAGGCGACCACCAGCGGAGCCGCAATGCCGAAGCTTGAATACGTTCCTACCAAAATTCCAACGACTAGCGCAAATGAAAAACTACGAAGCACCTGGCCACCCATTAAGAACAGTACCATGACTGTTAGGAATGTAAGTCCGCTCGTTAATATCGTCCTTGACAGCGTTTGATTGATGGAGCGATTCACAATCGTCTTGAACGGCTCACGGCGCATCAGCCGCAGGTTCTCCCGGATACGGTCAAAGATGACAATGGTGTCGTTCATCGAGTAACCCACAAGCGTGAGAAGCGCCGCGATCACCGTTAGCGAAATCTCAAAATGTAAAAGCGAAAACAATCCTAAAGTAATGAGCACATCATGGAAGACAGCTAGAACGGCGGCGGCACCGTACACCAATTCAAAGCGAAGTGCAATATAAACTAGCATTCCCGCCAGAGCGTACAAGGTGACATAGATTGCCTGGCGGCGCAGATCGGCGCCGACCTTGGGCCCCACGATTTCCACGTTCACCACCGCGAACGGACCGGCATAGAAGGAATCGCGAAGCGCAGAAAGAACCGGCGGCGTCGCGCCAGCTTCTCGAAGACTATCGAGATTCGAGACCACGCCCCGAGCCTGACGGTTGCGGTACTCAGTCAACTGCCTGGCCAATTGCTGATACCGCGCGGCGCCGGCGGGACCTGCGGAAAGCGGATCTTTACGCGTCAGAACATCAGCGATCGTATCGGGCGCAGTTTCATTAAAGTCCTGTTTGCCTGCCTCGCCGGAACCTAGAGTTGCGTGCAGGGCGTTCAGGATGGCGCCTTTGCCTGCATCGAGCGCTTCGTTGCCTTGTCCCCGCTGCGGAAGATAGATGACTACCTCATTCGCGTTTGGTGTAGCAATGTCGGAGATCTGCTGGATCACGCTGTCACCGAGGCCCTGCTGCACCAGTCCCTGGCGCAATTTGTCAATCGGTGGCGTGCTGGCGAATCGTACATAGACGAGTGTGCCGCCTTTGAAATCAATACCGTAATCCAGGCTGCCTTTGTGAATCCAGGACGCGGCGCCAACGATGAGCAGCGTCAAAGACAGGGCGACAAAATACTTCGTCTTGCCCATCCAATCGAGGTTGACGTCGTGATGAAAAAACTCCATCCCGAATTGGTCCCTTTCCTTAGACACCGCACGGGCCCAGTTAGTGCCCGAAAAAGGCTTTAAATACTTAAGGCTGCCTGGCGCTGCATTTTTGTCAGGTGCCAGTCAAAGATTACGCGCGAAACATAGACCGCAGTAAACAGGTTCGCGATCAACCCGATGGTCAGGGTCACAGCAAAGCCCCGCACTGGCCCGGTCCCGAATACAAACAGGAAAACCGCCGAAACCACCGTGGTTACGTGCGTGTCGATGATAGTCAAGAACGCTCGCTTGAACCCCATATCCACCGCGGAGGCCGCCGCCTTCCCGGCGCGCAATTCCTCCCGAATGCGTTCAAAGATCAGCACGTTGGAATCGACGCCCATGCCGATGGTCAAAATTACGCCGGCGATGCCCGGCAGCGTGAGCACCGCGCCGAAATAGGCCAGTGCAGCCAGGAGAATCACCAGATTGAGCAGCAGCGCGATCACCGCATTCACACCGGAAATTCGGTAGTAGAAAACCATAAAGACGAGCACCACCAGCAGGCTGATGATCGAAGCCTGCACGCCATGACGGATCGAATCGGCTCCGAGGGACGGTCCCACCGTGCGTTCCTCTAAATATCGGATCGATGCGGGAAGCGCTCCGGCGCGCAGCACCAGCGCCAAATCGTTGGCTTCCTGCTGGCCAAAGCGGCCGGTAATGCGTCCGGAATCCTCGATCCGGCTCTGAATCACCGGCGCCGACTCAACTTTGCGGTCCAAGACGATAGCCATGGGTCGCCCAACGTTTTGCTCGGTAAAGGGACCAAACCGGCGCGCGGCATCTGTGGACAGCGTGAAATTCACTTCGTATGCTCCCGGATTATCCGTGCTGGGAACTGCCGACGCGTTGCGCAGGTCGCGGCCCGTGATGATCGGCGCGCGGTCTACCAGATACCAGCTTCCCTGACCCGAGGCGTCGAC
>Ga0209577_10002429_pt1 | contig 17951 bp, 10 predicted proteins | sample GraSoiAngelo_109_FD_185874 | JGI IMG/M metagenome (GOLD analysis project Ga0209577, IMG submission 185874) | Grasslands soil microbial communities from the Angelo Coastal Reserve, California, USA - 14_0903_12_20cm (SPAdes) (version 2) | ecosystem: Environmental > Terrestrial > Soil > Grasslands...
CCCCGGATGTCATCCGGGGGTTCGTGACTGATGCTATAGGGAACTATTTTCACGGTGGCAGCAAAAAACGGTGGAAGATGGAACCACCGAGCAATTGCTCATGCCGTTGGTTATTTGAGTTCTTGCTCCTTTATGCTGTAGGTGGCCTGCATTTGTACGTCTTGCCCTCTTTTTGATGTGAGCGCATCGTGTGAGGTTGGCAAGGCAGCATGCAGCAACTGTTCCAGTGCAGCGGCTCGTGAGGACCCGACGCCGGGGACCGTGGCAAGTTGGGCGGCGTCAGCATTCAACAACTCATGCAAGCTGCGAAAGCGCGCACAGACAGCGCGCGCGGTGATGCGGCCAATGCCCGGCAGAGCCAACACAATCTGCATCTGCTGCTCCGATGGAGTCGCCCGGCGCCGTCCTGCTGCAGGACCGTGAGCTGCAGGGCTGTGAGCCGCAGGCCCAACCTGGCACTGCCTCGCGGCAGCATAAATGAGGTGTGCAGACTCTGCTGGCTCGCCACTGGGCAGGATCGGCACGCGCAGGATCGCCGTGATGTAGGCGAGCGCCCCGCGGATACTTTCGGGACGCATCTGTGAGTGACCGACGCACAGCGGGTCCCCCTCCAGCAATAAGATGGGCGCAAAGCCGCTTTTACGTAGCGCGGTGAGCTGCGGGAAGAGGCGTCCTTGTTCCAGGCTGCAGAGAAAGTCGCTCCCGGTTTTGCGCTCGAAGACCCGGCATGGATCACCGCCTATGTCGTAGTCGCCCATGTGCAGCGGTATCACCTTGATGTGGACCTGCGGCATGGTAGCCAGCAGATCGGGAATGCCAGAGCGCTGTTCTTGCGAGTCGATGCGAATGTGGATCGGAACTGGCGGGTATTGTGGCATAGATTGTCCGATTCTCCTCCTTCCTATGCGCGGCGCTTGCGCCTTTCTCAAGCAATGATAGCAGGCGAACCTCTTCTCGCGCTCAGGAATTTTCACGAGATGCTCACGAACATCCAGCGTCATCGGCCTGAACATCAAATACGGGTTCTCAATCTTAAAAACATGGCAGATCTGGGTAGTGGTGGAAAAGGGAATGCTGTGGTAAAGGAAGGGCAAAAATCGTAGGAGAGGCGGAAGATTGCATGGTTACCACTACCGTTCATTGTACCTACTGCGGAAGCGAAGATGTTGTGCGAAACGGTCGTTCACCTAATGGGAAGCAGAAATATCGCTGTAAGGAGTGCAAGCGGCAAAGCCGTGAAAATCCGACGCCCCATGTCTACTCAGAAGAACGTCGGGAAGAAATACTGCGAGCCTCTGAAGAGCGAAGCAGTTTGCGAGGGATAGAACGAACATTTGGGGTGTCACGTACCTCAGTCGTCGGATGGCTAAAAAAAACGCTGAATGGCAAACTTGCCTTGAGATGAGCGTGAATTCGTCTTTTCTTTTCCCTGTAAATGAACGTACGTCAAGCAAAGTTTGCCATTCAGCCGAAAAAAACAGGCGAAAAAACATGATCACCACGGCGATCACCCCTCCGTCTCCTGAAGAGGTTTTACCGCGCTGGCTTGAGGAGTTACAAGCCAGCGATCGCGCCAAGGGCACCATTCGTCGCTACAAAAGCGCGGTGGAGGGCTTCCTTGTCTGGTATTCTCGCGAAGAACAACGGCCACTCAACTTTTCGCAGCTTTCGCCCATCGCTCTGGTTGGCTACCGCAATTACATCCAACGGACACAGCAACGAGCCACCAGTACGGTGAATGGACAGATCAGTGCTTTACGGGCCTTCTGTGCTTGGCTGACGGAAGAGCGATACCTGGAGGTCAATCCTGCGAAGCGCCTCAAAGCTGGTTGGAACAACGATTATCTCTTACGTGTTCTGGATGGGGTTAATTAGATGCGATTGCCCTGACCAAAATCGCGCAAAAGTTGCATTTTTTGCGCGATTTTGGTAGACTAGATAGGATGAATGATCGCATAATGGAGCATTATATGGAGCAGGTCCCTGGTTCACGCCTTGTAGAACTTGAGGCATTATTACGTCGTCATCCCGATGGCCTTACCTCTAATGAATTGGCGGAAGCCTTAGCGGTCGATGCCACCACGATTCGGCGTGACCTTGCCCGCTTATCGTCAACAGGAGTCGAGATAGGCAAGCGTGGTCGACGCTACCACGTAGGCTTTCATCATGCAACGCGCTCCCTCCGACTGACGCCCGATGAAGTGCTTGCGTTGTATCTTGCGTGCCGTTTACTCTCACGCCAACAGAGTGATCGCAATCCACATGCCGAGCGCGTCATGCAAAAGCTTGCTGACGCTGTGCATGATGACTCACCTCGATTTTCGAACTATATCGAGGAGGCAGCCTTACTGCAACGGTCCCTGCCGCTAGATGAAGGCTATCTTGCTGTACTGGAAACGCTGACACAGGCCTGGTCTGAAGGGCGTGTCGTTCATCTGCGTTATCGGGATCGAACTGGTTCCATCACTGAGCGAAACTTTCACCCTTTTTGTATCGAACCTTATGGAGCGACCAACAGTTGCTATACCATTGGCTTTGATGAACTGCGCCATGCCATCCGTATCTTCAAGCTGAATCGTATTCTTGCTGCTGACCTGACAAATGAACACTTCGATATTCCATCAGATTTCAGTCCAAATCGCTTGTTTTCAGAGGCCTGGGGAGTCGTCTGGCATGACAGGCCCCCTCAAATGGTAGATTTGCGCTTTTTTGGCGACACTGCGCGTATCGTGCAAGAGGCGTTCTGGCATCCCAGTCAGCGTGTGCTTGCGGAACAAGATGGAACATCTCGTATCACATTTCAGGTATCTGAGCCTCTCGAAATGGAGTCCTGGATTCGCCAATGGGGAGCATCGGTAGAAGTCATTGCGCCCCCTGAACTACGGAAGGCTATCGCCACCAACATACATCAGCTAGCGGAACAGTATACAGAGGACATTATTTCCATTCCCTATCAACCCACTCGAGGCACTCCCTCCGGTGAGAAAGGCACTGTCATGGCCGGATACCCTGAGTACTATCAACGTGCGATTGATGCGTATGAGCATGGCATCAAACTTGTCCTTGGACCAACTGGACTCGGTAAAAGCAGCAGTATTCCCGATGTTGTGCATACGAATCCTGATCGTAAGTTCATCTATATGGCTAATCGCAAACAACTGCTCGAAGAAATGGCAGCACGCTTCAAGCCAGGAGAGTGTGTCATTTTACGGCGCGATCTCGAAGTCGTGCGGGACGTACTGCTTACACAGCGAGCGGCCTTTGAGGCATTGCTCGTCGATCCTCGTTTCAAGTCCTACCTCGAGCAGGCTCGCCAAAGAAGCCGCCTGAAAAGCCTGGAAATTGTTGCTATTCGTCGTGCCTGCCAGCAGGTGATTGAGATGACGAAAGAAGAACGCATATTGCCGGACTGGCTATCCAGGTACGCTGATGCGCAAGCACGGATCGTGCTCCAGGCGGTGCGTTGGGTTCTTCAGGTCACACGCGATGAAAATGAGCAGGGCAAGGTCTATACCTGGCTGGTGAACCATCCCGTCGTAGAGGCATTGTTCCCGGCCATTCCATTTCGCCGTCGCCCTGAAGTTCGCATTATGTTGGTAACACTACACAAAGCATTTTATGGATTTTTCGACGGTGGGCAAATGCGCAGCCTCACCGATCTTTCTGCTGAGAAACGCCTGGTCGTTTTTCTCGATGAGTTTGATTTCCTCGAACACGATCTTGTCACCTTGATTTGCCGTGGCCCCCAGATCACTGATCCATTTGCTTTCATGGCAAACTTCTACCGCGCGATGGCTCATCATAAGCTCCCGAAAGCCGATTTTCCCCTTCACCCCAATATCCGCAAACGTATCGAAAAGATCGTCGAGATTATAGATGATGTGCAGCGAAAGAAGTTGAATTATCCAACAATCAATCAGTTCACACTGGAAAAAACACCCGCGCCAGCAAACCAGCCTTTTACCCCGGCAGTGTTTCGTACGCAGCATGTTATCAGCACAAACCCGCTCTATATCAACCAAACTGATCGTGCCTTCCAACTAGAGATGCAGCGCAACAACCCAGGCTGGCTTCCGGCACGGTGGCTCTTTAATGCTGTTGGAACGGCCACAACACGTACTATTGCACTGCTCAAAGAGATGGAGCGTGACGAAGAAGTGCGATACTGGGAAATCCTGCGTCAGTGTTTTAATAACACAGACTTTTTCGATCAAGTTGCTGTCATTCCACGGTTACCTCGTCAACAACAAACACAGACTACCCAGCGTGGAAGCCTGCTCAGTGGAGGATATGACCTCTTCGACATTAGTGATCTTCAGCAACGCACCGATAACGAAGAGGTTGAAGTACAGTATTATCAGATGTTACAAACGCCTGAAAACCTGCTCCATGCTCTAGCGGAGAAGTTCCTAGTCTTCGGCCTCTCGGCAACTGCCGACCTTCCACGCTGTATTCATCATTTCGATCTTGACTGGTTCGACAAACAGGATCTCCTGCTTCCTACGACCGATGAGGATCGCACCGACATCCAACTCATGAGCGCGCAGAAGGCAAAGCAGCGAGGAGGTCACCAGATGAGTGTCGCACTCGTCGATGGTCTCGACAAGGTTGATCCTGTTCAAGAACGCTTATCTCAGTTCCTGAAAGCGGTGGCAGACAATGATGAATTTGAAAAGGATAGGGGTGGACATCGGAGCCAGCGCATGCACCGTTTTTTCTCCAGCTTGTTTTGGCTTCTTGATCAGGGAGGCGAGCGTCCCCGGCAACTGCTCTTTTTGAATACTTTTCATCAAGTACGGCTTCTTTTTACCACCTTTGCCAGCCATGCAGAGGAGGCGGGTGTCTATCAGGTCGAGCCATTACCCGATACCTCCTGGTTCGATGCATTTACGCTCACTATAGCTCAGCGCAAGATCACCGTGGTCTTTTTTAATGCCGAGCTTGCCACACGAGTGCGACAAAGCAAAGAAGCTGAACAAGCTTTTACGCGGCTCTTCTGGACGCCCGATCCAGTGATCGTCGTCACCCAGTATCTCTCCGCTGGCAATGGCGTCAATCTCCAGTATACGAACGAGAAAGGCGGGCCAGCACAGGACTTCACGCATATTGGGCTGCTCGAAGCTCCCTACTACTTTTTCACGAATCCTGATCCACAGGAGCAATCCTTCGACGATGTTTTCGCTGGTCGGAAGGAGAATGTGTGGTATCAGGCAAAGCTCTTCTGCGCCAAACTGATTTCTGAGGCACGCTTTCGCCAGGTTCTCAGTACCATTAATCGACCTGGAGAGTGGAATGCACGCTATCAGCAGGGAACGACGGCGGAGGATTGTCTCCTGAATCAGCTTGCCATCTTTATTCAAGCATTGGGGCGTGTGGAACGGACCTGGGATGAGACGCCTGCTCAAGTCGCGTTGCTCAGTCCAGAAGTCTTCCGTACATTCCAGGCATTTATGGGTGACAAGTATGAAACGATCAGAGAGCAGCATGCGCCTTTTACCTCTGCAAATCTCCAAGCCGTGTTCAATGACATTGCACGCAAGACAACGAGCTTCGAGCGTGAGGCACGCCGTCAGCACGACACGCGTCTACGAGTCAGTAACAACTCCTGTCGGGAAGCGATTCAGGATTTGGTCATCCGGCTCGAAACGGTACGCAGTCAGGGGAAAGACCTTGCAGCCAGGCACGATTGGGAAGCACTGCGCCGAGCAGTACTCCGGCATGATTTCCATGCCGAAGTGGTGGATCGTTACCATTGCGCCACTTCCTCTCCCTATTATGCGCATGGTCGATTGAATCTCACGCCTGAACTCGAACTCTTGCCCCTTGCACTCACGATTCCCGAGAGCCGGATTTTCCACCTGGACGCGGCTTATGCCATTATCTCGGGCAATCCCGTGATTCGGGACCATTTTCTCGATCAGGGATACGATTTACAGTTCGATCATCCAGGCTCGCATTTCTTCACTCCCTATTGCCTACAAGCCATTCTGGCCGGAGCAATCGGAGAGGAGGCGATTACCGCACTCTTAGACAAGGAAGGCATCACCGTAGAGTCGTTGCCCGATGCGCTCTTCGAGGTTGCGGACCTGTGCATTGCAACAAAGCCCTGGTTCATTGATTGTAAAAACTACAATGATCTCACCCTTGATCGCTTTTCACTTCCCATCGACGACCCACTTTGGCATCCGTCGTTGAACGAGGCATCTTTTACCAAGCACGCTCAAGCAAAGCTAGATCGTATCCAGCACCATGTTGGACCGGATGGCAAGCTCATCTATATTAACCTCGTCAGTGGGCAGGAACGGCCACTGGGATACTATACCCGCGAATTTCAAAAGGTCACGGACTTTCACGAGGCGGCGATCATCGTTGTGCAAGGAGCGCTTGATCGTCAGACTCCCAATTGCTACCAGTCTGCATTCACGATGTTCCTTGCCGACCTCAAAAAAGCATTGCACCCAGCGGAGGAGAATGAAGCATGACTATCCAGGCTCACCCCAAACAACACACAGCGAAGACAACCACGTTAGTTGTCGAGCGTCCCCAAAATTATGCTCTGCTCGAAGCGCGGTTCCAACTCGTGCGGTATCTCATTCCCGATGCGTTACGCCACCGTGGGAATCCTACTGACTTTGGTCGCGTCCAGAACACCGTTCGCGACCAGCTCGACTATCCCTACAGGTCGTTTCAGCATGATAAGCTTGACGGAGCAAAGAATGAAAAATGGGCCATCTACGTTCTTTACCCGCGAGGGGCACAAATCAGCGAACTGGTTCTTTCCTGGTTTCGAGACGAGCCTCTTCCGCGGAGGGAGATAGCGTTTGGCGATCTGCCACTGCATGTGCTGCTCAAATTGTTAGCGTTCAGGTTTTTCCGTGATGATAAGACACACCGTTTCGTCGGCCAGGACAAATGCTACGTGTATGCACGACCAGGGGGGAAGGACAGCAATTTTCACTATTGCGTGGAAATCGAGTTGAGCGGCGCGCCAGCTAATACAGAGGGTGCTCCAACACAAGAGTTTCGCGTCATTCCTCACGCCAGATGCTTCGGCAAAGCTACTCCACCATTTCGGCCTGGGTGGGCCTTCTTTGGGAAGCGTCCCGTCAGAAGCAGATTCCTCTTTCTCCATCTCAAATCAGAAGCGGTCGAGCAAGAACCGACAGTCTACAGCCCTGTCACCTTTCCAGGAAAGCGGGCGCAGGTGAAGTATCACGATCTACGTGACGTAAATGCGGGCAAGGGAAAAATCATCTTTGACTTTACGCAACAATTTATTGCCAATCTCAAGGAGGTGGGCATAGTTGCTCACCTGCGGGAACGCGCGTTCACGCTGGCTCCTTTGTCTAAAACAGCCAATATAGAAGTGCAACAACTGAAAGAGGTAGGTATCTACGATAACCGCCTGAGACGCGCACACAGCCTCGACGACTATGTCGACCTCTTTCAGGGCATGTATCCTGCCCTCTGTTTTGTGGCCCTGGAAGATATGAGACGTGCCCCACAGGGGGGCGTGATCGTATTATTAGATGCGACAGCGGAAGATTTTAAAGAAGATGGTATCCTCTTTGGACAAACTGATCCTTACCCGGTGCTCTATAGAGAGCATCCAAACGTTCCTAAACACTCCATTAATGTCAACTCCAATGATCCTGATGCATTGGAAGGTGGCGATTACCTTGATTATCCCCTGATTCAACTTCCAGATAAAGACTTTGCGAGAAACCTGCACGTGGTGCTGAGCGAGCTCTATCTGAAATGCGCCATTATTCATGGTACAGCGCATTTCCCCTTGCCATTTCTCCCTGATGAACTGGCGTTTGTTCGCAGAGGGCGCTCTGGTGGTGAAACCATCACAATGGCACTCTGGTTTGCAGACCAGCAGTTGCACTTCGCAAATCTCGGAGACCCAACACAAAGCGAGGCATTTTACGAACTGCTCGAGAGGTGGGGGGTAGATTGGGATGAGCAATATGACAAGCTCCTGGCAGAACGAAAGCGTATTCCAGAGCATGGTTCGATCAAAGACCTGCCGACGTTTGACATCATTGTCGGTCACGATCTTTTCGTCGCTATCGAGGATCTGGCAGAACGTATCCTCTACGAATATGATGCCATTGAGCAGCGACACCAGGAACAATACTCCATAGCCTATCCCATAAACCACTTTCAGTTAGCTCCACAGTATGATAGGATTCAGCAAGAGCGCTCCACGCTTTTACCTCTGGAGCAGATGGTACAACAAGGCTTCCTGGATGGGAGCAAGAAACCCACCTCGAAAAATGCCCAGCAATCCCAGACTTTTTACAAGCAATTGCTGGAATACGATGCATTTTTAGGAGAGGTTGCCGTGACGCATCCCATACTCTCCTATCAAGAGTTAACGAGCGGAGAATGGCGAGAGCGGATTGCCCGCATTTTTGGCAGCAAAACGACGAGCGAAGGGAAATACCACCGCAAGCTCATTACGGGGATTTATAACGACCTGGGAATGTTTTTAAGCGAAAGAGGCGAGAATGTTCGCCTCTTTCAGGGTATCTGGTATGATGACACGAATGCCTTTCTCGTAGGCTCTCCAACAAGCATGGATCTGCGGGGACAAGCGCGAGCACATCTCGTCAGGCGTTTCCAGATCATGCAAGGAAGTTCGCACTTTGATAAAGAGCACCTTCTGGCAACGATGGGAGTGCTGTTTGTGCGCTACAAACAATATACCGTCTCGCCGTACTATTTTCACCTGATCGATCTCTACGTGGAGAACGTGTTGCGGTACGTATCGTCGGGAGAAGAGGATTTCTGAGAGAACGTACAAAGAGGTGGAAATAATAAGCACACATGTCTGACGGATTTCACACGCATGTAGCTGCGAAAGTGACTCTGTATACCTTTTGCAGAATCAATAGGCAGCTTAGACAAACCCCATTGGTGGCTTGAGTGACAATGCCGTCATCTCAATGCATACCAACCTTATACCAGAGCTATAGACAAATGGCGAAAGGAGTTGCTAGAATGTAGGAAACGACTTAAGGAAAGATTGGAGTCCTTCATTCATGGCGACGCAATTGAGGGCGCTTATCGATGAGGTACATAGTGAAGAGTACAGTTGCATTGAAGAGAGTGATCTAGCTGAGTTGCGCGAACGTATCCGAGTTGAACTTCTAGCGCATCTCGCTCTCATTGGACTTAGTCCATCACCGGATGGGAGGGAGCAGATCTATACGAAGGATCTTGTTCGCGCCCGTCATGCAGCACAGCGGGCCGCGTTCAGAGAAGGCGAGCAACAATTTCTTGATCGCTACGGCCGCGCCCTTCTGCCACATTTTGCTGAGGGGCACGAAGTTATTCCTGAGGCTGTTGAGCCTCAGGTCTCTCTCGTCTCGTCCGGCACCGAAGATGCTGCTTTATTTCGTCTCGCGACATTGTTATGGTCGGTGCCTGTCTCACGGGGGTATGGGCGCCGGTTGCGTTTTCTTGTCCGCGATCGCACTAATGGTAAACTCCTCGGTCTCTTTGCCCTCACCGACCCTGTGTTTAACTTGAAAGCACGCGATACGTGGATTGGCTGGAGCCTAGATGAGCGGCGGCAGCAGCTTGTACATGTGATGGACGCCCATATTGTTGGAGCAGTGCCACCCTATTCCCTTCTTCTCGGGGGAAAGGTTACCGCAGCGTTAATGGCCTCTCGAGAAGTCTGCGACGCTTTTGCTGCCAAGTATAATCATCGGAGTGGCATTATCAGCCAGCAATATAAACACGCACAACTCCTGCTGATTACCGTCACATCGGCACTTGGGCGCTCATCTCTCTACAACCGCCTCAAACTGCCCGGAACGGTAGACTTTGTCCACATCGGGCAGACAACGGGGTGGGGGCATTTTCACATTCCTCAGCCTCTTTTCCTGCTGATGCGGGAACTTCTCCGCCGGGAGGGACATACCTACGCGTCTGGACACCAGTTCGGACAAGGACCAAACTGGCGCCTACGGGTAGCGCGCGAGGCCTTGCGCCGGGTTGGCCTCGACCCTCACATGCTTCAGCACGGCATCAGTAGAGAAATCTATGGAGTTCCTCTCGTACCCAATTGGCGAGAGTGTTTACGCGGGGAAGAAGAGATCGGAGCGGCTGTGCGGTCTTCTGCGGCAACCATTGGGACGCTTGCCGTCAATCGCTGGCTTATTCCGAGGGCGATAAGATATCCAGACTATGTGCGTTGGACAAGAGAAACCACCTGGGAGCAATTAGTAGGGGCAACTCAGTAGGCCGTTCTGGAGCAGAGCACGCGAGCGGTTAGGCAAGGAGAGGTTTCCTATGCATCTCACACCAAGCGAGGCATTCGAACACATCAAAGAGTCGATGATCGAATACCTGGAAACGGCTTACAAGATCGCGCATCCTGCTATCTTTGCTGAACGCGGGGACATTCTACGCCAACGGGGAGTAGTTGCTCAAGCCCCATTTATTGAAGCAACTCCTGCATTTCCAACAGCACATAAGCTCGCAGAGCTAGAGGAATTGTATCCGCAGAGCGTTCCCCCCGGACTGGCCGCATTGGTGCAACATGGCGTACCCATTGACCGCTTTCCCCTCTATACCCACCAGGAAGAAGCTCTACTGACCGCTTTCGGAGATCAGCCTAACCTGCTGGTAGCCACCGGTACAGGCTCTGGAAAGACAGAAAGCTTTCTCCTTCCCATCCTGGCAGATATTTTGAGGGAAGCTCCGTCGTGGGAACCGATTGCCGACCAGGAACGTCCAGGTCGTTTTGATCTACAGAGAGGCTGGCTCCATAGTCGGAGGCATGAACGTCGCCCAGCGGCAATGCGCGCGCTCGTTCTCTACCCGATGAATGCCCTGGTGAACGATCAGCTCTCGCGTCTGCGCCGTATTCTCGCCCGCGGTGCCTCGCCTGAGTGGCAGAAAGAACGTCTGCAGGGGAACGTTATTCACTTCGGTATGTATACCGGTATGTCGCAACCCACCGGAAACTGGGCCTACAAGCAGCCGCGGGACCGCCTCGCAGCATATCTTGAAAAGCTCAGGCAGGATTGGGAAAAGTTGCGCGCTGATCTGCGCGACACCGGCACCTGGCCGCGTCCGGACAGCACAGAGATGCTCTGCCGGTGGGACATCCAGGCCGCGCCTCCTGATATACTGGTCACGAACTACTCCATGCTTGAGTATATGCTGGTCCGCCCCATTGAGGCGAGAATCTTTGAACTCACACGACGGTGGCTGGAAAGCACACCAGCTGCACGCATAACGCTTGTGCTTGATGAGGCGCACACCTACACGGGGGCGAAAGGAACAGAAGTCGCCTATCTGGTCAGGCGTCTCAAAGAACGGCTGGGGTTACCCTCGGGTTCACCGCAGTTTCGTGCTATAGCCACAACGGCTTCCGTACCAGCGGGTGCCGATGAGCAATTACTGGAGTTCATCTCGGACCTGTTTGGTGAGCCTGTCAGTCGGTTTACCCTGATCAGGACCGGCAACGCGGCGCAGGGAACCCCCACTCGCCAGGCGTCTTCTCAAGCCTTGTACGCATTCGGACGTTTCTACGAGCGTTTTTCTCTCAGCGATCCCCTGCCTGCCATCGAACAGCTCGCTTCTGAACTTGAACTCGGCCCTGTCGATGCGCAGGTCGACCCGCAAGTGGCTCTCTACGCTTTACTCGAGCAGAATCATGATATCGACTGGGTGCGCCAGCGCACTGCACGCCGTGCAACTTTACTTGACGCGCTTGCTGAGGAATGCTGGCCGGGATTAAGCATTCCTGAGGAACGTGAAAGGGCTACCGCAGGAATTTTAGCCGCGGGTAGCTTCGCGCGTGCGTCCGCCCTCCCAGATACGCCGCCGCTCCTCTCCATGCGTGTGCATCTCTTCTTCCGCGGAATCTATGGTATTTGGGCCTGTATGGACCCCGACTGCCCCGCCGCACCTCCCTTGCCGACCGGAGTCGCGCCTCGTCCGGTAGGGAAACTCTACATGGACCCTCGCCCCTGGTGTGACTGCGGAGCGCGGGTGCTAGAGCTGTTCTCTTGCCGGCACTGCGGGCTTCTCTATCTCGGGGGCATTCCGGACTCTGTTCAGGGAAGCCTTTGGCCCTGGAGCGACGATCTGAGCGGCGCGCGCGAAGATCTCCAGCAGTTTCAGATCTTCGGAGTCGAAGCGCCGGACGCTCATGCTCTCTGCGAGTACCGCTCAACCCGGACCACCCTCTCCACGCATCCGCACGATATCTACGCGCGTCCGGTTTATCCGACCGAGCCAGCGCAAGAAAACGATGTTCTGGTCAGTCAATTCCCCGGTCAATGCCCGCGCTGCCGGAACTATCGTGAGCCCGGGAAGGATGGGCGCGAGATCATCGAGCCGTTACGAACGAAAGGCCCCCGCACCTTCTCGATCGTCGCGGAGGATGGCTTTCGCGTCCAGCCACGCGCGGCTTACGGCGCCCCTCCCAATTACGGGCGAAAGGCCTTGCTTTTTACTGATTCTCGCCAGGAAGCTGCTCAACTCGCCGCCGATTTGCGCGATGATCATCACAACGATCTCTTTCGCCAACTCGTCTACCGCGTGCTAATGTCCTGCCCCGATTGCTCCGGAACCGGCCAAGTCGAGGAAAAAGGCCCTTACATCATAGGTCAAGAACAGCATGTGCTGAGGAAGCCGTGTGCCACTTGCATAGGGACGGGAAGGCATCCCCGCCCGCAGCCGCTGGCTTTTGCAGAGGTGCGTTCGCGGGTCATCGACATGCAGTTACAACGAGGGATCAACCCGACGAATGGGCGCCTGCGCGAATACTTTGCCCGTATGAACGATGGAGATGCAGCGTGTTTCAAGGAGGCGGAAACAGCTTTCCACGTGGGCTTGCGTCGCGAACTTTCCCAGAGGGAGTTTGCGCTGGAGCCATTGGGATTGGCTTGCTGGCGCGTTCCGTTACCGGAAGACATCGGGGCATTTCCTCAACTCGACGAAGATGAGACCCGCCTATTTCTCCAGGCGGTTACTCGTATCCTGGCAACGGAGAACGTTCTGCTTCCACCCAATCCGTTGGCTCCATGGGAATGGCCCGAAAAGCTGGTGAAGGAGCATGAGCGGTCCCTGCTTATCTGGGGATATCGCAAGCAAAATAGCGAGGGACGCCAGGCCATTCCCTATAATCTCCAAAATAAACGCAAGCTCGGGCGCTACGTGATCGCCGTTTCAGAGGCGCTTGTCGAACTGGGGCGGCTTCCGAATAAGGTAGCGGCGGCAAGATGGGTCAACGATCTTGTCACGCCGCTCTGGAATGCACTGAAAGGATTGGGTATCCTGTCCGGAGCGGGCAAAAGGTTTGGAGAGGAGGTCCCGTACGGCATTCGCATTGATGGGTTCGCGTTGCACCCGGTCGGTGATACAGTCCATCGATGCAGTGCTTGTGCCTACATTATGAGCGAGGCGCTCTTCCATGTCTGCCTGCGTTGCGGCCAACGGACCAGTCCTGTCCCCGTGTCGTCGGTCCGGAATTTCTATCGGCGAGCGGCACTGCACGCTCTACCCACTTCCCCGTTTGATGATCCCTATGCATTGCGCTCTGCAGAACACACAGCCCAGATTTCAGGCGTAGAAGCACGCAACGAAGAGCGTTGGTTCCAGGATCTCTTTCATGATCATCAGCACCCTGACGATTATCGTATTGACGTGCTTTCAGTCACAACGACAATGGAAATGGGGATCGACATTGGTAGTCTTCTGAGCGTGGGAATGCGGAACGTGCCCCCAACCGTCGCTAACTACCAACAGCGAGCAGGACGCGCTGGACGGCGCGGGAGTGCGTTGGCAACTGTACTGACATTCGCACAGTTTCGCAGTCATGACCAGTATTATTTCGCGCATCCACCAGAAATTGTGAGTAACCCACCACGCGTCCCGGCCCTCTATCTCAACAATGAAGTCATTGCACGGCGTCACGTTCGATCCTTGATTTTGCAGGATTTCTTCTATCAATTGCTGAAGCTAAGGCAGGCATCTCAACCAGGGAGCCTCTTTTCAGCGTGGGGGACGATCGCCGACTTTATCAACATGCAGGGAACCGTGCATTTACGGCGGCACCTCGCAGCAAATCGGGCTTCACTCCTTATGCGGTGCGAGCATATTGTCGATCCAGCCTTTGTCCCTCGCCTCGGAGCGTGGATGAGCGAATTAGTGGCGGAAGTGCAATCCGTCATCAACCGTGGGGAGGCGAAAGAAAGTGTCCTGGAAGAACTGATCAACGCAGGACTCCTTCCTAAATATGCTTTTCCGGTGGATGTTGTGAGCCTTTTCATTCCATCGGAAAGGCCCTCATATGATGAGATGGAGATGCTAGAAAACGATGCCATGCAGCGAGATCTCAAAATAGCCCTGGCCGAATACGCACCAGGTGCCGAGGTGATTCGAGGCGAGTTTCCCAACACCTACATCTATCGGAGCGTTGGCGTCTACGATCGGTACAACGCCAGCCCCGACTACAACCTTTCTGGCACGCTGGTAGAATGCGCTGATTGTCAATCCATTATGCTCGCCAGTAGTACCAACGATGCCCCGGACCAATGCGCGGAGTGCGGTAGTTTCCATGTGATGTCACTTCCTTACCTGCGTCCTCGAGGCTTCACAGTTGACTGCGCATTGCCAAACGTAGGACGTGAATTGTATCAGAGAGGCGGACGGGAGCGCAGTGGGTATGCCATCCCGGCGCGACTGCTCGTAGGACAAACGTCCTTCAATACGGGCAGGCCACAAGTTCCCTTTGCCCCGAACCTGTATGTCCGGGTTCGTCGAGGAGAGCTCTTTACCTGCAACAAAGGCCCGAATCCCGACTTCCCCGGCTTTATTATCTGCCCCGTTTGCGGTCGTGCTCTTGATCCGGATAATCCTGGAGCGCACCGTTATCCAGCCAGTGTTCCGCCATTTAGGGGCAGGAACACCGGGCCTCGTGCGGGTGATTGGTGTCCCAACGCGACGGACTCCCACAATCAGGTCATTCTTGGCCATCAGTTCTTTTCGGAGATTATTCTTTTAGGTATCGATCTACCGGCCACGATGGATGCTCCACTCCAACAGCCATCAGGAAGGGCGGTCTGGTATTCGTTTGGCATACTTGCGGCTAACGCCGCCGCTATTATCTTGCAGATAGACCCAGGAGAACTCCAAGTCGGTGTACGGGCTGTGCGGCGCGGGCTCAATCATCGCCTGCACGGTGAGGTCTTTCTCTATGACGATGTGCCTGGCGGAGCCGGTTACGCACGAGCAATCGAGCAGAACATGAAGGCCATTTTAGAGAAAGCGTTGGAATTGGGAGAGCATTGTGAAAACCCAAACTGCGGTGGAGCCTGCTATCACTGCATGTTTGATTATCGCAAACAGATGCTCCACCCACTGCTGGATCGAGCGTTAGGAGCGGCCCTCCTTCGATTTGTGCTACATCGCCAGCAGCCTTCTTTGAGCCCTGCCCAAATTAGCCGTGGCGCGGACTCGCTTGCAGAATACGCACGGACAAGTTGGGAGGTGTTACCTGGGCGAGTACTTGGAGACCAATATTTCCCCTGCGTCCTTCGTGGCCAGGACGGTGTCGAGGTGGGTCTCTGGGTGATCCATCCTTTGCAGGCCCGACCAACGAGCGATGAGCGACAGGCCTTCCTGAGCGCCCACGGTTTGCGATGTGCGGTCCACACCTCTTTTGATCTTGAGCGCCGCCCTTTCTGGGTTCTCAATCATCTGGTGACATTATGAATAAGAATACGCAAAATACCGCGTTCAACTGGCACATTGACCGGAGAAGTCTCAGGCCCCCACGAGGACGACCTGAAGTGCCGTTCGGGCCAACAGCGATTGAAATGATACGTACCTGCGGCTTACGCGCCTGCTTTGAGATGTCACAGGGGTATGAGCGCCGTACGGCTTACGCAGCACGTGTGGGGATCGCTTTCCATAAAACCCTCCAATCGCTCACTGAGCGTCCCATCAGTTCTGATAATCGAAGTGAAATCATCGGTGAGGCCCACCGCCGTTTTCGCCACGAACTGGCGCTCCAAGAGGAACAAAAAAACAGCCGCCCTCGCGAACGAATGCTTCCTCATGATGAAGAGCGGGTACACCGTGCATTAGAAGCAATTGCTTCTGAGGCGCTTCGGCTAGCAAAGCAGCTTGCAACCGAGCAGGTCGAACATGAAAACCGAGATACAACTGTAATAAACAAGGCTCATCCTGCTGAAATGGAGAGCGTCTGCGAGGACAAAGCACTGGTCGAGGTACCGGTGCAATCACAAGATGGGCTTCTCACCGGGCGAGTGGATTATGCAGAAAGGCTTCCCACCGGAATACGCCTACTTGATTATAAGTCTGTCCTGCGAGACGGACTGCCAGCGCGATATGAGCGGCAACTCCAGTTGTATGCCCTCTTGTGGTACGAAACATTTGGCGAGTGGCCAGAGGAAGCGTGGGTGACCTATCCTCTCACAGGGGCAATGCACAAGATATCAATTGAGCCCGAGACATGCCACCACGTTGGCAATGAAGCGCGCGCATTGATCAGGCGGTTGCAAGAAAGTTCTTCAGTGGAGGAACTTGCTACCCCTGGCGAGGTCTGTACTGTATGCGAATTTCGTCCCTGGTGTCAGCCATTCTGGGCGTGGCAGGCGAAACATCCCCACCTCTCTATAGCTCTGCAAATGGCCTCGTTAGGCTTTGAGGGAAAAATTAGGACAATAGAGCTCAAGGATTATTACTGGGTTATCACAGTGGGGTGGCGCGAGGCTGAAGTTCGTATCGTCGCTCCTCAGGAGCGCTTTCCACAGCTAAAAAAAGCTTCTCCAGGTATGCATATTCGCGTGCTCGACATGCGACTGCAGGGGCAGCGTTACCGCCCACACGCGATTGTGGCCGAGAACTCAGAGATATTTCTCGTCGAGTAATGCGAGATAAATCGATGGCTCGAATATGAAGTGGGCTGGCTTTCGTGGGATGAGAACGCAACGTTTCATAGCATGAGCGTTTCTGAGTGCAGAGTGATGTCAGACATCACCGGGGAAAATCGGCGTGTTGTCTGACAAGATAGGGGCTGTTGTCTGACACTATTTCAGGCGAAAAGCGAAGCAGTTGGGCCGGTAAGATCTCTAAGTAACCGAGAACTCGATGTGCCTCCCCACAGATCTCGGGGACGGAGTGTAGACAGTAAGAACATGACAAGAAGATGCCAGAGGTAGCGCCATAGCCGACGTATCGTCTGCCCCCTCATCTGAGCCTTATCATCTTCGGGGCAGTCAAGAGAGAAAATGATATGTGTCGCTCTTCCCGGTGACAGGTAGCTTGAGGCCTAGTCTCATTGTATCTTGTCAACGACCGACATTGCTTTAACTACCTCAAACTGTGAAAGAACAGGAGACGGAGCGCGGATTTCCAGAAGTGCTCCCTGTGTACCGGTTGATAAGAGCCGAATTTCCCTGACGCGGGCGTTGGGCATCAGTCCTTCTCAATGTTGCTGAGGCGCTTCTCCCGATATGTGGAAGCTAAAAAAAGGTTTCTTGAGAGCATTTGTCACGGCATCAAATCCATAGGTCAGCATTGCTGTTTCGTACTAGACTTGTGCTTGAGCAAGCAGTACTCCTTTCGTTGCAACTTCAGCCAATGTGTGATGAAGGAGTTCAGCATCTCGCAAGGCCGTGTTGGCACCCTCGCCACGAGAAGGAGGCATCGTATGGATCGCGTCGCCTAACAGCGTGACGTTTGTCGTCTGCCACGGCTTGACTGGCTCTGCATAGTGAGAGCGAATTGGGAACGTTGCAGGGATATCGGCTTCATCAACGAGCCGGCGCAGCATGGGATGTCATTCCTTCACCAGGTCTCTCGCTACTGCTTGCAGTATTGCACGAGACCATTCCATTTCGGGGGCAAACCGCCTGCTTGTTATAAAAGTACCATCTCACTTTTCTTCATGA
>Ga0209577_10002431_pt1 | contig 17945 bp, 19 predicted proteins | sample GraSoiAngelo_109_FD_185874 | JGI IMG/M metagenome (GOLD analysis project Ga0209577, IMG submission 185874) | Grasslands soil microbial communities from the Angelo Coastal Reserve, California, USA - 14_0903_12_20cm (SPAdes) (version 2) | ecosystem: Environmental > Terrestrial > Soil > Grasslands...
GATGTACTGCCGCCGCCTTCGTCTGCCAAAACATACCTCTACTCGATTTTTTCCCAGAACCCGCGCCGATTTGGAATGTTCGGGAAGACAAGTTGGCCCTGGTAGAAAGTGAACGGATTGGAGCGGTCGTTGCCACCGAACGATAACGTCAGTGTTTTGCCTTCAACGCTCCAATGGCCTGTCACCGGCTCTCTGCGCTCGTAGGCTGTCACCGTCCAGTTCTCAACAGTGCCATTGGAATGAAGGACCAGATGTTCATCGATCGGGCCGGTATAGCCGATTGTAGTCTTTCGCCAATGACCGATTAGTCCGCTCGAATTTTCCGAAGAGGGACCACTTGATTCTTGAAATGTGATGATACCCGGGTCGGCAGCTTTTGTCGAAAAAGCAGCGAAGGCGAAAGTCGCGGATAGCGCGAGCAAAGTGACGTGGTATCGGCACCCCTGCCGATCAATCCGATCGGTTGGAAGCCAATTGCACGAAATGATTTTTTGGAAAACGTTTTGTGTTCTCATGGGAACCTCCGCGCCAAGTCTGAAGATGTGACCAATAAATGGCAACTCTATTCGTGGTTTGTTGCGCAGCCTCGAACTCGAATCGATGTTTAACGGGATAAGATGAAGCTTCCAACGATCATCGAACGAGGACGATTCCCTTCGCCGGCGCCCGCGCCGCAGGCCCTGGTATGGTACGGCCATAAATTGTGGATGGGTTCACGCGATCTGCGCCGAATTTACGTCATCGATCCGAAAGAGTGGAGAGTGCTCGAAGAAGAAGAAGAACCACCTGGCATACCTTGGGCGGCTGTTGCGACGAACGGGACGCTTTGCTTTACTACTGGCGAAGGTCCGAATGACGATCGTTACATTCGCCGATTCACCCCCGAGATCGGCTTTTCGGAGCAGGATAAAATCGCTTGCCCGGAATTTACCGGATCGTACCTCAGCTACGACGGTGAGAGTCTCTATCTAAGTCAGTGGTACAAACAGCGCATTCTCAAGCTGGATGCGAATGGCAATATCATCCGCGCTATTCGTATAGGCGCTGAGGTTTCCGGCCACGTCTTTGTTGATGGAATGATCTACGTGTTGCGCGGGACCGAACAGAACGGCGAGAGCTGGACCATCGCGCGCCTCGATCCGCAAGAGGAAAAGCCGGAGATTAAAGACATCGCGGTCGTGCCGTTTGCATGCCGTTCACTTACATTCGATGGCACGAACTTCTGGTCGAATCATCGCGCCGCGAATGAAATCGTATCGTTCGCAGTGCCATCGTAGCCGCTACCGTTCTCTGCGACATTCCAATCCTGCATCCTAAGATTTCGCGAGGGATATCGCGTGAATAGTCGCGGGTCTGACTAACGCCCGGTAAAACGTATGGGATTTCAATCAGCAATTCATTTAAACGTCAATGTTTGTTGGACATTACAGCGTTGCTTTTGCAGCTAAGAGCCAGACAAACAAAATTCCCCTTTGGGTTTTGTTTATCGCTGTTCAATTCCTCGATTACATTTGGGCGACACTGGTGCTTCTCGGGATAGAGAAGTTGCGCGTGATTAAGGGATTCACGGCTGGCAGTATGCTCGACTCGTACTTCCATCCCTATTCACACAGTTTGATCGCAGCGGTCGTTTGGAGCTGTGTGGGCGCATTCGTGTATAAAACAGTGTGCAGCAGGGTCGGATATCCTTGCACAAGGTCCGCGGCTCTAATCGTAGGACTCGCTGTTTTCTCCCACTGGATTCTCGATTTGGTTGCGCATCCGCGTGACCTCGCGATCTACGACAACACGTTGAAAGTGGGTTTTGGCTTGTGGAATTATCGCGATCCGGAGTTTGCATTGGAAATCGGGCTGCTTGGCGCAGGAATCCTGCTTTACCTTACGCGAAATGTGATGCCAGCTATTCGTAAAGGAGCCGTGATTGCTTTCGGAGCTGCCCTCGTTGTCATCCAGATAGGTGACACATATGTGCCTCGCTACCCGTTGACCGCCAGACAAACCGTCATGGGCGTTTGGATTTTCTATACGCTATTCGTGGTCGTTGCTTTCTTCATAGAGAAAATCGGAAGTCGGCGGCAAACTAAGATGCTGTGATCACAATCGTTTTCGGTGTTTCCGGCGCAGGGAAAACAACGATTGGCAAGCTGCTCGCCAAAGATCTTGGCTGGCGGTTTCTTGAAGCGGATGATTTTCATCCGCGCGCCAACATCGAGAAGATGCGCAGTGGTCGTCCGCTAACTGACGAAGACAGGTGGCCATGGCTGGAACGTTTGCGCGAACAGATCGCGCGTTCTGTTGCTGCAAACGAGAACGCGGTGCTTGCGTGCTCCGCATTGAAACGTGCGTATCGGGAATGTTTACGCGTCAGCAATGACGTGAACCTTGTATTTCTTCGCGGGGATTACGCTCTGATTGAGAAACAACTTCGTGATAGACGCGGTCACTTCATGAGTCCTGGGTTGTTAAAAAGCCAGTTTGCTGATTTGGAAGAACCCGACCCTGACGAACACGTGTTAACAATTGAGCTTGGCCGGAAACCGCAAGTGCTTGTTGAAGAAATCAAAGCGAGGCTGGGTTTTGGAAGTAACACATGACTGCTACGCTTTGTAATAAAGATTGTCGCTCCCGACGTCGAAGATTCGATTCCATCTGGCGCGATAATTCTCAAATGCGAATCTTCGCCGGCGTAAGATCTTTCCCAAGCTTTTCCGCATCGTCCCGTAGAACCAGCGCAGATGCTATGGCGCCTCTTTCTTTTCTAACCCCGAAACTCGGGCCATAACTAAATCCGTATCGTTCTCCGCAATGCATTCGGTCTTAACGTCCAACACCCATCTGATTCTACGATGCTCGTGCAGTTTTTCTCAGCGAAACGAGTTTGTTAATGAGTCTGTTAGTCATCTTTTCCAAAAACATTCCCCACGCACTGAGCACGGCTAGAGTTAGCACGCAGATTAGTAGAAACGCCCAGATAGGCACCTCACGAATGCGAAGCCCGAGCCAGATGACGTAAGGTTGGTGAATGAGATACAGGCCATAGGAGTACAATCCCACAAGGCCGAAAAGTTTTGCAGGTTCTTTGAATAACAAAATGATTCCAGCAATGCCCATGATTTCGAGCATGCAACATGTGCCTGTGGCAAAATCGACGAAGATGTATTCGTAGAGACCGCTATAGAGCTGCAGCGCGGCAGGGTAGAGCATTAGTCCAAGAACGAGACCCCCGCCGCGAAGCAAAAACCATTCTACCCGCGCCGTCGATCGCGTGTGCCAGACGGCGAGCGACATTCCCAGTGCGAACTCGGGCAAGCGACAGATCGCGAACCCGCCTAACACCCACAGACCACTTTGATGCCAGACTACAAGCAACATGTAACGCGCGAAAAACCCGGCGACACACGCGGTGAACAAAAACCACCACGGACCAACCCGCCGCGCCGTCAGGAAAAGCAGTGGAAAAATCAAATAGAGTTGGATCAGCATGGAAAAGTACCACCAGGACGCGTTGAGGTACATGAAATTCATCTGAATATCGATGAAGCGCAGACCCAGGAGACTAAGGATGATGCGGTCGTCCACAGGTTCTAGGCGCGCAACGAACGGCGAGAGGAGATAAACCAAATGCGCAACCCAATACATTGGATAGAGGCGTAGGAAGCGCCCGCGATACCACCCGCCCCACGCGATCGCACCGGACTCGGTACGGCGCATGGTCGATTGCATCAGCGTCCACCCGCTGAGGATGATAAAAACACCAACGGCGTGAAATCCGAGTCCTGAAACCTTGAACCAAACTAATCTTAGAAGCGTCAGCGCGCCTGCTGTAAAGCTGCTCCAGTCAGTCGGTGATAGGACGCCGTGCTGGAAATAGGTGGTGAAAAAATGAAAGTAAGCAACGAACAGAATCGCCAACCCCTTCGAGATATCAATCCAAAGGAGGCGTTTCACCGCATCCGCTTTATCAGCCTTAAACTGTCGTGGTCAAGAATTAGAACTTGTTTCCTGAATAGCACTGTCATGTTGAGCGAAGCGAAACATCTCTGGTCCATTTCGGTGGCGCGGGGGGTTCCAGAACTTGATCTGAGAATCTTCGCTTCGCTCAGAATGACATCATAAGATGGCACCCACTCATAATTGGTACAGCGTCTGACCCAGACGCCGTACAAATTGAAAGCAGTGGCGCAATTGACTATAATGATAGTACTCGCTAGATCGACATCGTGATTTCTCAGGTTAGAGGCGATTCCACACTTGAACGCGATCGTTTGCTTGTCGTTATCGCGACGATTGTCATCAACGTCGCTGCGGTTTCGCTGTTGACGCTCGCGCCGTGGTCGGACCGGCGCACGGGCGCGGCACTCAACCTTGTTGATAATTGCCTTCTAATCGGCTTTGCACTCGTTAGGCGGGACGCATTGCTGAGTCGGTTTCTCCTTTTTGGAGTCGTAGTCGGCTTCACTGAGCTTGCGGCCGACGCGTGGCTTGTCGATTACACACGAACGCTGGACTACTCCATTGGCGGCGGTCCAATAATCTGGCGATCACCGCTCTGGATGCCGTTGGCTTACTCGTGATCGGTTTGCTTGGCGCGATCAATATTCCTTTCTACGAAGAGATGGCCCGCCGAATTCATTGGTGGCGATACAGCCCCGAAAGCGTTCGGGGCATGATTTCGTTCACTCCGTGGTACATCGTTCTAGGCGAGTTCGGGATTGCGCTCGCCCTGGCGGTGCTTGGACGTACCCTGCGGCGGGGCTCGTGGCGCAAAGCTGTTATTGCCGGGATCGGCGGCGGATTTTCGATCTTTATCTGCTACGCTCTGGCGTTTTGGATCACTGATCGATTGTTCGAATAAAAGCGAGTCAGCTTTCAGCCCTCAGGTGCATGTGCTTCCTCTGAGCCTGGCTTTTTACAGAACCAGATGGCAACTGCGCAGACGAGCAAAGCAACCGTGATGACGAGAAAAGCGTCATTAAACGCCATGACGAATGCCTCGCGAGTTACAAGTGACTTAATGACGGCATATGATTGCTTGAGCGCCATTGTCGCATCAAGGCCTTTGCTCATGAAATTCCCTTGGACCTCAGCGAGTCGCGCCTGCGTCGCCGGCGCGTAGACTGTGACCAGTTCACCGATGCGAAGATCGTGAAATTGTTCACGACGCGTGACCAGCGTGGAAAGAATCGCGATACCAACACTTCCGCCGATGTTACGGAAGATATTGAAGATGGCGGAACCGCTGCCGGCATCTTTTGCTGCTAGAGTTGCCACAGCCAGACCAGTAATCGGCACGATGGTGAAAGGTTGACCGAATGCGCGCACGATATTGGCGAACCGGAGCTGATCGCCTGCGTAATCAAAGCTCATGCTGATGTTCATATAACAGCTCACGGCGAAAATGAGACAACCCCAGCAAACAAGCAGGCGTTGATCGAACCGTTTCATCAACCATGGCAAAAACGGAAAGATCAGAAACTGCGGCAAACCTACCCAGATCAGCACTTCGCCGATTTGCAGCGGGCTGTAACCCTGAACAGTACCGAGATAGAGCGGGATCAGAAAAATGGTACCGTAAAGTGCCAGACCAAGTCCAAAAGCGATGATCGAGATGAAGCCCAAATTGCGGCACGCCAGGAGACGCAGATTCACGAAAGGTTTTTTGCGGACGAGTTCGATAATGACGAAAAGCGGAACGAATATCGCAGCGAGAATCGCGCAGTTACGAATGAACGGGCTGCCGAACCAGTCCTTTCGCTGACCCTCCTCAAGCATGGCGACAAGCGAGCCGAGTCCGATGGCCATGCAGAGAATTCCCCACCAATCTCCAGTGCGAAGCTGCCCTAGCTTCATCGATTCCTTGTCAACGCCGTACAGGATCGATGCCAGCATGAGCGCGCCCGGAATGAAGTTGACATAAAAATTCCATTCCCATCCGAAACGGTCCGTGAGCCAGCCACCAAGCGCCGGACCAATGGCCGGTGCAAGCGTAGCTGTCATCCCGAACATCGCTTGACCGACGGGCAAGAGATTTTTCGGCATTGTGCTCACGATAACGGTGAGAGCCATGGGGATAAAAACGCCGCCGGTAAATCCCTGTCCCGCGCGGAACACAATCATCTGACCCAAGCTCGTAGAGATTCCGCACAGCGCGCTGAACGTCAGGAAAAGAAACACGTTTACGACAAGGTAGTAGCGAACGGTGAATACGTTTGCGAACCAGGCAGTGAGCGCGATCGTAACGATTTCGCCCACCAAATAAGCAGTGGAGATCCAGGAGCCTTCGTCGGGCGTCGCCGCGATCCCGCGGGAGATGTCGCGCAAGGATGAGTTCGTGATCTGGATGTCCAGCACAGCCATGAACGCGCCGAGCATGGTGCCGAATACAGCGACCCATTTCCGAAAATCCATTGTGCGGTTTTCTTCTGGCATAACTCAATTAAGCAAAGTCCGAGGCGTTGTAGCCACGGCCCTGTGGGCCGTCTTGCCTGGTCTGAAAGCCTGTAGTAGGGAGATCGACCGGCCACAGGCCGGTGGCTACAGCATTTGCAAAATCCCGCATCGCTCACCTCATTCGCGTTTGCCCGAACGTAAATCGATTTTGGGCTCGCACGACAAGCCCGGTACGACGCGACTTCGGTATTTGCCTACATCGTCAAACACGATTTTTACCGGAACGCGTTGAACGATTTTGGTAAAGTTACCGGTAGCATTGTCAGGTGGCAGCAATGAAAAGACGGCCCCGGTGCCTGGCTGCAAGCTGTCAATGTGTGCGCTGAATTTGTGATCAGGGATCGAATCGATTTTTACGTCGACATGCTGACCCACGCGCATTCTTGCGATCTGTGTTTCTTTGAAGTTCCCTAACACCCAGACATTACGTTCCGCTACAGCCATAAGTGCCTGGCCTGGCTGAATGCGCATCCCAGTCTCGACAGTCTTCTTGCCGACTACGCCGTCGGCAGGCGCGACGATGGTGGTGTAGGAGAGTTGGAGTTCCGCGTTGTGCAATGCCGCCTCTGCTGTCGCCAAATCTGCCGTTGCGGCATCCATGGCTCCTTTACCGCTGCGCAACGCCGCCGTCGCATTGTCGAGGTCTTGTTTGGAAACAACTTTTTCGTGGCTGAGCTTGGTGAAGCGGTCGTAGTCCTGTTGGGCATGATCCAGATTCGCTCTTGCTTGCTGCGCAGCGGCGCGGCGCTGCAAGGCCTGAGCGCGGGCCTGCTCTACTGCCACTTTGAAATCACGCTGATCAAGCACGACCAACCGCTGGCCGGCTTTGACTAACTGATTGTCATCGACATTGACACTCTCCACCGTTCCCGCCACACGCGCGCTGATTTCATGAACGTGCGTCGTAGTATAAGCGTCATCAGTCGATTCGAAGTTACGAGCGTGCAGCCAGTACAGAAACACGCCGATTAAGACAACTCCGACGCAAACGCCACCGATGATTAAGGTCTTTCGAGAAAGATGAAACTTTTTCTCCTTGTTTTTGCTATCGTCTTCGCGCGCGAGAGTCTCTGTTTCGTAACGAGTGCGCTCTCGGGTTTTCGCAAGGCGGTTGCCATCCTTCTCCCAATCGGGAGGGGGGTTTCCGTCTCCTTTGTCGTTGCTGTCTGCCATTGCTGTACCTTTTACTATTTAAACGGTTTCGCGTTCGATTTTGGCCTCGTGTGCCGATAGGGCACCCTTAGTCGCGAGCCGGGTTTCGCAACGACCGGTAAATTCTTGACCGAACGGGAAGCCGTCGTGATCTTCAAGAACGAACTAATCGAAAGGTTCCCGATCGCGTCGCGATACCAGGAGAGCTAAGGGAACGGCCTGAGAAAAGGAAACAAAGAAATGGCAGGCCGCTCTTATGCGACAAGCGAACTTGCCAGATCTCGAATTTTACTTAGGGAAATGAAGCGACAACAACAAACGGTCACTCTGACCGCCAACCAGGGCTTCGTCTCGCAGATAACGCATCTGGAAGATCGAACTGGTGAATTTTGAAATTCATGACTCATGAAAATTTCCTGTTTCCTACTTGTGTTCCTTTGCCAATCTGCTGTCGCAGCGATCCCGACACCTTCGCCGTCACCATTGCCGACGGCACTCGCATCTCCAGCTGCGACAATCACGCAGTCGGTTTCCGAATTATCTGCGCAACGAGCCGCTACTGAGCGGTCGAAGATATACCGGTCCGGGGCAGCTTACGGCCGCTGGCTCGATCAGATAGCAAAAGACTCAGGCAACGCTTTTCTTCAACGAGCGGTTTTTGATCAAGTTACCTGGATGCGATTGCTTAGTTGCGCCGTTGCACTCGCATTGTTGTCACTGCTCTCTGGTTGGTTTGTCTGGATCGTCAGGCGGCGCGCCGGCGAGATTGAATCGACTCGATATCAGTCCTGGTTAGCACTAAGTGCAGCCGCGATTCGCAAACCTGTTGCGCTCTTCCTTTGGATGTGCGGTGGCGCATTCGCGCTCCTGCCGATAGTTGCGGGGATCAATTCCCGGCCCACGCGCATTTTTTGGGGACGGGGGCTTACTGCGATTCTCTACGCCGGATGGATTATCGCGCTGCTGTGGCTGGTTTTTCGCGCGATTCGCGCGGTAGAAAAACGGATGCGTCTCTGGGCGGAGCAAACCCGCAGCTTGTTAGGCAAAATTCTTGTTCCAATCGTTGGACAGTCATTACGGCTCGCGGTGCCGCTGCTTGGGATCATTCTATTGTTACCGCTGCTCAAGCTTCCCGAAAACTGGATGTGGGTGACCCAAAAAGGAGTCGGCATTCTGTTCATCGTCACGCTTTCATATCTGATCGTTCACGGCATCAATGCAATGCAGACTGCGCTGTTGAGTCGACAGCGATTGGACCTGCCGGACAATCTTTCCGCGCGCAGGATCTACACCCAGGTATCGGTGATTCGCAAAGTTATCATCACGGCCGTCGTAATCATTGCCACCGGGTCGGTGCTGATGCTTTTCGACCCGGTGCGGCAGTTCGGCACGAGCATCCTGGCTTCCGCTGGAATTGCAGGCATCGTGATCGGCTTCGCCGCGCAACGGACTCTGGGCAATGTGCTCGCCGGAATTCAAATCGCGCTAACACAACCGCTACTCATCGATGACATCGTCGTGGTCGAAGGCGAGTTTGGCCAGATCGAAGAAATCACTCTCACGTACGTAACGGTGAGAACGTGGGACCTGCGTCGGGTGATTTTGCCGATCACCTACTTTGTCGAGAAACCCTTTCAGAACTGGAGTCGCGTTTCTACCGATCTGCTGGGCGCGGTTGTTCTGTACCTCGACTATCAGGCGCCGATTGGCGAATTGCGCAAGGAACTGAAGCGGCTTGTCGAAAGCAATCCGAAGTGGGATCGCAAAGTTTGCGGATTGCAAGTGACGGACACCAAGCAAAGCACAATCGAAGTGCGTGCCCTCGTCAGCAGCACCGATCCCGGCAAACTCTCCGATCTTCGTTGCGATGTGCGCGAGGGCCTCATTGAATTTCTGTGCCGGAATTATCCGGAAAGTCTCCCGCGGCAGCGCATTGTCAGCGAGGCTCCAGACGAAGGGATTCGCCACCGGCGAAAATCAAAATCCGCTTCAACAGCGGAGGGAAGAGAACATGAGCGTGGTCCCAAAGCTCCCGGCATTCATGAGGACCAGAAACGGGACGGCACAGGCAGTTAGCTTAGGTCCTTTTAAGCAGAGGGACGCAATAGCTGTTTTGAAAACAGAACCGCGCCAAACATGCCGCGCGAAGCATTAAAGAGGTAGCTCTGGATGAGAGAACTGGATTCCTATCTGAATGATCATTTGGCTGGTTCGGTAGGGGCGCTCGAACTGATTGATCATTGGAGTAAGCTTTGCGACGGCAAGCCGCTGGCGAAGTTTCTTGCTGATCTGAGGAGAGACGTCGAGGCAGATCAAGAGACGCTACGGAAGTTAATGCGCGCCCTTGGAACCAAGGAGAGCAGTGTTCGACCAGCAGGCGCATGGGTGGCAGAGAAAATCAGCCGGGCTCGCTTCGCTGTTGCTGGTAATGAAATTGGCGGACTGGGTCTCGTGCTCGCACTGGAAACAATCGAGATGGGAATTACGGGCAAAAAACTTCTTTGGCGGGCTCTTGCTGCATCCGATTTGCCGAGAAAGGGCAATATCGATTTTGTGGAAATGGAGCAACACGCTGAGGAACAAATCGCGCGAGTCGAGCTCGAGCGGATGCGCGCGGCGCGCGAAGCGCTCTCTGATAACAGCGCGACCCACTCGCGCTTTGATACATGAGCAGGTACAAAAATTTGCCGCCGGGCGAACGGGTTCCGGAGATTGTGAATGTGGTCATAGAAATCCCAAAAGGGAGCAGTCACAAATATGAGTACAATCCGGACCTGGATGTGATCTGTCTTGATCGCACGCTCTATTCGCCCATGCATTATCCGGGTGATTACGGATTCATTCCCGGCACCCTGGCAGAGGACGGCGACACGCTGGATGCGTTGATCCTGCTGGAGCAGCCTACTTTCCCTGGCTGTATGATTCGAGCGCGGCCAATCGGTGTGTTAACAATGATCGATCAAGGCCAACAGGACGCAAAAATCCTCGCTGTGTCGTTAGGCGACCCGCGGATGGAGGGAATCAAAAATCTTCAAGACGTAGACGAACATCTATTGCGCGAGATCCGCTATTTTTTCGATACCTACAGCGAATTGGAAGGCAAAAAGACGACGACGCAGGATTGGCTCGATGCAGAGCAGGCCGGGAAAATTATCGCTGCTGCATGCGAACGTTTTCGACAAAAATCCGAATGACCAGAGACCGAATTGCGTTGCAATCTAAATCTAGCTGTCTCTTGATCGCGCTCCGCCAATGCGGAGGCCCCAAAGAATCAGGGCGAAAGAAACAATTCCGGTCGGCGCGGATGAGTACGCCACGATTTTGATGATGGTTTCCTGAGAGGCGCTTCCGTGAGCAGTGCCCGCAGCCAAAGGCATGGTGGAGTTGCCTGCTCCCCAAATGGCGCCCAGCAAATAGGCCGCGACGATTGCTAGACTCGAATAGACTAGCGTCCAGAACGCCAGTCGCAACGTGGCAACTCCACGAAGCTTTGGCCACAATAATCCCACGGCTATGAGTAAAACGCCTAACAATGCCATCAGCGAATGCGCTGAAAGCCCGAGACGTGGCGCGGCGAGGCTCGGAATCACAAATCCTTCGAAAGAAGTAAGCAAAAAGAGCGCGACGCCGATCTGGAGTAGCCGATGACCTTGACGCGATAACACGAACCGCAGAGTTAGGCGGTAAAGCCGTGATCGATGACAAATGCCGCTCCCGTTGCAAACTTCGCCTCGGGACTCACAAGAAAAGCAACCATGGCAGCAACATCGGCCGGTTCGCCGAACTGAGGCGTCACCATGAATGACCGAAGATCCTTGGCATAGGGACTGTCCTCCGGATTACCGTCGGTTTTGATCGGACCCGGATGCACTGTGTTCACAGTGATTCCCCGCGGACCGAGGTCGCGGGCCATTCCTTTCGCGAGACCATCCAAGCCGGCCTTGACCATGCTGTAGATGCTTGTCGTCGCCAGAGCAGCGAAGTCGGCGATGTTGCTGCTAACAAAAACAATTCGTCCCCCGTCGCGCATGTGCTTGAGCGCTGAGCGTGAGGCGATGAATGCGGCTTTTAAATCCACTGCCACCATGTGATCGAACTCTTCATCCGAAACTTCATCGACAGGTTTAAATAGAAATGCGCCGGCACTACTTACGAGGATGTCGATACGACCGAATTCCTTTGCGACTTTCTCGACCGCATCCATGAGTTCGCGCGCGCTGCCGCTATCGGCCTGTATCGCAATAACTCGATTACCGTTAACGCTTGCTTCCTCTACGACCGAGTCCGCCGCCTTATTCTCTTTGAGAAACGTGAATGCGACATCCGCGTTTTCGCGCGCAAGCCGTTTAACGATTCCCGCGCCAATGCCGCGACTGCCTCCTGTTACCAAAGCAACCTTTCCCGACAAGCAAGACATTCCGGTTGCTTCTTTGTTTTTCGTTCTCCTTTGATTCATGATGTTCGTTCTCTCCTCTGAAAATAGATCGCTTAACGACTCAAGATTGCGCGTCATGATTTGCAGGCATTCCTCGTCGAGGAACGATAGCATGGGCTAATATCCGTCTGACTATTCGCGGTTAATGCCGATGATCTTCCAGAGCTTGTACGGTTCGGTGCGCGTGGATTTGCCGTCGTTGAATCGTGGCATGTTTTCGATCTGCGATGCAGTCACGTACATCTCACCGTTCGGTCCCCAGCTCAATGTGTCCGGCCAGAGCAATCGCTTGTCCGCGATGACTGGTTCCACGCGCTTGCTGGTAGGATCCCAACGCACGACGGCGCTGTTCTCGAGATCGGTGAGGTAAACGCTGCCATTGGCCCCTTCGAGCATCCCATCCGGCGCTGGCGTCTGCCCGACATTTTCTACTTTGGATTCCAGCTCATGTTTCCCGAGCATCTCGTCTGCAAGAAAACTTGTCTTGATCCGGTACAACGTATGACCGGTAAGTGCGTGGTAATAGAGATAACCGTTTTTCACATCCAGGACGATGCCATCAGATGCGATCTGAGGCGGCGTTTTCTTTTGCTGGTCGATCAACGCCTTGCCGTCTACGACGAGCTTCACGTCCTTTTCGGGTTGAGTGGATGGATGGCCATCGAGAAGCCGTCGGGCTTTGCCATTTTTAAGATCGACAACGATGATCGCGCCCTTGGCAGATTCCGTGATGAAGGCAGTATTGGTACGCGTCTCGATGCGAACATCGTTGAGGTAACTCTTCCTTGGCGCCACGTCTTCACCGAATGGTATTGTTTGCACGACATGGTTGTTCGCGAGATCAATCTTCACCAGCTTTGGTCCGCCCTTGACGATCTTCTGCATTTTTGGCGCTGCCGGATCGAGCACCCACAAATTGTCCTGATCGTCTACTACTACACTTTGCACGCAGACGAAATGCGAGCCGACTGGACCAGGTCTGTTCCATTCTTCATCAGGAAACGCTTTGGGTTGGCCGTTCACAATCTCTGCTACTGAGATTGAGTGATCATTCGACCAGTAGGGAAAATTCACGAAGATGCGGCCGGATTTTGTCGACACACCAACGCCAGTGATTTGCTTATCAGCAAAACTCGCCACTTCTCGTAGCTCCGCTGCGGATGCGGTTGTGGTGTTGGCAAGAAGTATTGCGAGAGCGAATTGAAATCGCATAAAAAGAATTCGCGGCTCCGGTCGAAACTGGATGAGTAATGCGGAAGAGCAGTTAAACAGCTTCCGTTGTTTGTTCGCCGCTCGCCGTCCTGGCAGGATCTATTCTCAATGCCAGAAACGCGGCGACAACCGCGAGTCCGCCAAGTAGCAAGAATGCCTCAGTGTGGGTGCCAGTGCGTGCCTTCAATACGCCGATGAGCGTTGGACCCGCAAAGCTTCCCACATTCGCAATCATTGTCACCAGAGCTATGCCGGCAGCCGCTGCTGGTCCGGTAAAGAACTGAGTCGGCATCGACCAAAACGGTCCATAACTCGCGCAGTGTCCCAACGGAACAAGAGCCAACGCGATAATCGCAAAAACAGTGTTATGCAAAAGCGCGCAGCCTATAAGGCCGACGGCCATGACCACTAACGGCACAGCGATGTATATTGGTCGCTCATTTGTCGGAATGGTAGCTATTTAGGAGCATTCCAAAGATTGTTACAGCGCTGATAACACCTAGCACGAGACCTACCTTGAAGTTACTAAGTCCAGTAATGGACCTGATAGCAAGTGGCGCCCAGAATGAGTAACCATAAAATCCGGCTGCGACCAAAAGAAAGATGATCCCTAATTTCCAGACGGTGACATCAGTCAAGGCTACGCGGATACCTGGTCTTAGCGGCGATGTTCTTCGTTCGGCTGCAAGTGTTTCGACGAGCCAGTCGCGTTCTTCTGGTGCCAGCCACTGCGTTGTTTCCGGTCGATCATCCGGATAAAAAATCACGCTGGCTCCGAGGACGATCGCAGGCAGTCCTTCGAGCAGGAACAACCACTGCCAACCGGCTAGTCCATAGATGCCATCCAAGTCCAGCAAAGCACCCGATAGTGGTCCTCCTATTAACCCGGTCACGGGGACTGCAGTCATGAAAGCCGCAATCGCTCTCGCGCGCTGGGCAGTTGGATACCACAGACTCAAATAATAAATTACTCCGGGGAAGAACCCTGCTTCGGCGACACCGAGAAGGAATCGTAGTAGGTAGAACTCCGCAGGAGTGCGAACAATCATCAGACCCGCAGAAATCAGGCCCCAAGTCACCATGATTCGCGCGATCCAGAGCCGCGCTCCGACTCGCTCAAGAATGATGTTACTCGGTATCTCAAAGAGACAATAACCGAGAAAGAAAATGCCGGAACCGAAGCCAAACACTGTCGAGCTAAAGCCGAGATCGGCGTTCATTTGCAAGCCCGCGAAACCGACATTCACCCGATCCAGCCAGGCGATAACGTAAAGCACAAAGAGAAACGGGATCAGCCGCCACGTCACTTTGCGCAGCGTAACCGCCGGCAACTTGTTAGGGAGCGCTGTCCTGAAAACATTCGGATTTGAATTCGACTGTTCGCCGAAGTTTTTCACGCGTCGGACAGCTTAGACCGCTAGGGCCGCAAAGAAAGCCGACGAAGCGTGCTTGCCATATAACTGGGTTTCGATTACAAATCGCTCCTTCAAAGCAGAACAAATTATGTCCACAAGAGTAATTCCACTCCTGCTTGCAATCATCGCCAGCACGACGGCCGTCCATGGAAGTGTACCGATTATCGTTAACACTCCCGCGCACCAGCGAGCGGTGATGAACCTATGTACGGATGCGAGCGATCAGCTAAGGAAAGGGGATATAGCCGGTGCAAAGCGCAATGTTGATGCGGCGCTTGCAATCGATCCCAAATTATGGCCTGCGCTCTACCTCCGCGCGGAGATTTTTAGAAAAGAGGGCAAATACGAACTCGCCATTCAGGATTGTAACGAAGCGCTCCGACAATATCCAGGCTGCGTCGAGGCGGCCCTGTTGCGCGCCGACATCAACGTGCGCCTTGGCAAATACGCTGAAGCGTCGAAGGAGTTTAATTATCTGATCTCTCTTCACCCTCGACCTGTCACATTGGCCAGAGCACTGAGCGACCGCGCGTGGTTTCAGGCGACTTGCCCAAACTCTTCGTTTCGCAATGGGCAAAAAGCGATCAAAGACGCGAAGGCTGCTTGCAGCATCATGCAGTGGAAAGATGAGAGCATGATCGACACACTTGCTGCCGCCTACGCTGAGACCGGCGATTTTGATCCTGCAGCGCGTTACGCAGCACAGGCATTGGCTGTGAAAGGAATCTCAGCCCAAGACGAAAAAGTTTTTCGTGAACACCTGGTTTTGTTTCAAGAGCGCAAGCGATTTCCCGTTTCGCAATAACATTGGCGATATTCAATAGCCGAAAGATTCGGAACTAAACTGATCAGTGCCCCTGAAGGTCTGCCTTAAGAACAGAGTTAGGAGAGCCGTCGCTACTTACCGATGAGAATCAAAATGCCGGCAGCCAGCGCAAGGATGGGCATGAGAATGCCAAGGCTGAAACCAATCAGTCCCATGAGACCGCTGAGGATCAGATAGATAGCGAGCAGAAGCATTCCGAGGTTTTTGGTGATGTTCATGGCTCCTTTTTGGGGCAATGCCATTCTTTTTGCACGTCAAAAATTACGCGCTGCAAAATCACTTATGGATTCGTGCTTGCCACTTTCACAGCCGGCTTAATAACTCCCACCTCGGCACTCACTTTTTGAATTTGCGCTGCCTGCTCTTTCACTGTCGCGGTGAGAGCCTCCATTCCGGATTTTAGTTGAGCAATGGTCGCTTGCTGCTCCTCGTTTTTGTGGTGCTCTTTGAGAAACTCATTAAGCAACATCGCGTTCACCTGGTCATAGCGCACCGTGTAAATGTCGCCATTCTTGTCGCGCATGACGAGGTCGGGACTTATCTTCTCTACATCCTCGGCCACCAGGCCGAACTGCTGTGTGCCTACTGGATCAAGTTCCTTTTTGTAACGAAAAGTGACCGGTTTAAGCGAATAAATTGTTTGGCTCGCTTGGTCCATTGGTTTGATCTGCTCCTTGAAGCGCTTTGAAGAAGTCAGCGTGCCCAAGTGGCCGTTTGAATCTACAAGGACTGCCGCGCCACTGGCCAGTGTTGTTCCGCTGATTCCACTGATAAAGGTATCCGTAATATCCGTGTTACCGATCCGAATGGTGTTACTCTCACCGCTCACGCCGCCGACATTGGCACCAATATCGATATTGTTGGAGTCACCCCCTTGCAGCCACTGGCCGGCGTTCTGGCCCAGGGCGGTGTTGAGGCTGCCACTGAAGTTGCGGAAAAGGGCGTCGTTACCCACCGCGGTGTTGCCGTCGCCCCTGCTCGAAGCAAGCGCACCAGAACCGACGCCGGTGTTGCCGTTGGCGGAATTCTCAACAAGAGCATAAGCACCCACGGCCGTGTTGTCGTTGCCGGAGGTGTTGAAAACCAGAGCGGATGCTCCCGTTGCCGTGTTTCCTACGCCGGTGGTGTTGCGAAAGAGAGCGGCCACTCCGTTGGCTGTGTTCTCGTATCCCGTCGTGTTGCTATAGAGTGCATTAACACCGTTGGCCGTATTATTGAAACCAGTGGTGTTCGAAGATAGTGCATTAACGCCGATGGCCGTGTTGGCGTTCCCGATGGTGTTACTTTTGAGCGACGAGAAACCAACCGCCGTATTGTATACGCCACTGGTGAGACTCAAAAGGGCGTTTTGCCCTTCGGCCGTGTTAAGTCCGGGGTATCCGCCGTCCGGTGGCGGACTTACCGCCTCAACTTTTGGCAAAAGCCCAACGCAGATGAGTAAAACGATGAAGATGAATGACACTCGGGTTTTCATAAGGTTTAATTCTGGAACAAGTCTCGCCTGCTTGTCGAGGTTGAAACGATAAATCGCCGTACCTGGTAGAACGCCAGAGCGTTTGGCTATGATCGCTCGTTATAAAGAGCTATAGAGGTAAAGGTGCCGACACTGCTCTAGTGATCATTCTCGGCCACTTGCGGCGCAGGTTTGTTCACTCCAAGCTGGGCGCTCACTTTCCGTAGACCCGCAGTAAGCGCTTCAACTTGTTTTTGCAGGTGCGCAATTGTCGCTTCCTGTTCCTCGTTTCTACGGTGTTCTTTGAGGAACTCGTTGAGCAACATCGCGTTCACCGCCTCGTAGCGCACGCTGTAGGGCTTGCCCTCCTTGTCGCGCACCACGAGATCAGGATTCACTTGGTCCACCTCTTCGGCCACGAGTCCAAACTGAGAAGTGCCCGCCGGATCAATCTCCTTCTTGTAGCGGAAGGTAACCGGTTCAAGAGAGAAGATTGCTTCGCTGGTCTTATTCATTGGCCTGATCTCTTCCTTGAAGCGCTTTGAAGAAGTCAGCGTGCCCAAGTGGCCGTTTGAATCTACAAGGACCGCCGCGCCACTGGCCACTGTTGTTCCGCTGATCCCACTGATAAAGGTATCCGTAATATCCGAGTTGCCGATTCGGATGGTGTTACTCTCACCGGCCACGCCCTCGACGTTGGCACCAATATCGATATTATTGCTATCGCCTCCGGTGAGGTTTAAGCCGGCGTGCCAGCCCAAGGCGGTGTTGAAGCTCCCACTGGTGGCAAAAAGAGCGGCAAAACCTACCCCCGTGTTGCCGGTGGGGCTGCCGCCAAACCCAACGAGCGCATGAGAACCGACGGCCGTGTTCTCAGTACCGTTAACGGACACGAGAGCAAAATAACCGACGGCCGTATTCCGGAAGCCGCTAGAGTTGGCATGAAGCGCAGAAAAACCGACGGCCGTGTTCAAGCTGCCGATGGTGTTGTCCGCCAGCGAA
>Ga0209577_10002432_pt1 | contig 17944 bp, 15 predicted proteins | sample GraSoiAngelo_109_FD_185874 | JGI IMG/M metagenome (GOLD analysis project Ga0209577, IMG submission 185874) | Grasslands soil microbial communities from the Angelo Coastal Reserve, California, USA - 14_0903_12_20cm (SPAdes) (version 2) | ecosystem: Environmental > Terrestrial > Soil > Grasslands...
AAATCCGGCCTTAGCTGCCGAGCCAGGTTGTGCCTCGGATTTTACTTGGGCCACACCATAACCGGCGAGCTCTCGAAAGGAGTTTCAGGGTCATACAACCACCGCAAAGCGGTGGCCTGTGCTCCTACGCAACTCAAAATATGCGCTTGGCCGAAAGGGGCTGCTGTAACCATCGTCACGCGGCAGTGTGACGGCTGTCACAGCCAGGAAACCTTCGATTGCAGTAGAAGTAATGAATTGGTTGTCATCAACGGAACAGCCGCATATGCCAAATGGGTTTCGTTTTGTGTCGCGCAGGCAGGGAGGTATACTCCGAAGCGGTGAACTCATGCGCGCCCCCTACGGTCTAGAGATTATTGAGAGCTGCCAATCTTGCCCCCATCGCGAGGATCGGCTCTTTTGCAATCTTCCTCCACCTGCGGTGCAGAGGCTGGCCGCCATCACCTCGGCGGCGGCCTATCCGAAGGGAGCAACTCTCTTCGTGGAAGGCCAGTCACCGCGCGGGGTCTTCGTTTTATGCAGTGGCAAGGTCAAACTGTCGACCTCTTCTGCCGACGGGAGAAGTCTGATCCTTAGGATCTCGGAAGCTGGAGAAGTTCTGGGCCTGCCTGCGACCGTCACAGGAAAATCCTATGAGCTGACGGCAGACGTGATCGAGCCTACGCAGGCGAATTTCATCTCCCGGGAGGATTTCCTGCTGTTTCTGCGCGAGCACGGCGAAGCAGCGCTCCGCGTGGCGCAACAGCTTGGTGAAACGTATCATTCCGCGATCGCGGAAATGCGAACGATTGGTCTGTCTCATTCCGCGGGTGAGAAGTTGGCTCGCTTCCTGCTCGATCTCTCCGCAGACCATGACGAAGGAAAGGGCGAGGTGAGGCTCACGCTTACCCTCACCCACGAAGAAATCGCCCAGATGATCGGAGCCTCCCGAGAGACCGTGACACGACTGTTTGCCGACTTCAAGAAGAAACAGCTGTTGCAAGTAAAAGGTTCGACGCTTATCATCAAAAATAAGGCAGGGCTGGAAAGCGTCTTGGGAGCTTAGCTCCGTGTCCCTCCTTCGTTAGATGCCCCCCTTCCAAACATGCAGTGTGATGGCCGTCACAGTCATCTGTGACAAGCGTCACGGCGGGACTCCCTTTCCAGAAGTGACAATGGTCACCGTTGAATCCTAAGCGGTGAGTTCGGGAACTTGGCCAGCAGTTCAGTGGACAAGATTCGGAGGGTAAGCGAATGAATCGTCGTGTACTCGGTACCAGCATTATGGCGAGTGTGATTGGGGTCGTGGTCGTTCTGTGGGTAATGCTTGCGTCGGTGCCTAAGACTTCCGCGATCCCCGCGTTTTCGCGGAAGTACCAGACGTCGTGCACCACTTGCCACAATAACTATCCGGAATTGAATGACTTCGGAGAAGCGTTCAAGAAAAACGGGTTCAAGTTTCCCAAAGATGACGAAACCTTTGTGAAGGAGCCTCCCGTAATGCTTGGTGCCAAGGCGCAGAAGGAGGCTTTCCCCAGTGCGGTGTATCCAGGCGAAATTCCGGGATTCTTGCCGATCGCATTCCGGTACGAGGGAAACTTTACTCTCAACCGCAAGCAGCCTCCGGGGGTCATCGCGCAGAGCGGATTCGCACCGCGCACGGACCTTTTTGCTCCAAACACCTTCACGATCATCAGTGCGGGGAGCTTCGGGCAAAATCTCTCTTTCTGGATTGATGATGACATCTCTGTTGGAGCTGCCAATGCTGATGGCAGCATGGGTGACGGTTGGCTGAAATACAGCGATCTAGGTCACCGCATCGGGTTGCCGAAGAACGCGCTGAACGTCCGGTTCGGGCAATTTGAACTGGACTTGCCCTTCACGCAAGCGAAAAGCATCTACCTTTCTCCGTACGACATTTATAGCGAAACGGCAGTCGCGGGCCCCCTGGGTACCACAAACAATCCGACAATCTTCGGTTCGCCGCAGCGAGGCATCGAGTTCGGCGGCACCCCCAATAATGGCAATTTCGACTGGTCGGTTGCGGTCACGAACGGAAGCAATGTGGGAACGGCAACGCGCAGCTCGAAGGATGTTTACGTTCGCCTCTCTCAGAGGTTCAATCTGGAGCGCGATCCGGAAAGCCGCAATGCCATCCAGGCAGCAGGCCCAACAGGTCCGCGGGACCACACGTCCATCCGTCTCGGATTCTTGTACTACTACGGAAAGAATCAACAGAACCAGGACGGCCTGCTCTTCCCGGGCTTGGCTACCATTGAGGAACCTTTCTATCGCGTCGGCGGAGATCTGCGTTTCAAGTACCGAAAGCTGGAACTATACGGACTTGGCATGTTTGGTCACGACGACAATCATGTTGTCACTCCCGGGGCGCCACCGACCATCGCCACGGCTCCGGCCGTTAAATTCTCCGGTGGCTTCGCCGGCGCCAATTATTGGGTCCATCCATGGCTGATCGGTACCTTTCATTACGACGTTGTGAACTCCCATGCGGACTTCGTGAACGGTACTCCAGCATCGCAATACCGCACGCGGAACCGTTTCAGTCCGGGGTACCAGGTGCTCTTGCGCGCCAACATCAAGATCGTTGGTGAATATCAGTACACGTTCGGGCAGCCATACACGGATCCTGTAACCGGGAACACCCTGTTCTTCCGCCCGAATACGTTCCAGACGGGCATCGACTACGTGTTCTAAGAGAATCGGGTGCAAGGACATCAAATACGAGAGGAATGTCATGAATCCATCGCGAATCGCATTAAAGGCAGCGGTCACAGCAAGCATGGTATTGGCCTTGGCCGGTGCCAGCCGGGCCAATGAAATTAAGGGCAAAGTCAGCGTTCAGGGCATCAAGTCCGCGGAAAACATCGCCGTATCCGTCGACGTGGTTGCAGATAAAAAGTTCGATGCGCCGAAAGATCACATTGTGATCGACCAGCGGAAAATGGCATTCATTCCGCACGTTGTGGCCGTGCAGCAGGGAACCACAGTGGAATTCTTGAACAGCGATCCCGTCGGCCACAACGTCTATTGGCCTTCCGTTAGCGGAAACAAAAAGCTCTCTCATAATCTCGGCACTTGGCCGAAGGGCGAGAAGAAACCGTTCCAATTCAATGATCTCGGTGTGGCTTCTCTGCTCTGCAACGTCCATCCGGAAATGTCGGGCTACGTCGTCGTTGTCCCCACGCCGTATTTTGCTGTGACCGACAAGGAAGGCAATTTTGAGATCAAAAACATTCCTGCCGGAAAATATACGCTGAAGACCTGGAGCGAAGACGGAAAGCCAACTACACAAGCCGTGGATCTCAGCGGTGCAACAGCAACCATTGACCTCACGGTCAAGAAGTAGCAGATTGGGGACTCCGAGAGAGCCGCTCAGGTGAGCACGCGCACCAAACTCGTCGACCTTGAGTGGCTGGAGTCGAACTTTCCCTGTATGCAGGCGTGTCCGGTGCGCACCCAGGCCGGACGTTACGTCTCACTAATCGCTGACGGACGGTACGAGGAAGCGTACCGCTATGCTCGGGTCCCCAACCCTTTTGCTTCCATTTGTGGCCGCGTCTGCGGGCATCCTTGCGAACCCGCCTGCCGCCGCGGCCAACTTGACATGCCCATTTCCATTCGCGCCTTGAAGCGCTTTGTCACCGAGCGGCATGGACCGGAATCGCGAAATCCCATCGATGTTTTTGCCGGAACTTCACGTCCCGTCCGGCCGGAAAAGATCGCCATCATTGGCTCCGGTCCAGCCGGCATGTCGGCGGCGCACGATCTGGCGCTGCTCGGCTATCCCGTCACCGTTTTCGAAGCCGCGCCGGTGCCTGGTGGAATGATGCATCTCGGCATCCCGGAATACCGGCTGCCCCGCGATGTCTTGCAAGCGCAGATTCGCGAAATTCTCGACCTCGGTCCGGAACTTCGCATGAACATGCGGCTCGGTAAAGACTTTTCCTTGGAAGATCTCCGCCGCCAGGGCTACAAAGCTGTATTGCTCGCGTTTGGCCTGCACCGCAGCCGCGACCTTAATCTCCCTGGGCACGAAATGGACGGCGTTGTGAAGGGCATCGATTTTCTATTGAACGTAAATCTTGGCTACCGCTTCTCAATTGGCAAGCAAGTAGTCGTCATCGGTGGCGGCAATGTAGCCATTGACGTGGCGCGCTCCGCCATGCGCGAACAGCAAAAGCCCGCGCCTGGTGCCGAAGACGCCGCGGGACTTCCCGATGAGCTGACTTCCAGCGAGCACGATGTTGCCATGAAGGAGTTCATGGATGTTTCCCGCCAGGCGCTGCGCATGGGCGCTCGCGAAGTGCACCTGGTGTGCCTTGAATCGCGCACGGAGATGCCTGCCTCCGAGGAAGAAATTGAGGAAGGCCTGGTCGAAGGTATCAAGATGCACCCTTCGCTTGGCCCCAAGCAGTTTGTCGGAACGAATGGCAAACTAATCGGACTCGAAGTCATAAACTGCACTTCCGTCTTCGACGCGCAGCACCGGTTCAGCCCGATTTTCGCAGCCGGAACCGAAACCATCATTCCCTGCGACACAGTGATTCTCGCCATCGGGCAAGCTTCGGATACGTCCTTTCTCAAGCCCACGGATGGTATCGAAACCACGCGGCAGGGCACTTTGAAAATTGACCCCGCGACACTGATGACCACTGCGCCGGGAATCTTCGCTGCCGGAGATGTCGCCTTCGGTCCGCGCCTGATCATCAATGCCGTTGCCGACGGCAAAAAAGCTGCCGAAGAAATCGACAAATTCATTCGTGGTGCCGACTGGAAGCCCAAGCCTAAGTTCGTGCAGATCACGCTCCTTGACCATCACCAGATGACTTCGCAGTACGACGAGTATTCCCGCCTTGGCGTGCCGGTCATCCCCCTCGAACGCCGCACTGGCGTCGCCGAAGTCGAGATTGGCTTCACAGAAGAGCAGGCGCGGCGCGAAGCTTCGCGCTGCTTGCAATGCTGGATCAATACGATATTCGAAGGCAATGAAGCGGAAGGAACCGAGTGCATCCTGTGTGGAGGTTGCGTAGACGTTTGTCCGCAGAATTGTCTGCAGCTCGTGCCGCTAAGCCAGTTTGCGTTTTCCGATGAAACGCGCCAGCAGCTCGCCGCGACTTCTGACTCGCGCGCACTCGAATTCCTCCATCTTTCGCCCGATGGATTGGTTACCGAAGAAGGTTCCGTGATGGTTAAAGATGAAACCATCTGCATCCGCTGCGGCCTCTGCGCCGAACGGTGTCCGGTGAAAACGATCACCATGGAAGCCTTCGAAGTTTTCGATCGTGATCCGAATCTAGTTCAAATCGAGAAAATGGTTCTTCACGCATGAGTGACGTGAAAAATACAACTGTTGGCGCAGCGCCCCACTCCGTTCAAATGGAGAATGAGATCACTCGGCGTGATTTCTTAAATGAAATCACGCTGGGTGCCCTGGGGATTGCCGGTCTCGGTTCGATCGTGGTGACCTATCAGTATTTTTCGCCCAACGTCCTGTTTGAACCCGCGACAATGTTCCGAGCCGGCAATCCCGATCTGTACGCCGTCCATTCGGTAACTTTCCTGCAGGATCAGCAGGTTTATATCGTGCGCATGCCGGAAGGTTTCTATGCCGTCTCCGCCGTCTGCACGCATCTTGGGTGCGTCACGCAATGGAAGGCGGACGCCGAGATGATTGCGTGCCCGTGCCACGGCAGCAAGTTCAAGGCGGACGGCGAAAAAATCGAAGGTCCCGCGCCGCGGCCGCTCCCGCATTTTGCGATCTCGCTGACAACCGACGGCGAACTGCTCGTCGACAAGCTGCAAAGCATCAAGCCCGCGCAGGTCTTGAAGGTTTGAGGGACAAGATGGCGACATCCTTTCAATCGGCGCTGCAGAATCTTCGCGAGACGAAAGTCTGGAAGTCCATCTTTCGCCGTGGCCCCGCGAACACGAATCGCACGCGCAGCCTGGCGGTTTTCGGCAATCTTTTCCTTCACTGGCTGCCGGTCAAGGTTCGCGAGAAGTCTCTCCGAGTGCGAGCCTCGTACTATCTGGGCTCAATCTCTTTCCTCCTGTTTATTGTCCTTTTTGTAACCGGCATTTTGCTGATGTTCTATTACCACCCGGCGGCGCCGCACGCCTACCGCGACATGAAGGACCTTCAGTTCGTCGTTTCTAACGGCGTCTTCCTTCGCAATCTCCACCGCCTGGCCGCGCATTTGATGGTCTTCGCCGTATTCTGGCACATGTTTCACGTGTTCTACCGTGGCGGCTACAAACCACCGCACGAATTCAACTGGGTGGTTGGTGTCGTGCTTCTTCTGGTCACGCTTTTCCTCAGCTACACGGGCTATCTCTTGCCGTGGGACCAGCTCGCGTTTTGGGCCGTGACTGTCGGCACCAACATCATTTCCACGATGCCCGTGGTAGGTAGCAGAATTCGCTTTCTCCTGTTGGGTGGGAACATTGTTGGGGAAAACGCGTTATTGCGTTTCTACGTGCTTCACGTTGTGATTCTCCCGCTCGTCGCGTTCTTGCTCATCGGGATTCATTTCTGGCGAGTGCAAAAGGACGGTGGTCTGACTGTAAAGCCCAAGGACGACGATGGAAAAGAATAAAATCGAGACCGGCTTTAGCTCGGACGCGAAGAAAGAGCCACGCCGCATCGTTTTCGTCACGAAAAAGACTTCCGCCAAAGTGGTCGGCGATCGCGGCCCGCAGTTGATGACCTATCCGCATCTCCTGATTCGCGAGGCCATCGCATTTCAAGTGCTCGTGATTGTCATGGTGCTCGTCGCGCTTTTCTGGGATGCCCCGCTCGAGCAACTCGCGAATCCGCTGATTACCCCGAATCCGGCCAAGGCGCCGTGGTATTTTCTCGGCCTCCAGGAACTGTTGCACTTCTTCCCGCCCTTCGTCGCTGGAATCCTGATTCCCACGATGGTCGTGATCGCTCTGGTCGTCATCCCCTACTTCAACGTGAACATCGAAGGGGAACCGATCTGGGCCCGCAAGCCGGCGCAAAACCTGACCATCGTCCTCGTCACCGTGCTCGTGCTGCTCGCATTTCTTGCCGTGTTCCATGCCTGGACAATCTTCGTACCCACGGCGCTCGTTGCCGCCCCCTTAGTTTTTTCCTATACCGCCAAACACGGAGAAAAAGGTTTGCTGCACGCGCTCGCCGATAAGCCAGTCTCCTGGTGGGTCATGACATGGTTTATCGCCGTCGCTCTCTGCCTAACGGTGGTTGGCACTTTTTTCCGGGGTCCCGGCTGGTCCTGGGTGTGGCCTTGGAGGACTCATGTCGGCTGAAGACATGGGCCAGTTGACCTATCGCACGCGTCTGGTCTTTGCGGTTTCCAGTCTTGCGTTCCTGGCGGTGCTCGCGATTTCGCCTTTCAAGGATTTTCGTCGCGAGTGGAAGCAGTACAAGCGTTCTTACCTGCGGTTTGCTCAAACGCGTCCAGACACGAAAAAGCTGCTCGCCGACTACCGTCCCGACATCGATCAGATCTGGCTTCCTGGAATGAATATTGTCGACCGTTGCACAACGTGCCACCAAGGAATCACGCAGGCGAGCCTCTCGGATAATGCCGTGCCTCAGCCCTTCCGCGCGCATCCGCCCATTCCCCACAACGTTCGCGACTGGGGCTGCACCGTGTGTCACCGGGGCCAGGGCCCTGCCACGGAAGTTGCCGAGGCGCACGAATCGACCCTTGCTTGGGAACAGCCTATCTTGCCAACGCGCTTCATCCAAGCCTCTTGCGGCACATGCCACCAGTCCGATTTGCCGCAGACCCCGCAACTCACCCGCGGCCGCGAGCTTCTCGCCGAATTGAACTGTCAGGGCTGCCATCGTCTGCCGGGAATCGAATGTCCCGCGATGCTGGGTCCTGACCTCACGAACATCGGCACAAAAGTCAGCCGCGAGTGGATTTACAAGTGGTTGAGGGAACCGCGCACGGTTGTCGACAAAGACGGCAATGTCGCGGTGAATGGTTACGAGACGGAAGAAGAGCCGCGGATGCCGAAGTTCCGCCTAATCGAGACGGAACTCCGCGCGCTTTCCGGTTATCTCAGCGTTCAAAAAGCCAGAGCGGTCGCGCCATATAAGATCGATGCCCGAGTCGTTACGGCCTGGAGTAAGAATCCGGAATTGATTTCTCAAGGGGAACTGCGCTTCCGCCAGATGTTCTGCTCGACGTGCCACTCACTTGCAGTCACCCGTGCGGGTGAAACAAAGCTGATCGGCGGCAACATTGGTCCGGAGCTCACCAAAGTCGGCAGCAAGGTCAATCCCGATTGGCTCGTCACTTGGCTCCGCGATCCGCAAGGATACCTGCCGCACACCAAAATGCCGCGCTACGGCTGGTCAGATGAAGATCTCTATAAAGTCACGCAATACATCACCACCAAGCTAACCGATTCCGACCTGCTCAGTGGCATTCCACAGCTCGGTCAACCAACAGAGCAGGAGGTTCAGCTCGGGCATCGTCTCTTTCTGGAAAAAGGATGCGCGAGCTGCCATGCGATTGAGGGCTTGAGTCCGCAGAAAGATTTTGGGCCGGACCTGAGTGCGCTCGGCGGAAAGAACGCCTCCGAGCTGGAATTCGGCGCCGCGAAGATTCCACACAATCTTGTTTCCTACATTCAGGCGAAGCTACAGGACCCTGCATCCGTCAACCCCGCGGCGCGCATGCCCCAATACAATTGGAACCAGGCCGACCTCGACGCCATCACCACGGCGTTGCTCAGTATGAAAGGTGCGCCGCCAACGAGCGCGCTGCAAAATCTGGTCGTGCCGCGCAAGGAAGTTGCCTTTCGCCCCACTGGGGCATTTGCCGAAGTCTACGAACGCTACAAATGCTATACCTGCCACAAATTCAACGGCTATGGAGGCGCCCTCGCTCCCGAGCTTACGTACGAAGGCAGCCGTGCGCAGCGGCAGTGGCTTGTGGATTTCCTGAAAAACCCCCAGACTCTTCGCCCAACGCTCATCTTGCGCATGCCGCAGTTCAATATGAGCGATAGAGATGCCGCCACCCTCGCGGACTACATGACCATGGTCATGCAACATCCCGCAGCGAATCCTGCGGCCGTTGACGCGAGGCAATTCACGCCCGCGATGGCGGCTCTCGGCAAGCAGCTTTATGAAGTGAAGTTTCAGTGCCAGTCGTGCCACACCATCGGCGGAACTGGCGGATATGTTGGTCCCAACCTGAACAATGCAGGCGGCTGGTTGACGCCCGCCTGGATCGGGGCGTGGCTGCGAAATCCGCATGGGCTCATCCCGGACACCATCGAGCCGCGTCGCAATTTTACGGAAGACGAGGTCAGAGCCCTGACGGCGTACCTGATGACCTTACGCCAGAGCATCAAGCCGCAGAAGACCGCGAACTCCGCGGGACCCCACGCTGCTGCTCAGGGAGCCGGCCAATGAAACTCCGCCTCTGGGTGAGCGCCCTATTGTTAATTACCATCGTCGCAATCTCCGGCTGCCGTAAGAACGCCGAAGCCCCCAAAGCTGATCCACTTCTCTCCGCCTACGACACCGAACTCGATTGGACCGACGCGCAGAAAATTATTCCTCTCAGCTATCAGCAATCCCAGGGCAAGCGCATCTTTTATCAGCAATGCGTCTGGTGCCACGCCGACGCCACGCCCGCTGGCCCTTCCAACCGCTCGAACCTTACGCCCGTCCCGCCCTTGCTGAACGACGGAGCCACGCTGAACGCCGAAAGCGACGAATTCATGCAGAACATCATCACTCTCGGCGGCAGCGCCCTCGGCAAATCCGCCATGATGCCGCCCTACGGCAAAATGCTTTCATCGGAAGAAATTCGCTCCGCGATTGCCTTCACGCGCGTTGTAGCCCAGCCGCCGTATCAGCCTCCCGGCCGCCCAGCGTCACAGTATTCCGCAAAATAGGAGATACTCACTTTGCAAAACATGAAATGCAACCTCGCTGAAAACGTTTGGCGTCGGTTGTTTGTCCCAACTCTTGGAATAGCCATCGCTCTCTCCTCGCAATGCGCCTCCGCGCAAGTAAGCCCCGCCGAAATCCTCAATCCCGATTTGAAAGCGCTCGAAGAAACCTATTTCCCCCAACTGAAAGCGCTCAACCAGTCCATCGCCAAAACCAAGTTTCCCTTTCCTTTTTACCTCAGCCGTTTCGTGGGAATCGATCCCGCCAAGCAGGCCGAAGCCGATTCGCGCGGCCTGGAGTTTGTCCGCTTCCAGGATCGCGTAATTCTGAAAGTGACCGGAAACTACAACGCGGCTTATGACACCAATCGCATGACACAGAACGAGCGCGCAGCCGGCACCTTCCGCGCCGTAATCCTTCCCATCCTTAATTTGGCCACGGCGACGCTGCCGCAAGACCTGGCCTGTGATGGAATCGGTTTTGAAATTTCTTACCACGCCCGCTCTCGGGAGCGCAGTTACGACTTTGAAGGGAAAGAGAATCTCGTCTTGGTGCTGGACCGCAATGATGCCTTGGCCCTCTCCAGTGCCACCACGGACTCCGCGCGCCAGGATATTCTGAATCGCAATAAAATCTACGTCAGTGGCGCCGACTTCGGTCTCTCCCTCACGGAACGCGATCCTCTTAACGTTCAAGCCCTCCCTCGCTCCATACCGGCCAAGCCCGATGCCGCTTCCACAGCGCGCTCTTCGACCCTGGTAGCCCGCTCTCCCTTACTGAAATCTAATCAAACTGCGCCAACCGTCTCTTCCCCTGCGCTTGTTGCCCCAGCAGATCCCGCTCCGACGAGCGCTAATCCCGCGGCACTTGCGCCCACGGCCGCTGATCCGCCGCCCGCTGCTCCACATTTGGCGCCCGCGGACGCCGATCGTCTGAACGAGAAGTACCAGACACAATTAGCTTCCATGGCCAAAGAGGGAGCGGCCAAATTTCATTTCCTCGATTACGCTCCGCCTACCTTCATGATCTTCCGCGATCAGATCGCGCTGCAAATGACACTGCGAAATACCATCCAGTTCGGACCTGCGAAGGGATCCATCTACAAAAGGGCCGCGCAGAGTTTCGACCTGTTCCTGGCCCCTCAGCTCAGGGATTTGTCAGATAGGATTTCACCGGATCTGGAATTTCAACTCTTCGACTTTTCCGTGCTGAACAAACTTTCCCCCGGCGCGAAAGGTACTTCCGAAGCGATTGAATTCATTTGCCCGCGAACCGCCCTCAAACAGTTCGTGAACGCGGAGATCACAAACCAGCAACTACTCGATCAGAGTGTGGTGTTGGTGAACGGCGTGCGCATCGCCTTGAACCTCCAGCTCGTGGAATAGAGGCATTTCATTGTGCCGTTCCGGCCGCGGGCACGCTTTTCCCGCGGTTGAGCACGACTGGCAAAGCCAGGCAGTCCACGGAGGTCGTCCGTGGCCCGCGCTCGCTTGCAATGACGATCGCATTACCAAGCATGGACTAGTCTTACGTTGGCCGTGCGATGTTGAGACATGATCGCAATTGAGAGGCGAGACAACCCTGTGACCGCCGTCACATCTTTAGGTGACTGGAATCACGGCATGTCGATCTGGCTTTGCCTTACTCTGCGGCTGACGAGGTGGACCATGAGCGCCATCGAAACTGGAGTACGGCTTACCCTCAAAAACATCCTGCTTTTGACAGATTTTTCGGAGCCATCTGAACTTGCAGTTCCTTTTGCTGTAGCCATTGCCCGCGAGTACGAGTCAAAGGTCTACGCGATGCATGTGCTGACTCCCGTCCCATTGGCTTACGCGACCCCGGAGTCAGCCGCAGCGGCAATCGAAGGATTGGAGGAAGGCGCGCATGCGGGGATGCAACGAGTTGACACACAGCTCGTTGGAGTGCCTCACGAGACGATGCTTGTCCGGGCCGAGTCGGTTTGGTCGCCAGTCGAGCAAGTATTAAGCGAGTGTGAGATTGACCTGGTGATTTTGGGTACGCACGGACGCACGGGCGCTATAAAGCTGTTGCTCGGTTCCGTGGCTGAAGAAATCTTCAGGCGAGCTGGCGTTCCCGTACTGACGATTGGTCCTTCTGTAACCAAAGGCCTTCACAGCGGAGGGCAGTTTCGTCGCGTGCTCTTTGCGACAGACTTCACGACCGAAGCGCAAGCGGCAGCGCCGTACGCCATTTCCATGGCACAGGAGAATCAAGCAAGGCTTCTCCTTCTGCACGTGATGCGTGACCCAGACTTCAAAGCGAGGAAGAGGACCGCGGAAGACTCAGTGGCTAATGTGATGCATCAGCTCTACGAGTTGGTTCCTCAGGAGGCAGAACTGTGGTGCCGCCCGGAGGCTACCGTGCGATTCGGAAATCCCGCGGAGCGGATTATCGAAACGGCTGTGGAACTTGAAGCCGATCTAATCGTGCTGGGGGTACGCAACGCTGCCGGGCATCTCGGGGCAGCTACGCACCTCGAACGGACTACTGCCCACAAGGTCGTAGCGCACGCCCCATGCCCGGTTCTTACCGTCCGGGGCTAAGGGTTAGATTGGTAGCTCAGAGCTACAGGATTCGCGCTTCGTTCCACGCCACTCGGGTCACTTAGGGTAGCCTGATGCATGACAAGCGAGGACAAATAACTTCGCGAGGGTAGGGATAATTATGGCGTCATCCGTGGTGGTCAGTTCTTCCAGTCGTTCACGCTCAGCTCTTGAAAGTTTCTTCACACCGTCGTCTGTTGCCGTGATCGGTGCGACGGAACGTGAAGGAAGCGTAGGCCGGACGATTCTCGAGAATCTCATTCACAGTTCCTATCGTGGCCAGATTTTTCCTGTGAATCCAAAGCGTTCCGACTTGCTAGGAATTAAGTGTTATCCCGGTGTGTCGGCATTGTCCGAGCCAGTCGATCTCGCCGTCATTGTTACTCCCGCGGCGACCGTTCCTGGTGTTGTTCGCGAGTGCGTTGATGCTGGCACACGCTCAGCCATTGTGATTTCGGCCGGATTCAAAGAGCGTGGCGCTGAAGGTGTGGAGCTTGAGCGTTTGGTCCAGGCCGAACTGCGCCGTGGTTCGATGCGGCTGGTGGGCCCCAATTGCCTTGGCATGATGAATCCTGCGATCGGGCTGAATGCGACATTTGCGCAAGCTCTTGCGCGTCCAGGAAATGTCGCTTTTCTGAGCCAAAGTGGCGCACTGTTAACCGCCGTTCTGGATTGGAGCTTGCGGGAACAAGTGGGCTTCAGCGCCATCGTGTCCACAGGTTCGATGCTCGATGTGAACTGGGGCGATTTGATTTCCTTTTATGGTGAAGACCCACAGACCAAAAGCATTCTTCTTTACATCGAATCCATAGCCGACGCGCGCTCCTTTCTCTCGGCCGCACGCGAAGTCACATTGAGTAAACCAATCATCGTGATCAAGGCCGGCCGGACAGAAGCCGCGTCGAAGGCTGCGTCATCCCACACAGGCGCCATGACCGGCAGCGATGATGTGTTCGATGCCGCGCTTCGCCGGTGCGGCGTGCTTCGAGTGCAAAGCATCTCAGACTTGTTCTACATGGCGGAAGTGTTGAGCAAGCAACCGCGCCCGCGAGGTCCTCGTCTCACCATCGTAACCAATGCCGGTGGTCCGGGCGTGCTGGCTACTGACGCGTTGATTCCGAATGGCGGAGAACTGACACCCTTATCGCAAGACTCGCTGAGTTCGTTGAACGGGTTCCTCCCCTCCCACTGGAGCCATGCGAATCCCATCGACATCTTAGGAGATGCCGGCCCGGAGCTCTACGAAAAAGCCGTCAAAATCGCCATTGCGGATCCTTCGAGCGACGGCCTTCTGGTGGTCCTCGCTCCGCAAGGAATGACAAATCCCGCAGAGGTAGCCCGGCGGCTGGTCCCCTACGCGCAAGGGCAGGGCAAGCCAGTGCTGGCAAGCTGGATGGGAGGGCAAACCGTTGCGGAGGGCGAGGCGGTCCTGAACGCCGCGGGGATTCCAACATTCGCCTATCCTGATACCGCGGCCCGCGCCTTCGATTACATGTGGAGCTACTCGTCTCATCTCCGCGCCTTATACGAGACTCCCGCGCTGACAACATCGGGCACCGATTCGGGATCCCGGTTCCGGAAAGCAAAGAAGCTCATCGACCGGACATTAGCCGCTGGGCGCACGCTCCTGACGGAAGTCGAGTCCAAAGAGCTTCTGTCGTTATACGGAATTCCCTCCGTGCCAACACGTGTGGCGCGAACGGCAGACGAGGCCGTAGCCTACGCGGCCGAATTTGGCTACCCAGCTGTTCTCAAAGTCTATTCCAGGACGATCACGCACAAAACGGATGTAGGCGGCGTCAAGCTCGATCTTCCGAATGCGGCTGCCGTTCGAAAAGGATTTCGATCCATTCAGGCGTCTGTGAGTTCGAAGGCCGGCGAAAAATCATTTGAGGGCGTGAGCGTTCAACCGATGGTGCGGCTCGATGGTTACGAGTTGATCTTGGGCAGTAACGTGGACCCAGTATTTGGTCCGGTGATTTTGTTTGGTTCAGGCGGCCAGCTCGTCGAAGTGTATCGCGACCGCGCCTTGGCCTTGCCGCCCTTGAACGCGACGCTGGCGCAAAGGCTGATGGAACTCACGAAAATATACACGGCACTGGAGGGGGTTCGCGGCCGCAAAGCCGTGAACATGGAAGCACTGAAAGCAGCGTTAGTTGCCTTCAGCGAACTTGTAGTCGAACTGCCGCGAATTGCAGAGATTGATATCAACCCCCTGACTGTCTCTTCGGATAAATTGCTGGCATTGGATGCCCGCGTGGTACTCGCTGATCCAAAAATCAAGGATGCAAACCTGCCGCGCTCCGCGATTCGGCGGTATCCGTCACAGTACGTTTCCCGCTGGAAGATGCAGGATGGATCACCAGTTGTCATTCGTCCGATCCGGCCCGAGGACGAGCCTCGGATGGTGGGTTTTCACGAGTCGCTCTCCGCAGAGTCGGTTTACTTGCGCTATTTTCATATGGCACAGCTGAGCACGCGGGTTGCCCACGAAAGGCTCATCCGCAAGTGTTTCATTGACTATGACCGGGAAATGGCGCTCGTTGCCGAATTAATGGACCCAGACACCCGGAGCACGTGCATCGCCGCTGTGGCCCGCCTATCGCGTGCGCCATCGGCGGAAGAGGCAGAAATAGGCGTGATCGTGGCTGACAAGTTTCAACACCAAGGCTTGGGCGCCGAACTAATCAAGAAGCTCGTCGGTATTGCTCGAACCGAAAAGATAAAGCGGATTGTGGCGGACTTCCACTCGGAAAACAGCGCCATCCGCCATCTTGCCAAGCACGGAGGCGCCACCGTGACGCGGACTTCTGACGCAACTTGCTTCCGGATCCAATTAGACTTGTAGCTTTGCTTTGCCCGTCCGATGGTTCGATAGCGGTCGCGCCCTCTCAGGTTTAGCGGACGCGCAGGGCGTAAGAGCTAAGCATCTTCATGTAATTGCTACGTTCAAAGACGCCGGGATTGGGGGCCGCGCGGTAGCTCATGCTGCCGCGCATCTGTTGAACCGATTCGTACTCGTGCTCGGTCATCCAGCGGACGAGATCGTCCAGGATGCGGTGCGGGTAGCGAACACCGTTTTGAATGAGTGGGGACAAGATTGGGCTTTCTGACGTGCTAAAGCATGTGCGAGCAACTGTACTCATCGGTTTGTCCACACTCCCTCTTGCTTTTACCGAGCCGATCGTGCGAGAGATGGCGAGCAAAGTCGAACGGCCAATCATTTTCCCGCTCTCGAATCCCACCGACCGCTCCGAGGCCCGTCCGGAAGACTTACTTCGCTGGACTGAGGGCCGCGCTCTCGTCGCAACCGGCTCGCCTTACGCACCTGTTAGGTTCGGAGAACGAACTATCCCCATTTCGCAATGCAATAATGTATACATTTTTCCGGCCGTGGGGCTTGCCGTGATCGCATCGCGGCCTTTCGCGGACTCTGTCGGGACGAGGCGCATCACAGATGGCATGATGCTTGCAGCCGCCCGCGCACTCGCGGAGCATTCTCCGGCGCTGAAGGACAGCTCCGCGCCCCTTCTCCCAGCCTTGAGGGACATCCGTAACGTCGCAGTTGAAATTGCGTTTGCCGTGGCACGCGAAGCGGCGCGATCCAGTCTCGCTCCTGGCTCCGATTCTTCGTCTGCTGACTCCCTCCGTTCGCGTATCCTTGCCTCCCAGTGGTTCCCGTCTTACCCTACTTATCTTCCCGCATTCGGATAGTTGGAGAGATTCGAGGTGGCCGTTGCCCGAATAGTTCCGAGATCAAACTCCGGCGTCGAGATCAGCCTGTTCGGTCAGGTGGCCAACGCCCGTGTCTTTTCAGGGCAACGCGGCCAGAGTTGATCAGAAGTTGTCACAACTTGCTGATTTTCCCCTGCTTTGCGCTCACTCCGTCAAGTTTTGATAAAGGGACTCAAGCGCCTTCTAAGCAGAATGTCGCAGGGTCGAGTCCTGCCGGGCCCGACGTAGCGTTAGTACTGCTGAGTCAGAACTGTGCCAAAACCGTATCTGTCCGAACCATTGGGGTTAGCTTTGAGCGAAAAACAGATTCCCCAAGTTGTTGGAAAGGGTCGTAGTTACAATAAGAAAAGAGGATGGAGCTATTGGAGCCGATCATCGTGCTTAGAAGGCGCATGGCCTTGACAGTGTTGTAAAGACAAGCTATCTTTACAGTATGAGTTCTCGGCTAGTCAACGTACGGCTCGATGCCGATAGAGTCCGCAAGGCGCAGACGCTTCGCGCGCGTGGCGTGGCGCTGTCGGATGTGGTGCGTGAGGCGATTGACGAACGATTTGCGGCGCTGCGTCGGTCCGAGTCCGCGCTCGATGTCAGGACGATTGTCCGACGGATGTTCGAGCAATATCCCGATCCTCCAGACCTGCCGCCCCGCGAGTACGACGTCTACGATCGGCGCGCAGCGCGTGCGGCGATCCTCCGTAAGGTCCGGACCGTACGGCGGTGATTCTGATCGACACGACCCCGCTGGTAGCGCTGTGCGATGGACGCGACCCCAAGCACCGGATGGCTTTGAAGCATCTTAAGTCGTTAGCCGCCGATGAGTTCGCGGTCTGCGATGCCGTGCTGACAGAAGCGTGCTTTCACCTGCCGCATTCAAACCAGCGGCACCGGCTTCGGGTTTTACTCGGCGACCTGAGCGTGCAGCCAATTCCGATCATGCTCGAGCTGGACTTCTTCCTGGAGGTGCTCGACTGGCTCACGAAGTACGCGGACCATGAACCTGATTGGGCGGACGCCTGCCTCGCGATCCTTAGCGGACGCGACAAAGATCTTAAGATATGGACCTACGATCGGGAGTTCCGGACAACGTGGCGCCGGCCGAACGGGACGGTCATTCCCTTAGCGGTCAGGTGAGAATGGACCCGAGACGTAGCGTTTGTCCAGCCGTGTTGGCAACAGAAGTCTGCCCGCTTTCGCGTCCGGGACTTAGAACTGCGAACGACCAAACCAAAAAGGGCCCGAGGCTTTGCCACAAACCAGGCCCCGCTCCCATACCGTGCGGGCTGCCGCCGTGCCTGAGCCCACCGGCGCATCTGGAGCGATCCAGCTTAGACGCGAGGTTATAGCGAGATGCGATCCTAACAGCAATTTAGAAAAGCTCTAAAGACTAAGTGATTTTGCGACTGTACCGTTTTTGCGTCGGATTGGGCGAGATTTCCAGCGCGAAACGCAGGCGAGGAATCAGCCGGCGTGGTGGCCGTTCTTTATATCGTTATTCAGGTAGCCAGTCCTCTGTGACTGTGAATGTCAGGTTGCGTGCCCTTAATTGACTTGGCGTGTTGCATGGAAGCGGGGCCCGAATTTTCTTTGAACGTGGCATTTCCGGTGTTGCTTCCCGTGCGCGGAGCCTCCGCGGCAACAAATGCTCCCAGAACGACGAAAAGAAGAATCGCGATCAGCACAAAATTCCAACGCCGAAATCTTGCGGCCGTTCCTGGCGCGGGGGAAGCCAAGCTCCACT
>Ga0209577_10002434_pt1 | contig 17934 bp, 18 predicted proteins | sample GraSoiAngelo_109_FD_185874 | JGI IMG/M metagenome (GOLD analysis project Ga0209577, IMG submission 185874) | Grasslands soil microbial communities from the Angelo Coastal Reserve, California, USA - 14_0903_12_20cm (SPAdes) (version 2) | ecosystem: Environmental > Terrestrial > Soil > Grasslands...
GGGCCGATAGCCCCGACTTACGTGAGCCTTTCCCCCAGTTAGCAGGACCCGGCCACTTGTTGAGCAGGTTTGCGTCAGGTTAGCGCACGGTGCGGCACTTTGTCTAGGTTCCATAACCTTTGTGTAATCGATCTTTCATTTCGGAAAAAGCGGGCCCTGACGGCGCGCCGGGAGCACCGCGTAAGCCCCGCTCGTCCGGGCCAGCGACGCGCCCAGAAGCCCCCTCGGCGGTGGAGGAAAACGTCCACAAAGCTCTGCGGCGCTCAACCTCTCGCGCTCTGCAGCCGAAGAGAGAAGCATCCGAGTTTCTCTGCAGGCGCCTCCGGCCTTTGAAACGGCCGGCGGGCTGCGCAAGGGGCGCCCGGAATACCAACAACCAACCGAACACGACGAGGCCTAAGACATGCCCCCGAGTGCAATGCTCCCAAGCAACAGCCGACAGCTCGTCTTCACGAGTTCGCAGGCCGCGCGCTACCTGGGCGTCTCGCTCGCGACGATTCGTCGCTGGACCGACTCCGGGCACATCAGCTGCTACCGGACACCCGGCGGCCAGCGGCGCTTCGCGCGCGCTCAACTCGACGACTTCATCAGCTCGATGCACCGCGACGGCTCCGCCGTGCGCGCCGGCAACGAGCGTGAGGTCCCGCACGCGAGCGTCCGCGAGCAGCCTGGCATGCGAGTCGCCTGACAGCGCGCGGAGCTCGCGTACGCGCGCCGCGGTCGGCGCCGTTCGCACGCCCCGCCGCCGCTGTCGGGCCGTCCGCGCGCGCCGCCTCCGCCGCGCCCGAGAGCGCCTACCCGAGCGTCAGCTCGCGAGGCGGCCGAACTTCTCGCGCAGGCGGCGATAGAACGACGACCCGGGCAGCTGCGCGATCGTCCCGATGGCGTCCACGAATCTCGCCGCGACCGCCTCGCCCGACGGTATCTCGCCGGCTGGACGCCCATCGACTGCTATCTCGAGCGCGTCGCGCGAGCGGTTGTGGATTTCCAGCCGGTCGCCCGGCGCGACGACGAGCGCGCGCGCAGTCAGAGAGTGGGGCGCGATGAACGACACGACGAAGCCCTCGACGCCCCACGCCATCACCGGCCCGCCGTTCGCGAGGTTGTAGCCGGTCGATCCCGCAGGGGTTGCGACCACGAGGCCGTCGCAACGCACGCTGCCGACGGTCTCCCCCGCGAGCCCATAGGCGATTTCAGCGACGCGCTCGCCCACCTTGCGGTGGACCGCGATGTCGTTGATCGCGATCCGCGCCCCGGGAGCGGCGAACAGCTGCTCGCGCCGCGCGCCCGGCGGCAGAGCCGGGGCGGCGTCGGCGATCAGCCTTCCGTCGGAGGGGCCTTCGGTGACGATCGCCGGCAGGCGCAAGAGCTCGAAGTCCTTCGTGAGTGCCCTGCGGATGCCGTCCTCGATTTCGCTCGGCTCGATCGTCGCAAGGAAGCCGATCTCGCCGAAGTTGATCGAGAACACGGGCACATCGGTGCCCGCATAGCGCTGCAGCGCGCGCAGGATCGTGCCGTCGCCGCCGAGCACGATGCACAGCTCGACGCCCTCCTCGCGCTCCGCGTCGATCTCGATTCCCTCGCATGCCTCGAGCCCGAGCTTGCGCGCCTCCTCGGCGTCGAAGCACAGCGTCACCCCCGCTGCCCGGGCCTCGCCTTCGAGCGTCCTCAACGTATCGGCCGTCTCCTCCGGGTGGCGGTGCGTGAGCACCGCTACCCGCCTCAAGGCTCTACCTCGCGAGCAAGACGCTCGAGCTCGGCCGCCGCCGCCGGGTCGCCGGCCCCAGGCGAGCTCGCTCTCACCGCCCGCTCGCTCGCGTGAGCGGGGTTCGATAGCCAGATGAAGCTCTCGCGGTTGCCCTTCGGGCCGGGCAGCCCCGAAGAGTGATAGGAGACGACCGCCGCTCGGAGCTCGAGCGCCGCCTCCCCCACCGCCACGAGCGCCGCGCGCCGGTCCGCCGCGTCGCGCACGACTCCTCCTTTTCCGACCCGCCCGCGACCGACCTCGAACTGGGGCTTTACCAGCGCCAGCACGTCGTAGCGCGGAGCCATGCACGCGAGCACCGCGGCGAGGACCTTGCTCAGGGAGATGAAGGACACGTCCACGACGGCCAGGTCAGGCGCGTAGGGAAGCATCGCCGGCTCCAGCGCGCGGACGTTAGTGCGTTCGAGCACCTGCACGCGCGCATCCTCCCGCAACCGCCAGGCGAGCAGCCCATAGCCGACGTCAACCGCGGTCACGCTCTCGACGCCGCGCTGGAGCAGGCAGTCGCTGAACCCGCCCGTCGACGCGCCTACGTCGAGCGCGCGGCGGCCGCGGACATCGAGGCCGGAGGAGTCGAGCGCGTTGGCGAGCTTTTCGCCGCCGCGCGAGACGAACGCGGGTCGCTCACGCACGCGCATGCGCTCGTCTTCCTCCACCAGCTCGCCCGGCTTGCTCGCGCGGCGCTCCCCAGCGCCGAGGAGTACGTCGCCGGCCATGATCGAGGCAGCCGCGCGCGCGCGCGAGCTGAACAGCCCACGCTCCGCGAGCAGGGAGTCCAGGCGCCGCTTGGCCATGCGCCCACACCCTTGCATAATTGGGCCCAATCAGCCGATCTGTGATCAACATCACACAGTTTGTCCGCCGATCCCGTCATGATGTGCGATGTACCCGCAGCACTGCATCATCCCTCCTCCCTCAGAAACGGCCCGCTTCCCCGGCGGGCCGTTTCCCTTTCCGGACCCGCTCGGTGGTGCGGCTAGCGGGGCGCGCCGCCGCGCGCCTCGCCGCCCGGCGCGGCGGATAGAGCCCCGAAGACCTCGCGGCGCGGCGCTCGCTCGCGGTCGGAGATCGCCGCCGCGACGCGCTCGACGATCCGCTCGGCGGTGTAGCCGACCTCCTCGTGCAGGAGCGCGGGCTTGCCATGAGTCACGTAGCGGTCGGGCAAGCCGATCCTCAGGATCCGAGCGGTCGTGCCGGCCTCGTTGAGCGTCTCCCACACGGCCGATCCGAATCCGCCCGAGAGGACGCCCTCCTCGACGGTCGCGAGCAGGTCGTGCTCGGCCGCGAGCTGGGCCATGAGGCCGGCGTCGATCGGCTTTGCGAAGCGGGCGTCCGCGACCGTGACCGCGATATCGAGCGCCGCGAGCTGGTCGGCTGCCGCAAGCGCCTTGCCGACGCCGGTGCCGTAACCGATCAGCGCCACGCGCGCTGCGCCCTCGGTGGCACCGCGCGGACCGCACTCGCGCAGGATCTCTCCGGTTCCGATCGGGATCGCGCTCGGCTCGGCCGGCAGCTCGGCGCCCGTACCCTCTCCGCGCGGATAGCGCAGGGCGATCGGCCCGTCGTCGTAGACGAGCGCGGTGCGCAGCATGTGCACGAGCATCGCCTCGTCGCGGGGCGCCATCAGCACGATGTTCGGCAGGCAGCGCAGGTACGCGATGTCGAACGCCCCGTGGTGCGTCGGCCCGTCGTCGCCGACGAGGCCCGCGCGGTCCATCGCGAAGACGACGTTGAGCCGCTGCAGGCAGACGTCGTGGACGATCTGGTCGTACGCACGCTGCAGGAAGGTCGAGTAGATCGCCGCCACTGGCTTCACGCCCTCGAGCGCGAGGCCCGCCGCGAACAGCACCGCCTGCTGCTCGGCGATGCCTACGTCGAAGTAGCGCTCGGGCACCGCCTTCTGGAGGATGCTCAGCCCGGTACCGGAGTTCATCGCCGCGGTGATCCCCACGACACGGTCGTCGCGTTCGCACTCCGCGACGAGCGCGCGGCCGAACACTTCCGTGTACTGAGGCGCCGACGACGGCGCCGCCTTCGCGGGCCGCGCGGCGGCCGGCGCTGAGGCGGGCTGCCCGTTGACTATCGACTTCGGCTTCGCCGCGTGCCACTTCTCCATGCCCTCCAGGCCGCCGTCCTCGGCGGGCGCGAAGCCCTTGCCCTTGACCGTCGCGATGTGGACGACCACCGGCCGCTCGGCCGCGAGCGCCTCGCGCAGGGCGAGCCGCAGCGCGCGCACGTCGTGGCCATCGATCACGCCCATGTACGCCCAGTCGAGCTCCTCCCACCACAGCCCCGGCGCCCAGAATGCCTTGATCGACTCCTTCAGGTGCGGCCCGAGGCGCTCGAACGCGGCGCCGATACCGCCCGGCAGGCTCTTGAGCCCGCCCTCGAGATCCGAGCGTGCGTGCCACAGCTTGGGGTTGAGCCTGATGCGGTTGAAGTAGCGCGACAGCGCGCCGACGTTCGGCGCGATCGACATTCCGTTGTCGTTGAGTACGACCGTGATCGGCGTGCCGAGCCCGCCGGCCTGGCTGATCGCCTCGAACGCCACGCCGCCGGTCATGCCGCCGTCGCCGATCACCGCGACGACGCGGCCGTCGCAGTCGCCGCCCATGTGGCGCATGCCCTCCTTGATCCCCACCGCGTAGCCGATCGACGTCGACGCGTGCCCCGCGCCCATGATGTCGTGCGGGGACTCCGCGATCGAGCAGAACGGCGCCAGGCCACCGTACTGGCGGATCGTGCCGAGGCGTTCGCGCCGGCCCGTGAGGACCTTGTGCGGGTACGCCTGGTGCCCGACGTCCCACAGGATCTTGTCCTTCGGCGAGTCGAGCAGGGAGTGCAGCGCGACCGCTAGCTCGCACGTCCCGAGATTGGCGCCGAAGTGCCCGCCGATCTCGCCGACGGTGTCGATGATGTGCTCCCGCACTTCCTGCGCGAGCTGCGCGAGCTCCTGGTCCGAGAGCTCGTGCAGGTCCTGCGGGCTGTTGACGCCGTCGAGCAGAGGCGTGGCCTCGCCCGTCTCCTGCCCCGAAGCCTCGCGCCCGCCGATCGCCGCGCGGTCGCCGTCGGAGCCCTTGTTCTTCGACCGCCGGCTCATGAGGTGCGCAAGTAGATGAAGTCCGTGATCTGCTCGAGCTCCTCCGCCGGCGCGATCATCGCGAGCTCCGCACGTGCTGTGCGGTGGGACTCCGCCGCGAGCTCGCGCGCGCGCTCGATCCCGAATTCGCTCACGTACGTGCGCTTGCCGTGGCGCTCATCGCTGCCCTGCGGCTTGCCAAGCGCGGCGTCCGTCCCGGTTACATCGAGTATGTCGTCGACGATCTGAAACAGCACGCCAAGCTCACTGGCGAAACGCCGCAGCGAAGCAGCTGCGGATTCGTCCGCCATCCCTCCCAACAGTAGTACGCAGAGCACCGACGCGCCAATCAGGCGGCCCGTCTTCAGCTCGTGCACCCGCCGCAGCGCCGCCGGTCCGGGCGGCGTGCGCTGGCTGACATCGGCGTACTGGCCGCCGACCATGCCGTTGACACCGGTTGCCGTCGCGAGCTCGGCGGCCGCGCCGAGCACGCGCTCGGGCGGCGAGCGCTGCTCGCGCAGCAGGTGGCGGAACGCCTCCGCGTAGAGCCCGTCGCCGGCGAGGATCGCGACGTCCTCGCCGAACTTCACGTGGCACGTCGGCATGCCCCGCCGCAGGTCGTCGTCGTCCATCGCGGGCAGGTCGTCGTGGATCAGCGAGTAGGTGTGGATCAGCTCGATCGCGCCCGCCAGTGGCAGCACCTCGCGCGGCTCGATCCCGATCGCGCGGGCCGTCGCCAGCGCGAGCACCGGGCGGATGCGCTTGCCGCCCGCGAGCAGCGAGTAGCGCATCGCCTCCTCGAGCCCCGCCGTGAGCTCCTCCTCGGAGAAGCGCATGCCCTCGAGGTAGCGCTCGACCTCGAGGCGCAGATTCTCCGGGTAGTCCGCCTGCACTTTTACAGCGCGAGCGCGAGCTAGAGGAGCGTGTCTTGGCTCGAGAGGAGCGTGTCCTGGCCGGGCGGAGGCGCGTCGGCTCGCACCAGCTGCTCGAGCTCTGCCGCCGCGGCCGAAGCCAGTGCCGCGCAGTCCTCGACGAGCGTCGCCGCCGCGTCGGCCGAGAGCTCGCCCGAGCGCAGCTGCTCGGCTGCGCGCTCCAGGCGCGCGATGACCTCGTCCAGACGCTCGACGGTGCTCATGGGGCCGTCACATTGTCGCGCAGCTCGCGCAGGACTGCGGCGAGAACGCCGTTGACGAACCCGGGAGCTTCGTGCGAGCAGAAGACCTTCGTCGTCTCGACCGCTTCCTCGATCGCGCCCTCCGCCGGTATCGCCTCGCGCGCCGGAATCTCATCGGGATGCAGCATCTCGGCGAGCGCGACGCGCATGATGCTGCGCTCGAGCGGGGCGATCCGCGTGACCGCCCAGCCGTGAGAGTGGCGATCGATCACCTGATCGAGCTCCGCTGCCCGCTCGGCGGCGACGCTCGCGAGCGCCCGCGAGAAGTCCGTGTCGCGCGGATCGTGCGTGTCCGCGAGCGGACGGCCGGTGAGATCGTGCTGGTAGAGCGCGATCACCGCTGCCCTACGCTGGTCCGAGCGGCGCATGCCGAACCGCCTACGCCCGCGCCACGTACGCGCCCGAGCGCGTGTCGACGCGGATGCGCGTGCCCTGTTCCACGAACAGCGGGACCTGGATCACTGCGCCCGTCTCGAGCGTCGCCGGCTTCGTGCCGCCTCCGCTGACCGAATCGCCTCTCACGCCCGGGTCGGTCTGCGCGATCTCCAGGTCCACAGCGCTCGGTAGCTGCAGATCGCCCGGCTGCCCGTCGATGAACAGCACATCGACCTCGCTGCTCGGGGTCACCCAGCGCAGCGCCTCGGCGACCCCCGCCTCCGGAACTCCGATCTGCTCGAAGGACTCGCTGTCCATGAAGTGCGCCTCGCTCCCGTCCGCGTAGAGGAACTGCATCCTGCGCGACTCCGTGCGCACCGAGCGGAACTTCTCGCCGGCGCGGAACGTCTTGTCGATCACGTTGCCGTCCGAGGAGCGGCGCAGCTTCGTGCGCACGAACGCGCCCCCCTTCCCAGGCTTGACGTGCTGGAACTCGACGATCTTGAAGATCGTTCCGTCGACCTCGATGTGGTTCCCGTTCTTGAATTGGTTCGTCGATATCTCGGCCATGCGTGCGGTCCAGGGCGAAGCTCGGAGTCGGTGCGGCCCAAGGATAGAAGCGTCGGCCAGCCTCGCGCGCGCACACGCGGGCGCCGCACCCCTCTGTGCCGCTCTTCCGCTGATCCGCGCGACGGACGCTACGCGCAGCTCAGGCGTTTACGCCGACGCGGCTGCGGGCGCGCGCGCGAGGTCGATGCCGATCACTTTCAGCCGGCGATTGAGCGCGTTGAAGGCGAAGGCGTTGGTTTCTTCCATCGTGTAGTCGAGAATCGTGTAGCTCTGCGGGTCGGCGCCGCGCGGCACGAGCACGCCGTTCGCCAGCGGGATGAGCTCCGCGAGGCGCTGCCCGATGCGCTCGCGAAGCGCGGGGTCTCTCGCCTTCTCGCGCAGGAACCATGTGCCGTACGCGACGTGGCGGTGCTCGTCCTGCGAGATCAGCTTGAAGCCCTCGACCCAGCCCGGGAGGATGCCCTTCCGCTCCATGTACGCGGTGAGGAAGTTCTGGCCCGTGAGCGCGAGCGTGCCCTCGATGATCATGTGGTAGAGCGTGACGAAGTCGACCTTCGCCTCGATGTTCGCGGGGTCGTCGACGAGGCGCTGCCCCCACTCGACGAGCACGACGTCGAACATCTCGATGAACGCCGCGTTGAGGTCGCGGCGCGCCCTGTCGAGGCGGTCCTCGAAAGTGCCGTCGATCTTCAGCACCTGCTCGTAGAAGCGGTTGAAGTGCTGCGCATGGCGAGCCTCGTCGACCTGCTGGGTCGCCAGGAACGCCTCCTCGCTCTGGCTCTCGTACGACATCACGAGCCCCGAGAACTGGGTCGTGACGCGCTCCTCGCCGACGAAGAACGACGAGAGGTTCCATGCGAGGTGCTCGCGCAGGTCATCGTCCATCGCTTCCCAGTCGGGTATGTCCTGCGAGAAGTCGATCGTGTGCGACTGCCAGTTCTGCCGCTCCCACAGCTCATACAGTTGCTGCGGCGTCATGAGCGTCACGGAAGCGAGCTTCGACTCGTCCGCGATCGTGCCAACGTCCCCCTGGCTCGCAAGCTCGAGCAGCGATGTCATGCGGTCGTCCTCTCCTAGTGTTGCTGGGCGCCTGGCGCGGCGCCGGCGCGCCGCGTGCGCGCCTAGCGAGACTACTCCTTCGCGCCCGACTCGAACCGCTTCGCGCGGCCTGGAAAATATTCAAGCCGCGGACGGCAAGCGCCGATGCGAGAACATGCGGCGAGCCCTCCGCGAGAACGCCCCCTGTGCGCTGGCGGCAGCCGCGGGCTGCGCGACGCTCGCCTGGCTCGGCCTCTACGGCTCGGGTTGGAACGACTACGAAACCGAGGTGCAGCCGGCGGTGGAAGCGCTCCTCGGCGGGAGGCTGCACGCGTTCCTGTCCCTCTCCCCCGTCTACGGCGGCTCGCTGATCGAGCGCGCGCCCGGGCTTTGGGGCGGCGGCCGGCTCGCCGTCTACCGAACGCTCGCGTTCCCCTGCCTGCTCGCCTGCGCGGTGCTCGCGGCGTGGGTGGTCGCGCGCATGCGCGCGGCTGCGCGTCCGCGGCTGCACCGCGCAGTCGTACTCGGCGTGCTCGTCGCCAGCCCGGTGGCGCTGCGCGCGCTCGAACTGGGCCATCCGGAGGAGCTGCTGGGCGCGTCGGCTTGCACGGCTGCCGTGCTGCTCGCCGCCGCACCGGGCGTCGGCCGGCGGCGGGCGCTCGCGGTCGGCCTGCTCTTGGGGCTGGCGATCGCGAACAAGCAATGGGCTCTCCTCGCCGCGGGCGTCGTCTTGCTGGCACTGCCGCCCGGACGGCGTGCGGTCTGTGCCCTCGCCGCCGGCGCGGCCGCCGCCCTGCTCCAAGCGCCTCTGGTCCTCGCGAGCTCGGGCGGCTTCGCGACCGGGACCAGCGCAGCCGTCGCGGCGGGGTCCAACATCTTTCAGCCATGGCAGGTCTTCTGGTTCTTCGGCCGGCACGGCGCGCTCGTTCACGGCCTCTACGGCGTCGCCAAGCCCGGCTACCGGACGGCTCCCGCGTGGGCGGGTACCGTCAGCCATCCCCTGGCGGCGCTGGCCGCGCTTGCGATCGCGGCGGCGCTGTGGCGCCGCTGGGGCCGCCGTCGGCTGCCTGCCGAGCGCGCGCTGCTCGCGCTCGCGGTGACGATGTTCGCGCGGTGCCTCCTGGACGCCTGGGACACGGTCTACTACTTGCTGCCCGGGATCTTCGCGCTCGCGGTGTGGGAGAGCGTGAAGGACCCTGTCGCTGTGTGCAGCCGCGTGGGCGCAGTTCCAGTGGCTGCCGGGGAGAGTCTCTCCTGACCTCCAGGCAGCTGTATTCCTAGCCTGGATGCTCCCATTGACCACGACGCTCGCGGCCAGCCTGTTCGAGCTGTCTTGGCCCCGCGCGCTGATGCGAGCGCCACGCCGGAACGTCCCTCAGCAGACGACGGTGAGCTCCTTGGGCAGCTTCGTCAGCACGTCGCACCCGTCGCCGGTCAGAACGACGAGGTCCTCGATCCGTACCCCGACGACGTCCGGCACGTAGACGCCCGGCTCGATCGTTACGACGTTGCCCGCGCGCAGCGGCTCCCGCGAGCCGGACTGCGAAAGGCGCGGCCCCTCGTGGATGTCCATGCCGACGCCGTGACCGAGGCCGTGACCGTAGTGCTCGCCGTGGCCCGCGCGCTCGATAAGGGCACGCACGTGTCTATCGAGCTCGACTCCGGTCGGTCCCGGCCGCGCCTGCCGGACCCCCTCCTCTTGAGCCGAGCGCACGAGCTCGTACACCTCGCGGGCCTGTGCGGAGACGCCCTCACCGGTGGCGTACGTGCGCGTGCAATCCGAGCAGTAGCCATTGATCCGGGCGCCCCAGTCGATCGTCACGAGCAGGTCCCGTGCGATCGTCTCGGCGCGCGGCTCGGCATGCGGAAGCGCCGCGTGCGCGCCCGCGGCGACGATCGGGGGAAAGCTCGCGGCCTCGGCCCCGAGCGCGCGCATCCGCACCTCCAGCGCGATCGCGACCTCGCGCTCGGTGCGCCCGGCGAGGCCGGCTTCGAGCATCGCCTGCAGCGCCTCGTCGGCGAGCTCGGCAGCCGCGCGGATGTGAGCGATCTCGCCCTCGTCCTTGATCGCGCGGAGGGCGCGCACGGCGCCGGCGCAGGCCACGAGCTCCCAGGCGGCCGGGAGCTTCTCGCGCAAGCGCGTGTGGTCGGCGACGGTGAGCGCGGCGTCGTCGAAACCGAGACGGCCGCCGCCGTCCGCGAGCGACCTCGCCGCGGCGTCCAAGAGGTTCGGCGCGATCTCGTGAGCGAACGCGTCAGGGACCTGTTCGGAGGACTGCGTGGCGTAGCGAAAGTCCGTGAAGAAGCGGTCCGGGCGCTCGCCGCTCGCGCTCTCGCCCGCGCCGATCAGCACGAGCGCGTTGCTGCCCGAAAATCCGGTCAGGTAGCGCACGTTGGTGAGGTCGTTGACGAGCACCGCGTCGAGCTCGCGCTCGCGCAGCGACTCGCGGAGGCGCTCGACCCTCTCGATGCCCGGTGTCGTGGTGTCGGTGGTGCTCATGACGTCGGGGTTCATGATGCCCGCTGCTCGAGCTGGTCGCGCAGCCGTTCGAGCGCCTCCGTGTAGCCGGCGGGCCCGCGGCCGTAGATCCGCGCGAAGCACAGGTCCTCGATCACCGAGACCGCGCGCCAGGGCTCGCGCGAGGCGATGTCTGAGAGATGAATCTCGAGCGCGGGCAGGGCGGCGATCTCGAGTGCGTCGCGGATCGCCCAGGCGTAGTGCGTCCACGCGCCCGGGTTGAGAAGGATCGCGTCGGCGCTGCCGGCGAGCGAATGCAGGTGCTCGATGAAAGCGCCCTCGTAGTTGGTGTGAAAGAAGCTCACGTTGAGTTCGAGCCGCCGCGCGTCGTCGGCGATCTGACGCTCGAGCTGTGCCAGCGTGAGCGTGCCGTACAGCGCGTGGTCGCGGCGGCCGAGCTGGTCGACGTTCGCGCCGTGCATGACCGCGACGCGGTACCTCAAGCCGCGAGCTCCCTCACCGCCGCCTCGACGTCCCCGATCGCCAGCTCCTCCGTCACGAAGACCTGCCCCGGGGAACGCAGGAGCACGAACGGCACGCCCGCGCCCAGGCGCTTCTTGTCATGCCCGAGCGCCTCCAGCACCGCCTCGACGGCGACGCCGGTGAGCGCTACGGGAAGACCACGCGCGGCGAGCAGCGCGCCCACCTGCTCCCGCAGCTCCCCGACGCCGGACAGGCGCAGGGCGGCGAGAAGTCCGAGGCCGACGGCCTCGCCGTGCCGGTAGCGCGCGTAGCCGCTCGCCGCCTCGATCGCGTGTCCGACGGTATGACCGAGGTTGAGATGGCGGCGGACCCCCGCGTCGCGCTCGTCCGCGGCGACGATCGCGATCTTCGTGCGCGCGCACGCGAGGATCGCCCGCTCATCCGCATCCTCGCCGCTCGCCACGCGCGCCCACAGATCGCCCCCGGCGATCAGTCCCGTCTTCAGCACCTCGACCCAGCCGGCGGCGTAGTCCGCCGGCGGCAGCGTGCCGAGCACGTCGGGATCGACGATCACGCCCGCGGGCTGGTGATAGGCGCCGACGTAGTTCTTCGCCTGCGGAAGATCGACACCGGTCTTCCCGCCGTAGGCCGAGTCGACCTGTGCGAGCAGCGTCGTCGGCACGTGCACGATCGCGATCCCGCGCTGATAGGTCGCGGCACAGAAGCCCGCGAGGTCGCCAACGACGCCGCCCCCGAGCGCGACGAGGTGATCGGCGCGGGTGGCACCGGCCGCGAGCAGCTCGCCCCAGATCCGCTCGGCGCAGCGAAGTGTCTTCGACCCCTCGCCCGCGCCGACCACAACCGACGCGGCTGCGAACGGCAGGCGCCCGCCGTGCAGCCCCGCGACGGTCTCGTCGCTGACGCAGAAGGCGCGCGAGCGCGCGAGCTCGAGGGGCCACAGCTCCTCGAGGTCGGCCGCGCGGCCCTCTTCGAGCAGCCCTCGACCGACGAACACCGGGTAGTCACCCGAGGCACTCGCCGCCCACACCAATCGCGTGCCCGAGGGAGCGCGGCACAGGCGCACGAGGGCGCCGAGGGCGCGCGGGGCGCCACCGCGCGCGAGACCCGTGAGGTGGGCATCGGCGAGCTGTGCGTAGAGCGGCGCGCGCTGCGCGTGGAGGGCGAGGAAGGCGTCGCGGTCGGCGGCGAGCGGCCGCTCGTGCGTGTCGGGGGCGTTGCCGTTGCGTTGCGCGCGCACGCGCTCCCACGCCTGCGGCGCGTCGACGTCGAGCGCGACGACGAGGTGCGGCTCGAGCGCCGCGCGCACGCGCTCGGAGAGGACGCTGCCGCCGCCGAGCGCGAGCACGTCGCCGGGGGTGGCGGAGTCGAGCAGCTCGCACACGAGCTCCTCCTCGGCGGCCCGGAAAGAGGCTTCGCCGCGGAGCTCGAACTCGCGCCCGAGCGAGTGCCCCAGGCGCGCCTGCAGGAGTGCGTCGCTGTCGTGGACGCTCACGCCGAGCGCGCCCGCGAGCTCGGTCGCGACGCTCGACTTGCCCGCGCCCATGAAGCCGATAACGACGAGCGCGCGCGGGAGCTCGGTTCCTACCGATGCCATCCGATCCGCTCTTCGTACTCCCGCAGGGCGTCGCGCGTGTCGTCAATGTGATCGCCGCCGAACTTGCGCCGGTAGGCATCGGCGAGCACGAACGCGACCATCGCCTCGCCGACCACCGCGGCGGCGGGCACGGTGCAGGAGTCGGTGCGCTCACGCAGCGCCTGCGCGGGCTCGTGCGTGTCGATGTCGACCGAGCGCAGCGGCTTGGTGAGCGTCGGCAGCGGCTTCATCGCGCCACGCACGACGAGCGGAGAGCCGGTCGTCATCCCGCCCTCGAGACCGCCCGCGCGGTTGGTCTCGCGGTAGTAGCCGCGTTCGGGCGAGTAGAAGATCTCGTCGTGTGCGCGCGAGCCCGGCAGCCCGGCAATTGCGAAGCCATCGCCGATCGAGACGCCCTTGATCGCCTGGATCGAGCAGAGCGCCATCGCGAGGCGCCCGTCCAGGCGCTCCTCCCAGGAGACGTGAGAGCCGATGCCCGGCACGAGCCCGAACGCGAGCACCTCGAAGACGCCCCCGAGCGACTCGTTGGCCTTGCGCAGGTCGTCTATCTCCTCGACCATCGCCTTGGTCGTCTCGGCGTCGAGGCAGCGCACGGGCGAGCTGTCGACCTCGGCGAAGTCGTCGACGGTGAGCGCGCGCTCCAGCTCGGGCGCGCGCACGGAGGCGATCTGCAGCACGTGGGAGCGCACCGCGACGCGGAGCTCGCGCAGGAACGCCTTGCAGAGCGCGCCGCCGGCGACGCGCGCCGCGGTCTCGCGCGCAGACGCCCGCTCGAGGATGTTGCGCACGTCGCTCTGCTTGTACTTCTGCGTGCCGACGAGGTCGGCGTGTCCCGGACGCGGGAGGTGGACCTCCTCCTCCTCCTCGCCATCGACCGGCCACGGGCTCATGCGCCCCTCCCAGTTGGCGTGGTCGCGGTTTTCGATCTGCACGGCGACCGGGCTCCCGAGCGTTCGCCCGTGGCGCACCCCGGCGGTGACGACCGCCGTGTCGCGCTCGATCTTCATGCGCCCGCCGCGACCATGTCCGAGCTGACGGCGTGCGAGGTCGGCGTTGAGGTCCTCCGGCCGCAGCTCCAGCCCGGCGGGAAGGCCCTCGACGATGCATGTGAGACCGGGGCCGTGCGACTCCCCGGCGGTTGTCAGGCGGAGCGCCACGCTCCTAGCTTATGTGCTGCGGTTGTGGCGACCGGCTAGCGGCGGTGGTGCGAGGCGTGTGCTCGCGAGGCGGCGTGCGCCGGGGCCGGCGCGTACAGCAAGTTGGTGCTCGGCGAGTAGCGAAAGCCCCGCACCGCGAGCAGGCCGAGGCTGCGCAGGAGCGCGGAGCCCGCGGGCGACACGCCCGCGCCGTAGGAGTGGTTCGCTGCCTTCGCCGCTTTGGCGGTCGTGATGAAGACGATGCTGGCCGGCTCGAGCAGGTAATTGACCGTTTCACCATTCGGCAACAGGAATTCGAGTTCCTCGGCTTGGCCGATCTCGAGGTCGAGCGTCTGGCAGGTGACGGCGCTCGGGTGGCATACGCCGGGGCCGCGCGGGATCGCTTCGCCGACGAGCGTGAACGCGACGCTGCGCACGCCGCCCGAGCCGACGACAACGCCGCGGAACGCTACGAGCGGCTGCTTCTTCGACGGGATCAGCTGGTTGAGCTTGAGGTTTTCGTACGGGGTCAGGTTGGCTTCCGCGGCCGGGGTGCCCGGTGCGGCCCTGCCGAACAGCACGGAGACGCGGTACGTCGTCTTCACGTGCGTGTGATGCGCCGGCGCCGGGCTCGAGCCGCTGCCTGCGCCGCCGCTCGCGCCGCCGCCGCTGCTGCCACCGCTCGCGCTGGAGGTAGTCGTCGTGGTGGTCGAGCTCGTCCCGCTGGAGCCGGCGCTCTTGGCGGCCGCCGGCTGTTGGCTGCCGGGCAGCGGCGCGAACGGGTCGCGCGAGTGGCCGCTGTGCTGCTGGCCGACGCCGCTCGTCGTCTCGGCGACAGCCTGGTCGCCGTTCGGCTGGCCCTGGATCACGTGCACGCCCGCGGCGCCGAGCGTCGGTTCGGGGCTCGGTGAGCTCTGGCCGCTGCTCGAGGAGGAGCCGGAAGCAAGCGCGGCATACGCGACCGCGCCGATGAGCGCAGCCAGCGCGAGAATCAGCAGCGGCCGGCGGCGCCGGTCGAGCAGGTCGACCTTGATCGCGTCGAAGAACTGGTTCATGGCGTCACCCTCGCGACTGCCGGAGCCGCGGTCGACGTGCTCGAGCCGCCGGCCGAGGCGGGTGTCGGCGCACCCGCGGGGGCCTGCGCGGTTGCGCCCGCGGTGAGGCCCTGCGCGGCCGGCAGGACATATGCCGTCGCGGTGATCGTGCCGGTGAGCTGGTTCGACGGCTTGGAGCTGCCCCCCGCTGAGGGCAGCGGGCCGAGCTTGGCCGACTGCACCGTGAGCAGGCGCCCGTTGACCTTTAGCTCGCCCGAGGAGGCGTTGCGCACGACGTCGTGGTCGATCGTCGCGAACAGCTTTTCAAGATCGGAGTAGGTGCCGTTGAAGACGAACGTGAACGGCATCTGCGTGAAGCCGGCGGAAGCCGCCGCCGTCGCGCCGGCGCTCGAGCCGGCGGCGCCCGAGCCGCCTGCGCCCGACCCGGAGACAATCGACGAGAAGTCGACCTTCTTCTGGTGCGTCGCCTGCGCGAGTTCATAGATCAGCGACGGCACTTCTTCGCTGGTCGGAACGGCTTTGCCGAGCGTGACGATCGAGGCGTAGGCAGCGGAGTAGCGAGCCTGCGCCTGGCGCGCTTCGGCGAGCTTGCTTTCGGCGGTCGTAAGGCGCACGGTCGCGGAGTTCAGTTCGCTCGAGACGGTCGAGGCCTTCTTGCGCTCGGGCGAGACGACGAGCAGGTAGGCGGCGCCGATGATGGCGATCGCGGCGACGATCGTGACAACGAGTCGATCGCGCGCGGTCATCGGGCACCTCCGGTCGCGTTCGCGCCGCCGGCGTTCGCCGCGAGTGTGGTGCTCGGGGCGGTGGAAGCGGGCGGGCTCGGCAGTGGCTGGAAGGACACGTTGGCGATGAATGCGGGGTTGTTCTGCACGCAGCTGCCGGGCGAGCTCGCCGAGCCGGACCCGGCGCTCTTGGTCGAGCTCGCGAGCTTGACTTCGCCCACGCCGTCCATCAGGCGCAGGCGTTGCAGCACGAGGGCGACCTCGGCCTGGCTCGTGGCGCAGCCGTTGAGGGTGAGCGTCGGCACGGTGCCGGCGGGAGTCGCGGATGCGACGCTCGACGAGGCAGACGCAGGCGTCGCGGTCGTTCCGGCTGATTTTGAGGACGCGGATGCGCTGGCGGAGGATGAGCCGACGGTGCCGTCGATCGACGAGATCGAGGCGCCCTTCGGGAGCACGCGCCCGAGCTCGTGCAGCGAGTGGGCCCAGTCGAAGCGGGTGCCGACGAGCAGCGAGACGGCCTGCAGGCGCGATTCGCGCACCGCGATGAAGCTCGTGTACGGCGCGAGCTGCGTGGCAGCGGCTTCCTCGCGCGAGGCCTTCGCGGACAGCGCCGCCGCCTTCGCCTTGTTGTTCGAGATGTCGTGCGCGGCGACGCCGTAGAGGAACGCCATCAGCGCGAGCCCGCCGAGCACGGCGAGAACGGCGTAGGCGCCTCCGCCCGAGCGTCCGGCGGCGCTGACGGTGCCGCGTTGGTCTTCGGGTACGAGGTTGACGGCCCTCATCGCGGCGCCTCCAGCGTTGCGAGGCCGGCGGCGACCGCGAGGCGGTGCGCGGAGAGCGTCCCCTCGATGCTCTTGTCGGCGAGTGGAATGTGCTCGGCGCGAACGTCCATGTCGAGCGCCGCGGCGAGCGCCTCGGTGAACCCGTTGATGCCCAGCGCGGCTCCGCTGAGGGAGACGTGCACAACCTCGCCGGCCGGTTCCTGAGAGCGGTGGAAGTCGAGCGAGTTGCGGACCTCGCCGGCGATCTCGCGGATTCCGTTCTCGACCACCGCGCGGATGTCCTCCTCGGACGCCTGCGTGAAGGTGGCGGGTTCTTCTTCGAGATCGTCCACACCGGCGAGCTCGGCGTAGCCGGCGTCAGCCTCGTGGGCCGCGTGCTCGGCGGCAGCCTGCGAGTGGTGCTCGACGGACGCCTCGCCGCGGGGCTCGGGACCGGTCGCGAACGACTCGGCGCCGGCCGACTGCGGGTCCGCTGGGTCATCGAAGACGACCGCCGGGGCGCCCGTGTCCTCCTCGGCGGTGTGCGCGAAGCTCTCCTCAACGTCGGGCTGCGCCTGCGCGGGCGCGGTCGGCGCCTGCATCGGGTGGCCCGGCTGCTCGGGCGCGCCGAGGTCGAACTCGACAATCAGCTGGCGCGCGGCAGCGAGGGGGATGCCACGACGCTCGGCGACCTGCGCGGCCATGCCCTCGAGCCCGCTTCCGACGACGCGCGTGAAGCTGCAGATGGGGCCGTCGGCGATCGCGAGGTTCGTGAGGCCGTCGATGTTGAGGTAGAGCACACGTCCGGCGTCGGCGGCGCCTGGACGATAGAGCGAGCGAATCAGAGCGAACGCCGACAGGTCGACGCCGACGGGTTGAAGACCGGCGGCGCGGACGGCGTCGAGCAGCGATTCGATCATGTCGCGCTGCGCGGCGACGAGCACGACGCGCTCGCGCGGCCCGTCGGGAGTGTTGATGACGCCCAGCGGGTGAAAGTCGAGCACGGCATTGGCGAGCGGCATCGGGAGCTGGTCCTGCGCCTGGAAGTTGACGGCCGCGGCGAGCTCCTTGCGGTCAGCCATCGGCGGAAGCTCGAGCGTCCGCATGACGGTGCGCTGGTTGGCGACGCCGACGCGCACGCGCTTGCCGAGGCCGCTGTCCTCGAACAGCTCTCGAAGCGTCTCGCCGAGGACGGCTCGGTCGATGACCTCGCCCTCGCGGACGGCATCGGCGGCAAGCGGCTTGACTGCCGCGCGGTGGACGACCACCGCGCCGTTGACGCTCGCCTTTACCGCGGCGACGAGCCCCGGCTGAATGTCGAGTCCGACGACTTCGCCGCCGGAGCGCCGGCCGAGCAATGATTTGAGCGTGGGGGGCATCGTGTGTGCGTTTTGCGGGCCGGTTGCTGGCGCACCCGCAGGAGCGGTATCGGCGGGAGCGGCGGGTGCCTTTAGATCTCGTCGGTGACCTTTGGCCACTAGTGGACGCTGTCGAGGTATGCCTCGATGAGCGCCTGGCCGGCGTACACGGCTACGACCGCACCGAAGGCGAGGAACGGGCCGAACGGGACGGCGGTCTTGCGACCTGCCTTGACCCCTCTACTCCAGATCACGACGACCCCGGCGAGGACGCCCGTGACGAGAGCGATCATGATCGCGGGCGCGATCGCGCGGCCGAGGAACAGGCCCATCATCCCCGCG
>Ga0209577_10002436_pt1 | contig 17918 bp, 19 predicted proteins | sample GraSoiAngelo_109_FD_185874 | JGI IMG/M metagenome (GOLD analysis project Ga0209577, IMG submission 185874) | Grasslands soil microbial communities from the Angelo Coastal Reserve, California, USA - 14_0903_12_20cm (SPAdes) (version 2) | ecosystem: Environmental > Terrestrial > Soil > Grasslands...
AACTAGAAGCATTTTGTTGCCGGGCCTCAGGACGACGACTTCGCGCATGTGAGTCTTGACGTCCTCGAGCGTCAGCTCGAGCTCACCCTCTCGCATCCAGACCGCGACTTGGTGCACCTTGTGGTAGTGCATCCCGGCCGTTGCGCCGGGTTGGATCTGGTTTGAATAGACGTACGTGATCGGCGCGCCCAGCGCCTTTTCAATCGCTTTGAGGTCGAACACCTCTTGCCGGCGACCGGGTTTCTTGGGGTCCTCGTCAATCTTGTATTCCAGCCAGCGCGCCACGCTCATGTCAGAGTTTCTCCGTCGCGAAGGCTTTCCGGCTGTCTCCTAGCACGCCGGAGAGGAGCGAGGTCAGCTCCAACGGGAGCACAAACTTGGTCGCTGGGCTGTTGCCGAGGGTCTTGAGCGCGTCCAGGTATTGCAAGCTCATGGTCTTCGCATCCACGCCTTTGGCCACCTCGAAGATTTTGGACAGTGCCAGGGAGAAGCCCTCTGCTCTGAGAATCGCGGCCTGCCGCTCGCCTTCCGCGTTCAGGATGCGGGCCTGGCGATCACCCTCCGCTTTCAGGATGGCCGCCTGCTTCTCGCCGTCAGCGACCGTAATGGCCGCGGCCTTGGTCCCTTCCGCTTCCGTCACCGTCGCCCGGCGGCTCCGTTCAGCCGACATCTGGCGGCCCATCGCGTCGAGGATATCCTTGGGCGGCGTGATCTCGCGGATCTCCACGGTGGTGATCTTCACGCCCCAGCGCGTCGTCACCAGATCCATCTTGGTTTGGAGGACGTGGTTGATCTCCTCCCGCTTCGCGAGCACATCGTCCAACGCGATGTCCCCGACGACCGCGCGGAGGGTGGTGACCGCGATGCCTTCGGCCGCGGCGTCGAAATCCTGAACCTGGACGAAACTGGCGATCGGGTCCACGACCTTCGAATAGATCAGAAAGTCCACGGAGATGGACGCGTTGTCCTTCGTGATGCAGGTCTGATGAGGGATCTCAGTGTATTTCTCCCGGAGGTCCACGCGCATGGCCTTGTCGACGAGCGGGATCAATATCACAATGCCGGGCCCCTTTGGTCGTTCAAGCACCTTGCCCAACCGGAGGACCACGAGCCGTTGGTATTCGGGAACGACCTTGAGAGTCATGAAGACCAGAATGACTACGATAACTGCCGTGATCATGAATCCCGTTGGCATAAGCATGGACGCCTCCTTATTTAATCTTCGAACCCGGCGGGACGTCCTCCATCGTCGTGAGCAGGGCCGTCACCTCTTCCTCACCGGCGGCCAGCACCATCCCCTGCGACTCCACGCCCATGAGCTTGGCCGGCTTCATGTTCGCCACGATCACGACGCGCTTGCCCACCAGATCTTCCGGCGCGTACTTTGTGCCGATGCCGGCTACGACCTGGCGCCGCTCGGTGCCAATATCGACTTGTAGCTTGAGGAGCTTGGTTGACTTGGGCACGCGCTCGGCCGCGGTAACAAGGCCGACGCGCAACGAAACTTTCCTGAACTCGTCGATCGTGATCTGATCCGTGGGCAGGGGAGCGGGCTGTTGCTCTTGAGTCACGCGTGTGTCTCCTTGGGGTTGGGCCTTTGTCTCGATGCGGGGGAAGAGAGGGTTACCCTTCGCGATCTTGGTGCCCGGCTTCAGGTATCCCCAGTTCAGCTCGTCGGGATTCGGGTTCGAGAGATCGGACGTGAGGCCGAGTTGCCGGACCATCTCCTGGGTGGTCTGCGGCATGAACGGATGGAGGGCCAGACTGAGGATGCGCAAAGTTTCCGCGCCGTGGTACAGCACGGTATCGAGGCGCGCCTTGTCCTCGGTCTTCTTCGCCAGGGTCCAGGGCGCGCTTTTATCGATGTACTGGTTGCCGAGCTGGACCAGTTCCCAGATGGCTTCCAGCGCCCGGTTGAATTCCAGGTTCGTAATGTGGCGCTCGGCCGATGCGAAAAGGCCGTTTATCGTCTTGCGAAGCCGGATCTCCAGTTCGGTGTCGGCGGCGTGCGTGTGGGCGGGCACCGTGCCTTGCGCGAACCGCTCGATCATGGTCAAGCTGCGGTTCAGGAGATTACCGAGGTCGTTCGCCAGGTCCGTGTTGATCCGGCCGATCAAGGCCTCTCGGGAAAAATTGCCGTCCTGGCCGAAGGGGACCTCGCGCAGCAGAAAATAGCGGAACGCGTCTACACCGAACTCCTCCACCACGACGTTCGGGTCCACGACATTCCCTCGGCTCTTGGACATCTTCTCGCCCTCCACGGTCCACCAGCCGTGGGCGAAGATCGTCGTGGGGAGCGCGATCTTCAGGGCCATCAGCATCGTGGACCAGTAGACGGCGTGCGTCGTCAGGATGTCTTTGCCGACCAGGTGCAAGACAGTGCGGTCGCCCGCCGCTTCCACAGCGTGAGTGGTCCAGTACTTCTCGAAAGAAGGCTTCGGCGTCAGATACTCCAGCGCCGAGATATAGTTCACCAGCGCGTCGAACCACACGTAGGTGACGTAGTTGGAATCAAATGGGAGATCGATTCCCCAGGACAGGCGTGATTTGGGACGGGAGATGGAGAGGTCCTCCAGAGGCTTCTGGAGGAACCCGAGCACCTCGTTGCTGCGGGACTGCGGCTGGATGAAGTCCTGATGATCCTGGATGTACGTGATGAGGCGGTCCTGATACTGGCTCATCCGGAAGAAGTAGTTGCTCTCGCTCAGCCGCTCGACCGGCCGCTTACAATCCGGGCAGAGCCCCTTCACGACATCCTTTTCGGTCCAGAAACGCTCGTCGAAGGTGCAGTACCAGCCGGTGTAGTCGGCTCGGTAGATCAACTCCTTGTCATAGAGGGCCTTGAGCGTCTTCTGGACGTAAGCCTTGTGCTTGGGGTCGGTCGTGCGGATGAAGGCGTTGTTCGAGATGTTGAGGCGCTTCCAGAGGGTCTGGAACTGGGGTGCGAGCCGGTCGCAGTAGGCCTTGGGATCCATCGCCGCCTTCTGCGCGGCCTGCTGGACCTTTTGTCCGTGCTCGTCGAGGCCGGTGAGGAAGAAGACATCGTGCCCCCATTGCCGGTGGTAGCGCCCAAGCACGTCGGCTGCGATGGTTGTGTAGGCGTGGCCGATGTGCGGGACGTCGTTGACGTAGTAGATCGGCGTGGTGATGTAGAACGTCTTGATCATTCGAATTGGGGTCAGGCGGCCTTGGGTTGAAGCGCTGCCCGAAGCCGCAAAAGCAGGCCCTCCAGCAGCAGTTGCTTGTTGAGGTTACGATCCAAGCCGCGTGTCATGGACTCCACATAGGCAGCGAGGTCCACCATCGTTGCAACCGGCAGGCGAGAAGCCAGCGCCTCCAACTCTGCCTGGCAGTCGGAGTTCACCAGACGAGCGCGGTCGCCGCCGACCTTCACGAGGACCAGGTCGCGGAACCAGGTGGCGAGCCATCCGAACGCCGCCTCCGCCTGGTCGGATTTCGCGACTGCCTCGCACGCCGCCAGAAGCGCGCCGGTGCGCTCCACCGATTCAGGGCTCACGAGCCGGAGGAACTCGGCCCGTTCGGCGCGGAGAGCTTCCGGATCGGCCTCCAGGGCCAGCCCGAGCCGGCCTCCTGCTATGACGGCAAGGAAGTGGGTGTCCGGCTCCGGCAGCCCCCGTTGTCGCCGAACCGCAGCCTCCACCTGGTCCAGGGCCAGCGGCGCAAACCGGATCTCCTGACAGCGCGACCGGATCGTCGGCAGCAGGGCCTCGGGCCGTGAGGAGACGAGAATGATCAGGCTGTCGGGCGGCGGCTCCTCGATCGTCTTGAGCAGTGCGTTCGCCGCTTCCCGCCGCAGCAAGTCGGCGTTGTCCAGGATCACGATCTTGCGCGGCCCGATCAGGGGCCGGTAGATGAAGCGCGACTCGATCTCGCGCGTTTGATCGGTTTCGCCCTTGCCGCTCGTCGCCGTCAGCATCGTCACGTCCGGGTGCGCGCCGGTCTCGATCTGATGACAGGACCGGCACACGCCACAGGCGTCCGGTGGGTCCGGCGTCAGGCTAGCCTCGCAGTTCACGGCCTGCGCCAGCACGCGGGCCGTCAGCAGCTTGCCGATCTGCTCCGCGCCGTGGAACAGCAGCGCGTGGGCCAGTCGCTGACTCCGCAAGGCGGCTTGGAGGAACCGCTTCGGCCGCTCGTGGCCGATGATCGTGTCAAACGGCATGGGGTTCGACCTGGGTCAAGCCGGACCGCCGGGCCTGCAGCCGGGGCTGCACGATCTGGTCGATTGCGCGCGCCACGACGTCTTCGGAGGCGGTACCGTCCACCACGCGCACGCGGCGCGGGTTCTGTCTGGCGATGCGGAGATAGCCCCGCCGCACGGCTTCGTGGAACGAGGCGTGTTCCCGGTCGAGGCGGTCAAGGCCGCCGGCCCGGCGCTTGCGAGCGAGGCCGACCGCCACCGGGACGTCCAGCAGGATGGCCAAGTCCGGCGCAAGGCCGGCGGTGGCGAAACGGTTCAAGCGGGCGACGACGACAGGGCCAAGCCCGCGCCCGTAGCCTTGATAGGCCATGGTCGCGTCGGCAAAGCGGTCGCAGAGCACCACGGTGCCCTTCTCCATCGCCGGGCGGATGGTCTCGGCCACGTGCTGGGCGCGGCTGGCCAGGTAGAGCAAGAGCTCGCAGCGGGCCTCCATGCCACGGTTTTTGTGGTCCAAAAGGATAGTCCGGATCTGCTCGCTGATGGGCGCGCCGCCGGGCTCGCGCGTCTCGACGACCTGGTAGCCGAGTGCCCGGAGGCGCCGGGCAAGTCTGTGGAGTTGAGAGGTCTTGCCGCAGCCTTCGATCCCTTCGAAGCTCAGGAAAAACCCTCGCTTGAGACCACCACGCGGCACCGTTGATTCCCCTTCGCTCCGAGCGCGCCAGACGACGCGGTGATCATAGTCCAACTTGTTGAGAAATAGCAATCTATCCGCTTGCACGGCCGAGTAAAACTCTGTATCATGACAGGATTGTGCTGATCTGAGTCGACGGCATGCTGAAAGTCTCGCTGAAACGCTACTTTATCACCGGCCTCCTGGTCATCGTGCCAATCTGGGGGACGGTCCTGGTTCTCAAGACCCTGTTCATTACTCTCGACAGCCTTCTAGGTGATTTCCTTGAGAAGTATTTCCCGCAGCGCTACATTCCGGGTCAAGGCATCCTGTTGCTAGTCGCCGTGATTTTCTTCGGGGGCCTGCTGGCCACGAACTTCATGGGCCGGCGGATCGTGGCCTTCTGGGAGGGCATCTTGCAGCGGGTGCCGCTGGTCCGCGGGATCTACACCACCATCAAGTCCATGATGGACGTCTTGTCCTTTCAGGACCAGGACAAGGGCGCTGCCAAATACAGCCGGGTCGTGCTGATCGAGTTCCCGCGCAAGGGCCAGTATGCGCTGGCCCTGGTGACCGGGGTCACGCCGGGAGAGGTGCAGGATATCAGCACGGACCGGGTGATCAACGTGTACGTGCCGACTTCGCCGAATCCGACCTCCGGCTATTTGCTTTTTGTCCCGGAGAGCGAGTTGATTCCCGTGAATATGAGCGTGGATGAGGCGATGAAGATGATGTTTTCCGGCGGGATGTACATCCCCCGCGTGCCGGAGGCGGTCGGGGCGGGCACCGGCAGGAAGACATGAGCAGGCTCGCCGCCATCATCCTCGCTGCGGGTCAAGGCATCCGCATGCGGTCCAAGCTGGCCAAGGTGCTCCATCCGGTGTGCGGGCGGCCGATGGTGCACTATGCGGTGGACTTGGCGGAGTCGCTCGCCAAGGGCCATGTCGCAGTCGTCGTCGGTTACCAGGCCGAACGTGTGAAGGACCTCCTGGCCGACCGCAAGGTGGCGCTGGTGGAGCAGGCGCGCCGGCTCGGGACCGGCCATGCCGTTGTGCAGGCCCAGGCGGCGTTTCAGGGCCGCGGCGGGAACGAGTGGAACGGCCGGCGGTTCGTGATCCTGAGCGGGGACACCCCGCTGTTGACGGAGGCGGCGGTCCGGGCACTGCTGGCCACGCACGAGCGCGAACGGGCGACGGTGACCTTGCTGACGGCGCACCTAGACCAGCCCGCCGGCTACGGGCGGATCGTGCGGGGGCGCGACGGGACGGTCTGGCGGATCATCGAAGACAGGGACGCCACGCCGGCCGAGCGGCGGTTGACCGAAGTCAATGCGGGCACGTACGTGGTCGAAGGCGAGTTCCTGTTTCCGGCGCTGGCTGGGCTCAAATCCTCCAACGCACAGAAGGAATACTACCTCACCGACATCGTCGAGGCGGCGATCCGGCAGGGGAGGAAAGTGGCGGCGTATATCGCCCGGGATTCGATCGAGGCGCTCGGCGTCAACACGCGGGCCGAGCTGGCCGAGGCCGAGCGGATCCTGCGCGACCGCGTGCGGCGGAAGCTGATGGAGGCCGGCGCGACGTTCCTGGAGCCAGAGACGTGCTTCGTCGACCCGGAGGTCCGGATCGGTCTCGACACCGTCATTCACCCGCACACCACGCTGGAGGGCCGGACGATCATCGGCGAAGACTGCGTGATCCGCTCGCACAGCCGGCTCGTCGAGAGTGTGCTCGGCGACGGCGTCACGGTGCTGGACAGCTGCGTGATCGAAGGGAGCCGGCTGGAGGCGGAGTGTACGGTCGGCCCGTTCGCGCACTTGCGGCCGGGGACGATCATCAAGCGCGGGGCGAAGGTGGGGAATTTCGTGGAACTGAAGAAGACGGAACTGGGCCCTGGAGCCAAGGCCAACCACCTCAGCTACCTCGGCGACGCGCAGGTCGGTAGCCGCGTCAATGTCGGGGCGGGCACCATCACGTGCAATTATGACGGCTTCGACAAGCACCGGACGGTGATCGGCGATGATGTCTTCGTCGGCAGCGATGTGTCCCTGGTGGCGCCGGTCACGGTCGGGCGCGGCGCTATGATCGGGGCGGGCTCGGTCGTGACGGAGGACGTGCCGGCGGACGCGCTGGCGCTCGGGCGGGCCCGGCAGGTGGTCAAGCCAGGCTGGGCCAAGGGCATGCGGGAGAAAATGCGGAAGGGCAAGCGCTGAGGACACGGTCATGTGCGGCATCATCGGATACATCGGGAGCCGGGAAGTCGTGCCGCTGCTGCTCGACGGGCTGAAGCGGCTCGAATATCGAGGCTACGATTCGGCCGGCCTGGCCGTGCTCCGCGACGGAAAGATCGACGTCCGCCGCAGTGTGGGCAAACTGACCAACCTCGAGAAGACTGTGAATGGCACAGGGCTGCATGGGACCGTCGGGATCGGCCACACCCGCTGGGCGACGCACGGCAAGCCGTCGGAGCAGAATGCCCATCCGCACCGGTCGGGCTCGCTGGTGCTGGTCCATAACGGCATTGTCGAGAACTACGCGGCGTTGAAGGCGCGCCTGCAGCAGGAAGGCTACCGGTTCGAGTCTGAGACCGACACCGAAGTGATGGCCCACTTGATTGCGTGGCATCTGAAAGACGACCGCGGCCTGGAGGGGGCGGTCCGCGCCGCGACCAAGGAGGTCCGCGGCAGCTATGCGATCGCCGTCCTGTGCGAGAAGGAGCCGCAGACTATCATCGCCGCGCGCTCGGGCTGCCCGCTTGTGGTGGGCATGAGCGATCACGGGGCGTTTGCCGCGTCGGACGTGACGGCGATCCTCGCCCACACGCGCGACGTAGTCTTCCTGGAGGATGACGAACTGGCGGTGCTCTCGACAAACGGCCTGGTCGTCAAGGACGCGAAGGGCAAGCCGGTGACGCGCGCGGCGACCCAGATCGCATGGGACGCGGCCGCGGCGGAAAAGGGCGGTTACCCGCACTTCATGCTGAAGGAGATCCACGAGCAGCCGCAGGCGATCCTGGACACGATGCGAGGCCGCTACACCTTCGAGCGCGGGGAGGCGGACCTGCCCGACATCGGATTGACGCCGGCCCAGTTCGCCGACGTGCAACGCGTCTGGATCGTCGCCTGCGGGACCTCCTGGCATGCCGCGCTGGTGGGGAAGTACCTGATCGAGGAGATGGTGCGGGCGCCGGTCCAGGTGGACATTGGCTCGGAGTTCCGCTACCGCAACCCGTTGATCGGGCCTGGCGATCTGCTGATAGCGATCTCCCAGTCAGGGGAGACCGCCGACACGCTGGCGGCCGCCCGCGAGGCCAGGCGGCAGGGCGCCCGCATGGTGTCTATCTGCAATGTGGTGGGCAGCACTCTCGCCCGCGAGTCGGACGGCGTGCTGTACACGCACGCAGGCCCCGAGATCGGGGTGGCCTCGACGAAGGCCTTCACGGCCCAGCTCACGGCGCTCTACCTGCTGGCCCTGCACCTGGGGCGGGTGCGTGGCACCGTGTCGGTCGAAGAGGGACGTGCGTGGCTGGACCGGTTCGTCACCCTGCCGACACACGTCCAGCATCTCCTGGGCCGCGAGGCAGAGTTGGTCGCGATCGCCAAGCGCTACCACACGAAGCGCAATTTCCTGTACCTGGGCCGGGGCATCAACTACCCGATTGCGCTGGAAGGCGCGCTGAAACTCAAAGAGATCTCCTACATCCACGCCGAGGGGTACGCCGCGGGGGAGATGAAGCACGGGCCCATCGCGCTGCTTGACAAAGACATGCCGGTCGTGGTGCTGGCGCCGCGCGATCGCCTGTACGAGAAGACGGTGAGCAACCTGATGGAAGTGAAGGCCCGCGCGGCGCCCGTCATCGCCTTTGTCACGGCGGGCGAGCGGGAGCTCGGCAAAGCGGCTGACGCGGTGTTCACCGTGCCGGACGTGCACCCGCTGCTCTCGCCGATCCTCTTTGTGGTGCCGCTGCAACTGCTGGCCTACCACATCGCGGTGCTGCGGGGGACCGACGTGGATCAGCCGCGGAATTTGGCGAAGAGCGTCACGGTCGAATGACATTAGGCACGAGGCAATGGGCAAGGGGCGATAGGTAGGAGCATGAGAGAGCCCATAGCCTCTAGCCTCGCGCCTCTTGCCTGAGCGGAGCGAGCCCTGTGGAGATCAGTAAGGAACAGGTCGAGCACGCGGCCAAGCTGGCGAGGCTTGAAGTCAGCGAGGACGAGAAGGCGATGTTCGCCCGCCAGCTCAGCGCGATCCTGACTTACATGGATCAGCTCAAGGAAGCGGACACCGAAGGCGTGGAGCCGACCGCGACCGTGCTGCCGACCGAGAACGTGTTTCGCGAGGACGCAGTGAAGCCTTCGCTCACACAGGAGCAAGCGCTGGCCAACGCCCCGGACCAGGCGGAGGGGTTTTTCAGGGTGCCGAAGATTTTAGAGGATCGTTAACGATGTTCAGGCAGATGCTGCGATCGAAGATCCACCGGGCGACGGTCACCGACGCCTGCCTGGAGTATGAGGGCAGCCTGACCGTGGACGAATCGCTGCTGGAAGCGGCTGGCATCCTGCCCTACGAAGCCGTCGTGATCTCCAACCTCAACAACGGGGAGCGGTTCACGACCTACGTGATCCCTGGCGAACGGAGGAGCGGCACGATCTCGCTGAACGGCCCGACGGCCCGCAAGGGCGCGGTGGGCGACAAGATCATCATCTTCTGCTACGAGTTCTACAACGAGGATGAGATCAAGCGGCACGAGCCCCGGATCATCAAGGTGGACGAGAAGAACCGGGTGGTGTCCTAGATGTCGCTACGCAGGATGACGCTCTTCGAGCTCAAGGACAAATTCGTGAAGGGCGAAGTCTCGGCCGTCGAGATCGTGAAGGCCTATTTCCAGCGCATCATGCTGGTCGAGTCCAAGATCAAGGCGTACATCACGACGGCGAAGAGGGACGCGCTGGTGAAGGAAGCCAACGAGCTCGACTACACGCTCAGCAAGTGGCGGAAGACCACGCCGCTCATGGCCATGCCGATCGCGGTCAAGGACAACATCTGTACCGAAGGTGTCAAGACCACCTGCGGCTCGCGCATGCTGGAGAACTTCGTGCCGCCGTACGATGCCACGGTGGTGGCCCGCATGAAAGAGCACGGATACTACCTGATCGGCAAGACCAACATGGATGAGTTCGCGATGGGCTCTTCGACCGAGAACTCAGCCTTCGGGCCGACGCGGAACCCCTGGAACCTGGCCTATATCCCCGGCGGGTCCAGCGGGGGCTCGGCCGCGGCCGTGGCTGCCGAGCTGTGCGTGGCGGCGCTGGGGTCGGACACGGGGGGCTCGATCCGGCAGCCCGCCGCCTGCTGCGGCGTGGTGGGCCTCAAACCCACCTACGGCCGGGTGTCGCGCTACGGCTTGGTGGCCTTCGCCTCGTCGCTCGATCAGATCGGGCCGGTCACGAAGGACGTGCGGGACGCGGCCGTGATGATGCAGATGATCGCCGGCCACGATCCGCTGGATTCCACGTCGGCAGACGTGCCGGTGCCCGACTACATGAAGGCGCTGAAGGAAAACCTGCGTGGGATGAAAGTCGGCGTGCCGCTGGAGTTCTTCGCCGAAGGCCTCGACCCGGAGGTCGAGCTCGCGGTGCGGACGGCGATCATCCAGATGCAGGCGCTCAAGGCCGAGATCAAGGAGATCTCGCTCCCGATGACGAAGTACGCCATCGCGACGTACTACCTGATCGCCACGGCGGAGGCGTCCTCGAACCTCGCCCGGTACGACGGCGTCAAGTATGGGTACCGCGCGGCGAAGGAGAAGGGCCTGCTGGAGATGTACATGAAGACCCGCCAGGAGGGCTTCGGCGCGGAGGTGAAGCGGCGCATCATGCTGGGGACCTACGCGCTGTCGGCTGGCTACTACGACGCGTACTACGGGAAGGCGCAGGCTGTGCGGACGCTGATCAAGCGGGACTTCGACGAGGCCTTCAAGGCAGTGGACGTGATCGTCACGCCCACGATGCCGACGCCGGCCTTCAAGCTTGGGGAGAAGATCCAGGATCCACTGCAGATGTACTTGTCGGACATCTACACGATTTCGGTGAACCTGGCGGGGGTGCCGGCCATCTCGCTTCCGTGCGGACTGAGCAACGGGAAGCTACCAATCGGCCTGCAGATCATCGGCCGGCCGTTCGAGGAGGAGAAGGTGCTCCGCGCCGCGTACGCCTACGAGCAGGCGACGGAGTGGCATTTGAAGAAGCCAGGGCTCTAAGAGGTTAAACGTTAATCGTTAAACGTTAAACAGTCGGTGAGTGAGGAACGATTAACGATTAACGTATAACGAATAACGAGGCGAACAACATGATCATTGAGATTGCGGCGGGGATTGTGGCGGTGGCAGCGGTCGTGTTCGTGGCATTTCTCGTGCCGGTGCTGATCCAGTTCCGCAAGACGGCCGAGGAGTCGGCGCACCTGCTTCGGCGGATGAATGAGGATCTGCCGGTTCTGTTCAGGGAGGCTGCGCAGGCGGCGCAGAACGTGAACCAAGTGGCGGCCGAGATGCGGGAAGGCGTGGCCCGCGCGCGCGTGCTCGGAGAGGCGATGGGCGAAATCGGGGAGACGATCAATCAGATGAATGGATTCGCCAGGAGCTGGACAGGCCGCGTGCTGGTGAATGTGAGCAGCCTGCTGGCCGGGTTTCGGGCGGCGTACGGTGTGCTTAAGGAGAAATCGTCATCAAGTCATCATCAAGAAGGAGGTGGTTCCAATGGCGGCTGAAGATAATGGCTTTTCATCGGGAGCAGTTGCATTTGCATTCTTAGCTGGGGCCATCATCGGCGCTGGCGCAGCCCTACTGGTGGCGCCTCAGACTGGAGCTGAGACGCGGAGGCTGCTCAGAGAATATGCCGAGAAAGCCGAAGATGAGATCCGGGAACGAATACCGGATGCCAAGGCTATGCTGGACTCAGCCATCGAGAAGGGAAAAGAGTTCGTCGGGGCGAAGAAATCCGCGCTTTCGTCGGCGATTGAAGCCGGGCGCGAGGCCATGAAGAAACAGCGGGCTTCCTAGCCAGTGATGGCCTACGAAGTCGTCATCGGGCTGGAGGCGCACGCGCAGTTGCTGACTGCGTCCAAGATGTTCTGCGGCTGCAGCACGGCGTTCGGCGCGGTGCCGAACACTCAGACGTGCCCCGTTTGCCTGGGGATGCCGGGAGTCCTGCCGGTCATCAACCAGAAAGCGGTCGAGTTCGCCATCCGGACGGGGCTGGCGCTGAACTGCACGATCGCGCCGACGAACCGGTTCGCCCGCAAGAACTACTTCTACCCGGACCTGCCGAAGGGCTACCAGATTTCGCAGTACGAGCTGCCGATCTGCCAGGACGGCTGGGTAGAGATCGGGCAGAATGGGACGGCCAAGCGCATCCGCATCCGGCGGGCTCACCTGGAGGAGGACGCTGGTAAGAACCTGCACACCGGCATTGCGGGCGCGTCCCACGTGGACCTGAACCGGGCTGGGACCCCGCTGCTGGAGATCGTGACCAAACCGGACATGCGATCGCCGGACGAGGCGGTCGCCTACCTCAAGAAGCTGCGCGACATCCTGGTGTACCTGGAGGTCTGCGACGGCAACATGGAGGAGGGGAGCTTGCGCTGCGAGCCGAACCTCTCGCTGCGCCCGGCCGGCTCCAAGGAGTTCGGCACCAAGGTGGAGCTGAAGAACATCAACTCATTCAAGTTCGCGAAGGCTGCGATGGAGTACGAGATCAAGCGGCAGACGAAGGTCCTGGACGAGGGCGGGAAGATCGTCCAGGAGACACGCCTCTGGGACACGGAGAAGGGTGAGACTGTGGTGATGCGCAGCAAGGAGGAGGCGCACGACTACCGCTACTTCCCGGACCCCGACTTGGTTCCGCTGCGGATCACCACCGAGACGGTCGAAGAGGTCAGGAAGACCCTGCCTGAGCTGCCGGAGGCCATGCACAAACGTTTCATGGAGGAGTACGGGCTGCCGGAATATGACGCGGACGTTCTAACGTCCGCGAAGGAGCTAGCAAAGTTCTTTGAGGACACCGTCAAGGCACAGGCCGAGGCCACATCCCTTGCTGTTAAGGAACTGGGCAAAGAGACCAGCAACTGGGTCATGGTCGAGTTGATTGGTCTGTTAAATAAGGGCAAACCTGGGAAAGATGGTCTAGCTGAGCCCCTCTCCATCAGTCAGAGTCCAGTTTCTCCGAAGGAGCTCGCCGACCTGCTCCTAATGAAACGTAAGGGTGACATAAGTGGAACTATAGGCAAAACAGTGCTGGAGGAAATGTTCTCGACTAGACTGGGTTGGACTCTACCACCTGGGAAACAGGCTATTTCACAACCTCTTCCAGACCAGCCCCGTGTGTACCCGTCAGTCGATCAGATTGTTCAGAGCAGGGCCCTTTTGCAGGTGTCGGACGAGGGCGCGCTGGAGAAGATCATCGACGAGGTGATGGCCAAGAATCCGCAGCAGCTCGCGCAGTACCGGGGCGGCAAAGAGCAGGTGTTCGGGTTCTTCGTGGGGCAGGTGATGAAGGCGTCGGGGGGCAAGGCGAACCCGACGAAGGTGAACGAGCTGCTCAAGCGGAAGCTTGCGGGATGAGCTTCATATATCCCTCCCCCTTGAGGGGGGAGGGTGAGGGTGGGGGTGATGGACGTGTGGGAAATACGCATTAATGGGGAAGAAGGCCCTCCGAAAGAGAATTCGGACTCTGAACGAACGGGTAGTTGAGCATGAACTCAAAATTGAATGTGAACTGGCGAAGCCGGTTCCAAATCATCAACGCATCGAGCATTGGAAGAAAGAGATTCAGGCATTCCGTTTGGGGATAGCAAAAGCTAAACGGCACCTGGAAAGAGGATGACCTATGGCGCATACAGCTTTACATAAGAGAAAGGAGCTGGCTGAAGCATTGGATTCCTTGCTCGATGAGCTTGACGAGGCTTGTCAGGAGGTTCAGAAGCTTATAAGAAAGCGACGCCTATCGAGTCTTGAAGGGGAGGCCAAACTTTCGTTGCTTGGTGATCTGTTTGGGGCAGTATCGCACTTGCATTTTCATGCGAAGGGTCTGCCTGATTTGATTTCGCGCGAAATGGATGAGGTTGAGGCAAAAGAAGTCGAGGAGATGAAAACCTCCCATGCCAAAGGAAAACCGTCGCGGGTTAATGGGACGCTGAAGAGGAAACTGGCGGGATGAACGCGTTTCTCAGAGCGCGGGTCCTGTCGCCGAGTTACCCTGACGTGCTCATTGCCTTTCGCCGTCGCAGCCCCGCGGACTCGGCTGTAAGCCATTCCGCTCCGCCCGGGTCCCACTCGGTGCCACCCGCTTTACATTCCCTCGCCCCGCTTGCGGGGAGAGGGTTAGGGTGAGGGGCAGACCGATACGGTGAAGGTTCTGTTCTCAGTACATGCTGGCGAGTTTTTGGTAGGCGCAAAGATCGAGAAGGAAATCCATGGGGTGGATGTTTGGTTGCCATCGAAAGATCGAGGAGTTGATCTCCTAGTCACCAATCCAACGAATCGGAAAATGGTCTCAGTACAGGTTAAGATGTCTCGCAGCTACCGAGATGATTACGATTCGAGATTTCGGAAATATCTTAAGGCAACGAGCTGGTGGACTCCTAAATTGGAAAAGATTCGGGAGAGTAGAGCCGACCTATGGACTTTTGTAATTCCATCTTTTGATCCGATAAATGGGTTTGATCCTGAGAATACACAGTTCATACTTATCACGCCGAAAGAGTTGAGCCAACGTCTGTTGAAAATCCATGGTCGCCAAGACAAGGCACATATGTATCTGTGGGTAACGAAAAAGAACAAATGCTGGGAGACGAGGGGTCTTAGAAAGAAGGAAAAAGAGCTAATCGCAAATGATGCTTTCGAGGATGGTCGACGAGATTTCACTTGCTTTTTGAATGCCTGGAGTATGCTGGAGGAAAAATTACTTCAGAGGAGGCCAGGATGACCCACGATCTTTGTGGCTCCCCTATGAAGGAGCAGGTAGTCACGTATACACTTCAGTTAGGCGACAAACTGGTCGTCGTCGAGCATGTGCCTGCGCGAGTATGTACCCAATGTGGGGAACGGTTGTATTCTCCCGAGACCGTTGAGCGTTTGCAGAAGACGGTGTGGGAGAAGAAGAAACCGTCGCGTGTGGTGGAAACGCAAGTGGTCGATTTTGCGGCGCAGGGATGAATGTTTTGTAGGGGCGTGGTTGATCCCCGCCCAAGACGGAGGGAGGGCGTAAAGCCCTCCCCTACGTGGAGATCGGACGAAGCATGAGCGCAATTAAGGAGATCAGGGCGCGGGAGATCCTGGACTCGCGGGGGAACCCGACGGTCGAGGTGGATGTCGCGCTGGAGTCCGGGGCGCGGGGTCGCGCGGCGGTGCCCTCCGGCGCGTCCACCGGCACGCGCGAGGCCCTCGAGTTGCGCGACGGGGACAAGCGGCGCTATCTCGGCAAGGGTGTCCGCAAGGCTGTCGCCAACGTGCTGCAGGTGCTGGCCCCCAAGCTCCTCCGCATGGACGCGACGAACCAGGCCGCCATCGACGGCGCGATGATCGCCCTTGACGGCACGCCAAACAAGCGTAAACTGGGCGCGAATGCGATCCTGGGCGTGTCGCTGGCCGTGGCGAAGGCCGCGGCCGAAGAAGCGGGGCTGCCCTTGTACCGCTACCTGGGCGGGCCGCACGTCTGTGATCTGCCGGTCCCGTTGATGAACGTGATCAACGGCGGCGCGCACGCGGACAACAACCTGGACCTCCAGGAGTTCATGATCGTACCGGTGGGCGCCTCGACGTTCGCGGACGCGGTGCGGATGGCCGTCGAAGTCTTCCACACCCTGAAGGGCCTGCTGAAGAAAAAGGGCCTCAGCACCGCTGTGGGAGATGAAGGGGGCTTTGCCCCCAACCTGGGCTCGAATGAGGAGGCCCTGGCGTTCATCGTGCAGGCCATCGAGACGGCGGGGTACACGCCTGGTAAGGATCTGGCGCTGGCGCTGGATCCCGCGGCCAGCGAGTTCTACGAAGACGGCCGGTACGTGATGAAGGGCGAGACACAGGCCCGGCGGTCCAGCGAGGATATGATCCGGTATTACGAGAACCTCGTCCGGCGCTATCCGATTGTCTCGATCGAGGATGGACTGAGCGAGAAGGACTGGAAGGGCTGGAAGATGCTCACCGAGCGGCTGGGGCCTCGGGTGCAACTCGTTGGCGACGACATCTTCGTGACCAACCCGGAGATCTTCGCGAAGGGGATCACGGAGGGCATTGGGAACTCGATCCTCATCAAGTTGAACCAGATCGGCACGCTGACGGAGACCCTGGAGACGATCGCGATGGCGAAGCGGGCGGGCTACACGGCCGTCGTGTCCCACCGGTCCGGGGAGACCGAGGACGTCACGATCGCGGACCTGGCCGTGGGTCTGAACACCAGACAGATCAAGACGGGCTCGCTGTCCCGGACTGACCGGACGGCCAAGTACAACCGGTTGCTCCGGATCGAGGAGGAGCTGGGAGACGCCGCGCGGTATCGAGGCCGCGCGGTCTTTGAGAGAAAGGCGTGAGCGTGAAGGCCAGGTCCAACCAGCGACAGGAGATCCTCCAAGTCAGGCGGAAGCGCCGCTGGACATTCTATGTCATCAGCGGCCTGCTGTTGATGAGCTATTTCACCTATTCGTTCCTCTTCGACACGATGGGCTTCATGAAGTACCTCAACATGAAGCGGACCCAGAGCCGGATCGCCGACGAGATCAACACGATTGAGGGAGAAAACGCACGCCTGCGAGAGGACATCGAGGCGGTCCGGCACGATCGGGCCACGATGGAAGGCCTGGCCCGCGACCGGCTGGGCATGGTGCGGGAAGGCGAGACGGTCTTCCTGTTTGTACCCGGTACCAATCAGAACGAGAACCCGAAGGAGCGCCCGTGAGCTCGGCCGCGCCCTACCGCTCCGGCTTCGTCGCGTTGGTAGGCCGGCCGAACGTGGGGAAGTCGACACTCCTGAACCGCATTCTCGGCGGCAAGATCGCCATCATCTCGGACAAGCCGCAGACGACCCGGACGCGGATTCTCGGCGTCAAGCACCTGCCCGGCGCCCAGTTGGTGTTCGTGGACACGCCCGGCATCCACAAGCCCAAGTTCCGGCTCAATCAGCGGATGGTCGAGACCGCGCTCCATGCCATTACGGAGGTGGACCTGGTTTTCTTCCTGATCGAGGCGACGGAAGCGCCTGGTCCCGGCGACCGGTTCGTGCTCGACCGACTCAAGGAAAGTCGCAGGCCGGCGTTCCTCATCATCAACAAGGTGGACCTGGTGCGCAAGCCGCGCCTGTTGCCGCTGATCGATGCCTACCGGCGGATGCACGAGTTCGCCGAGATCGTGCCCATTTCGGCGAAGACCGGCGACGGCGTGGACCGTCTGGTGGACCTGGCCCTCGCCCGCCTGTCGGAGGGGCCCGTCTATTTCCCGGAGGACGTCATGACGGATCAGCCGATGCGGGCCCTGGCGGCAGAGCTCATCCGAGAGAAAATCTTAGCGAAGACGCGCGATGAGCTGCCGTTCGCCGTGGCGGTCGGGATCGATTCCTTTCAGGAGGAGGGGCGGCTCGCCCGGATCAGCGCGACCGTGTATGTTGAAAAGGCGTCCCAGAAAGCCATCGTGATCGGCAAGCGGGGAGAGCTGCTGAAGGCGGTCGGCACGTACGCCCGCATTGACATGGAACACCTCTTCGGGATGAAGGTCTTCCTGCAGCTCTGGGTGAAGGTAAAAGAAGCGTGGCGCCAGGACGAGCGGATGCTCGTCGAATTGGGTTACTGAGGGTATGGACCGGATCGAGAGCAAAGCAGAGCGGCCGGACAAGCCGGTCGGGGGCGGGCGGACGGCGAGCCGGTTCGACCTGGTTCTGGACACGGTCGGCCGCCTCCTGCGCCGCGGCGCCATCGGCAACCTGGAGCGCATGGTTTCCAAGATGCATCCGGCCGACGTCGCCAAGATGCTGCACCACTTGAACGCCGCGCAGGAGAAGCGGACGGTCTTCGAGCTGATCAAGCCGGACACCACCAAGGCGAC
>Ga0209577_10002439_pt1 | contig 17906 bp, 18 predicted proteins | sample GraSoiAngelo_109_FD_185874 | JGI IMG/M metagenome (GOLD analysis project Ga0209577, IMG submission 185874) | Grasslands soil microbial communities from the Angelo Coastal Reserve, California, USA - 14_0903_12_20cm (SPAdes) (version 2) | ecosystem: Environmental > Terrestrial > Soil > Grasslands...
GACGAAGATAGCCTCGAGGCTATCTTTTTTGTTTTCGAAGGAGGCTTGATCCACGGCATTTAGGGAACTTCGGATCAACGACCAGATCCGTGCCGGCGAAGTCCGCGTCATCGACGATCGTAACGAGCAGTTGGGTGTCATGGCCACCGACCGCGCGAAGGCTCTCGCGGTCGAGCGGGAGATGGACCTGGTGGAGGTCGCGCCCCAGGCGCAGCCACCGGTCGCCCGGATCATGGATTACGGCAAATTCAAATTCGAGAGCATCAAGAAAGAGAAAGATGGGCGCCGAAAGCACAACGTCATCAAGGTCAAAGAGATGAAGCTCCGTCCCAAGATCGGTGAACATGACTTCCAGACCAAGTTCCACGCCGTCAGGTCCTTCCTCGAGGAGGGCGACAAGGTCAAGCTCACGATCATGTTCCGTGGCCGCGAGATGGTGCACCAGGATATCGGCAAGAAGCTGCTCGACCGGATGGCGCTGGAGCTGAAGACCATCAGCACGGTGGAGCGGATGCCGCTGCTGGAGGGCCGCAACATGATCATGATCCTGGCGCCGGCTGGTGCCGCCGCCGCGCCTCCGCCTCCGGCTCAGGGGCGGAGGAATTAAGGGAGCAGTCCATGCCGAAACTCCGTACCCATCGCGCCACGGCCAAGCGCTTCCGGGTGACGAAAACCGGGAAAATCGTGCGGCCGCACGCGCAGAAGAGTCATCTGCTCGGGCATAAGAGCCCGCGTCGCAAGCGGCAGTACAGCAAGCTGCTGCTCCTCAGCGGTAAGGATGCTCGGCGGATCCGCCGGGTCGCGCCCTATCTGAAGGAGAAAGACTGAGATGCCACGCGTAAAGCGCAGCGTGCCCTCACGGCGCCGCCACAAGAAGATCCTCAACCTCGCGAAGGGCTTCCGGATGACCCACCGGACACTGTTCCGGCCGGCGAACGAGGCCGTGCTGCATGCGCTGGAATACGCCTATCGCGACCGGCGGGCCCGCAAGCGCGACATGCGCAAGCTCTGGATTGCCCGGATCAACGCGGCGTCCCGCAGCCAGGGATTGCCTTACAACCAGTTCATGCACGGTCTCAAGCTGGCGGGTGTGAGCATCAACCGCAAGATGCTGGCCGACCTGGCGGTTCGCGATGCCCAGTCCTTCAGCGAGCTGATCGCGGTCGCCAAGGGGGGCCCCAAGTCGTAACATGGCGAGCACGATGCGCCAAGGGCAGCGCTTCATGTTTACTTGGCCGGCCCGGGGCCGGCTCGAGCTGAACTAGCGCCGGTCAGCTCACGCCTCCCGACAGCCGGCCTCTTTCTTGACTGATGAATCAGGCGCGGCTGGAGGTGTGATGAGCGTAAACGTTGGCGACCTAGATGCGATTGGCATCGACGCGCGCCGACGCATCGCCAGCGCGCCGGATGAAGCGGCGCTGGAGCAACTGCGGGTCGAGCTGCTGGGGAAAAAGGGCGGGTTGACAGCCGCCCTGCGGGGCCTCGGCCGGCTTCCAGCAGATCAACGAGCGGCGGCGGGCGCCCGGGCGAACTCGCTAAAGGCAGAGATTGAGGGACTGTTGGCGACGCGTGCGCAGCAGCTGCAGGAGACGCGAATCGGGACGCTTGCCGATCGTGAATGGGTTGACGTGACCTTTGTCCCGAATCCGATTAGGCGCGGCCACCTTCATCCCCTCACGCTCATCCTGCGCGAAGTGAAGGCGATTTTTTCACGAATCGGCTACGACGTTGCCCTTGGTCCACAGGTTGAAGACGAGTTCCACAACTTCGAGGCCCTCAACATCCCCCAGGACCACCCGGCGCGCGACACGATGGATAGCTTCTACCTCGAGGATGGCAAGCTCTTGCTGCGGACCCACACGTCACCAGTGCAGATCCGCTACATGCAGTCGCATACGCCCCCGATCCGGATCATCGCTCCCGGCGCCGTGTACCGCCGTGACGCGACGGATCCGTCGCATGGATCGCAGTTCTACCAGTTCGAGGGGCTGGTCGTCGATCACGACATTCGCCTGTCGGATCTCAAGGGCACGATCGAATACTTCGCCCGCTCACTGTTCGGGTCAGATCGACGAATCCGCATCAGCGGCGATCACTTTCCGTTCACCGAGCCGAGCATTGGGGCGTCGGTCTCGTGCGGGCTCTGCGATGGCGCAGGCTGCCGCAGTTGCAAAGCGGGCTGGCTCGAGATCCTCGGCGCCGGCATGGTGCACCCGCAGGTCCTGCGCAACGGAGGCATCGACCCCCAACATTTCTCCGGCTTCGCCTTCGGCGCGGGGCTCGACCGACTAGCCATGCTGAAGTACAACGTTAATGACCTGCGGTTGTTCTTGGACAACGACGTCCGCTTTCTGAGGCAGTTCTGATGGTTATCTCACTGAGCTGGCTCAGGGAGCTTGTTGACATTTCGGTTGACGTGGCGACGCTCGCCGAGCGGCTTACCCTCGCCGGCAACGAGGTGGAGCGCATTCATGATCAGGGTGCTGACTTCGAAGGTGTCGTCATCGCCGAGGTGAAGGGGCTTCGCCCTCACCCCAATGCCGACAAACTGCAGCTAGCCGCCGTCTGGACCGGACAAGCCACGGTTGAGGTCGTCACCGGAGCCACTAACCTTTCGGTCGGCGACCGGGTGCCCCTGGCGCTCGAGGGAGCCCGGTTAGGCGAGCGGCGCATCAAGCGCCAGGTTTTCCGCGGAGTTTGGTCACAGGGCATGCTGTGCTCCCCCATTGAGCTGGGATTGGGCGAGGACGCCACCGGGATTTTGATCCTGGACGACGGCATCGAGGGCCACGATCTCCACGAGGTTTACCCAGCCGACACGATCTTGGTACTGGAGATCAAATCAAACCGTCCGGATCTCCTTTGCCACCTCGGAATCGCCCGGGAGGTCAGCGCCATCTTTGGCGTCCCGTTGAAGCCGCCAGCGGTCCCATCCGACCGGCCACCAATGGCGTCGAAGCTTACAACGATCGAGGCTTTGGACGGGTGCCGGCGCTTCGTTGGCCGTCTGATCAAGGGCGTCAACAATATGACGCGCCCGCCTGCCTGGATGACCGCTCGGTTGCGGTCGGCCGGCGTCCGGCCAATCAGCATTGTCGTTGACATCACGAACTACGTGATGCTCGAGATGGGTCAGCCGATGCACGCCTTCGACTTCCAGCACCTCAATGGCGGCCGCGTCGTGGTTCGACGGGCACATGAAGGTGAGGAGCTGCTTTGCCTTGATGGATTCAAGAGGCTTCTACGAGCGACAGACCTCGTGGTTGCCGACAGCGAGCATGCTCAGGGCTTGGCGGGAATCATCGGCGGGGAAGAGACGGCTATCACGCTCCAGACGGCTGACGTTCTCCTGGAGGCGGCGACCTGGGAGCCGGGCTCGATTCGCCGGACGGCGCGAGCTCTTGGCCTGCGCACGGAAGCATCCCAACGCTTCGAAAAAGGACTCAGTCCGGCGCTGGCGCTGCCCGCCATCGACCGCGCAGCGGCTCTCATCGGCGAGCTTGCCGGGGGGAAGCCAACCAGCTCGGTCGATCTTTATCCCGACCCGCTCAAGGCGATCTTGATCGAGATCGCGCCCGACCGGATCGACCGGGTGCTAGGCCTCAGCATCAAGCACACCGACGCCGAATCGATTCTGGAGCGCTTGGAGTTCAAGATTGAGCGATCGGACGGTAGGCTCGCAGTAAGACCGCCAGATTTCCGACTGGACTGCTCGATCCCAGAGGACGTCGTGGAAGAGGTCGGTCGCATTTATGGCTATGACCGGGTGCCAAGCACCTTGCCCGGTGAGCGGGTTCCCGTTCGTGACCTATACGAGCGCCAGGACGCCGATGAGATCGCTCGCGAGGTGCTCGCCGGTCGCGAGGTCGATGAAGCGGTGACCAACAGCCTCATCAGTGCGGACGGAACGGCGAACATTCGCCTTCCGGCCGCGCCCGCATCGCTTGCCCGAATCACAAACCCGATGGCCGAAACCCGCAATGCCCTGCGCGCCAGCCTCCTTCCGGGGCTACTCGAGGCGTTGGCATTGAATGCCCGACAGGACCAGGCTGGCGCCCGCCTATTCGAAGTGGGTCCGGCGTTCTGGCGGGGCAAACTGGACCGCGTCGACGAGCCACGAATGCTGGCGGTCGCGCTGCATGTCCCGTCTGGTGGTGCGCCCGCGGCGCTTATCGAGCTCCGCAATCTTCAAGCGATCCTCGCGACAGTGCGCGACCGGCTAGCCATCGAATCAACCGAGTTCCGGCAATCGCAGGCCACGGGCTTTCATCCTGGTCGTACCGCCGAGATCGTCGATCAGGGAGAACCGATCGGCGTCGTCGGTGAGGTGCATCCAGACGTACTGGCGCAGCTCGATCTGCCCGGCCGCGCGGTCGCCGCCGAGGTGTTATTCGACCGCCTGACGGCGGACGGCCGCCGGGTTCCGCAAGCCCGTCCATTGCCTCGGTTCCCGGGCGTCCGGCGCGACCTTACGGTGGTAATTCGAGGCAAGATCGCGAGTAACGATCTCGTGCAAGTAATCCGCCAGCTGGGCGGTTACACGTTACGGGACATCTCTATGCAGAGTGAATACCAGGGGCCACAGGTCGGAGCCGGTGCCCGTAGTCTGTCATTCCGCCTGCTCTACCAGGCGGACGACCGCACCCTGACCAACGACGAGGTGGCGGGCATTCAGCAGCGTATCGTCGAGGGCCTCAAGCAGCGGTTTGGTGCCGAGGTGCGGTCCTGATGGACTTCCTGGACCTGATCATCGTCGTGATCCTGGGCGTGAATGTGCTGCTGGGCTGGGCGTTTGGCCTGGTGCGCCGGGTGGTCGCGTTCGCGGGGTTATTCGCGGGCGTAGGCGCCGCGACCCTGACCAGCGCCAACACGTCGACGTACATCGCGACCAGCTTCGGCATCACCTCGGCGCTGTGGGCGCACGTGGTGACCTATACGGTGATCGTGACCTTTGCCGTTTTGCTCTTCGAGGTGCTCGGCGCCGTCTATCAGCGCTACCTCGACATGTTGATCGCGCCGGCATTCGATCGTTTGACCGGGACGCTGGCCGGCGCCGTGGTCGGGACCTTCCAGGTGACGGTCGTGCTGATCGTAGGCGTGGGCGTCGTCAAGGCCCAGCTCCCGCCTGGATACAGCTATCCGCCGGCCTTCCTGACCGCGCAAGACTGGTTCAACGGCTCGCTGCTGGCGCAGCACTTCTACGGGCTCGAGCCGTTGACCCGGACGATTTTCTCGCTCGTGCTGCCCGGTAGCATTAGCTCGTACTTCACCCAGCTTCTGACTCACTAGTCTCCCCGAGGCTGCCCAGAAGCTTCTTCGCCCGAGATCCCGTGGTGCTCGCGCGCGACTTGCTCGGGCGGATCCTTTTCTATCGCACGGCTGAGGGCCTGCTTGCCGGCCGCATCGTCGAGACCGAGGCCTATACCGGCGAGGCGGACCCGGCCTCCCACGCCTTCCGCGGCCGAAGCGCGCGCAATGCCGTCATGTTCGGGCCGGCTGGCCACGCCTACGTGTACTTCAGCTACGGCATGCATTACTGCCTGAACGTTGTGGCCGACCAGCCGCGGATGGCGGGGGCCGTGCTGCTCCGAGCCCTCGAGCCGCTGGCGGGCATCGACGTGATGCGGTCGCGCGGTGACCACGGACCCGAGGCCAGGCTCCTGAGCGGGCCGGGCAAGATCGGGCGCGCCTTCGGCTTGACGCTGCAAGACAACGGCCGCGATTTCACCCGCGGGTCGCTCGGGATTGCCGCCGGCACGCCGCCAGGCCATCGTCAGATCGCAATCTCGCGACGCATCGGCATTGCGCGCGCCGTCGAGCTGCCGTACCGTTTCGCCGTCATCGGCAGCCGGTCGGTGTCGGCTAAGGGAGCGTGACGGTGATCGTTTGCACCGCCGGGGGATTCGCCGGGTTGTAGTCGTACGCCTGCACGATCAGCTTGTGGGTGCTGCCGGAGGCGCCCTTCACCGTGAAGCTGTACGGCCCCTGCGTCAGGCGAACCGGCTTGCTGGCTCCGTTGAGGTAGACGTCGACCTCCTTGATGGCCTCGTCATCGGTGGCGGTGATCGTCACCAGGACACTGCCGTCGGCCTGCGGCGCCTGGGCCAGGGCGAGCGTTGGCGGGATCGTCTCGGTCATCAGCTGGCAGTTCTGAGTAGGCGGCTGCGGGTTGTTCTTATCCTTCATATCGTCGGGATACCCGGGTGGATAGACGACAAAGGTCTTGACGGTGATCAGGTTCGCCGGGATGTCCTGGGTGGCGAGCAACCCGTCGGTCGTGCAGACGCGAATCGGCTGGTACCAGTCATCCTGGCGAGTGGGCGCGGTGCCCGCGATGAACCAGTCGGTGATCGTCTGGCCGGCGCAATTTGGCGTCGCCAGGAGGCCGCTGGCCTTGCAGACAGTGACCTTCTTGAGGCCGTCGGGGACGGCGAAGTCGTGCACCGGCTTCCCGTTTTCATAGGCGTTGAAGATGTCTCGGAAGATCAGTCCAGCGCCCTGAACGCCCCAGACCACGTTGAGGTTTGAGTTCACGTTCGACGGGCAGCCGCCGGCGCAGGTGTGGCCCATCCACGCGCCGATGACGATGTCCGGGTTGTAGCCGATCAACCAGGAGTCATGCCAGTTCTCGGTGGTGCCCGTCTTGGAGGCGAACGGCCGCTTGATGTTGAGGGCGGCCCCGACGGGACGCAGGATGTCGCTGATCATGTAGGAGACCTGGGCCGGCAGCACCCGCACACCCGGGTTCGATTTCCATTCCTGCAGCACCCGGCCTTCGCTGTCGACCACCTTGAGGATCACGGTCGGGTCGTGGTAGATGCCACCGGAGGCCAGCACGCCGTAGGCATTGAAGTGCTCCAGCGGCAGCACCTCGGTGGCGCCGATGGCCTGGGCCAGCCCGCGCTCCGGGGTCAGGTTGGCGCTCGTCAAGCCCATCATCCGGGCCGTTTGGAAGACCCGGTCATATCCAAGGTTTTTCAGCAGCAAGATGGCGGGTATGTTTCGCGACTCTTCGAGCGCCCGCCGGATGGTGATGATGCCCTCGCTGCGATGGTCCCAGTCGACAAACGGATGACCATCGATCTTGCCCTGGGTGTCGTTGATCAAGGTGGAGGGCGAGATCCCATTGGCCAGCGCGGTGGCGTACTCGTAAATCTTGAACGAGGAGCCCGGCTGCCGCCCCTGGCCGCCGGTGATGACGTTGTATTGCCCGCCGATGGCCTGGTCGTAGTAGTTGGCACTGCCGACCATCGCCAGCACCTGGCCGCTGCTTGGATCGATGACTTCCGCGGCGCCGTTGTTGACGTTACGGGCGCGCAGGTCGGACCGATTCACGTTACTGCTGACGGCTTGCTCGGCCACTTTTTGCAGGTTGTAGTCCAGCGTCGTCGTCACCCGCAGCCCGCCGCCCGCCACCACCGCATCGCCGTACTGCTTGCTCAGTTGCTGGAGGACGTAGTCCACGAACCAGGGCGCTTTGAGGTCCTTCTGGATCGCGCCGTCCTGGTACTTGAGCGGCTCTTTGAGGGCTTTGTCGTACTCCTGCTGGCTGATGTACCGGTCGCGCAGCATATCGGCGAGGACCAGGTCCTGGCGATTCTTGGCGCTGGCGGCGCTGGCCGGGCTCAGCGGGTCGAATTGCGAGGGTGCATTCGGAATCCCGGCGAGCATGGCGGCTTCCGCAATGTCGAGGTCCTTGGCCGGCTTGGCGAAATACGTCTGAGCGGCCGCTTCGATTCCATACGCCTCGTGGCCGTAGAAGATCTGGTTGAGATAGAGCGTCAGAATGTCGTTCTTCGAAAATCGCCGCTGGAGCTCCAGCGCGAGCACCGCCTCACGCACCTTCCGTTCGATCGAGGGATCGTTGCCCACGAACATCCGCTTGACCAGCTGTTGAGTGATCGTGCTGCCGCCCTGGGCGGCACGTTGATGGGTCACGTCCGCGATGGCGGCCCCGACGATGCGGCGCAGATCGATCCCATTGTTGGTGTAGAAGGTGCGATCTTCGAGCGCGATGGTCGCCTCGACCAGGTGCGGCGAGATGGCGGAGAGTGGCACTACCGTGCGAACGACGCCATCGGTGTGCTTGACGTAGAGCAACACGCCGTTTCGGTCGTAGATCTTCGTCGCCTGGGCCAGCTCCTTGGCACTCAGCGAACTGGGGTCCGGCAGGTCTCGGGTGTAGGTCTGGTACTTATCGACCGCCTCGGCGCCACCACCGAGACCCAGCAGGCCGACCAGCGTCAGCCCCACGACGATGACCTTGGCGGCCTGGCCGCCGCGACGCCGGCGCTTGATCCGGCTGATGGTGAGCACGCGGATCGCGGCGAGTCGGGCAAACCGGTGCTTGTCTGGCGACACCGCGTCTATAACGGTTCAGTTCGCTAAAAAAGCACAGTCAATCTCGAGTTCCGCCGATATACTCGCGTCTAGAACGCGTGACGGAACGATGAAGAAACAACAAAACCTTGATCACGGCGCCTGGGAAGCGGTCACCAGCGGCGCGGTCGAGATCGTCGACCGCGCGCATTTGAAGAGCCGCGTGGAGCGCGGCGACCGGCTCCGAGTCAAACTGGGCCTCGACCCGACCAAGCCCGACCTTCACCTGGGGCACACGGTGCCGCTCCGGGCGCTGCGTCGTTACCAGCAGCACGGGCACCAGGCGGTCTTGATCATCGGCGACTGGACGGCGCGGATCGGCGATCCTTCAGGTCAGAACGTGACCCGTCCCCAACTCACCAAAGACGACGTCGACGGCGCCGCGCAGACCTACCTCGATCAGGCGTGGAAGATCCTCGATGAAGCCGAGACCGAGGTTCGCCTCCAATCCGAGTGGTTCGACCAGATGCGGCTCGAAGACGTCGTGCAATTGACAAGCCGCTACACGGTAGCCCGGATGCTGGCCCGCGACGATTTCGCCAAACGGACGAAAGAGGGTCGCCCGGTCGGCATGCACGAGCTCCTCTATCCGCTGCTGCAGGCCTACGACTCGGTAGCGGTCAAGTCCGACCTGGAGCTTGGCGGAACCGACCAGACCTTCAACCTGCTGGTCGGACGTGATATCCAGGAAGCCTATGGCCAGCCGCCGCAGGATATCCAGACGATGCCGCTGCTCGAGGGGCTGGACGGGATTCAGAAGATGAGCAAGAGCCTGGACAACTACATTGGCATCGCCGAATCACCGTCGGTCATGTACCGCAAGGCGATGAGCGTGCCGGATCAACTCATCATTCGCTATCTGCAGCTGGTGACCGATGTCGATTCGGAGCAGCTCGCCGCGGAAGCGCGAGCGCTGCGCGAGGGCGCGAACCCGCGTGATGTGAAGCAGCGGCTGGCGGAGCGGATTGTCCGGCAATTCCACCCCAACGCGGAGACCACCGAGTATCGCGAGGAGTCGGGGGGCTTCAAGTCTGCCGGTCCCGCAGCCATCGACGTCGGGCCGGCCGAGCGGACGATCGCCCAGCTGTTTCTCGACGCCGGGCTGGTGGCCAGCAAGAACGAGGCGCGGCGGCTCGTCGGGCAGAAGGGCCTCAGGGTCAATGGCCAGCCGGTACGTTCGGCCGATGACAAGCTCATCCCGATCGACGATATGGTGCTGCAGCGTGGACTTCATCGAGTCGTCCGGCTGAAGGTGAGATAAACTCTCGGACGGGGAGACGATGTCTGGACATTCCAAGTGGTCTTCAATCAAGCACAAGAAGGCCCTCACCGATGCCAAGAAAGGCCAGCAGTTCACCAAGATGGCGCGCGAGATCACCATTGCCGCGCGAGAGGGTGGAGGGAACCCGGATGGCAATTACCGGCTTCGGCTGGCGATCGAGAAGGCGCGCGACGTCAACATGCCGCAGGACAACGTCCAGCGAGCGATCAAGCGCGGCACCGGCGAGCTGGGCGGCGCCGCGCTCGAGGAGCTTCGGTTCGAGGGCTACGGCCCGCATGGCGTGGCGATCATGCTCGATACGCTGACCGACAATCGCAACCGCACCAGCGGCGACATCAGGAACCTGTTCAGCCGTGCGGGCGGCAACCTGGGCACCACCGGGAGCGTGGCCTGGATGTTCACCCGGCAGGGACAGATCGTCGTCGATGCCAACGGACGCGACCCGGATGAGGCCGGGTTAGAAGCCATCGAGCTAGGGGCCAGCGATGCGCGCGTCGATGGCAAGACGGTGGATGTCGTTACCGACCCGGCAAAGCTGGAGCCGGTCCAGCAGGGATTGAAAAGGAAGGGCTACAAGGTCGACTCCGCGGAGGTCACGATGAACGCCTCCCAACTCGTTCCGTTGAATGAGGCGACGGCTCCCTCCGTCCTCAAGTTGCTGGATGCGCTGGAAGAACACGATGATGTGCAGTCCGTCTACTCGAACATGGATGTTCCGGCCGACGTTCTGGAGCGAATCAGCGAACGCGTCTAACGACGGCTTGCTGGTCCTCGGAGTGGATCCGGGGCTCGCGGACACGGGCTACGGTGTGGTCCGCCGACTCAACGGTCGTCTGGCGCTCGTCACCTGCGGCACGCTCAAGACGCCTTCGAACCTGGCGGAGCCGCAGCGACTGCGGTCACTCGCCGAGCAGCTGCGCGCGCTGCTGAGCGAGATCCGTCCACAGGCCGCGGCCTTCGAGGAGCTGTTCTTCAGCAAGAACGTGCGGACCGCGATGGCGGTTGGCCAGGCGCGCGGCGTGGCCCTGCTCTCCGCGGTTGAAGCCGGGGCTGACGTCCACGAATACACGCCGAACCAGGTCAAGCTCTCGGTCACCGGCTACGGGGCCGCGACCAAAGGGCAGATGCTGAAGATGGTCCAGTCGCTCCTAGCCACTCGTGAACTTCCCCGTTCTGACGACGCGATCGATGCCCTGGCGATCGCCATCTGCCACCATCACAGCGGTCGCCTCCGAAGCGTGATCAGCCGGGCCCCGGCAGGCGTCCGCGGTTGATCGCGTCCCTCGAGGGCATCCTGGCCCAACGAGGTACAGACTCGGTGATCGTCGATGTTCACGGCATCGGGTACCTGGTGACGGTGGGCAACCGGACGCTGGCCGAGCTGGCGACGGTGGGGGAGCGGGTCCGGCTCTATACCTATACCTACGTCCGCGAGGACGCCCTCGGGCTGTTCGGCTTCCGCAGCCAGGACGAGCTCACCTTCTTCAAGCTGCTGCTGTCGGTCAAGGGCATCGGTCCAAAGGCCGCGCTGGCGATCCTCAGCCGGGCGGAGCTCCGGGTGCTCAAGCGGGCGATCCTCCAGGAGGATGCCGCCTTGCTGGCGACCATACCGGGGATCGGGCCCAAGACCGCGGCTCGGGTCGTCCTGGAGTTGAAAGGCAAGCTCAAACAAGAGATGTTCGGCGAAGAGGCGAAAATTCCAGCCCCGGGCGGCGTCGACGCCGTCGCCCAGGCCTTACAGGTGCTCACCGGTCTCGGCTACGCGCCGGCGGAGGCCAAGGAGGCGGTGCGGAAGGCGACCGCGGGCAACGGCGGCAATCACTCCGTTGAGCAGCTGGTCACGGTCGCGCTGAAAGGATTGGACCGCGGATGACCGAGCGCATCGTGACCGCGGAGGAGCGCACCGAGGACCAGGAGTTCGATCGAAGCCTGCGCCCGCGCCGCCTCAGCGAGTTCATCGGCCAGGAGGCGGTCAAGGCCAACCTCGAGATCCTGATCACGGCCGCCAAAGGCCGCAACGAGCCGATCGAGCACATCCTGATCGCGGGGCCGCCTGGCCTGGGCAAGACGACGCTGGCCAACATCGTGGCGAACGAGATGGGCGTCAGCATCCGCACCACCTCCGGTCCAGCCATCGAGCACCAGGGGGCGCTCGCCTCCATCCTGACCAACCTCGAAGACCGCGACATCTTCTTTGTCGACGAGATCCACCGCCTGGCGCGGCCGGTGGAGGAATCGCTCTACCCGGCGATGGAGGACTTCAAATTCGACTTCGTGAGCGGAAAGGGCGCCGGCGCTCAGACCTTCCGGCTGCAACTGCCCCGCTTCACCGTTATCGGGGCGACCACCCGCCAGGGCATGCTCTCGGCCCCCCTCCGCGATCGCTTTGGCGCCGTCTACCCACTGTATTTCTACGGCCCCGACGACCTGTTTTCCATCGTGACCCGGTCCGCGCAACTGCTGAGGGTCGACATCGACCAGCCCGGCGCCAGGGTGATCGCCAGCCGGGCGCGCGGGACGCCGCGGGTCGCCAACCGCCTGCTCCGCCGCGTCCGCGACTTCGCCCAGGTTCGGGCGCAGGGACGCATCGACGAGCGGATCGCGCTCGACGCCCTCGCCATGCTCGAAGTCGATGAGCTTGGACTGGACCTGATCGATCGCCGGATTCTACGCACGATCGTCGAAAAGTACGAGGGTGGGCCGGTTGGCCTGGAGACGATCGCCGTCTCCGTTTCGGAAGATCCCGAAACGGTCGAGGACGTGTATGAGCCATTCCTGATGCAGCTCGGCTTTCTGGCACGGACGCCGCGCGGGCGGGTTGCGACCAAGCTCGCCTACGATCATCTGGGCCTGATCAAAGCCGCCAGCAACGACCAGCCTCGGCTCTTCTGAGAACAGCCGATTTCGATTACGAACTACCGCCGGAGCTGATCGCGCAGCATCCGCCCGCCGAGCGGGACGCCGCCCGGATGCTGGTGCTCGAGCCCGCGTCCGGTGCCGTCAGCCACACCACCATCCGGGAGCTGCCGCACTACCTCGACCCGGGTGATGTTTTGGTCCTCAATGACAGCCGGGTCATTCCGGCGCGCCTGATCGGACGCCGGCGGGATGGGGGAGAGGCTGAGGTCCTCCTGCTCCGTCCAGTTGATGGCGATCGCCTTCGCTGGGAAGCGCTGACGCGTCCGGCGCGCCGGCTGGACGCGGGTGCGCAGGTTTGGTTCGACGGCTCGAAGCTGGCGGTATCGATCGACGCGCGGCAGGGTGAGACCGCCACCGTGCGCCTGACCGGCGTAGCCGATCCGCTCGCCGAAGTCCGCCGGATCGGGCAGATGCCGACGCCGCCCTACATCAAGGAGCGTCTGCGCGATTCGGCGCGTTACCAGACGGTGTTCGCTGCGGAGGAGGGGTCGGCTGCGGCGCCGACTGCCGGGCTGCATTTCACCCCCGAGCTGCTGTCGGCGATCCGGCATCGTGGTGTGGAGATCGCCTTCGTGACCCTGCACGTCGGGGTTGACACCTTCCGGCCCATCCGGGTGGATGATCCGGCGCGGCACGCGATCCACCGCGAGTGGTTTCGCATCGAGGAAGCGACCGCCTCGGCGATCAATCGAGCGCGCCAGCGGGGAGGCCGCGTCGTCGCTGTCGGTACCACCAGCGTTCGAGTGCTGGAAACAGCCGCCGAGGGCAGCCTGGTCCGGCCAGGGGAAGGCTGGACCGGCCTTCTCATCCTTCCCGGCCACCAGTTCCGCGTGGTGGACGCCATGCTGACCAACTTCCATCTGCCCAAGAGCTCGTTGCTGATGCTGGTGAGCGCCTTCGCCGGCCGCGAGCGCGTGCTTGCCGCCTACGCCGAGGCGATCCGCGAGCGCTACCGCTTTTACAGCTTCGGTGACTGCATGTTCATCGCGGCACATGTTTGAGCTGATCGCCGAGGAGGCCGGGGCCCGCCGGGGTCGCCTGATGACGGCGCACGGCCCGGTCGACACGCCGGCCTTCATGCCGGTCGGCACGCAAGCGACCGTGAAGGCGCTCAGTCCGGACGAGGTGCGGGCACTGGGCGCGCAGGTGCTGCTCGGGAACAGCTACCATCTCGCGCTACGTCCGGGCGCCGACCGGATCGCGCGCCTGGGAGGGCTGCATCGATTCATGGGCTGGGACGGCGCCATCCTGACCGATAGCGGCGGGTTCCAGGTCTTCAGCCTGGATCACCTCGTGAGCGTCAGCGAAGAGGGGGCGACCTTCCGTTCGCATCTGGACGGCAGCCAACAACGGTTCACGCCCGAATCGGTGATGCAGATCCAGCGCGATCTCGGCTCGGATATCGCGATGGCGTTCGATCAACCCATCGGGTGGCCGGCGGCGACCGGCCCCGCTGAGGAGGCCATGCATCGGACCCACGGATGGGCCGACCGCTGCCTTGCGACCGAGCCGGCCGCCGGACAATTGCGCTTCGGGATCGTCCAGGGCGGATTCGATGACGATCTGCGGCGGCAAAGCGCTGAAACGCTGGCCCATCTGTCGTTCGATGGATTTGGCGTCGGGGGACTGAGCCTCGGCGAACCGAAGGCGCTGACCTATCGCTTGCTGTCGCTGCAGACTGCGATCCTCCCGCGACAGCGTCCGCGATACCTGATGGGGGTTGGCACGCCCGCCGACCTGATCGAGGCCATCGCTCACGGGATCGACATGTTCGACTGTGTGCTGCCGACTCGGATCGCTCGCAACGGATCGATTTTGACGCAGGGTGGCCGGATCAACTTGCGCAACCGCCGTTTCATCGAGGATCAGGGTCCGCCGGATGAGGGCTGCGACTGCTACACCTGCCAGCGGTTCACGCGCGCCTACCTGCGACACCTTTTCATGGCTGGCGAAATCCTCGGGCATCGACTGGCGTCGCTCCACAATCTCCGGATGCTGGTGCGGCTGGTCGAGCAGGTCCGCAGCGCGATCGGCAGTGGAACATTGGCCGGCGCGCTGAGCAGCCTGCGCGAGCAGTGGTCGGTGGCGCCGCTGCCCTGAGACACGCAGGAATCCCGCGACCCCGTCTTTAACGGTTTCTCATCGGGGCTCGCCTATACTGGGCGTCGCATGCGCGTCGATCGTCGACTCCTCTTGCTGATTGGCGTCATCGCCCTTCTTGCCCTCTTTATCGATGGGTTCGCCTACGTCTACCGACTGACCACCAACCAGCCGTTGACCGGCCCCATCCGTGGGGTGCCGACGCTGTCGATCCCATTCCTGGGCTTCGAGCAGCAGATCTTCGTGCACAAGGGCCTCGATCTGCAGGGCGGTACGCACCTGGAGCTGGAAATCACAAACGTGAAGTCCGGCACGACCATCCAGGATGCCCGCGACACCGCCGTCGCGATCCTCGAGCGGCGGGTCAACAGCAGCGGTTATGCCGAGTCGGTGGTCCGGCCGGAGGGCACCAACCGGATCATCGTGGAGCTTCCGGGGGTCAACCTGGAACAGGCGAAACAGATCCTGGGGAAAACGTCTTACCTCACGATCTGGGAATGGGTGCCAGGTACGCCTGATGCCAGTACTCTGGCGGAGCTCAACCCAAACGACGCGAAGAAATACCAGGGTTACAAGCCGCAGTTCACCAACATCGACGGCAGCATGGTCACTGGCGCCTCGCGTTCCACGGACGCGAACACCAACCTCCCGGACGTCTCCTTCTCCCTCAACTCGACCGGGAGCGACCGATTCTGTAATCTGACGCGCGACCGGGTGAGCCACACGAACGGCACCCCCGACAACAAGATCGCGATCTTCATCGACAAGAGCCTGGTGGAAGACGCCGACGTGCAGAGTGAGATCTGCGGTGGGTCGGGCATCATCACCGGCGGCTTCACCCCGGCCAGCGCCCAGGCGCTCGCGATCCAGCTGAACTCCGGTGCGTTGCCCGGCACCATCTCCATCGCCTCGGCGAGCGAGGTCGGCGCCACGCTGGGCGCGACCACCGTTCAGCTCAGCCTGCTGGCCGGCGCGTTCGGATTGGCCATCGTCATTCTGTTCATGCTCCTCTACTACCGGCTGCCGGGCGTGGTCGCGAGCGTGGCCCTGATCCTCTACGCCGCCATCGCCCTGTCGATCTTCAAGCTGTTCGGCGTGACGCTGACCCTTGCCGGCCTGGCGGGATTCATTCTCTCGGTCGGAATGGCGGTCGACGCCAACGTCCTGATCTTCGAGCGGGTCAAGGAGGAGTTGCGCGCGGGGCGCACGCTGGGCGCGGCGATGGAGGCCGGCGTGCACCGGGCCTGGCCGGCGATCCGGGACTCGAACATCTCGACACTGATCACCTGCTTCGTCCTCTACTTCTTCGGCGCTCCCCTGATCAAGGGTTTTGCGATCACGCTCGCGATCGGGGTGCTGGTCAGCATGTTCTCGGCGATCGTCACCACCCAGCAATTCCTGCAGATTCTGGCCGGGCTCCGACCGGCCCGGCGGCTGGCCTTCTACGGGGTGCAGGCGCCCAAGGCGGCATGAGGCCGAGCTCCTAAGTGGATATCGTCGGCCGTCGCAACTGGTATTTCCTGCTGTCGCTGGCCATCATCCTGCCCGGAATTCTCTCCATGTTGTTTTTTGGCTTCCGTCTCGGCATCGACTTTCAGGGCGGCGATCAATACAACCTTTCCTTTACGCGGCCGGTGCAGGCCTCGGCGGTGCAGAAGGAGATGGATACGTTCAACGTCGAGGCGACGGTGCAGCAGGCCGGGCCGAACGGGGTGCTGATCACGACCAAGCCGCTGGGCAACACCCAGGAGACGACGATTCGCGCCGATCTCACGAAGAAGTTTCCCGTCGACCCCACGAAGTCCAGCTACGCGAGCGTGGGGCCGACCATCGCCAGGGAACTGGTCGTCGGCGCCGGCGGGCTGATCGCCATCGCCTCCATCCTGATCGTGGCCTACCTCAGCTTTCGCTTCAACTACAAATTCGCGGTCTGCGCCATCCTGGCGCTGCTCCATGACGTCTTCCTCCTGACCGGTGTCTATTCGATCCTGGGCAAGGTGTTCAATTCGCCGCTGGGCGAGATCAATACGTTGTTCGTCACGGCTGTGCTGACCGTCATCGGCTTTTCCGTCCACGACACGATCGTCATCTTCGACCGGATCCGGGAGAACCTGCGCCAGGCAAGCCGCCTGACATTCGAGCAGAACGTGAACCTCAGCATCATCCAGTCGCTGGCCCGATCCCTGAACACCTCGATGACGGTCGTCTTCGTGCTGGTTGCGCTCTTTTTGATCTCGCCGCAAAGCATCAAGGGCTTCACGCTCGCCCTCTTGATCGGCATCATCAGCGGCACCTACTCATCGATTTTCAATGCGAGTCCGCTGCTTGTCGTCTGGCGGAGACTTGACCCGAGATAGCGCCTATACTCAGAGCCAAGTGAATAGGAATCTTGCGGACAGGGGCCGGCGGCCCTTTTTCTTTTAGTGGTGTCTACACCCACGCCCCAGCTGGCTCGCATCCGTGACCTATTTCAGCCGACGCTCGACTTTCTTGGCTACGAGCTCTACGACCTCGCGCTGACGGGCAGCGGCGGGCACACCACGTTGCGCGTCCGGATCGACCGGCCGGAAGGCGTGACGCTCGACGACTGCGAACGCGTCAGCAAATCCTTGAGCGCCTTGCTCGACCAGGCGGATCCGCTGCCGACTCGCTATGACCTCGAGGTCTCGTCCCCGGGAGCCGAGCGCCCCTTGCGAAATCTCGAGGAATACCGGCGGTTCGTGGGCAAGCGCGCCAATGTCCACTACCGGATGGGTGAGAGCGAGCAGGTCGCGGAAGGGCGCCTGACCGCGGTGTCCGATCAGATGATCGAGCTGCAGCTGGGGGAAGGCAAACATCAACGGACTACGGCGATCCCACTGGCGGACGTGCTGTCCGCCCGGCTGGCGGTCGATCTCTCGCGCCACTGATGCTGAAGTCGGATTTCATCAAGGCGCTCGACCAGGTCCAGGAAGAGAAGGGCATTTCCAAGCAGTCCTTGCTCAGCTTGATGGAGACGGCGCTCGCCACGGCCTACCGGCGGGCCTTCAATCCACCGGAGAGCATCCGGGTCCACGTAGATCCCGAAACCGCCCAGATCGCGATCTTCGGCCGCCGGCGTGTGGTCGAGGCGGCGGGCGACCCGGCAACCGAGATCAGCCTGGAAGAGGCTCGCCAGCTTGGCCCGGCCGGCGTTGGCGACCTTGTCGATGTGCCGTTGCCGACCGAGGACTTCGCCCGGCTGGCG